>Ga0307515_10023792_pt1 | contig 10711 bp, 2 predicted proteins | sample 17_EM_MG_FD_194513 | JGI IMG/M metagenome (GOLD analysis project Ga0307515, IMG submission 194513) | Populus trichocarpa ectomycorrhiza microbial communities from riparian zone in the Pacific Northwest, United States - 17_EM | ecosystem: Host-associated > Plants > Roots > Unclassified | place...
AGGATTAATTTCTTATTACTATTTACTAATCTAAGATTAAGTAGTAGTTTACTAATAGAAAGGACTAATTAATTTAGTAACAGGGACCTAATCTTCTCGTCTTCCTCTTTATATGGTTTAAACCCTTAGACGTAACTTAGTCTAAGGGTTTGCCTTTTAACGACTAGGGTACGGGGCTGTCTTAGTGGGGCGGTCCAGTGTCCATCTAACTAGCGGTGTCGGTCTTAGTTTTGGTTAGGGTATAGGAAGATAATACCTCGCTAATAACATGGCCGTGTTTATATTCGCTAACGCGAAGTCGCTAATACTAGGCGTTATTAATAGGTTAGGCTCCTATATAGGGCATAGTTTAGAGTAACTAAGCCGTAGGGTTAAAGGGGGGGGGTTATCCGCCGCGGCTATAATAGGCTCCGCGGTCGCCGCATCTATAATAAACTCTATAATTACCGCGTCCGCGGTTATTAGTTCACATTATTTAATAGGGTAGTATTAGGACTAGGTTTACTATCTTAGCGGGGTTATAGGCATCCTTTTAGTAGCTAGGCAGGCTATAGGTAAGGCACAGTCTATTATTAACGTGGCGCTTACACTCCGTGTCTAAGATTCTATTAAGGTCTATAGGTTCTCTAGTTACTGCTAGGGTTAGGGTTAATATAGGGGTAGAGGCTTAGATAGGTAGGCGGTGGTTAGCGTTCTTTTTAAGGTTGGCTTAGTATATATAGTTCGCGAGGTTCTTAGCGAATACATCCATCTACTTACTCCAACCTATATAGTTGCTGTTATTAATTTTATAGGCAAGTCCAAGTACCAGCTCTTCTATCTTTAGAGAGATAAACTTTTAGAGTAGGTCCACCTTCTATTTATCTATTTTCTTAGCGCGGACTATTAGTTTATTAAGCTCTCCCTTCTAAAACCAGTAATTACGCTCGCCCTAAGGGAAATAGTTAAGCTTATTCTTTGCAACCTGTATTATATTAAGGACCTTATAGTAGGTAGTAAGGTCTTTAAGTATATCTTCCTTAGTAGGCCATTTCCACGTAGATGTGTTGTTTGGGTTCTTATATATAAGCTCTAGGCCCTACTTAATAAACTTATAGGCCTTATCCTTTAGTATATCCAAGATATAAAGGATCTGGGACTAAACTATATTAAAGTAGTCCTAGTCCCGGTCGAAGACTCCCTTAATCTTAATGTGCCAGGTCTTAAAATTAGCTTATTGTTTTAGCGGGGTACCTTTTCCGCTAAATATTAGCGGGTCTTTAGATCTCCGTTTTTTCTGCTAGGTTACTACCGTTATTATAGGGGTTAATTGTTTTAGAACGGTAATAGTCTCTGCCTAGGAGTTAATAGTTCCTATCTAGGAAGCGATAAGGGCACTAAGGTTTTTATTAGCTTTCTTATTGGCGGTGTTTATGTTATATATACACTATAGTCTAGCTTTAATATTGTTAAGGAACTCGTTAGTATAGTTAATAAGGGTAAGGTAAGCTTTGCTAGGCTTAAAGGTCTTAAGGTATGGTAGGAAGCGGCGGATTGTCTATATAATATTAGGGTATATCTCTATAAAGAGGTCTATAAAAACGTCGCAGGGGTTCTAGGTTTTGGCTATTTTAGTGTCGTTAATATCGCCTATTTAGGCGCTAGGTAAAAACTAAGGATCGTTCTAGGACTATGCTGGGGACGTGTTGGTTTTAGCAGAGGCGCGCATAGGTCGCGATTGCTCTAGGGCGAAGGTTAATTGGCTGGGGTACAAGGAATTAGTGATCGCGATAGGGCGCAAATTGAAGATACCACAAACTGTCATAGTGCTGCAATAAAGTAGACTAAATAACTACGTTGTGGTATAAAGAGGGGAAGAAGGTGGAAAGGGAGTATTATATATAAATAGTAGGGCCGGCCGCTAAGTCGCTAGTAGTGGGCTAGCTAATAGTAGGAAATAGTACAAGACAGTATGAAACAGTATGCGTTAGGTCAGTGCCGTGACATATACTCTACACTATTAGAAGTCTTAGACTCTAAAAAATCCGTAATAAAGTTAAGTAAATAATACTACTAGGCTTAGGTGGGGACCTAAAAAGGCTATAGCTTACTATAGGGTTTATAGCGGCGTGATTTAAAGCGTTAGTAGATATTATAATTATCTAGGTATTTACAGAGGTCCTAGGTAAGGCCGTTCTAAGTATACTTCCGCGTAATTACCTTAAAAGTATAGTTAAAACCATAGTAGCCGCCTATAGGATCGTTATAATTCCGCTTAAGGATCTTCTATTATAGTAGTATACAATTTAGCACCTAGACTTTGTTATTTTACCTTAAAGGTCCTTAATTATTAAGGGTGTAGTCCTTATTACTAGCAGGAACTTATTTTTAGGTTAACTAATTATATATAGAGCGTATAAAGGCATCCCTTTTTTATACTCTACAAATAAAATTAACTAGTGACTTAGGGGGTTGTTCCGTAAACACCGTTTCGGCTAAAGCAGCTACTACTACTTCTTACTATAGCACGAGACTTTGCGTAAAGTTAGTACTAGTAAAGTAACGTATAATATATAAGTGACTTATTAGGTCGTTATAGGGGACTATAGCCTAGGCTAAGGGGTCTTCCCTAGGGTTAAACGCCATTAGGTTAGTTAAAGTAGTCTTAAAGAGAATAGTAGGACGCTCTAATCCGCTAGCGCCAAGTTTATAAAGGTCACTCGCATACTATACGTATACTACTTACTAGTTTAGTATAGTAGTACTAGGGCCGCCTATAAGGCCTATAACCTATAACTTTTGCTATAATATAGGCAGTATAGTATTAAGGATTATCCTCTTACTGCTATCTTTAAAGCCTTTAGTATAATCTAGGCGCTAAAATAGTATATTAGCGGGATTTACTTTACCTAGCTTATATTTAATCTTAAAATTAAACTTAGCTAGTTCTTTAGCGTACTAGGCCTAATAAGCAGATAAGCTTTTAGTGGTTATAAAGTGCTTAAGATTATTATAATTATAGAGCACGCGCGTTATATACGCGGCGTATTTAAGGTAATAGCGCTATATCTTAAAGCATTGCACTATAGCAAGTGGTTCTTTATTATATATATTATACCATACTTCTAGGCTAGTAAGCTTCTAACTATAATAAGTAATTAGGTGCTAGTGGAGTTAATCCCCCTACCTTAAAGGCTGTAGAAGTATACCTCTATAGGTATAATTAGAAGCGTTAGTAATTACTATTAGGGGTAGATTAGGATTAAAGTGGCGAAGTAGAGAAGCTTATATAAATATAGCACGTAGCTTACAGAACGCCTACTACGTGTCATTAGGCTAGGACCAAGTTTGGTACTATTTAGTAGGCCCTTTTAACTTACGCTTCTTCTTCTTCTCCCTATTTAACGTTAGGTCGCGATATACCTATATAAGATATATATATAGGGGGTATATAGTATCCGAGTAGTTCTAAATAAATTACTTATAGAAGTTAGTAAAGCTAAGGAAGACCTAGATATCCCTATAGGACTTAGGCTTAGGCTATTCCTTAATAGCTTTTACGCGGTTAGGGTCTATTATAATACCCCTAAGGGTAATAATAAAACCTAGGAACTTAATGTTTTTAGTATAAAAGATATATTTTAATAGTTTAGCGTATAGGCCCTAAGCGCGAAGCTGTCGCAGTACCTACTTAACATGCTTAACGTGCTTATCCTTATTATTTAAGTAGATAAGAATATTATCTAGGAAAACTATATAGATAGTATCTACTAGGGTTCCTAGATCTTTATAAATATAGCTCTAGAATATTATAAGGGCGTTAGTAAGACTAAAGGGCATTACTAGGTACTTAAAGTAACTATAGCGTATCTTAAATACAGTCTTTTATTCGTTTCCCTTTTTAATATAAATCCTATAGTACGCATTATAAAGATTTAGCTCTATAAATATCTTCGCATAACTAAGCCTATTAAAGAGTTTGCCAACTAGCGGTAGGGGGTACCGATTTTTAATTATAATCTTATTTAGGCGTCTATAGTTAACGTATAACTATATTATACTATCTACTTTTAGCATAAAGAGGATAGGCGCTCTAGTAGGCAACTTGCTAGGCCTAATCTAGCCCTTTTTAAGAGCACTGTCTAGGTACTCTTATAAGATCTATAACTCTTTCTATAAGAGGTTATAGAGGGGTATTTATAGTGGCGTTTTGCCTTCTTCTAAGTCAATTATATAGTTATACTTAGAGTTCTACGGTAGTATACTTACTAGCTTATTAGAAAATATATTAATTTCCTCCTTATATATATCTAGTAGGCTAGGGGCTATAGAGGTCGAAGCGACTATTATATAGTAGTGTGCTTTTAGAAGCTAGTAAAAAGAAAGGTATAGCTAATATGCGTTTTATAGGTATGCTCGCACTAAGAGTATATATAGCTCTACTATAGTATACTTAATGGTTTTAGGGTTTTAATTACCTCCCCCCTATATATAGGTAATCTACGCTAGCACTGGAGGGTCTCTATAAGTACTCGCTACTAGTAATAATAAGTCCTCTACTATATTTATAACCGGTATCTTTACGTCCGGAGGGTCTATACGGGTACTTACTGCTAGTAATAATAGGTCCTTTATTATGTTCACAACCGGCATAAAGAAGGAGTCTTTTAGCTATAGCGAATAGACTATTTCGCTAGCCTTAATATCTACTAGGAGAGCGTTAAGGGTAACTATTTAGAGGCATTTAGGGTCTAAAGTACCCTAAATAAACTATTTAAAACGGAAGCTAATTAATAGATCTGCTTCCGCGAGCTAATCCTATCTAAAAACTATATTATAACTATTAAATAAGCCGCCCTAAAAGGTCTACGGGCTAATAGTATAAGAGGTACCCTAAAAGTCGCTAGTGGTAACTATTAGATTATAAGCATCCTAAATTATTATCTGGTTACTATTAAGGAAACGTATAATAGGTTTATATAAATATAGCGTGTAGTATATAGGTAGGTTAAACCTATAGACAACGTCTTAGTTAATAAGGTTAATTTAGCACCTATTATTATATAAAGCACGTAGGCGGACTTTACCCTAGGGTGTATCTATTATAATATATACCACAATATATTTCTTCTCTCCCTCTATATTAGGCCCTAGTTACAGTTAAAAGAGATACGCTACTAGTGTTACGGACGCTCTAAGTACGATGTTATAACTACTTAGAGAAGAGACGGAAGAAGCTAGTTAGTTAATATAAGCACGGTCTAGGATAGAGCCGGTAGAACTATGTGACGAGGAATAGTAACCGAGGTCACATAATGTGATCTATATAATCTATATAATCTACATAATCCGTAACAGAGTAGATAGAGCGCACGTATATTACGTATAAAAAGGATTTTATAGGAGTACGGTTGTGTATTTAAGGACCCTTAGTCCCTACCTAGATAGTTCCTTCCTTATAGTAATTCTTAGAATACAATTGGAGTTAATCTATTAGGCAACTACTTCACCAGTTATTATTACGTTGTTAACTTTTATACTTACATTTCCTACATACCTAGCCTATTAACGAGCCCATTATAGTTCTTACTATAAGGTTCCGTTATATAATCACTACCACGGTTATAGTATTAATATAGAAAGTTAAACAACATGCCACTAAAAGCAGCCACTATAACGCCATTGACGGCGGCAACTACTTTAAGGTTAGGTAACGACACTAGTATAGCAGACACTAACTTATAGCAACCTATAACGGTCGGATAACTATAAGAGATAGTTAACCAGTTAATAGAAAATAATGCAACGTCGGAAAATAAGATTAATAGGATAGGCGCAGCAAAGGTTAAGTTACTATCAATTAAAAGATTCTTAGGAGAGAAGTTAAAGCTTAAAGGATTCCTTATATAAATGCATTTTAAGGTTACGTAAGAGGGAGTAAAGCTAGCAACACCTATAGATTAAATAGCGTATGCAGGATTGTTTTTAATAGGAAGAGTACTTAAATAGTTTAAGCCTTACCTTACGGAAATCCAGGCAAATAGAATGACGACTATAAACCAGGAAGTACGGTTTATGTTCTTAAGCTAGAATGGATTTATAGAACGACTTATATAAATATTCGGAGACCTAGAGGCAGTAACCACGGTAGAAAGAAAACTCTAAGATATTACGTAACGAACCTTAGTAATTAAATATATAACGCAGTTCTAGACGTTAGCAACGCAAGTAGAGTGGAATAATAGGGCGCTTATGGCATAGTATAAATAAGGACTTAAGGCTAAAGTCTAGGACGCGATTATCCTAATAAAAGATATGGACACCCTAAGGGAACTAATAGATTAAGTAATTAAGATTAACAATTGGATCTACTAAAGGGAACAGGCTAAGAGAGGCTAGGATAGAGTTCTATAGTTATATAAGGCGCAAAGTACGTAACGACTAAAGCTAAGTTAAAAACCATAGTATGGCACAGAGCCAATAGACCTAAGTAGTACTAAAGAAGCCTATAAGAGATAGAGTAAACAATTATGGAAACCTAGAGGACAAGAATTAAGTGATTAAAGGTTTAAGGAGCAGAGGCCAAATTAGAGATCTTAATAGCAGAAGATATTTAGGCGGACTCCACAGCAAGAAAAATGGTTTAAAGAAGGGGCTTATATAAATTACGAAAAATAGGGTTACTACGTTAAAAACTGTAGAAGTAGGTAGAGTTACTATATAGTAAAAGGGATAAGGCTAGTAGACGATATATACGTATAGAGGGATAATAATATGCTACGAGGAATAAAAGAATATTTAATTAGAAGTTTTGCGTCTTGTTATAATAACGTATACTAAATTTATAAGGACGCTAAGTATGGCGTAAGCTATTAGCTATAGGAGCTAAGTTTATTAAAATATTAAGGAACTAATAAACTAGTTTATAGATCGGATATTAAGGATAATAAATTTAATGTAGGCGAAATATTCCGTAATAATAAGGTAATAAAGGCGGTTTACTAGGAACGCGTAGCCATTGGAGATGTTATACTAGAGGTAGAGGATGATTCTACTACAGAATAGGGAACATTAGTAGGGATTAAGACCCCACTAGACATGATATCTATTGCTTTACAAGACGCAAGAGAAGTAGAATAGCGAGCCACTTTAGCACTTAATAAAGGCAAAAGGCCAAAAGCTTAAGATTCTTATAACGAGATGCGAAATAACTAAGATTCTTAAAACAAGATAAGGCAAGCTTAAGGACCTACAACGGACAATAACCGATAGAGCAGAGCAATAGCTTAGTTTAGTAATATATGAATAAGCTTAGGACGAAGTTTCCTAAAGGCATAAGATTCTTAAGACGAGATGAGTGAGATTTAAGACTTTTAAGACGAGATAAGAACACTAAGTAAGCCTAATTAGACTAAGGCTGGAGCTAAGCTTAAGTTAGAAGCGAGCTCGGGATCGAGAATCTAAAGGGGTTAAGAATTCGGGGTATAAATAAGGACACCCATACATAAGAGGCAAGAGGCTTCTTTATAAATTAGAGAATCTGCGATATAAATAGCAGTTAGACTAGGAGACAGGTATATAGACCTAAAGGACTTACTAGGAGAATATAGTGTTCGGCCTAAAGATTAAAATGTTAATACTAAGATTAAGAAGCAGGAAGACTTTAAGGATTAATCTATAAGACGCAAACTAAAAGAAACCATGGAAGAGTTTAGGTAAAGAATTATCGCATAGCAAGAACAGAAACTAGATAAGAGATCTAGCATATTAGGACGTATAAGGGACAAAGCGCTAGTACAAAGAATTACTAATAGGCCTAGGGCAGGTATACTAAGAGCCAAGTGGCTTACTAAACTAGAAAATAAAGAGGACTTAGGAATTTCTACTAGGTTCGAAGAACGACACACTAAAGGCTGTTATAATGCAGTAATAAGAAGATACTTCCTTACGGATAAGCTATATATACTCTAACAGCTGTACTAAAAGTGGTATAGGCAACGACATAATAATAAGTAGAAAGATTTCTATATATAGTTAGATAAGAAAGTTATCTAGGACCACCTAATTATAGAAAAGGCTATAAGTTATATTAAAGGAGCCTTAATTATAACGTTAAAGGATCTAGAGGAATAATTAGAGAACTAGAGAAGCGAGAGACGCATTTTAGTACCTACAAATAAAGTCGTAACGTTTAGATTAGTATAATAGAGGTTTAAACTTAAGAGTAAAGATAAGCCAAGAGTTAACCTAAAGCACCTAGTATACTACACGTTATTATAGATTACATACGTGGATAATATATACGAGATATATAAGAATCCGAAGGAAAAGAATCGGAAATACCCTATAAGGATATACTAGATAATAGATAAGCAATAGTACAGGAATGCCAAATATATGTATAGATGGCATCCAGCAGAAGTCTAAGAGGAAGGAGATTTAATACTTTAACCAGGAAGATTCCTTACGGAAGAATACCTAGATAGATAATAATAGTGGGAATGTCTAGAGAATACCTGTCTATAGTATATTAAAGATAAAAAGCGAACTAAGTATTAGCCTAAGTTAAACTAAGTATAAACAGGATCTAGTAGCTAATAGTTAGGAAAAGTGGAGGCCTATAGGACTAGAGGGAATCAGTGGTAGAACCTTAGACCCTTAAAGGAATTTAAGGACAATACCTAAATTTATAAGTTAAATAGTAAGATTAACAGTTTAAAGCGCTAATAGATAATAGAGCAACGCGAAACTATATCTTACTAGCAGCAGTTAAAAGAATGGGTTTACCTTATAGATAGAAGGAGTAACCTTACCTATTAGTTATAATTTTAGGAGATCTAATAGCCTACGGAGGAGGGATCATTAATCTTAAAATAGGACCTATTTAGATAACTATTAAAGGGAGACGAATTAAGATGTCTTTTAATATCCTACTATTAGGATAGGATAAGGCAGTATTAGGGATGCCTTAGTTACAGGAATATAATCCGAAGATTGATTAGATTATAGGTTAGGTTAATATTAGGGATACTTAACGCCGTAAGATATAATAATAAGCCAAGTTAGTATGGTACTAAGTTGGAGTAATATATAAAGAGACTGAGCGAGGCTTAAGTTACGTACTAAAGAGATACTATAAGTATAGTAAGAAACTATAGTTACCGGAAAGTAAAAAGCTATTAGAGTATGCAGTATAGGACTATAAGATAGAATTAGAACTAGGAATAAGTCTAAAGTTCTTTCCAATCTATAAGCTTACTAAAGAAGAAGGTAGAGCACTAAAAGAGTTTATCTAGGAAAACTTATAAAAGGGATATATTAGACTATTACAGTTATTAGCAGGTTATCTAGTACTGTTTATACTAAAGAAAAATAGCAAACTAAGGTTATGCATTAACTATAGGCAGTTAAATAGCATCACTTAAAAGGATAGGTATCCTTTACCCTTAATTAGCGAAATCTAAGATAGGATAGGTAACGTATAAATCTTTATGAAGATAGATCTAAGATGGGCGTACCATTAGATTAGGATTAAGGAAGGCAACGAATAGAAGGCAGCCTTTAGGTTAAAGGAAGGACTATATAAACTATTAGTTATACAATTCGGGCTTATAAACGCACTAGTAACGTTCCAGAAGCGTATTAATAATGTATTAAAAGAACATTTAGATAAATTTGTTATAGTATACCTTAACGACATTATTATCTACTTAATAACTAAGGAAGAACACAGGGAATACGTTAAATAGGTCTTAAAGAGACTATAAGAAGAATAGATACTAGTAGCAATTGAGAAATACGAGTTCTTTACTAGGAAGACCGATTTCGTTAGATTTATTATTAAACTAGGCTAGCTTAGTATAGATCTAAAGAAGATTAAGGCTATAGTGAATTGGTAAGAACTAGAGAATGTTATGTAGTTAAGATCGTTTCTAGGGTTTTGCAATTACTATAGAAGGTTTATAGCACAATGGTTAAAGGATATTAAGCTATTTACACGATTAACGAAGAAAGAAGAACTATTTAAGAAAGTTAAGGAATTATTTACCTAGGAGCTAGTTCTTAAGATCTACCAACTAGGACTAGAAACGGTTGTAGAAACGGATACATTAGACTTTACACTAGGGGCATGCTTTATATAAAAACACTAAGATAGATAACACCTAGTGGCATACTATAGTCGGAAGATAATACTACTAGAGTTAAACTATAACATCTACAACAAGGAGTTATTAGGTATAGTTACAGCATTAAAGGAATAAAGAGCATTCTTATAAGGTATAGAGAAACTATTTATAGTTAAAACGGATTATAAGAACCTAATAGGATTCCTAACGATAAAGGAACTTAACTAAAGATAAGTTAGATAGGTAGAGATACTTATAGAATACTATTTTAAGATTTAGTATACCAAAGGTACAGACAACACGAGAGCAGACGCTTTAAGTTAGAAGGCTAAACTATAAAGCGACGAAAAGCCATTAGGGGCTTTACTGCGAAGAGACATAGACGGATTAATTAGGTATAATTATCTAAAGATTATAGCAACTTAAGAGGAGCTAGGAAAAGTCTACAAGATACTAGAAAGCTTTTAGGCATAAAGAATTCTAGAAGCATAGCTAGAAGATCTATAAATAGATATATACAAAAATTAAAAAGTAAAGTATATCCTAAGAAGCATAGCAGAGTATTTTATAGAAGTTTTCTATAGGGGAATGACTTAAGGACATAA
>Ga0307515_10023793_pt1 | contig 10711 bp, 6 predicted proteins | sample 17_EM_MG_FD_194513 | JGI IMG/M metagenome (GOLD analysis project Ga0307515, IMG submission 194513) | Populus trichocarpa ectomycorrhiza microbial communities from riparian zone in the Pacific Northwest, United States - 17_EM | ecosystem: Host-associated > Plants > Roots > Unclassified | place...
CACCCACTATAATAAAAAAAAAAAAAAAAAAAAAAAAAAAAAAATTACACCAAGGGCTCAGTGGGGTCTAATAATTTGTTTTAATAAATTTATTTTTATATCTTAATAAAAACTAAAAAGAATTGTAAAGAAAAACCCATCAAAAAGCTCAGGTGTGCGGGCCTAATGGCGAACACGTCTGGGTATATGAAAAAAAAAGCAAAAGTTCACGCGCTTAAGCCTTGTATTTTTTTTTTATTTTTTTAAGATGCGGAATCATGGTATTGGGACCTGTGCCTAAAAATCTTTTTTTTTTCCAACCTTTTTTTAATTAAGAAATACCGAAATAACAGCTATTCAACTCCTTTCATCAAATGTAACACGTGGACACCAACATTAACCAATTTTGGTGGTCAAATATGCAAAAACAATAACTTTTTTTCTTTACGCAGAAATCCAGTGAAAATTTATCTCTCCCTAAAAAATTAGGGACTTAAAAACAATAAAAATAAAGTTGTGTATCAAAATTAAATTTAGAAAAATATAAAGGACCAAAAAATTTAATTTTATAAATCAGGGGATTAAAGTATATTTTTTATATCAACTTTAAACACACCGCTCATTTTCAACATCTTGTTCTAAGTCGGTTCATTGTTTTTTTTATTTTATTTTTAACCAATAAATTTGATGGGATGCTAATTTTGCAACTAAAGAAAACAACCGAGAAAAAAAAAAACCAGGTGAAAAAAATTGAAATGGCACCACTTTCCAAAACACCCTTGTATTTTAATATATTTAGTTATTTTACTTTCCCGTGAGTTATCTGACAAACTCACCTTAATTAATTAGTTCACGTAGTAGCTGATGAAAATTATGATTGTATTTTTATTTTTATTTTAAAAATTTATTTTTAACTTGTATATTAAAATAATTTTTTAAAAAAAAACTGAAAAAAAAAAATCTCAAACTTTTCACAAAAAACAGACAGTGCCGAAAACCACCATGAAAACTGTGGTCCAGGGTAGTACAAGCACTCGCCATCAAAAATTGCCACGCACAACATAAAAGCTGTCAAGCATGATCCTCAACACTCTGCGAGGGGTGACGTAACACAAACCGGTTGGCAGGTGATTGAGAAAGCATGCATGACTAACCACTAACTTTTTTATAAACAGAAACCGGCACGGACCTCTGGCCTGCTTTAGCTATGATTGGGATTACCGCCCAACTGTTTTATGATTTTTTTTTGTCATTTTTGTTGGGCTTTTAAGATAATTTAATATTAAAAATAAAAAATAAAATAATAATAATAATTTTAATATATTCTAAAATAAAAAATATTTTAAAAAACAATTTATATCTTACTCCCGAAGTTATTGTCTTAATTTCTTTACATAACCAATATTAACGTAGGAAAGCACCCAATGCCCTCGAGCACAAAAGTACGTAAAAGCAAGAGGATTGTGCAATTTCAAGACACGTACGTGCAATGCGTGCTTGAACACCATAGGGCATTTCAAGCTTTAGGTTGGCCTTGCAATCACATAGGTGTGTTATACGGTGAGATAAATTAAATTATATATGGTTCGGAACTTCTTGAAGTAAACTAAGAAGAGATTGGGGTTTTTTCCACTGTATCCGACTATATGATTTAAGCCATGAAGGTATTGGTGTCAGTCTGGAAAGATATTTTGTTAGCTTTCGTGGCAGTAACATTGTTAATTATCTAATTGATGTATCTAGAGCTCGAGTATACAAGGAGGTTTTGGAAAATAACAGAATCCATTTTTTATTACAAGAATGCAAGGATGATTCGTTGATTTCAAGTGCTTTCTTGCTCTCTTTCTTTCTTAATATATATTTTTTTTCCATGTCACTGTATATCTGGGTCATGTGGGGAATTCAGTTTATAAATTTTTTACTGATAAAACTTTGACGAGGGCAAAAAAAAATTAAAAATTTTCCAATAAATGATACATAAAACCAGGATAAAGCTTTAGTTTTGGATTCTTTGGATTCAAACCCGGCGAAAAGGCTACTGGAATGCGTAGCCCAAATATTTTGGGCCCTCGTCTTAAAAAAGTAAAATAAAATTTGAAGACAGCATATCTTAATCGCAATGCTAAAAAATCTAGAGGCAAATTTTGAGCAAAATTAATCACCACCATTTATCAGAGAAGGCCGAGTGCTGACAATATAACACTACTCCATACAAAAGGTCCTGATTAAACAGACACAAGGAAATGACAAATGTGCTGAGCAATAGAATGCTACACATGCATCGCTGTTCGAGGAAAATGGTTGTTTCTCTCTTAATCTTGTCTATACCGGGTTAAATCCATTCACAGTAAATCCCCCATCAACAGAAATAACTTGTCCGGTGATGTAAGCAGCAGCAGGTAGGCAAAGGAATCCCACCAGGGATGAGACTTCCTTTGGATCTCCAACGCGCTGGAGAGGGGTTCGAGAGATTATTTTGTCTAGAAACACCTTGTCATCGAGCAACTGGAAAAAGAAGGAATCATATGATAGTTAGAAGAGTCTATGTAAAGCAATCCATTCGGATCGTGCGCACGCGCAAACACACTCCCCTCACAAGACCATGCAAAACTGAAGATAGCTTTATGGCTTGTTTCGTAGAAATGACTAATGAGTAGCTCCTGAAATGTTGTCACAGAAACAATGTTGAGTGTATAATAAAGCTAGAAAAACTGAATTTCTGACGCAGCCCTCGCAGTGGGGTGTATGGATCAAAAAGTGCGCAATATCAGGTCTACAGACCACATAATTTAGTTCGATTACTGCTTGGTAGATGTTGCCAGACAGACTGATGGAACTCTAGGTAACTAAGATGCTCGATCATAATAGATCTGAACCATCCAGACAATAATCTTGAGATTAGCATCATATACTTGAATATTTATTTAGTGATTGAGGTACATGGGCCCTTAAAAAGCCTGTCTTAATCCATGATACTCGAGTAGAGATCTATTAACAAGGGTTACCGCGAGGACATTCAGTTCAAGAGGCATCATCCTGACTTGAGGAAACCGCTAGGGAAATTATTGGGATTCTTAAGAGTAATAAGTGGTTTTCGGCAATTATGTGTTTCCCAAGATCACCAAAACGACGAAAAACATTTCTCAAGATTTCTAAAGCAGTCACCCATGTGATGTTGAAAGGTTAATGGGCTGGGTTTATAATTCCTACAAATATATATGCTGTTGCTAGATATTGACTGCAATTTAACTTAGCTAGCTATAAAAATAGGTTTGACAAAACATATTTTTAACTGGAATCAGATGCCTGCTTGCTGCTTACCAATCTCCATTTATTAGCTTTAGACCAATCCAGGACCGAATTAAATATATTCATTTGGATCTGGTGACTTCCACTACTTGCAGCATAAAACATGCCAGTAGTCTTAGATGGTAATACTTCAAAAGGATAATAACATAGAATAACTAGGAACGTTCCATCCACGTGCATAAAAAGGTTCCCAAAGAGATTTTGTTGATAAGCCTTTCAAGTTCATTATCTTAAAGGTTGAAGATAAGTAAATAGTACTGTAGGCAGGTTAGAAAATCGTACATGTTCCACAAGCGAGGTTCTGATATACCAGGGTGCAACACAGTTGGTCCTGATATTGTCTTTTGCCCACTCACAAGCCAGATTTTTTGTAAGTTGATTTATTGCACCTGAGAAAAAGAAGAATGGAAGAAAACACTTTTAACTCCACAACCACCAAGTTCTCACTCATACTTAGTGTGAACACTAGATTTCAACGGCCACTCACCTTTACTTGCTCCATAAATTGATCCGCTACCTATATGCAAAAGACCTGCAACAGAGGAAATGAACACAACGCTTCCAGCTCCAGATTCTTTTAGAAGAGGATGTGCAATTTGAGACAAATGGTATGCAGATTCAAAGTTGGTTGCTAAGAGGTTTGAAAATTCCTCAGCAGAATAACCAGTGGTTGGCTTCCTGATATTTGTACCAACATTGTTTACCTAAACATAATACATCGTGCATATTAAATCTCTGAAAAAAAGAAGAAAGTTATAACAAACTTTGCAATGATTCTTACACATGATAAGAGCGGATAATTATCTACTGGCTTCTATAAAAATGGGGTTCAAAACATGGCATTGGAAAGCCAAGGAAGTGAAAACATGAACAGGAGGAAGAATTAGAACATCATCACAACATCATGGATCCTGAAGCAGCATTCATTTATTAAAAGTACAATAAACATTTGGAATAGGATTCGGGACCGTTGTGGTTTATTTCTCTTGGAAGCAGAAACTATGCCTTTCAAGAATCCAAAATACAGTTGAACAGTAAAGCCTTGACCTGACCGCTAGCCCCACACAATAGCACGAGAATCGGGCAGACATATAACACAAAATCAATCCCATGTGATTTAAACAATGGAATTTATTCATAAAATTAACGATCTAAATTCATATGCTTCCCATTTACTAGCCACCTTAAATTCATAACGGGTGAAATATAAATCTCGCCAAAGAGGCAAGGAGGCGATGGATGCCTAAAGGCAAGGTGCCGCTTTTACCTGCCCCTTTAAAACAAAACAGCTAATGAATCTAATCGTTGTCAAACCATAAGCCTAAATGATGTCTAAAACAATTCACTGACAACATCCAATTTCAACAGAAATTGCACACCAATTTCACAGACCTGGTTTTAACAGGGTTACCTACCAGAATGTTGAGTTTGCCATGAAAAACAAAACCAACTTCCTCGATAAGCTTCTCTCTCTGGACACGAGAAGATGCATCACAAACTGAACCAGTAACCACAAAACCTTTAGCCTCCCATTCTTTCAAGCACTTATTGAGCTCTTCCTCGTTTCTTGAACACGTATGCACCCTCGCTCCAAACCCTGCAAGTTCCTCCACTGTTGCATTCCTAGTAAAAAACACAGATAACACACGTTCAAATATTAAAAAAGAAGACTTCGAAATCCATGAAGTGAGAAATAAATGAGAATTTGACACTTTGTCATTTGAGATAGATAGATTGAGAGAGACCCGATTCCACGAGTGCCACCAGTGACAAGAGCAGTCATTCCATGGAGAGACCATCTCGAGTCTTTGAATCTGCTGCTCTCTGCCATTGCAATTGATTTTCCCTCTCTCTGTTTGACAGTGCCTTTATGGATTAGGAAACCTTCGATGGTACAGCGTAAATCGAAAGGTGATGATTTTTTTTGGTTTTGGACGACAAATGGAAGAGGAGAAGCACGGGGCTTGGCAATCTTAATTGCTGTCGTTTGCTCTCTATTTAATAAAACAACAATAAATTAATAATAATAATTCTGTGGTGAGATGCTGTCGTTGGCACGCCAGTGCTCTTCAGATGTCTATACTGTCCTTCCTACAATCTCCAAAGTCCAAAGTGCCCCTTGCCTTTATTTTAAAACGGTTCTTCTTAGTTCTTACTTGGACCCTAGGCCCTAGCTCGACCCTAACCTGTGCAAAACCAAGCTAAAGTACCTTCAATCCTCACCAGTCACCACCGCGCCACGGCAACATTTTCGTCCCTTTCCCATCCCGTTTATGTACAAGGTACTACTTAGAGCCCGTTTCGATTATTGTAGTTGTTTTTTTTGTTTTTTTTTAATTTAGAAATATATTATATAAAAATAATATATATTTTTATTTTTTAAATTTTATTTTTAATATTAGTATATAAAAACGATTTAAAAATACTAGAAAGTTTAATTTAAAACAAATACAAAAAATAATTTTTTAAAATTAAAAAGAATAACACCAACTCCATATGTCACAGTGAGTGCTTGCATGAATAATTCAAAGGAATTGGCCTATTGGTTAAGAAATTATGCTTTATTTTTCTGACATTTTGGATTCAAATCTCAATGTCAATATCCGAAAGATTTTATTAAAGAGGTGTGCTTGTAAGATCCTCCGAGGAAAAAAAAACTAATCTTAATTAACAGGTAAATTAATTAGAAAATACCCTTTCAAGTTTTTTTAAAAATAGAAAAAGAAAAGAAAAAAGAAAAGGATATGGTTCGATGAATCGGGCAAGGGTCACTTTAGCGGCTGCGAGTACCAAGCCAAACTCATCCGCCAACAGTTATTCGATGAAATTCTGACACGTAGAGTCCCATAAAAATATGGATCGGGCTCTGCTAGGTGCATGAACTGAGAGGCTAGACCGCAGTCATAACCATGGCAGGGCTGGACGAGCCAGGCTGAAATCAAACACAATATACAATTAAATAAATTTGGGCCAGCCATGTCCCGTCCAATCAAATCTGATGCATAAGCCTCTTAGATCTCCACATCAGCAAATGGGCCATGGAGTCATTAACAGAATGACAGCCCTTTGCATTGACATGCACGTGTATCCTGGAGCCACTAGCCACAGGTCCCCCAGCTGGCTGGGTTGCTCTCTAGACAAATTCTCTGTTGAGAGACTGCCACGTACTCCCTGTTCAATGTTCCGTAAATTGCATAAAAATGAGATTTATAGTATCTAATAAAATTTTCCTTCTTGAAGATACCCGACCATTCGAAGACCTAGGCACTCCCCCCGTTCCATGATGTTTGTTTGTATGCAAAATAAGAAAAAAATATTTTTATTTAACAAATACATACATAGAGCAATAAAATTGCAGTACCAATTATAGAAAATAAAATTCTACAAATTAATTTTAATTTATCATGGAGTAGAGGTTCAATTTTGTCAAGATTTCGTGTTTTAAAAATATTTTTTTATTTTAATTTTTTTAATATTTTCAAATGGTTTTGATATATTAATATTAAAAATAAATTATTTTAAAATATCTATCATTATCGCACACTTCAAACCAGCAGGCTAGTAACTGCGATCCAATAGGAAATGCTATCAAGGGACATAAAAGTACACTAAATTAACAACACAGGATGACCAAAGGAGCAAGCCATGCACAGGGTTGTTGAACACTATATAATTCTTCCAAGAACCCTACACAAAGCAAGCTAAGATGAGAGAGAGAGAGAGAGAGAGAGAGAGATCCCATTCCTTTCTATACATTCCTATAGTGAATCTCTGAAAGCAACAGAGAAACATACATCATACGCCCATGTGCACCTCTGATCTGAAGCCTGATTTATGGCTAGGCAACTTCTTTCAGCTCCACGCCAGACAAAACTCTCAACCAATCCTCTTAACCAGCTGCTACTTCATAGAAACCCAACCCAAACTTTTGCTGTACTACCATTGCTTTACTGAATTCCTATCCTATAATCAACCCGCAGACAGGTCTAGCATAGGGTTTTATTTAAAGAACGATAACTTCTTAGACAATTTTAGGCTTCTATAGGGTTTGGTCGTTGATTGTGAATAAATACAACAGTAACAGATACATACAAAACAAAAGGAACGTATAAATAGTGTCTCCGTGATGTGACATAGACATGTAGTAGTAGAAGCAGCAGCAATTCCTTTCGATTTCTCGTTTTTTTTCCCTTGTCTGTTTGACTAGACGGGCAATACCCTATATTCTATTCAATTTAATTTGACTCCAAGGGAATTGGTTCAAGTTTTTGGACTTTTTTTTTTGAGATTTTCGAGAGGAAAGAATAAGAAGACAGGAAGTGTGTGGATTGAATATAGGGACGGGGCAAAAGGTGCTGGTGTAATAGCTGGTTTTTTGGTGAAGGTAGAAATTATAAAGGTAAAAAGGGAAATCATGTCCCCTAATGTTAATCCACAGGTATGTAGCTGAAGTGACTTACTGTCAGTTCCTTTTCCCCTTTTAAAACCCACAGTTAAGGTCATTTCTCTATCTCTCTTTATTCTCTGCTCTGAAATTGCAGTTAACGTCTAATTGTATTTAGTGTGCAAAAGAAGATTCACCCTGGTTTCCTTACAATCTTGGTTAAACTTTTCAGACAGGACCACGCTGAGAAAATGAATTCCAAATTAATGACCACTATACACGTTTACAAGGTGGGTGGGTTCGATCCATAAGGCAGAAACCCTAAAACAAATAATGTCGCGGAGAATAGGAATTAAATGGAAGTGCAAGGCAATTAAGAGAGATTATCTCAATTCTTTCTTTCGTTTTTACTGATAGGCAAAAACCCATGAATTGGAACTGATAGAAAACGAAAGATAAACATATCAGATATGAGATGTAAAAGAAAGGCTTTTCATTCTTTTCAAATTCAGTACTACAAGAGTTGTTTGAAATTTGATATTAGCACAAGAGTTGTTTGCTTATAAATGATTAGATAATAGCTAGCAAAACCAGCTAGAGAAAAGGGGAAAAAGAGGAAGTGCCAAATTAAGAAACACTGTTTTCTTAATTTCTTCTCATGTTAACATGTTTATGTGCCCTTCAACCCGTACAATTGCACTCTACTACTACACTACTTCACCTTTGGTGGCTCACCGAGCCGGAGCTCAAGATCTATGTCCTCCATGGAGCTAGACATCGGTCCGATTGCCTCTGATTGAGTACATCCATAATTTGAACGTGGCTTAACCAACAGCGAGAGCACTGAAACATTGGTTGTAGGCCCTTTGCAACTGATTGCCTCGTTACCACAAGAATCAGGAGATGATAAACTCTGGCTATTAGGAGCAGAACTCAAGCCCATAAATAAATCAGTTGCAACGAAATTGTCATGTCTCGAGCATGTAGAATCTAATTTACCCTGATTCTTTTCTGCTTCAGGTTTTGATTCTGAATCATTCAGAAGTCTAACTGCCAAAGAATGATCCGACCCTGATAAATTATTATGGAAATGAGGATACCCTTTATGCTGTTCTTGTTCGAAGTAAGAAGAAAAGGGAGAAACAAAGGCATGATCACTTAAATTTTCATGAGTGGACAAAGCTGAAAACCTAGAAGAGGAAAGAGTTGATGCGATATTAATAGTTCCAGAGACAGAAAGTTTAGGGTCAAGATCATAATTATCTAAGTTGCAAACCTCAGTTGGGAAATGAGATCCCAGTGATTTAAGTGACCTTTGGATATGATTCTGATGTCGAAAAACATCTTTATGAGGACTAAGAGTAAGAGATTGCTTAAGCCTAGCCCTATCCCTCCTATGAACATTCATGTGACCACCTAGGGCTTGAGCTGACCTGAATTCTCTTTTACAAAAACTGCAAGAATAAGATCTTGGAGGCCATATGCAACCACCAAGATGCCCAGATGCATCTTCTGCAAAAGCTTTCTCTTCTAACGAACATTTGGAATTGGAGTCCGTTGCTGCTTCAAGCTGTGACATCAGAAGTTGTTTCCTCTTCATCCACAACCAGTATTGAGCTTGCTCCATGGTGATTTCACTAAAAATATTGAATGGATCAGACTGAAAGGAAAATAAGAGGTGGCTAGGTTCTGAATGGAAGCTTTAATACAAGGCAAGAGGTTATAATGGAAAAAACACAACTAGAACTGCAATTCTGTACTCACTTACTATTGAATACATGAAAGCTACTTGAGAATCTATTAAAAGCTTACAAGCTGAAAAGTCTTCTTTCTAGGTTATGACAGTGGGTTGCTCCTCTCATTTGGCTCTTCCATTGAAGTTATACTGTTGTTTTTTGGCTAGTATATAGAATACAGTCACTGTTAGTGGGTATTATTTTGGCAATTTTTTGAAATGTGACATTTAAGTACCTGTTCAACATATTTTTTCCACACGCGTAGAATAACTACCGGTCATTAATAATAGAGAGGAGACATTAAATTATAATATTGGCTACAATAATATATACTACCTAGCTCTATCTGTTTTTTTTTCTGTATTTGGGAGTTTTTTTTCTTATAGAGAATCTAAAAAAAAAAAAATTTACGGAGGAGGAAAATGGGTTGCGAATTAAGACCTGGTCCAACGAACCACAATATCCAGAATTTGGATCGTTTGGATGAGGGTTCGTACGAGAAGAAAAGGTAGGGAATAGGGATTTCTTCAGTGCACTCAACGTATTGCTGTGCTTCTTCGCGTGCGCTCTGATCTGTTCCACATTATTTATGAAATTACCAGAGAGCTTCTCGTGAATTTGAGATGGAATTGTCCAACGCCTTAAAGCGTATTACTGTTAATGATTTTGACATTTGCAACCCAGTACTCCTCCGATCTTCAACTGGCATTAAGTTTAAATTTTATATATTTTTTATGCTGTACGGTTTTGTAAATGGAAGATCACATTCTGCTATTTTTTGTTTTCTTAAATTGATAAAATTCACTATTAAAAAAGTTTTTTTTTAATTGAAAATATTCATTGTTAGAATCATAAAGTAGAAGCTAAGCTTAGAAAGCATACAAATAAGAAATCATCTTGGTGAGACAATCTGTACTCATATATGAGTAAATTTTCTTAACATAATGAGGCCAAGGAATTCCGTAGATTAACGTTCTTCATCCTCATTTTGTTTTTTTAGTTTAACGTGGGTGTCCGGGCCAGCTTACGCGCACCTCGACTAATCCTACGTACGGGCCCTGAAGTTAACGACCATGTAAACCTCCAGTGGCCATCATATGAGCAACCACAGGGCTCGAACCTGAGACCACAGAGGGAGCAAACCTCTTAATCCCAAGCTTTTACCACTGGACCACCACCTAGATGGTTTTCTTCATCCTCATTCTGATTTGATTGGATGTGGCGTGCAGATATCCTTGTTGGTGTGATATATATATATATATATATATATATATATATATATATATATAGAGATATTGGCTGG
>Ga0307515_10023795_pt1 | contig 10711 bp, 6 predicted proteins | sample 17_EM_MG_FD_194513 | JGI IMG/M metagenome (GOLD analysis project Ga0307515, IMG submission 194513) | Populus trichocarpa ectomycorrhiza microbial communities from riparian zone in the Pacific Northwest, United States - 17_EM | ecosystem: Host-associated > Plants > Roots > Unclassified | place...
AGTTATGGTACTAGCCTAAGCAAACTTAAGAAGCATCATCGAAAGGATTTTGCACATAACATCACTATTTTATAGTACAAGCTCTAGGTTGCTTCATGTATTTTATACGTATTTTATCAAGACTATAAGTTCATCATAGTTATCTCAGTTCATATTTGTAGACTCCAAATCCTTGGAGAGTTGAGTGTCAAACATTCGTTTGTAAAGTGGAAAACCTCTGACTTAGTAAGAGCTATATTCATCATTTTTAAAAGCTCATATCACTTTAGATGTCACCTCATACCAAGATTTTTTTTTGGTTAAAACTACCTAAATGGGATTGAAAGATAAAGTGATGGAGATGTCTACCTTTGTGGGTATCACTTGCTAGAGGAGAACTAAAAAATAGGAGAGTTAATATGGAATAAGGAGAAAATAATCATATGATGCAAACCTCTTTCCTAGTCAATTAAATTTTTTTTAAAATAATAATAAATAAAAAGAAAAATAAAATAATAAAAGAGAAATGTGTAGAAATTAGTAGAAAGTGAGAAAAGATAAGGGAAAATATGGAATAAGAGGGAATATTAGGTAGAGTATGAATGACCTAGTTTATGAATTTATAAAAAATACATTTAGGTGTTTGTGGGGGAGTTTCAGCCAAAGGAAGGAAAGAGTGAGGAGAGGTAGAACTACTTTAAATTCTTGGTTATTACTTGTAATTCACATGTGTTGAAGTGTTGGAAGTGATGGATATTGAATAAGATTCACGTGTTTGAGGTTTAAATGAAATAGAGTATATGATGAAATAGATAAGGTAAAAAGAATAGGAGAATTACTTAATTGTCTTACTCTTAGACACGTATATGAAAGATATATGCTAATAATGTATATTTTGAATGAGTTAAAAGAAGGTTATGAAAAGAAAGGGATATTGTTTTAAAATTGATAGAACCGACTATAAGAAGAAAGAAATGAAAACTTATGAAATTATATAATTGTTGTCTAATTGTAGATGATTAGTAAGAGTTACATGATGGTGATGATGAAATGATATAATGAAATCATATGTTAATTGTTATAGATTTATTGATCTGTTGTGATTTTGATATAAATGAGAGGTTTAAGTTAAGTGGAATTTGTGCTTAAAATGTATATAATTGATACATTTTAATATGATTATGTATTTAAAATGAAACTAAATGTTGTGAATAAGTAGGATGAGATGAGTGATGAAAATAACATTATAATTAATATATAGTGTTAGCATGGAAAAGTTGGTTATTGAGTAGTAACACTAATGAGAAGTGGTTATTGATAAATTTTTAAGTGGTTGGTATTAAACTTTTAATGATTGGTTGTTGATTACTATTAGCAAAAAAAATATAAATTATTTTTAAAATCATGTATTAGAGCTAGAGTATTGTAACAATTATGAAAAATCACTTGTTCTTGAAGAGAGGAACTTGATAAATTGGTGGCCATAAGTTTCAGCCAAATAGAGAAGAGACGGAAGAATGGACTTTTATGTTAATATAACTATAAAATACTTGATGTAAATTATTTAGATTGTTTAGGTGAAGAACTTTAAAAGGAAAATCTATAGAATTGGGTATGCTATATTCAGCTAAAGAAAAGAATTTGAGAGAGGGTTCTTCAAGAATAAATATTTTCATGTAAATTGAGGATTGATGTTTCTCAACATGGTTACAATGATTTGAATAAAATAAACAAGTAAAGTTATTTTGAAATTTATTTGATTAAGATATGTTTGAATTCACTTCTATGAATTTGTGAGGAACAAAGGGTACAATGGAGTGTTGGTTGAAAACATGTCAAGTTAAGAATGAAACAATTACTTTAAATTGATGTGATATTTATGTTATTTTAGGACATGTTGTTATGTTGCATTAAAAACAACACTAGGATTGTGTTAAAATACATATAAGAAGACTAATTTGAATGATTACATGATGCATGAGAACATCTAGTTGCTTGTCAAATTTATGTTCTCCATGAAGTTGTAATTTCAGAAAGATTTATCACCTAACTTTAAACAAAAATCAGAACTTGAAAATGATGCAATCTGGAATAAGTTCTTTATTAAAGTTGTAGATATGAATGTTAGCTTTCAAAAGAAACTATTCTTGCTTAATTCTAGTTTTTAAAACACCAGATATTAACTAGAAACCATAGAAAGGTCTAGACTTAACTAACCCTGGGCAGATTTCAGGTGCCACTGTGATGGTTGATTTTGGGGTTGAAAACGATAGGATTGAGTGTTTCTTTCTTCATAAAATTTATATCTTTGTGTCTTCGCTTTCCATCAAGATAAACCATATGAAAAATTGAGTTTCAAAACTCTAGTTATGATTAAAATATTGAACAGTGTTCTAGGTTGGTTAGACTAAACCAACTTGGATTTGTAAAATTCTAATGCTTCCTTGGAATTGTTGTTAATTGAAGGTTTTAACATTTGAAACTATAAGAATGAGTTGTGTGATTTATTATTAGGAAAATATATTGAGGAAATTATATATATAGTTGTGTTTGCGTGTGTGTGATGAGAACTTTAAAATAACTAGCGCGTGAGATAACCAATAGGAGAATGGATATTGTCGTGGAAAAGGTGCTTGACACATTGATACTTTATTCAACAAATTCATTATACCAAGTAATGGCAAATACTTCAAATATTGTATATGTGGAACTAGTTTTTCGGTAATGGGCTAGTGGCATCAGTTTGTCTAACTATCAAGAATATTGAATCTATCTTATAAAGTAAAGTATACGCATGAATTATACATGGGTTGGAAATTATGATATATAATTGTTATCAAAATCGATCTAATGAGTTGAACGCTCATGAATAAGTTTTAATTCTCATAGGGTTATACTATATTCTAATATAGCAAAATGATTTATTTTTCAAATTCCACTCACACTAAAGTCCACGAGCTGATATCTATATTATTTATCTTATGATATAGATATAAAGATAAATATTACAACTTGTTGATGTTAATCTAATTTGTATACCATTCTTGAGTTGTGTTGACATAGAACAAAGTCCAAGATGATTGGATCATGATTATAGTATTGAAATGAGATATTGATGAAGATGTCGATAACTTGGTATAGTCTAAGTATAAGGAAAACTCTGTTGGAATTTTGATAGAATGTATATTAAATTATTTTTAAATGTAATTACGTGAAATTCTATCCAAATGGTTGAGGTTGTCATATAAAGTGATGAATAAGTTATTTGGCTGACCAATTAACAACAATAATAACATGTAATGGAGCAAGGTGTATATAAGTTTGAATGTGTTGACAGATTAATGATTGAGTATTAAATTAACTATACCGACAAAGTTTAAAGGAAAAAAAATGATTTGAGCATGTCTTGCAAGTATAAAAGCAATGGAAGGTTATGCTATAAATTATAAATAATAGATATAGATATGAAATAAGTGGAATTAATAATGAATTAAGGAAATTTCTTAAAATATCAAGGGTGTTATATGGATTGAAGTAAGATGTATCATAGATGTAATAAATGCTAGGGAAGTAAAAAGGCGTCATGAATTAAATATGTTGTGAATTAAATAACGATGTAAATTAAATATGATTACACAATGAGTTATGATATGTATTAAAGGTGATTGAGAGAGGAAAAGATCATATGGTTTATATGTCTTAAGGAAATAAATTATGGGGAAAATTCCATGAGTTGTGAAATAATAATATTAATATAAATTGAATATATTAATAAAGTGAAAAAAGTTATGAAATAACATCGATGTGAAAAGAAACAATGTATGAAAGTGTTTGAATAAGACCAATTAATTTTAAAATTGTAATGAATAAATTGAATAGTGATGAGTTAAATTAGATTATGAATAAAATAGTTATTATAATGAAAGTATGATAATGTGATGAATAAAATAATAGGAAAAACATTTATTGGGGAATAATGAAAAATGAAAAATATTGAAAATTGATATAAGATCAATGTTCTCAAAGAAAAATTTATGAAATTGGTTTTGGTCATATAATTGTTAAACGTTAGTAAATGAGATGATGCAAATGTTTAATATGATTTATATTTGTATGTCACAGGTAAATCCCTTTGAGCACATTCATTTTTTAGGGTCACTGAGCTACCAAGTATTATACATAAAGAATATTTGTATTTTAAAAAAAAGCTTATAAATAGTTAATATGGATGTAGTTTTAACAAGAGTTGTAATAAATTATGTACATTTATAAAATTGTTGAAAGGTTGTTGGGACGTTTTTTTATGTATACATATACTAGAATTTTTACATACTAAGTCATTAAAATTAAGTAAAACCATATGAGAATGTGGGGTGTTGTAGAGAGAGACTGTTACCATCTTTTGATTCTCTAGCTCCATCATCTATTTCTAACTCATTAGGGAATGATCACATAGGCAATGACCCCTTTTTGAATGTATACAATGGGGTATCTCTTCTCTTTCTAAGCATTCATGAGGGAAATGTTTAGATACTACCAGCTAGGTTCAGACTAGTTGTATCCTAATAAGTGAATCATTTTATTCACTTTTGATAAGTTTTGTGGGCTTGTTGAGATCAAGCCTACAATTAATATTTTTAGAAATTGTTGCCACTAGTTGTTGGCATTGATAGTGACAATAATGTGTGTTGGTTTTTCACATTTATGAACAGACCCATAAGAGCTATAAAGGAAACTCTGTGTGGAGAGCCTGTGAATGTCAAGAAATTGAGGGGGATATAGCTGATAGTAAGGTATATTGGGCCAGTCAATCCTAAAGGTGCAATGCAATAAATTTAGGGTTGTTCCCATTACTATAGGGTTTCTTTCCATGATGTAAACATCAAGCCTTGTCTAAGCTCAGACGAGGAGAAAACACGTGTTACGCTAGCCTCGACTTTAATTGAGTATAAAGTCAATAAGATAGCCAAAGGATATTATCAAGTCATACTACAAAGTATGTAGCTTCCTTATTCTTTGTTTTCTTTGTAGCTAAGTTTATTGCTGATTTTTTTTATGCATGACTGATTGTTAAAGAAGAAGGAGAAATTTCAACGAGGTCTGTAAAAGAGAGTTCATAAAGGAAGTTTTCATCTTTTGTAGTGGGTGGAGGTAAGGTTGAAGAAGTGATGAAGGATTACCCCATCATTTTTTATGAACTTTCTATTCATGAGGGCTCTGATTCTAAAGAAATAATAGTAGGAGTAAAAAAAATAAAATAAGGGCAGTCACACTCCTATAACCAGGGGTGAAACAAATTTGACTAATCCTGAAGTGATTGCGAGCATTGCGGCCTGCTTCAAGAGGAGAAGGGTCTCCTCCACTGTGGAGTTTGGTGTTCTAGTCTTGATCGTGAAGGCTTCCATGATGGCATTTCCTCTACCTCAACTTCCAACTTTGTCGATAGAGGATGCAGTAGTTGGGCCCTTTACTCGGTTGATCCTAAAAAATTTAGTTCAGGGATGCTTTTCCTAACCTCACTCTTGGTTGATCTCCTTATAGTTTCCCTACCTTAACTGAGGATGAGAGACAACTTATGAAGGCTATTATTGGTGAAAGGTTAAGAAATGAGGAAGCTAGCCTTGAGGTGGTGAAACTATTAAAGAGGACATTCACTATCCCGTTAGACATCACAATGATGTCTGATAAGAGCTATGACCATTATTTGGATTTAAATGGTCAAATGGCTTTTAATGTAAGGAAATTTCTTGTTTCACCTTTTTGTTTGGTTTTATGACTATAATTCTTAACACTTGCTCTTAACAGATTTTCATTATATGGGCCCATTTCAAAAGGCGTTGGATAGCCGAGAGAAACCATGTAAGGGAGGCCATTTCCCAGAATAAGGCTTATTAGGCTGTCTTCAAGCCACTAAAAAAGGATAAGGCTATTGTGGAGGCCAAACTAAGGAGCCTCAATGTGGCTCATTCATCGCTACAGGAAAAAATACAAGCATTGTTCTTCAGTTGGGCTTCGATGATAAACTACTTCATGTTGCCTATAACTAAATGGCTACCTTAAAATGGGAGATCTTTGAGGCAAAGACCACCTAAGACAGTTTGAGGGCTGAGCTTCTTGCTACCAGGAAAGAAGCTCAAAGTTCTCGGCCTCAGCTAGAGGCTTTGAGGAATTCTTTTGGGGAGTTTTAAAAATTATTTAAGGGGCATGTAGCTTTGACTGAGACAGTTAGGGACAAGATCTTTCATGTCATATCCAACCTGTATTTCCTCAATCAATCAAGAGGAATATAGGTGGACTTCAGTGCTACCTTTCAACTAGTCTTGATGTTTGATTTTATGGATGCGTTTCTAGTCAGGGTTGTTGCTGCCCAACGTAGGGTATATTTAATTGAGGAGCATGGGCTAGATATTTCAGCTTCTTTTCTCCTTCTCTAGTTATTCAAGTACACAACCGTTGTCCTTTGGGGTTTATCCGTGTAATATATCTTTTATTTTATAAAATTTTGATTCTTTTTGTTTCTTTGTTTTACTCGTGTGTATGAATCTAACGCCCATAGTAAAAATTCCATATGAGACTCAAGACCCTTAGAAAAAGCTTTAAATCTTTATATAGGTCATATGCCTATACTTGGAAAAACGCCAAGGGAATTCCTGAGATAATCGATGTAGGTCCACACCCATATTAAGAATTTCATGCAGGGTCCAAAAACCATTAGAAAATTGTTGAGAATTTATATAGCCAGCACCCATACTTAGGAAAATATTTATCAAATCTAAACTTTGAACTTTGTCTACCCTAAACAAGATTTAGAAGGGATTTACCCCCTGCTTGGAAGCGAGAGGAAATCTTAGTTTTAGGTATATTCTTGTTAGTCTAGATGAATCTTCAGTGGATTGTTATGAAACCTCTAGGTAGTAGATGTAGAGTGGTGTTGTTGCTTTGAGGGGTCCAAGTCAAACTCGCTAGAGAGTTTGGGGCTATTGCTCTTAGGCGAAACACCATTGCTGAGGTTATGTCTATGTCATCCCTTGGAGAAATGTGCAATAACATTGGGAAAACTATGTTAATCCCTTTTAAGATAAGTTGTGCAATCACACTGGAGAGACTAAGTTGATCCATTCTTGGGTAAATTATGCAATTACACTAAGAAAACTGAGTTCATCCCATCCTTAGAAGGTTATAGGGCCATTGCCTTTAAGAGATGTCATGTCAATCCCATCCTTAGAGAAATATGCAATCGCACTAGGGAGACCATGCTAATCCCTTCCAAGATAAGTTATGCAATCACATTAAGAAGAATGAGTCCATCCAATCCTTAAAAAAGTATAAGGTTATTGCCCTGGATATCACCTGGAGAAAATAAAACATCGTTACTGTAAATAATCTATTTCATATATAAGAAACTTATGTTCTTAGTCATTGATCATGGTATATTTTTATTGCCTTTTAAGGTATAATAAACTTGATAACATTTCTGTTAAGATCATGGTCTCAGTTCTAAGGTAGGAGAGAATAAAGTTTCTCTTATGGGTGGTTGACAAATATGCTTCACATGTTTTCTGGTTTGAACTGATATTCCACATATATTGGTTGAACGTTTTCTAAAATCTCGAGGCTTTTAAACTACATTTGTAAAGTTGGCAAATGTCTAGCCCAAATTTGCTCGTCTCATTAAGCCAATGGGTAAGTAAAATAAATCATACTCTGATTTAGAGCGATGAAATTATTGTATAATCTTTCTTACTCCTTATTGAAGAGTTGTTGAAGCTATGATGGAGTGGATGTGCCAACAACTATAGGAAGGCCCATGACACATTCCATTCCAGGAGTGTTTTGATTATCTGCATTTGATAATGATTGGGGATGTTGATAAACCAGTTCTGGAGAAACAATCGATGGATTTTTTTTTATCAAATTCCTATAGATGTGTCAATTGATGATGTCCCAAAAAATCCAAGTAGTTTGAGAACAAGGCTTATATGCTGGATAATCAGCTAATCTCTTAATTCTTGCAATATGATTTATTCTTCCTAACCAATGTGGCTAGTGCATGATACCTCCAAAAGCTCTCCTTTGGTGAATTTAGGGACTTTTAGATGTTTAAGTAAGTATTTTTTCTTTTAGAGAAAAATAAACATGAAAATAATTATAGTTTAGAATAGAGATTGAGAACCTCTCCCTTGAAGGATTTATAAGGAATTATATAGCCCATATGTCTTGCATTATAAAGATGAAGGGCTAGAAAGTCATCTTTTTCATGATGGCATTAAAACATCTCTTATATGTCAAAGAGAAAAATATCTCTGACTTATCAGAATCTCGTGCTCTAATATGGTGTTTGGTAAGATTGCTAGAGCCATATGTATTTGGGCTCAGTGCTTGACTGAGTTCAAGGATACTGGGTTCGACAGCTTGCCAGACTCGTATACTTGGGCTCAACAATTGGCTAAACCTGAAAATGTTGGGTCTGGAAGCTCGCCAGACCCCAAGGATGTTTGGGCTCAACATTGGATGAGCCCAAGGATGTTGGGTTATCACCTTGCCTCTGGTTCCTTTAAATAAGGACCCAGGTAAAAATAAAACATGTTAATCCATCAGGACTAAAGAGTCATTTTCCTTTCATTGATGTAGGGAATAAAGAAAGGTCTTATTAACTTATATACTTTTATTTTAGTGTAGTAGGGGGCACAACCTTTTTTGAAAACAATAATTTTGTTCTTCCTAGTCATAGGCAACTAGCATTCTTTATATGTGGGGTTGACTTGGAGAAGCCTTCTATTCTTGTCCACTACCTGCAATGAGTTGACAATATTAAAGGTGGGTGTTCTTACATTTACTTGACTAGCTTTGCGTTTTAAAAACTACTTATAAAAATAGGGTATACCTTCGTCTGGCATATCAAATAAAGCACTAACAGATTATGATCTTGGAAGAGGGCAGACATCTCATTCGATTGGCTGCGATCCCATTAGGCATGGGATATTCATCAGAGATGAGGGAGATGGTGATTGGGGTGTTGTGAAAAAATCCCACCACATGTTTGATAAAAGTTCAAAGCAAAAAAACTATCCTATAATTGTGGCAAATTTGTAATTTGAATATAAAAAATAATAAAAGGGTAATTCTTAAATGTGTGATAAATTTTGTAATTTAAACATTGCAGTGACTCTCTAGCAATTTAATAGAATATAATGATAATTTTGTACATAAATCAATATTTTTTTGATAAGTAAGTGAGAGGATGTAAAGTGTTATGAATATATAAATTTCGGGATGTAAAGTGTTATGAATATATAAATTTCAGGATGTAAAGTGTTATTGTTTTTTTTATTTAAAATAAGGGCAAAATAAGAAAATAATTAAACTATAAAATATTCGGTGTAATTAACCTTTAAATATTTTTGAATGCACTAGACCAATATAAATGGTGCCCTATTAATATCATTTGTAGAGAAATACAATTAATTTATTTTTATAATTAATTAATTAATTTACGGATTATACATTTTATTTTGTTGTTGTTTTTTCAAGTTAGCTTAGCTATTGAAATAGATGTCTTATCGACCGATCATGCTCCTTAATTGATTTTCTTTTTAAAAAACAAATGGTCGTCAAAACCTAGCTAAAAGACAACATAAAAAATTCTTGTTTTGAAATTTTCAGAAGGAAAGTTTTAAGTTCAAATCCTAAATGTGAGATTTAAATATAATGTAAAGCTACTCTTGTTACATAGATAAGGCTTCATTGGGTTTTAGATGAAAGAAATGAAAATAAAATCAATACCCTTTTTAAGATTATAAATTAATAATTTTGTGCTCAACATTCAATTGAGTTTACAAATATGCTATTGATTTTGAACCGGGGACTACTACTTTTTTAAAGATAAGGTTGAAAAGAAAAGGCATTATTATTATTATTATATACTATATTTTTAAATATGTGGGAAAAATATTGTGCATTTACTGTGGGCATAGACTTATTACACTGTATACAACACTGTAACGCTATGGGGGTGTTGTCTTTCTATTTTTAGTCAAAAATTGTTGTTGGGTCTGGTTAGGCAGCCGGACCCAATAGCAGCCAGATCCAAGGAGATTGAGTCAATAAAAAATACTTTAAAAGACGTGGGAAAAACACTTTGTATTACTGTGGATATAGACTCATTGCACTGTGGACCACACTGTAGATATAAAGTATTTACATTGTGGATGACATTGTAGCACAATGAGAGACGTTATCTTTCCTGTTTTAGTCAAAAATTGTTGATAGGTTTGGCTGCACAGCCCGACCCAATGCTACTAAGTTTGGCTAGGCAGTTGAACCCAATAGCATTGGGTCTTGCTTGACCGCCAGACCTAAAAGCATTGGGCAACTAGACCCAAGGCGATTGGGTCAATAAAAAAATTAAAAAATCAATTAATATGTTTTGATGTTTTTGTATTATTTTGATGTAATGATATAAAAAATCAATTTTAAAAAATAAAAAAATATTATCTCAATATATTTTTTTAAAATAATATTTTAAAAAATAATCATTACATAATAATATAATAATAACTAGCATATGGGTCCGCGCTTTGCAAGGAGATTGGATTAATAACAATTTTTTTTCAAATGTAAAAATGCTTGATTTGGGTTAAAAGCACGAAATGTATTTGCACCATCACCATCATCAAATAAAGTATTTTCTACTGTAGCACCATGAATATCGCATAGCAAAGCAACATCCAAT
>Ga0307515_10023797_pt1 | contig 10710 bp, 8 predicted proteins | sample 17_EM_MG_FD_194513 | JGI IMG/M metagenome (GOLD analysis project Ga0307515, IMG submission 194513) | Populus trichocarpa ectomycorrhiza microbial communities from riparian zone in the Pacific Northwest, United States - 17_EM | ecosystem: Host-associated > Plants > Roots > Unclassified | place...
GACCACCGGGTTCGCGCCCGAGCCGATCCAGGCGAAGCCCTCGGTCAGCATGCTCACCGGCATGCCGCCGGTGAACCATTTTGCGAAGCCGCGCGCCGCGACCATCGTGCCCAGCGTCGCGATGAAGGGCGGGATGCCGGTGAACGCGATCAGCGCGCCGTTGATCAGGCCGATCACCACGCCGATCGCGACGCCGGCCAGGATAGGCCAGATCGGGGCGAGGTCGGTGAGCTGCGGGAACACGGCCCGCGGGAAGTCAGAGACCTGCGCGAGGCTGGCCGCGACGACCGCGGACGCGGCGACGACCGAGCCCGACGACAGGTCGATGCCGCTGGTGATGATGACCAGGTTGACGCCGACCGCGATGATGCCGATCACCGCCATCTGCAGGATGATGATCTGCAGGCGCTCGACGTTGAGCATGAAGCTCTGGCCATTGATGTACCAGCCGATCACTTCGAAGAACAGGCAGATGCCGATCAGCACCAGGAAGATGCTGAGCTCCGGCGGCCAACGGCGCTTGACCCGCTTGATGGTCATGGGCTGTGCGCCAATGCCGGGACTGCTGGTGCTGATGCTCATGTGGAGACTCCGTGTTGCCCGCGGCGTGCGCTTCAGCGCGACGCCAGTTCCATGATGCGAACCTGATCCGCGTCCTTGCGGTCGACGATGCCGGTCATGCGGCCTTCGTGCATGACCATGATCCGGTCGCTCATGCCCAGCACTTCGGGCATCTCGGACGAGATCATCAGCACCGCGACGCCCTCGCCCGCGAGCTTGCTCACGAGGCGGTGGATCTCGGCCTTCGCGCCGACGTCGATGCCGCGCGTGGGCTCGTCGAGGATCAGGATCTTGGGTTTGGTCAGCAGCCAGCGCCCGATCAGCACCTTCTGCTGGTTGCCGCCCGAGAGGTTCTGGATCACCTCGTCGAGGCTGGGCGTCTTCACGCGCAGCGCGCGGCTCATCTCCTCGCAGTCGCGCTGGAGCGCGCCGCGCTGCACGAAGCCGAAGTTCACGTAGCGCTGGCTCAGGACCGCCGTCTCCATGTTCGACAGGATGTCGAGGATCAGGAAGCAGCCGGTGTCCTTGCGGTCTTCGGTCAGGAAGGCCATGCCGAACTTCATCGCCGCAGCGGGCGAGTCGACGCGCACCGGGGTGCCCTCGATCGCGATGCTGCCGGTGGTCGCCGGCACGACGCCGAACAGCGCCTCGGCCACATTGCTGCGGCCCGAGCCGATCAGCCCGGCCAGGCCGAGGATCTCGCCGGCGCGCAGCTCGAAGCTGACGCCGCCGAAGACGCCCTCGACGCCGAGGTCCTTGACCGACAGCACGACGTCGCCGATCGGCACCGTCTGCTTCGGGAACATCTGCGTGACCTCGCGCCCGACCATCATGTGAATGATCTGGTCGCGCGTGACCTCGGTGGACAGCTTGGTGCCGATGTACTTGCCATCGCGGAACACCGAGACCTCGTCGGCGATCTCGAACAGCTCGTTCATCTTGTGCGTGATGTAGACGATGCCCTTGCCCTGCGCACGCAGCTGGCGAATGATGCGGAAGAGGTGCTCGACCTCCGCCTCGGTCAGCGCCGAGGTGGGCTCGTCCATGATGAGCACGTCGGAGTCGAAGGACACGGCCTTCGCGATCTCGACCATTTGCCGGCTCGCGATCGACAGGCTGCGGACCTCGGCCTCCGGGTCGATGTCGATGACGAGGCGGTCGAACAGCGCCTGGGTGCGGCGGCGCAGCTCGCCGTGGTCGACGAACCCGAGCCGCGTCTTCGGTTCGCGGCGAATCCAGATGTTCTCCGCCACGGTCATGTAGGGCATCAGGTTCAGTTCCTGATGGATCATCGCGATGCCGTTGTTCAATGCATCGAGCGGGCCCTTCAGCACCAGCGGGCGGCCCTTGATGCGAACCTCGCCCTGGTCGGGCACGTAGATGCCGGCGATGATCTTCATCAGCGTCGACTTGCCCGCGCCGTTCTCGCCCATCAGCGCGTGGACGGTGCCGGCGCGCAGCCGGAAGCGCACGTCGTCGAGCGCGATGACACCCGGGAAGATCTTGATGATGCCGTTGATCTCGAGCAGCGGCGCCGCAGCGTCGGACGTGGTGCCGTGCGGGCGATCGAGGGCAACGGTGTCGGACATGGCAGTCATTCGATGTTGGCAGCGGAATGGGCAGCGCGCCCCGCAAAGGGCGCACTGCCGACGGCGCAAACTCAGTTCTTGCCGGCGTACTTGCTCAGGTTGTCAGGCGTCACGAGCTCGAACGGCACGTTGACGAAGCGGTCGACCGGCTGCTTCTTGATCAGCTTGATCGCAGCGTCGATCGCGCCCGACCCCTGGCCAGCGGCGTTCTGAAACACCGTGACCTTCAGGTCGCCGGCCTTCATCGAGGCGAGTGCGTCGGGCGTCGCGTCGATGCCGGCGACGATGGTCGAGGGCGTCCACTTCTTGCTCGCCTTCAGCGCGTTGATCGCGCCGATCGCCATCTCGTCGTTGTTGGCGATGATCGCGTCGAACTTGATGCCCGAAGACAGCCAGTTCGTCGTGATGTCCTGGCCCTGGGTGCGGCCCCACTTGCCTTCGCGCTTGTCGACGATCTTCATGCCGCTGCACTCCTTGGTGGCAACGACTTCCTCGATGTCCTTGGTGCGGGTGCGTCCAGCCTCGTTCGACAGCTCGCCCATCAGCACCAGGATGTCGCCCTTGCCCTTGAGCAGCTTGCAGACCTCTTGGGTTTGAAGCGTGCCCGAGACGCGCTCGTCGGACGCGACGAAGGCGACGCCGGCGGGCAGCTTCTCGAAGTCGGCCGGCTTGCGGTTCACGTAGACCAGCGGGATCTTCGCGTCGGACACCATCTTGGTGATCTTCGACGTCGCGTCGGTGTCGACCGGGTTGACGATGATCGCGTCGACTTTTTGTGCGATCAGGTTCTGGATCTGGCTGAGCTGCTTGCCCACGTCGTTCTGCGCGTCCTCGACCTGTACGGTGGCGCCGACCTTCTTGGCCGCATCGACCGTGCCGTTCTTCAGGATCGTCAGGAAGGTGTCCTGCTGTGCCATGGCCACGCCGATCTTCTGGGCATGGGCCGCCATCGGCAGGCTGAAAGCGGCGGCAATAGTCAGCGGAAGCAACGAGATTCTTGTCATGAAAAGTCTCCTGGGTGGTGGTGTGGATCGCGGTTCTCGACCCTCTTGGATGGGGCTGGCCGCGTGGTCTCTCGACAGTTACGGACTATAGCCATGCGCCGCGCAAATTGAAAACATATTTCTACGTAAATACACCTAGCGAAGTTTAATTCTCTAGACTCTAGACTGCCTTCCAACCCTACGATGCGGCCTTCGTGCCGATGTCCATGACGAACACCTTGATGTTCCCCGCCGGCCGCCGCTTCGACCTGGCCTGCCTGGGCCGGCTCGCGGTCGACCTCTATTCGCAGCAGGTCGGCGGCCCGCTCGAAGACACGAGCAGCTTCGCCAAGTACCTGGGCGGCAGCTCGGCGAACATCGCCTTCGGCGTGGCGCGCCTGGGCTTGAAGAGCGCGATGATCTCGCGCGTCGGCGACGAGCAGATGGGCAACTTCCTGGTGCAGACGCTGCAGCGCGAAGGCTGCGACACCCAGGCGGTGCAGGTCGACAAACAGCGCCTGACCGGTCTGGTACTGCTCGGCCTGAAAGATCGCGACACCTTCCCGCTGCTGTTTTACCGCGAGAACTGCGCCGACATGGCGCTCGATGCCGCGCAGATCGACGAAGCCTTCATCGCCCAGTGCCGCGCGCTGCTGATCACCGGCACGCACCTGTCGACGCCGACGGTGCGTGCTGCGTCGCAAGCCGCGCTCGACTTCGCGAAGAAGCACGGTGCGGTGCGCGTGCTCGACATCGACTACCGGCCTGTGCTGTGGGGCCTGACCGGCCGCGGCGCCGGCGAGAACCGCTTCGTCGCCAACGACCAGGTCAGCGCGCAGCTGCAGGAGATGCTGCCGCAGTTCGATCTGCTGATCGGCACCGAAGAAGAATTCCTGATCGCCGGCGGCATCCCCGACGACCTCATCGCCACGCTCAAGCGGGTGCGCGAGGTGACGCCGGCCGCGATGGTCGTGAAGCTCGGCGCCAAGGGCTGCGCGTTCATCCCGGGTGCCGTACCCGATCGCATCGAGGACGCGCTGACGGTGCAGGGCGAGCGCGTCGAGGTGCTCAACGTGCTCGGCGCCGGCGATGCGTTCGCGGCCGGGCTGATGACGGGCTTCCTGACCGGCAAGGACTTCGTCGAAGCGGCCCGGCTCGCCAACGCCTGCGGCGCGATCGTCGTGTCGCGCCACGCCTGCGCACCGGCGATGCCGACGCCGGCCGAACTGGCGCACTGGTTCAGCGGCACGCGCAACCCGAAAGTCGACGCCGATGCGCAGCTCGCGCACCTGCACCGCAGCACGGCGGCGCGCCCGGCCTGGCCCGAGCTGAACGTGATCGCCTTCGACCACCGCAGCCAGTTCTTCGAGCTGGCACGCGAGGCCGGTGCCAGCGAAGCGCGCATCCCGGTGCTGAAGAAGCTGCTGGTGCGAGCCGCCGAGCAGGTCGAGCGCAGCCGTTCGCTGAAAGGCAAGATGGGCGTGCTGGTCGACGGCGGGCCCTACGGCGAAGAGTCCTTGCATGCCGCAACCGGCCGCGGCTGGTGGGTCGGCCGCCCGGTCGAGCTGCCGGGCTCGCGCCCGCTGCGTTTCGATGGCACGCGTTCGGTGGGTTCGGCCTTGCTGAGCTGGCCGAAGGAACAGGTCGTCAAGTGCCTGGTCAACTACCACCCGGACGACCCGGTCGACCTGCGCCTCGAGCAGGAAGCGCGTGTGCGTGAGCTGTGGGAGGCCACGCGCCAGAGCGGCCACGAACTGCTGCTCGAGATGATCCCGCCGCGCGCCGTCACGCCCGAGGGCACGGCCGACGCCGCGGTGCTGCGTTCGATCAAGCGCCTGTACAACCTCGGCTTCAAGCCCGAGTGGTGGAAGCTGGCGCCGATGTCCAGCGCCGGCTGGGAGCAGCTCGCGGCACTCGTCGCCGAGCGCGACCCGCAGTGCCGCGGCGCGGTGATTCTGGGCCTGAGTCAGTCGCTCGAGGTGCTGGCCAGGGGCTTCGGCCAGGCCACGCACCCCATCGTCAAGGGCTTCATGGTCGGCCGCACACTGTGGGCCGAGGCGAGCCTGGCGTGGCTGAAGGGCGAGATCGACGATGCCGCGCTGGTCGACCAGGTGGCGGTCAATTTCACGCTGCTGGTGGACGCCTGGCGCGCCAGCCGCGACGCGATGAAGAGGGCAGCATGACCACGACCGGAACCGTTCGATTGACGATGGCGCAGGCGCTGGTCAAGTACCTCGCGGCGCTGCGGGTGGAAGAGGCCGACGGCACGCTGCGGCCGTTCTGCGGCGGCGTGTGGGCCATCTTCGGCCATGGCAACGTGGCCGGCATCGGCGAGGCGCTGCACGCCGAGCGCGATGTGCTGACGACCTTCCGCGCGCACAACGAACAAGGCATGGCGCACGCCGCCGTGGCCTACGCGAAGGCGAACTTTCGCCGCCGCTTCATGGCCGTGACGACGAGCATCGGCCCGGGCTCGACCAACCTGGTCACGGCCGCGGCGCTGGCGCACGTCAACCGCCTGCCGGTGCTGCTGCTGCCCAGCGACACCTTCGCCACCCGCGCGCCCGACCCGGTGTTGCAGCAGGTCGAGGGCTTCGAACAAGGCGACGTGACGGCGAACGACTGCTTCCGCCCGGTGTCGCGCTACTTCGACCGCATCACGCGGCCCGAGCAGCTGCTGACGGCGCTGCCGCGCGCGATCCAGGTCATGAGCGACCCGGCGATGTGCGGCCCGGTGACGCTGGCGCTGCCGCAGGACGTGCAGGCGATGGCCTTCGATTGGCCGGAGCGCTTTCTGTACCCCGAGCCGGTGCGCTTTCGCCGCCCACCGCCCGATGCCGATGACCTGCTGCGTGCCGCTTCGCTGCTGGCCAGCGCGAAGCGGCCGCTGATCGTGGCCGGTGGCGGCGTGCTCTACAGCCAGGCCTGGGACGCGCTGCGTGCCTTCGCCGACGCGCACGGCGTGCCGGTGGTCGAGTCGCATGGCGGCAAGAGCAGCCTGGCCTGGAACCACCCGCTGAACCTCGGCGCGATCGGTGTCGATGGTGGCCCCGCGGCCAACGAGATAGCGCGCGAGGCCGACCTGGTGCTGGCCGTCGGCACGCGCCTGCAGGACTTCACGACCGGCTCGCACGCCCTGTTCGCGAAGGCGACGCTGCTGAGCGTCAACGTGCAGCGCTTTGACGCCGGCAAATGGAGCGGCACGGCACTGGTTGGCGATGCCCGCCTCGGCCTGACGATGCTCTCGGCCGGGGCGGCGGGCTGGAAGGCCGATGCCGCCTGGACGGCGCGTGCCCGCGACCTCGCCGCCGGCTGGAACGCGCGCGTCGGCGAGCTGACCACCCACGTGCCCAAAGACATGCTGCCCTACGACGCCGAGGTCATCGGCGCGGTGCGCGATTCGCATGCCGATTCGCCGGCACGCGACGTGGTCGTCTGCGCCGCCGGCACGCTGCCGGCCGAGCTGCACAAGCTGTGGCGATCGAGCCAGCCGGGTGGCTACCACGTCGAATACGGCTACTCGTGCATGGGCTACGAGATCGCCGGCGGCCTGGGCGCGAAGATGGCGCGCCCCGAGGCCGAGGTCATCGTGATGGTCGGCGACGGCTCGTACCTGATGCTCAACGCCGAGTTGGCGACCTCGGTGATGCTGGGCCACAAGCTGATCGTCGTGGTACTCGACAACCGCGGCTACGGCTGCATCGAGCGGCTGCAGGTCAACTCGGGCGGCGTCAGCTTCAACAACATGCTCGACGACTGCGTGCCCGAAGGCGGCGCCCGCTCGACGATCGACTTCGCGATGAACGCACGCAGCCTGGGCGCGAACGCCGTGCACGTGGCCGACATCGCCGAGCTGAAGACGGCGATGGTCGCGGCGCGCGCGGCCACGACGACGCAGGTCATCGTCATCGACACGACGCACGAGCGCATCACCACCGAGGGCGGTTGCTGGTGGGAAGTCGGCATTCCCGAGGTGTCGTCACGCCCCGAGGTGCGCGAAGCGCGCGCCGGCTACGACGACGCCAAGACGCGGCAACGCCTCTGACCCTGACGACTGAAAGACATCCGCATGAAACCCTGGAACGTACGCATCGGCATCAACCCGATCTCGTGGAGCAACGATGACCTGCCGTCGCTGGGCGGCGAGACACCGCTCGACACCGCGCTCAGCGAAGGTGCCGAGATCGGCTTCGAAGGCTTCGAACTCGGTGGCAAGTTTCCGAGCGCCCCGCAAGCGCTGAAGGCCAAGCTTGCTGAATACGGCGTGGCCTGCGTGTCGGGCTGGTATTCGGGCCACCTCGCCGAAGGCACGCTCGACGACGAGATCGCCCAGTGCGTCGCGCACATGAGCAAGCTGCAGTCGCAGGGCTGCGAGGTCGTGGTCTATGGCGAAGTCGCCGGGTCGATCCAGGGCCGCATCGACGTGCCGCTGGCCAAGCGCCCGCGCTTCATCGTTGACGCGCAGTGGCAGGCCTACGCGAAGAAGCTCAATGCCTTCGGCGAGCACCTGAAGGCTGCCTACGGCATCACGCTGGCCTATCACCACCACATGGGTGCCTACGTCGAATCGCCGGCCGATGTCGACCGCCTGATGGCCGAGACCAACGAGAACGTCGGCCTGCTGTTCGACACCGGCCATGCCTACTTCGGTGGCGCGGCCGACCCGGTGGCACTGCTGAAGAAGCACCTGAAGCGCGTCGTGCACGTGCACTGCAAGGACGTGCGCGCCCAGGTCATCGCCTCCGCGCGCAACGATGGCTGGAGCTTTCTCAACGGCGTCATCAACGGCACCTTCACCGTGCCGGGTGACGGCGTGATCGACTTCGAGGCTGTGCTGGGTACGCTGCACGACGCTGGCTACGAGGGCTGGCTGGTCGTCGAGGCCGAACAAGACCCTGCGGTGGCGCCGAGCTATCAGTACGCGAAGAAGGGCTTCGACACGCTCAAGGGCATCGTCGATCGCCTGAACGCGCCCGCCGCGAGGGCTGCGTGATGGTCAGCCCCCTGTTGGTCAAGGCCAGTCCCGAAGGCCGCGAGATCGTCGACGTGACCCCCGAGCGTGCCGGCTGGACGCATGTAGGCTTTCGCGCACTGCGTCTGAAGGCCGGCGAGAGCGAGACGCTCGCCACCGGCACGCGCGAACTGTGCCTGGTCGTGTTGACCGGCACCGCAGACGTGAACGTCGACGGCCAGAATTTTCCGGCGCTGGGCACGCGCCAGAGCGTCTTCGAAGAGAAGTCGCCCGCCGCGGTCTACGTGCCTGCCGGCAAGCAGGTGACAGTGCGCGCGGTCAGCGACGCCGAGGTCGCGCTGTGCACCGCACCCGGCGGCGACGCGCCGCGCGAGGTGCGCCTGATCGACCCCGCGACGATGCGCCGCAGCGTGCGCGGCCAAGGCACCAACACGCGCTTTGTGTGCGACATCCTGCCGCACGACGACCCGATGGCCGCCCACTTGCTGGTGGTGGAGGTGCTCACGCCGGCCAGCCATTCATCGAGCTACCCCCCGCACAAGCACGACGCAGAAAGCCCGCCGAACGAGACACAGCTCGAAGAGACCTACTACCACCGCCTGAATCCGCCGCAGGGCTTTGCTTTCCAGCGCGTCTACACCGATGACCGCAGCCTCGACGAGGCCTGCGCGGTCGAGGACCACGACGTGGTCATGGTGCCGCGCGGCTACCACCCGGTGGTGGCGCCGCACGGCTACGACCTCTACTACCTCAATGTGATGGCGGGGCCGAACCGTTTTTGGGTGTTCCGCAACGATCCGGTTCACGAGTGGATGCTGAAGCGGTGATGCTTCGTTGAGCATCACGCTCCGCATCGCGCCTGTCAAACTGCGGGCTGTCTCAACCTGCGGATGCGCCGCGTGCTCCCATGGACCGTTTCCTGGCTATCGATGCGTTCGTGCGAGTCGCCGAGTCGCAAAGCTTCGCCGAAGCTGCGCGCCAGATGCGCGTGTCGCGCTCGGTCGTGACCAGCAGGATCCAACAGCTGGAAGAGTTTGTCGGCGCACCGCTCTTTCATCGCAACACGCGCAGCGTGCGCCTCTCTGATCTGGGCCGCTCGTTCCTGCGCGATTGCACCGAGCTCGTGGGCCGCACCAACGAGGTCGTCGATCAGATGCGCGAGGTCACGACCTCACCCGCCGGGCGCTTGCGCATTCACGCCTTGCCGGGCTTCGTGCTCGGGCACCTGGCGCGGCTGCTGCAGGACTTTCAAGCCCGCTATCCGCAGATCGTGCTCGACCTCGTCGTCAACGATGCGGTGCTCGACCCGGTGAAAGAGGGATTCGATTGCGCGCTGCAGATCTTCCCGCCGCGATCGGAGGAGCTGATCTCGCGCAAACTGTTTTCGGTGCGACGCGTGCTGTGTGCGTCGCCGGACTATCTGCGCCGCTATGGCATCCCGCGGCATCCGCGCGATCTGGCGGGGCATCGCATCGGTTGGTACTCGGGCTACCCGACGCGCGAGCGGCTGATCTTCCACGGCGCGAGCGAACAGGTGTCGCTCGAGATCAAGCCGGTGCTGATGACCAACAGCGTGCATCTGCTGCGTGAGTACGCGCTCGAACACGCCGGCATTGTTTGCGTTCCCACGCTGGTGGCCTCGGACCCGGTGCTGGCGGGCGAGCTGAAGATCGTGCTGCAGGACTACCCGCTGAGCTCATTCTGGCTCTCGGTGTTTTATTCGACGACGCTGCGCAGCTCGCTGAAGCTGAAGCTTTTTCTCGACGTGCTGGCGGCCAGTTTTTCGGGCGTGCCACCGTGGGATCAGGCGCTGATCGACCTCGGCCTGTTGCCCGAGACCATCATCGAATAGCGCGCCGAGGCAGCTGCATCGATCGCGGGATTACCCGCATATTGTTTGGAAAATTAGAACAATCCGGTCGCCACGAAGACCCTACCGGAACGCTCGACTGCTTCCTAGACTCTCTCTCACGGATGCTGAATCCGATCGGAGACATGCCATGACCCAGACCGCGTACAAGACCGTCTTTGGATCGCTGGACCACTTTGACAAAGGTGGCGTGCAGAACATCGACGACAACGTCAAGAACTACGCCTTCTCGAACTGCTTCGAGATCGCGAGCAAGGCCAAGCCCTACGAGAAGGTCGTGTTCGGCCAGAACCAGATCTATGTGCTCGAGACGATCCGCGCCGAGGGCAGCTCGCCCTGGTTCACCTGCGCGCACGACGAGTTCGCGCTGAGCATGGACGGCGAGGTCGAGATCCACCTCGTCAAGCTCGATGCCGAGCAGACCGTGCCCGACGAGAACCACAACGGCGCGGTGCTGGTGAAGGGCGAGCCGCGGGGCAAGAAGATGGGCTGGATGAAGATCAAGCGCGGCCACCAGGCGCTGCTGCCGAAGAACACGGCCTACCAGTTCCGCGCCGCCAAGCCGGCCGTGCTGGTTCAGCAGACCTGCAAGGGCGATCTGTCGATCGAGCGCTGGGCAGAGATCTGCCAGACCGCCTGACCGCCTCTCGCTGCACGCAACGAACACCGGAGATCCCCACCATGAACGCTCCCACCGACATCGCCAAAGTGCTCGCCAGCCCCCCCGACGCGCTG
>Ga0307515_10023798_pt1 | contig 10710 bp, 13 predicted proteins | sample 17_EM_MG_FD_194513 | JGI IMG/M metagenome (GOLD analysis project Ga0307515, IMG submission 194513) | Populus trichocarpa ectomycorrhiza microbial communities from riparian zone in the Pacific Northwest, United States - 17_EM | ecosystem: Host-associated > Plants > Roots > Unclassified | place...
ACTGTACGCTCCCAAGTAAGCTCTCAAGACGCTCTCAAGCATACTCCAGAGCACGCTCTCAAATACACTCCCAATTGCACTCGATGACACACTCCCAGCCTGCTTGACTATACGCTCCCAAGCAAGCTCTCACGACGCTCCCGATTGCACTCGATGGCACACTCGCAGCCTGCTTGACTGTACGCTCACAAGTAAGCTCTTACGACACTCCCTATTGCACTCGATGGCACCCTCCCAGCCTGCTTGACAGTACGCTCCCAAGTAAGCTCTTCCGACACTCCCAAGAACACCTCAGAGTACGCACCGAAGTACACCTCCGAGTGGCTCTCAAGTACACTCCCGAGTACGCTCTCCAGTACACTCCCAATTGCACTCGATGACACACTCCCAGCCTACTTGGCTCTACGCTCCCAAGTACACTCTTAAGAGGGAAGACCCTCCCAATCTCACTTGACTATGCTCCCATGTATGCTCCTGCATGCTCGGTCCAGAGACTTGCTGAGTTGCAGGCGCCAGGCACCAGGAGGCGTGAAGCTGGTGGCGGCTGGCGGGAGGCTGGTGGCGGCTGGCGGGTGGAGGGTGGCCAGCGGCGTATGTTGTCCGAAATCATGACGTCGGTCGATATCATAGTCTGAACCTTATCTTTAGCGCGGCCACCGCGACAAAATCTCACCATGCCTCACGGTCATGGTGTTGACAATTGCAGCCATTGATTCAGCAGGAAAGGTAGGCATTTGGATCTCGGGGAGAGCAGATCTCCGACTCAGATTTCCCAGCGCAATCTAGTGCCCACTTCCCATCGATTGTGGGCATATGTGTGCACATTCAGTCCGGGGCTGATGGAGATGATAGTGATGGCGATGGTGATGGCGATGGCGATGGCGATGGCGATGGCGATGGCGATGGCGATGGCGATGGCGATGGCGATGGCGATGGCGATGGCGATGGTGATGGTGATGGTGATGGGATAGAGATCATATACCAGAAGTACTTAGGCAAGTAGGTTGGCTACGTCAATGTCAGTATCAAAGCTTCCACAGACTTAGATCCTTCTACTAGCCAAAGCTTCCACAGACCTAGAGCCTTCCATTAGCCAAACCTTCCACAAAGTCAGAGTTTTTCATCCGCCAAAAGCTTCCACAAACTCAGAGTTTTCCATCGGCCAAAAGTTTCCCGTGGAAAACTCTACTCCCAAATATGCTCCTGCATGTTCGATCTAGAGACTTGTTGAGTTCAGTGTTGCTTAGCGGCGGCATTCGAATGAGGGCTGGGCCGCGCCGCCTTTAGCTCAGGTTTTCAGCATGGAGGCCGGGCCGGGCCGGGCCTGCAGGCCGCTAAAAAGCCGGTGTGGTGAAACGACAGAGCTAGACCGCAGAGAGCTCATTGTCAATACTCCGCCGCACCTCTCGCGGCATCCAAAAGGAATTCGTGAGAAAGGACAGTTCTGGCTTGAGGAGCGTAGGAAGAGGGTGAGAAGTTATGATACTACCCAGCCGTGAGGATTCACGCAATTGCGTGGATCCACGAAATGTCGGAAAGAGCGAGTGAGATCAAAAGATGGGAATGATAGAGTGTGTAATTCGTTGTATAATAAGATGATATGAGATGAAGTCTATCTACCCCGAGGTCTCCCGAATATATACTATCGTCGCTCCGTCCATCTCCGTTTCCCCTGTCGCCCAGTCCATCTCCGTCATCCCTGTATCTCCGTACACCCGCCGTCGCTCAGTCCTCAGCCAAGCTGAGTGGCGGTGGTGTTGAGAAACAGATTTTCCTTCCACACTGGGCTGCCGGCCGAAATCTTAACATCAGTCGATATCATAGTCTGAACCTTATCTTTAGCGCGGCCACCGCGATGAGATCTCACGATGCCTCACGACCATGGTGTTGACAATTGCAGCCTGAGAATCTGCAGGAATGGTAGACAATTGGATCTTGGGGAGAGCAGATCTCCGACTTAGATTTTCCAGTGGGATCTACTGCTCGCTTCCCACGGATTATGGGCGTATGTGTGCGCATTCAGGGCTGATGGAGATGATAGCGACGGTGATGATGGCGATGGTGATGAAGGCGGTGATGATGGTGTCGGTGATGGTGATCATAGTACCAGAAGCACTTAGACAAGTAGGTTGGCTACATCAACGTTAGCATCAAAGCTTCCACACACTTAGAGCTTTCTAGTAGCCAAAGCTTCCACAGACTTAGAGCTTTCTAGTAGTCAAAGCTTCCACAGACTTAGAGCCTTCTAGTAGCCAAAGCTTCCACAGACTTAGAGCCTTCTATTAGCCAAAGCTTCCACAAACTCAGGGTTTTCCATCGGCCGAAAGCTTCCCGTGGAAAACTCTACTCCTCCCGATGCGAGGCTCTCTCAAGAAGGCTCTCAAGCAGGCTTTCAAAGAGGCTTTCAAGCAGGCTCTCAAGCAGGCTCTCAAGCGGACTCCCAGCTATAGTGTACAGTACCGGTATAGCAGCGAAGACTGCCGGTAGTGAAGACTGGTATAGGTCCATCTCCAGCCGCCAGCTGTATATAGTTCCATAGGCCCACGCGCACATCTCTATGAATCAACTATAGATGACTATAGGCTGCGCGTCGCACAGGGGTCCACGGGAAGCTTGCTATGAGCTGCGCGTGTGTGTGTGTGCGCGTAGCGCAGTCTATAGTCGATTTGCACTTTTGCCGATGTCCCTCTTCCAGGGCAACTTGCCTCCTTCAATGTTTTACGCAAGTTAGCGACATGGTTTTCATGACATGACACAACTGACACAATCGACAACACAATACAACTAGGGTGTGAAAGCGCAGCAGTTCAATGAAGAGTTTTTCTGAGGACAGCACACTCCCACCCACAACACTCGGAGGAGCTATGATGGAAGACCTGCTTCTCAGGCACACAAGCACCAGTACGAGTTGTTCCCATGGACGCATCAACCCACTTAAACAGTGAAAATCGGTAGACACATCAAAGGTGCTGTTCACGCCCCACGGTAGGACGGTTGGGGTATTCCACTGCGATAACATCAATGGGACCCTGCACTCAGGCGAATGTGGTACTGGATCCGAACTGTTACATTTCTGGGGGTGGAGTATAATATGGTGCCCTGGGGTAATGGGGGTGGAAGAGGGGAGGGGGTGAATTTTCGTTTTTGGGTAGTGGGTGGGGAGCTCCGCCATCCAGCCGGCTCGCCCGGAGGCGGCGGGGAATCGGTCTTTGTCATACTCTAATTAGAGTGAATACAATATGAATAAACAACAACAAACAACGGACCTTCCTTGGATTCGGCTATGTTCTTCCGTCACGGAGCTCAAGTAGTCTTATTTTGCTAAATGGTAATCGATGGATGGTGCCCATCCGAGTTGGTGGTACTTCTCTGTAGGCTTAAGCTACGGGGTTGTATTTTATGAGTCACGTCCAACGACCTAACCAGACTCGAGAGCATCCTACGACATGTATTGGCCAGTAGATTCATCGGACCAGGAGCTCATCCCATCGAGCAACCTTTGTACTAAGGTCAGATGTTCCTTGTATCAATTAAATGAAGTGACTTATCGGACGAAACATGCCGAAGGGTGCACTGGTGAAAGTTGCTACGACATGGTTGCGGATGAAGAAGAAATTATCAGGATTTTGAAGAATGGTCGTATACCATTGATTCTCTCGATCGACAGCGAAGATATCCATGAAACTAACATGATTACACTTGTTGAATCCGGACCCCATGTCGAATATGTAGCTGTTTCTCATGTCTGGTCAGATGGCCTCGGAAACCCGCAACAAAGCGCACTCTCTCGATGTTAGATGCTTCGGTTGAGTAAACTCATACGCGGCTTGACTAGCAGGGCTAGCAATGTTCTACTTTTCTGGATCGACACAATTTGCTGTCCGCCTGGTGCTGCTGGACAGAAAGAGGCGAAAAAAACTAGCAATCGGTTACCGGTATGATACGACAAACATGCGAATGCTTGTGCAATGCTTATGATCGATTCCTGGCTCGAATCACAGGCAATAAAAAACATATCTAATACTAAAGTTCTGAAGAGAATCATAACTTCCGTTAGGAACAATAGACTTTGGACTCTCTAGGAAGGTGCTTTGGCGAGAATCGTGTTTTTCCAGTTCGCGGATGGTTCATATAATATTGATGATAGTATCAACACTCTCAACAATTCCAATAACATGTCACCAAAGATCCAATTGAAGGATTCAATCAACGAGAGAGTACACGAATTTCGAGGTTTTAGACACATCAAGGGTACATTGGAGCAGAAGCTCATAGCTGTCGCAGGTGCTCTCAGCTGTCGTTCAATAAGAGACTGATGAAGCGATATGTCTTGCTACACTATTGGACCTGGATGCGGAAAAAAATAGCTCGGACTTCGCCTTAAGACAGGATGCTAAAGCTTTGGGGTATGCTAGAATCAATTCCGTTGGGGCTTGCCTTTCATAAGCTCCTAAGACTTGCAGCGAAAGGTTATCGTTAGGCACCTCGAACGTTTCTAAGGAATCCAACGACACACCACACCAAGCCAAATTGCCTTGATCTAACAGACTATATCGTTGAATTGCACCCATTTTCGGCCCTCCCTACCGCATAGAGTCTGCTATTTCAGTCTGAAGGTTTCCTAATGTGTACAAAAAGGCATCTGATAATCCACAGTTTTGTGGAAGAGATGAGCGTTGTAACTGGCGTGAATTCTACTGTGAGACCGAGGGCGATGATGAGGCGGTTAAATAGGCATCTAACCTCCTAGGTATCAGAAACTCATCTACTGCTGATGACACCGGAGTGGTTGGATTCATTGGACGTGACTTGGGTACTGCTGTGTTATGGAAAATTGGTGTCATTCGTGCCAGCCATTTGTGTCATGTGTATTGGGAGAAGGTTGATGAGGGCAATCAGAATCTCACCTTTCAGAGCTTGCCAAAACATCCTGGTCCTACTGAGGTGGACTTAGCTCCAGGTTTCGTGGTGCCGTCTACGTCGGTTCGTTGTATCAATAAACACGGGATGATGACGGCCACAATCTCAAGTCACTAAGCTGCGACCAATATTGGTTTTTGGATTGGTTAGGTTGGTGCTCCAAATATAGGTATGAGGATCTTGATGTAGAAAGATAATATTGACGTGTTCTTCCAGTCATGTGTATAATGTCTAGAACCGGACTTTATGTAGCTCCTAGCTGCGGTCAGTTGGCATGGGTGGATGATTTTGGGGGGAGGGAGAGAGGGACCAGGGGGATTCCATTAACACAACCAACTCCGTGAATTGTGGTCAGATTAACACACTTGTTCGACGTCAAATGATCTACTCGATGCGCTCCAAATAAATCCCTAGTTATAAAACGAGATGTCCTGGTCCATAGGGTCGATTTAGAAGCAAAGATCGGTGCCGTGATTCGGACGGGCGAGGTGGAATATGCGTGGTTCCACTGGTTTGATGCTTGAGATCATCAAGTTTGATCCAAAAGAACGGATGGTGGCAGATGAGGTGGTAGTTGCCGCTGCAGTGGTGAGAGAATTCGAAAATAGTGAAGGGGAAAATATGGCGTTGTTACTTGAGCAGGATTGTACTTTCTTTGCCGGCTGCATGCAACCAAGTTGGGCAGGGGAAAGGGGGTAGAGAGAGGAGATCTCCCCCACCTTGCCGGTCATCCGGAGGGTGAGGGGAATCGGGCACAGTCATACTCTAGACAGGGTGCATACAGTATGATTAAAACAAAGCGTCGACTAAAACTTGTGCAGCGCCTACGGAGCCCCAAGCCCTAAGTCGGCTAAATCAAAATGTTACCCCGCGCCTCCAATTCTATATATTCCCGCCTTCCCTCCCATCCTTCCTCGCTTTCTTCTTCTTCCTCAACCGCATCTTTCATTGTCGCTTTGGCTACAGAGTAGCGAGAGGATGAGCAAAGAAGTGGGGGTGCATCAAGCAGTGATGGACTTTGTTTTTGTTTTAATCATACTGCATTCACTCGATCTCGAGTATGGCAGTGCCCACCACTTCCTCGGATGACCAGCTAGGTGGTGGAGATCCCCTTCCGCTACCCTTCTTCCCCAGCAGTGATAGACTTCCTTGTAGCTGCGGAGGTTGGGAAGTTTCCACGTTCCTGAGTAGAGTTTCTTTAGCAATTTTCTCTGTCTCTCTCTCTTTTCTTTTGTGTGTGTGGTCATTCATTCATTTGGTTTCGTTTGTTACCGGGACAGATGGTAGAGGAAGGGGATTTCCCCCACCTAGCTGGCAATCCTGAGGGGGAGGGGAAGGGGGAAGCGGGCTCTGCCCTACTCTAGATAGAGTGAATGTAGTATGATTAAAAAAACAAAAAAGAAGGGTAGAGGGATGGGATCTCCCCACCTAGCTGGTTATCTGGAGGGTGAGGGGAATCGGGTACTGTCATACTCTAGACAGAGTGTATACAGTATGATTAAAACAAAAACGTCGGCTAAAACTTGTGCAGCCTACAGGACCCCAAGCCCTACGTCGGCTAAATCGAAGTCTTACTCCGCGCCTCCAATTCTATATAATCCCACCTTCCCTCCCTTCCCTTGCTTTCTTCTTTAACCTCAACCACATCTTTCATTGTTGCTTTGGCTACGGAGTAGCGAGAGGACGAGGAAAGAAGTGGGGACTTCCTCGCAGTTACGAAGGTGGGGAAGTTCCTACGCTCCTGAGTAGAGTTTCTTTAGTAGTTTTCTCTGTCTCTCATTTCTTTTCGATTGTGTGTGTGGTCTTGTCTCGTATCAGACATTACCTGGTGCGCGAAACCCTCAACCCTAATTCGCTTCGCTGGCGGCTTCCGGCGAACAGGGTAGGATTTTAGAGGAGGTACGAGGCTTAAAATTATGTGAGGATCGGTCTGGTGCGGGACAATGTGTAGTCATTCATTTGCTTTCGTTTGTTATAGGGGAAGAAGGGTAGAGGAAGGGAAGGCACTGTCTTAGAATGAATAAAAACAAACAAAACGTCGGCTAAAACTTGTGCAACATCCATATAACCCCAAACCCTACGTATGTCGGCTAAAACTTTTGCAGCCCCAAGCCCTACATCGGCTAAATATCTTACCCTGTGCCTCCAATCCTATATAACCTCGCCTTCCCTCCCTCCCTTCCTCGCTTTCTTCTTCTTCTTTAACCGCATCTTTCATTGTTGCTTTGGCTACAGAGTAGCGAGAGGACGAGGAAGGAAGTGGGGGTGCGATCAAGCAGTGATGGACTTTCCTCGCGGCATAAAGTGGGGAAGTTCCTACGCTCTTGAGTAGAGTTTCTTTAGCAGTTTTCTGTCTGTCTCCCTCTTTCTTTTCTTTTGTGTGTGGTAATTCATTTGCTTTCGTTTGTTACAAGGAAAGAAGGGTAGAGGAAGGGGATCTCCCCCATCCTAGCAAGCTATCTCAAAGGGAGGGGGAAGCAGGCTCTACCATACTCTAGATAGAGTGAATACAAGTATGATTAAAACAATACAAAGCGTCGGCTAAAACTTGTGCAACGCCCACATAACCCCAAGCCCTACGTCGGCTAAAACTTGTGCAAGCACCTGCAGAACCTCAAGCGTTACGTTGGCTAATTCGAAGTCTTACCCCGCGCCTCCAATCCTATATGATACCGCCTTCCCTCCCTTACTCTCTCGCTTTCTTCTTTAACTTCGACCATATCTTTCATTGTTGCTTTGGCTACAGAGTAGCGAGAGGACGAGGAAGGAAGTGGGGTTTGTTTGGGTTGTATGTAGCATATGTTCTTTTTAGTTTAATAACAAATTGTTATTCTTATGTTTGGAATCCGGGAGCTAGTCGCTGTGCTTTAAGTTGAGGAGGTATTGGCTGGAGTTAACAGCTATTAACTTTAACGTTATATAAGCTATGTGACTGTGTTCCGAGTCTCATAAATGGCTGAAATCAATCAGAAGTTCATGCGCACATTCTGCGAGCGCTTTAGGAAGACATCCGTCATGCTATAGATTGAACTAGAGTTGAGCAATCACGGGGTTCAAATCCAGCTCGGCGTAACTAAGTTAGGTGCCCATACAACTCGGAAGAGCTCTTACTCCAGACTCGTCCTCTGTTTGCGAGACAACGTTGGCGACGGAAGAGGGCAAGAATAAGTGATCTTTTACCAGGGTTGCTGTGATGCCTTACCGGCGCGGTTTTGTGGGCTACAACCTTAATGTTCTAGATGCTGGAAACGGGTAGTGATGCTAAGAAGACGAACCGGCTCAAGACAACGGAAGACGAGACATCTCGAGATTGCTTACTTCACCTCTCGGGACCTCTCCTAGACGAGAAAAGACGTTATGTATACCAACAACTGAATCTACTACCTTTAACCTGCTCAGGCTATGACTAAAGAGCAAATTCGGTATCACAAAACAATAAAATAATTGATTTATTTCGCTGTTCACTTCTCCATCTGTTTCAATTTGATTCTACTAGGCACAATGTAAGTCCTTGGACACCAGGTGGGACTGCTCGCGACCAAGCCTGCCAACAGCAACAGCTATTCGACTCAAGATCAATATACTAAGTAACTTTGTATTTGAAGAGTTCGAACTCGCCGCAATTATTATTGAATTCCCTAAATGTTCTTACCTTGTTGGTATTCCGTTTGAGTAAATGTGTCGACTAGGGGGTGGAAGAGGGGAGGGGGTGAATTTTCGTTTTTGGGTAGTGGGTGGGGAGCTCCGCCATCTAGCCGGCTCGCCCGGAGGCGGAGGGGAATCGGTCTTTGTCATACTCTAATTAGAGTGAATACAATATGAATAAACAACAACAACAATGTGTCGACTAGTGTCCGAGGACTTTGCGTCCAAGTAGAATTTGCCCTTATTCCTATCGCTATAGGTATAACCCCTTCGTCTTTGTATTTAATTTGATATATTATCGCTTTTACCGTTTACTCACCCCGTCGGTACCCTAACACTAGAAAGGCCCACGTGACTGTAATTCGCTCTCTCTTTTGACCCCCATCTCCACTTCTCCCAATTTTTGTCCCTTGGCTTTCCCTGTTTACCTCTATCTTCACTTCTCCCAACTCCAACCCAGCGTCAACGTGTCGCGGCTAGCCGCTGTCGACCATCACGACAAGCACTGTAAGAAATGGTTCAAGTCCTTGCTTCCGTTTGCTTCTACTTGCTTTCATCTCTTCCGTTTAGTCTCAACTGCTTTTGTTTATTTTTTTTATCAGTTCAATCGAATCTTGCTGATTTTTATTGCAATAGGCTTCCATGGAGAACCACAGAAAGGATCGCAAAGAAAATCAGGGAGCTCAGCAGTTGGGTTCTGTAAAGATGGCTTCCCTGGGCATAGAGAATGCATGTTTTCTTTTCAGTACCCTTTCTGTCTTGATTTTGAGCCATTTGTGTTGTTGGCAGAGATGTTCGGTTATTGACTTTCGAAGACCGCCGATCCAGTCAATACACAGCGTTCAAGCTGATTACTGCAAGACCGTCTCTCATCGACCAAATCATGGACCCATATCCAGAGTGGATTGTTTTGGATAAGGCATTCAAGAGCTTACATACTACGACATCCTCAAGTTGGATATTGAGTTTACAGGATGTCCGCGACAGCGATGGTTATCAGGTGGTGGAGAGACGACTCGATCCTTGGGAAATGGTGAAAATTATGGAGCAGAAGTTTGACCTCTAGGCTGGTAATTGCTACTTGACAAGATACTGATGAATAGAATCGAAATCCTCGCTTTCCGCCTGGGAAGTACTATCTCGTTCACTTCAGATGCCGGTACCAAACGCGAGCAACCCGGAGGTGTTTGACGCGGAGTTATACGCGATATGGATTGCTCTTAAAGAGACTGCCAAGCACACCCAGGGGGTGCAAAAGACGGTGATCTTCAGCGACTCCCAGGCAGCAGCTCGACGAACAGCACACCTCGAGATCGGGTCTGGGCAGCAATTGGCGCGCCGGATCAATAACGGAGCACGAGCTCTTCTGCTCGACCATGGCATCGAAACGGAGATTCGCTAGATCCCTGGGCATTCGGGAATCGCTGGGAACGAAGAAGCGGATCGACAAGTTGATGCAGCCCAGGAAGGTCGGGGATGCACAGTCCGTGAGCGAACATATATCTCGGCAGCGAACAGAGCCAGGAGTATATCCGAACAGCGAGCAGCTGCGAAAGCACAGTGGGAGAGCGAGCGGTGCATCAAACACTATGGGTACAGGATTGTTTGTTTGTAATCATATTGAATTCGGCCACTGGCGGCCATGGCATATCCCGTACATATTTCCTCCCCGCTTCTTCCGTAACATAAAGAAACAAAAGCAATGTCGCGAGTCCTCATCTCCCAAAAAACAAAAGAAACCGCCAAAAAACAACATCAACTTTTACACCCCCCCATCACTCGACTCCTTGTGATCTGAGTTCTCCGCCTCCTCCCCCACTCCACTAATTCTGCCGACATCTGTACAAGATAAAAAATCCATCAGCGCCTGCGAACACTTTTCTTCTGCAAAAACGAGAGACATTGGCAATGAAATTTTTGACTTCTTCAAAACCTTTTCGATACCCTCATACCCTTCTTCCCCCTCTTGCCCATCAACCCAAAGCCTTTTTTGTTCTCGTTTCCATCTTTTGCACCATTTAAAAAGGTGGTCTCTTGTCTGATATTCATGCCCACACCACCAGCATTTCATATCACTTCTTTTTCCGATCCGCAATAGGTATTTCGCTATCAGTGCATGTCCTGACTTAAGCTGATAAAACCTCG
>Ga0307515_10023799_pt1 | contig 10710 bp, 1 predicted proteins | sample 17_EM_MG_FD_194513 | JGI IMG/M metagenome (GOLD analysis project Ga0307515, IMG submission 194513) | Populus trichocarpa ectomycorrhiza microbial communities from riparian zone in the Pacific Northwest, United States - 17_EM | ecosystem: Host-associated > Plants > Roots > Unclassified | place...
TATAATAGCAGAGTTACTATATCTAAACTGCTATTTAAAGTTATATAATAAGAAGAACTATATTAATGGACAGATAAGGAGATTATAGTAACTATTAAGGAGTTGGTAGAATTACTGGCTATAAGAGTACTGCGAAATAGGTTAAACTACACTTATAACGGTCTATTGTCTTAGCCTATAGCTATAGTTGTAATACCACCTAAGTCTGGTACGCAAATACCTATATCTACGCCTTTACTACCCCCACTACCTCTAACGCCTGTTATTTAGCCTACTATTTAGTCTGCTATTTAGCCTACCTCTAACTATAGGCAAATACATACCCTTATTGACCAATTGCTATAGCTAAGAGAGCAGCAACTATAGCAGCCGCAGTAACCGCAGCAGCTATATATATATACACTACCTAAACTAGCCGTACCTAGTGTAGAGTAAGGACCTAGATATAGTAAGGAGGTAGCTATAATTATAAAGATCTATATAGATAACTAAAAGTACGATAGAGTTAGTGATAGCTTCGACTTTAAGTTAACTATCTTTTATAATATCTGTAAGAGATCTGGCTTACCACTAGAAGGCTATACAGTGGCATTTCTTAGCATGCTAAAAGGGCTTACTTAGGACCACTACTATAATAGTAACCTTGAGTTAAGACCTTTTACTAAAGCCTATAACTATATGCGATAGTTCTTTAAAGGGCTAGAATACTACCGTAAGAACCTTATGGAGTAGAATAGTATAACCCTCTAAGGAGTTATAGACGAGAACCCTAATAAGTTAATCTATTAGAACTTCCAACTGCTTATAGATAAACTGCTAAAGTAACGTTATAGACTATACCTAGACTTTTATATAAACCGCATTCTTATAAATAAATTAGTTACTACTTGCTAGGGAGTGCCAGTATACTATATCACTGTCTCTAACCCTTTAGAAGACCTTTCTTAGTTAATTAGTAAGCTATAATCCTCTATTATCGCATAGGAAAAAGAACACCCCTTATAGGCCTTAATGAGACCATCTTACTAAGCCTTTTTTACGAATTAACGCTACTATTAGAATGACTAGAGTCGAGACCGAAACACTAATTACTATAGTAGCAATCGCTCTTATAGAACTAATGATAGACTAAAGGCTAAGTGCTACGTCTGTAAGAAGGAGAACTACTATTTTTAGAAACATATAGAAGAGGAGCGTAGTTGGTCTAGAGATAACTATAGGAGACGCTTTATTGATATTAAGGGCCGCAATAAGGGTAACTTTAATAACCACTTTAAGTAATATGTTGCTGCTTGCGAAAGAGATAAAGATAAAGATTTAGACTTTAAAGCCTATATATAAGACGCTAATAACTCTAAGAGCAATGCCGGAGAACCTAATAATAGTTCTGCCTATATTACCACCTTTGGAATACTTACTATAGAGGAAGCAACCTCTATAAGCGTAAAGCTAGCTAATAAGGCTTATATATACCTGCTTACGGCTTTAGAATTTACTACGGAGTCTGCCACGGAACCCTATATAGAGACTAACCCATTCGCCTATAATACGGCTATAACTATAGCGTTATAATATACCTTAACGGTCTTTATAGGAATTATAATTAATATAGGTGCTTCGCGTAAGTCTATGGCTAGCTACGGCCAATTCTAAGCCCTATAGGCTGTAGATAAGTCTATAAGTCTTAATATATTAACTAAGGGCTAAGTAACTGTCTAATTCGGGATTAGAGCCTCTACGTCTATTAGAACCATAGACGTTAATAGCCCTATAGGTAAGGTATAATTCTATATTATTAAAGTAGATACTTCTTTCCTACTTTACTTAGTAGATATAGATAGACTCTATATTAAATACGATAACCTAAAGGACGTTATTATTACTCGCACTAAAAAGGTGCCAGTAGTTAGACAATTTGGCCACCCGTTTCTTATATAGAGCTTCTCTTTATAGTCTTATTTAATTAAGTCTTTTAACGCGAACCCTTACTACTTAACTAATATAGAGCTACAACGTCTATACCGTCGATTTGGTTACCTATTAGTTAATAGACTGCAAAAGCTTCTTAACAAGACTAGCTACGGCTATAATACTAATAGATCTACTATTAAAGAGCTAACTAGACTCTGCTACTACTACTAGAAGTTTAGTAGATCTCTAAGTAGATTTTGCTTTACCTTATAAGATAATGTTAATTTTAATTATAATATTATCGTCGACATTATATATATTAGCGGCTCCCCCCTACTATATATAGTTGACGAAGCAACTTAATTTTAAGCTGGCAGATGGCTATAAGATATTAGCGCTAAGTATATTTAGGACGTTCTATAAATGTACTAAATCGATAGCTATTTAGGACCACCAGACTTAATTACTACAGACGCTGAGAAGAACTTTATTAGTAAGGAGTTTAAGCACTACGCCGCTACCATAGGAGTAACTATAAAGTTAGTTCCAGTCGAATTATATAACTCTATCAGAATAGTAGAGCGCTACTATAGTCCGCTATAATAAGCCTACCAAATTATTATAACTAAAATCCCTAAAATTAGTAAGGAGATGGCCTTATAAATAGCTTTTAAAGCTATTAATAATACGGCTGGCCTAGAAGGCCTAGTCCCTACACTCCTAGTCTTTAAAGCCTACCCCCAAATGGTTAAATCGGACGCACTATTACCTTTAGTCACATAGCGAGCTGCGGCCATTAAGAAAGCAATAGTGGAAATCTAGAAGCTATAAGCTGAACAACAGATCGCTAACACTCTTAATATGCGAAATAGATAACGAACTAACGCTATTTACGGCCTCCTACCTAGTTCGCCTATTTTAGTCTAGAGAGAAGGTAATACTAGCTAAAGTAGTTATTGGGACGGGCTATATATGCTGCTTGCCGTTAATAGTAAGACCTACACCGTAAAGCTACTAAATAGGCCTATAACCTTCCGCTCTATAGTTATAAAACCTTACCTACTAGACCTATAAGACTTAGTTAAACCACGAGAGTCTATTAAATTAGCTAAACTAGTACCTATACTAGCTAAACCTTAATTATTACCTAAAGCTAAACTATAGCTACCGCTAAAGCGAGGCAGAGGTCGCCCCCGTAAATACCTATTACTTACGGCCGTTATAGACACGGCTATTACGGACACTATAATAGACATAGGTGCTCTTACGGGTAATATTATAGATATAGCTAATATCGCTATCTACTTACAGGACGATAATACCGTAGATATAGCTAATACTACTACTTACTTATAGAACGATGGTAATACCTAGTTTAGCGCTTTATGGCAAAAGGAGGTTATAGGCCTACTTAAGAAAGGCGTCTTTAAGATTATTAAGCTATATAATATACTAAAGGGGGTTAGACTCTTTAATTTACGGTTTATTAATAATATTAAGAATAAGGGAACTAATAAAGCCTTTAAGAAATTATAACTTATTATACAGGCCTATAACGATTTGGAGAAAGAGCTAGTTCTTACTTAGTTACCAATAATTTAACAAGTTAGCCAGCGGCTAATTCTCTATATCACTACTATGCTACTATAGACACGACTTTACCTCTAAGATATCTTATAAGCCTACGTCCAGTCTACTATAAACCTAAACCGCAAATTCTATATATAACTACCACACAAGCTAAATAAATAATTGGGAATTAATAAGGACTCCATTCTAAAGGTTATAAAGCCACTTTATAGAGTGCCTAAAGCTAGAAACTACTAGTTTAAGACCTACCATTTACACTACGTTAATTAGCTACGAATGGACCAGTCTACGTACGACCCTTGCTTACTTTACAGCAATAAACCTTTTAAAATCGTCGGCTTATAGACTAATAATACACTATTCCTTATAGATAACACCTTTATAAAGGCTAAATAAAGCGAACTATATAAGGCTAAATTTATAGCTAAGGAGCGAGAGTAACTAACCACTAATACACTAGTTAAGTTCAATAGAGGACTTATTTAATTAGCACAAAATAAGAGTATTACGCTAACGCAAAAGCGCCAGTATAAGAACCTTAGTGTGGTTAACACTACGCCGGCAGATAGCACTAGCTCCAGAGGAATTACGCATGGCCTACTTACGCTAAAGGACTAGTATATCGCTTAACGCGCTAAAGGAGCCTATATCGCCTCAGTCTATTAACCAGAGGCTTTATTTAACTTATCCCTTACTGCCTAGGTAACTAATTCTAAAGAGGTAGACGCGAAGGAGTTAAATAAGCGCCTAAGTTAGCAGATTTAGAACTTATATAGAGGTCTTAAGTTTGTTAAATTAGAGGCCAAGGCCCTATAGCGACTTATTAACACGAACTAAGTCGATATACAGGCTGTAGGTTAGGTGGAGCGTAAGGAGCAATAGAAGGTGGTTTACGGGTTGTGACGGTACTAGGGCACGCCACCCGCCATATTCTACGGACCCTGAATTTAACCAGCCAATTAGGATTTTCTATCCCCGGGATAGAAAATTGCTATTAGCTCGCTTACCACTAGCGCCTTGGCGGCCCTCACGATATATCAACCTGCTACCCCTAATAATTCTTCTCCTTTTTTTCCCTAGCTTAGTGTCCCCGTAATACAGCATTCTACAAGCTTTAGTTTAGAGGTATTAGTATAAGCCGTAACACTAGTTATATAATTACGGACCTATAAGAGGAGCGTGGAAACTATTACATATTAATTAGATCTTTAGCTATTACGTATATGCTACAAATAGTCTAGAAATAGACTTAGCTTTTGAGTGTAGATTAGCCTTCTTCTTAGAGTTGCTTTAGTGTCGGAATGTTAGTTATATAACGTGGTTACAGGACTATAAAGCGAGACTAGCTAATCTAACCTTAGAGCAAACCCCTATTTCTAGACAATAATAACTACTAACTTTAATACCGCATACATACCACTACAAGTGATATTCGTGTACGTTGATAATGCGAGTATACCGACAATAAAACTTGTCTACTTCTTTACTATAGTAGTGTTAAAGAGGTCTAAAATAGCCTATATTTAAGGGCTAAAGCTTATATATTAAATAAGGCGGGAGAGCTACTAAGACAATTTTGTGCGATAGTGCATACTAAATAAACTGCTAGATAAGATAGCTTAAATAATTATCTATTAGAAGTATACGGTAGCTTTAAATATTACCCTTAGCGTCCTCTATAAGTTATCTCGTATATTTATTATAGTGTTTAATATAATATAAGCCTAACGAGTTATCTATTTAGCTATTAGTTAAAGTCGCATATATATATCTGCAAAGGCGCTTATTATAGTAATTTAATAATAAGTCTTTTAGTATTACTGCCTTTTATAAATTAAGAACGGAGGTAGGTAAGAGCTATTAGCGGTAATTGTCTCTATAATAGAGATTAACCCTTAAGATCCCGGTTGGTAAATAGCTTAATTCTTTAACCTCTCCCTACTATTCTTACTAGGGATAATTATTTAAGCTATTACTACTTAGCCTAGCATAACCCCTTTCTTGTTAAAGTTGTGTTTAAATTTTAAGCGCTTAATTAAATATTTATTTTATACGCCTTAAAAGAGCTTAAACCAATTATAGATAATAACTAGATTATTATTCCAGGCCTTCTAGCAATCTAATTAACGACTTATAATTGTATAGAGCCCATAGCATTATATAAAATTTACCCCTTAGTATTTACCTATTATCCTACCTTCTATTAAAAACAAGCTTACTATTATAGGAAGTATATTAACCTTTATTGCAAGGCCCTAGGACTAATATTTATATATCTATTTAATAATTTAATCCTCCTAATAAGGATATAGTAGCGTTTTATAAGCTAGGTGTTAAGGGAGATACTTAGTACGGTAATGCGTAATAGTAGAATAGGGTAATGCGCAAACGCCGGAGTCTTTGCGAATTAATAGCTTAACGCCCAATTTAACGTCTTGTATAGCTTTTTATATAGAGACTTTAGCTTTACAAGAACTTAATTAGGAAAGGGATATATTAATTTGTATAAGGAATTTCGGGTTTAGGTATAATTTAGTAGGGAAAAAAGAAGGCTACGTACGTATAACTATACGTAATTAATATAAAGACATTTAGATAAAGAAACAAAATAGGTTAGTTAACGTGGTTAAAGAAATAGGGGTAGTTATAAAACGTGTGTAGGTATTATAGGACGAACGTGCGCAGGTAACTCCTATAATATTACTAGAGAAATCTAGTAGCTAGTAATTATTAGATAAATCTAATTAAATTTAAATATATTCTAAATATATTATAAAAACATTATAACTAGTTCCTTATAATAGTTAGTTCTATTTAGAGCCAGAATGTATAAAGATAGGCAATTTAGGCTCGGTTAATTATATAATCTTATTTTTTAGCTAAGGCTGCCCTATACAGGGATTGTGCATTAGCGCTTATCATAAACCTACCCTTTAGCGTAGTAAGAACGACCTATATCTATACTAAATCATATATACCTCGCAGCTATCCCTTACACTATCAAGTTTCTCAAGATTATAGCCCATACAAGCATACTAAAAATCGCCCTTATTGTTAAATAAAGCTATAAATATATAGAATTAATTATATATATAGTTAATTCTTAGTATTTACTTATACTATAAACCCTTTAGAAGTCTGCTTATTATTTAAGGCCCTTTTTAATGCTATAAGTAGTAATGTTTAATATATAAAGTTTAATCTATTTATAAGAGTCGTATATATTATAATATTTAAGATTCCTAGTAGAATCCTAATTGCCCATAAATAACACTATCTAGTTAACTAAACTTAGGCCACCAATTTAAGGTATAAAACGACGGCATAAGGAATATAACTATCTACTACAGTTTTACCTAACAATATTACTCTTTAGTAGTGTCGCGTTCTATTAATAAGTCAACCCTCCTATATTTTTACACTAAAGGCCCTTAAACGGCAAATAAAATAGTAATACTAAATATAGAGATTATATAACGCTAACAGACGTTTAATAAAGCTAGTAGGAGTTTTATATAAAGCTATACTAGTTAAGTACTAATAAGATTTACTGTCTTATTTACTGTTTAAGTCGCTTCTTAAGATAAGTTTAGAGTATTATAACTTATTAACTAATTTAATTTAACTAAGGTCTTTAGATTAATTGGGTTGCTAAGCTAGCGAACTATTAGTAGTTAAGTTAATTAAGTCTTAGCAATTAATATAATTCAATATTAACACCTCGTTAATTAATTTACAACTCTAAGTCTAGGTTAGGCTATATAACTCTACGCTTTTTTAATAAATTTAAGCCACAGCGTTATAGCTTATGGACGCTAGGACGGTAATCTTTTTATATAGCTTTTTTAGTATATTAGAGTGAGATTTAGGTAATAATATTAGTAGCTTATATGGGCTACTAATGCATTAGTAGTAAGACTTAATGCTCTCTATAGGAGGTATTAAAGGTCATTCTATCTCGGCTTACAAGTAAAAGAATAAAAAAATTCACAAATTTCTTATATCTATATCGTTGACCAGCCTTTCCCCTATATTTAAATAACTCATCCTTAATTGTCGGGAATGAGGCAAGCGGTCGTCACATAATGCCGCGGCACTAGCGTGGCGAGGAGTCTTAAGCTCCTCGCCCTTCCTTATTCTAAGGATGATATATATATTAACTAACTAACATTACTATAACCTACTCGAGTAGTCGTTATTGGTAAGTTACCCTATGTGACCAATACTGATCAGTGGTTAAATATATAGTTAACTATAGAGTAGCTAGGTTTTTAAATAGAAGAGATAATCTCGTATAGGGGTGCTATATACGCTTATATGGAATAGATCCTAGCGATATTATACTACCTTAAACTTGCGGAAAACTAGTAATAGAAGTATTACTAAGTACTAGGAGATACCAAGTTACGTCTATTACGCAGAACAACCACGTTTACGAAGATTTAATTAAATACTTTAGGTTAGAAGTGTTACTAAACCTAGGGTCCTAAGTTAACGTCTAAAACGCGTTAAAAACAACCACCTTAATACCCTCCGTGTACCTTCGTAGACCGTAGGATTATAATCACTACCTAATTACACGTTAAACAACCCTTATTTTCCTCAATCTTTTTATTAAAACGCGTTAAATAACTACCTTAATACCCTCCGTGTACCTTCGCAGATTCTATTATAGCGTTAACCTACCTAAAGAAGTACGAGAAAGACATTAACCTAGAGATATAGAACACCAATATAACTAACCTTAAAGATATTAATTAGTAAGACTTAAACGGATTCCTATTATACCGTATAGCATACTATAAAGATAGCGAATATAATAATACTATGCTATAGTACTATGTAAGGGAGGACTTTATTAGATGGATAAAGGGAACATAAACTCCTATAAAGAAGGATATTATATAAGACTTCCGTAACTTCTTACGGGAGTATAAGGTGTTTATACCTATAGACGGGGGTACTATTAGAGATAATATTTAGGAGTAGGTTATTAATATAAAAGAAGAGTATAAATAGACTCTATAAGAGATTAAGCACTAACTACGTACTATAAGGAAGCTTAACTTACAATAAAATTTAAGTAATATACCTCTAGAGACGAATCTACCTCCGCCTTTAACTCCTCTGTATTTAATCTAACCCGTAACTTTAACTTTAGATACTATACCCTAACGAGAGCAGGCATAGGATTTTATTACTTCGCGATTTAATAACCTTTAGACTCTACCGACTAGACCTACGTCCCTACTGCAGCCTATAATACAACTCCTACCTCCTTTATCTTAATCTTAAATTAGAGGTAGTTTAAAATTGCTTATAGAGCTTATAAAGCTCTATTTAGATTAAGAGAAGAAGTTTAGCAGGGAATTATATAATGTTCTTAATTTAAAATTGCGTATCTTCTATAACTGTTACTAGAAGGTAGGAATAGAGCCTAATTAATACTATAACGCCTATTCCGTTATGCTTAAGGGCCGAGCTAGTACCTTCTATTATAATCGTTTAGTAGGAAAAGGATACGATTTCGACCGTATAATATATAAATTAAGATGCCACTTTAAAATAAAAGAGAATAAGTAGCAGTATATATTAGAATGGAGAGAGACTACCTTCCTAAGGATTATTACTATAAACCTAGGTATCCCTCGGCTTAATTATCTTTAAAAGCTCTTTAATTAACTTTAGATAATTTAGCGTAGTTTATCCAAATTATATTAAGAGGATTTTAGCCTACGTAATTAAGTTATTAGTATATACTAAGGTGTTAAAGAATATAACCTTACTTTCTTTAATCTTGTAAATACTTATAAAGGAGTATATACTTAATTAAGATCTTCTATTAGCACCGCTTTACGCTCTTAAGAAGTACAGTAATTTAACGCCTAACTTTAACCTACTTTAATTAACCTAGCTAACTAATATAATTATAACTAGACTAATCGAATATATAGTGGCCGTAGTAGGTAATATAGTAGAGGGTATAATTAACAACTATAAGGTAAAGGTAGAGGTCCTTATAGAGGTTCATTTTAAAGTAATTGCTAGAAAAAGTACTACGTTTATAAGAAACCAAATTACTAGTTAATTAGGCATTCTCTTAATAAATAAAAGAAGGTATATAATAAGTTTCGCTAGAGTATAAAAAACGTTAGAAATTATAAGGCTACTACGGCCTACTTTTAAAGCTTTCTGGTTTAATATAAAGGCGTAGAAGATTTTAAGGGTAAGGTTAATAAGGCCAAATAGCTCCTTATAGATATGGAAATTAAGGACTACTTACCCAACTAATACTTTACTAAGTATAGTAAGGTAGATAGTATATAAACCGTTACTATTCTTAATAACTAATCTACGCTCCATTCTATTACAAAGTTAGATATCTTTAACGAGCTAAAAGAGAGCTCTACATTCTCCTTTAATAATAGATACTCGGCGAATATCTTTTATAGTATTATACCAGATACTAGAGCCGTAGGAGTATCTATAGTAGGAGAACCTTAAGTTTAAGCCCTTTAGCAGCTTAATAACTCTATTTAGATTAACTATTTAACAGTAGGCTAATATACGATTTGTTTTGGTAAGGGTACTGTAATCTCTCTTAGTATAGTTAGGGTCTAAACCCCCTTAAGGTGTATTACTTTCTATATTATTCCTATAAATACTCTATTTCTATTTTGCATTAGAGATATAGATAAATTAGGCGTTAAGCTTAATAACCTTAAGAATATACTTATATAGGGAGATAGTTGGGTACCTATTATACATAAGTAGGGTTACCCTTAGTTGCTTCTTTATTAACTAGAAAAGAGTGTTGCTTAAAGCTACCTAACTAACTTAGAGTTACGTTAACTATACCATTATTTTAGCCACCTATCCGTTTATTAATTGCTTAGGGTTCTTTATTAAGTAGGCTATAAAGTTAAGGTTAAGGCAATTAAGCATTTTATAAAGTACTACTATTACTACTAAATAAACCAGAAGTCCCCTAGCTGATTTAAGTTTACCCTTAAAGATAACTATAACTTTAACTTTTATATTATTGTTAATGTTATATATCTTAACGGCAAGCTAGTACTCTAAGTTATTAACTTCTTAACCTCCTTCTAAGCCGCACGTTTCTTAAAGGATATATTAGCTAGGAACGTATAGGATACCCTATAATTATACTAGATTAATATTTACCTAGAACCCCCTAATTAAATCGTC
>Ga0307515_10023800_pt1 | contig 10708 bp, 9 predicted proteins | sample 17_EM_MG_FD_194513 | JGI IMG/M metagenome (GOLD analysis project Ga0307515, IMG submission 194513) | Populus trichocarpa ectomycorrhiza microbial communities from riparian zone in the Pacific Northwest, United States - 17_EM | ecosystem: Host-associated > Plants > Roots > Unclassified | place...
ATATATATTACTGATGTGAAATGTGAATTACCGAATGTATGTGTACTCAAGGGGAAAGGTTGTTGTGTGAATTGCTAAGTGATGAAATTATCACTAACAAATGAAATATGAGAAGTGTGATTTGAGGTGTAAACTAGCATACATTTAGTGTATGTTAGGATCCCGGAAAAGGGGATCGCCATGTTTGGACAGCATACATTTAGTGTATGTTAGGATCCCGGGTAAGGGGATCGCCATGGTTGGACTATCATACATTCAGTGTATGTTGGGATCCCGGGTAAGGGGATCGCCATGTTTCGGCTAGCATACATTCAGTGTATGTTAGGATCCCGGGCAAGGGGATCACCCTACATCGACTCCTATGGGATGATGATGAGGATACCAGTGAAAGGGGTATCGAAAATGGGTTAAACGAAGATAAACATGTTTGATCTTATAAAGTTTGGAATGGAGGTTAATAGTGAAAGAGGGAACGATTATTAATAGTTTGAATAAGGAAGAGATTCTAATGAAAACCAGAAAAGGAGAAGGGAACAAAATATGAATGTATGTTACCCTTTTAAAATTGCTTGATTTCATGTTGTTATTTCTTTTTATGTGATAGTCACCTTTCAATAATATGTATTTTGTTTCAGGAACATCACATGCACGACAGGAGTAGATCCTAGATTATGTTTCCCTTCTTGTAATTTAGGTTATAGGGGGTATACCCTTATATTTTGTAAACATGAAAATGTTTGTATAACTTAATTTGTATAATTAATGTTTAAACTTGATTGAATGAACTTAATCTATGTAGTTCATGTAACCATCTTTCATGTCTAAGTATTTACTTTTATTTTCATCCATAATGATATTGTGTTATATAATACATATCATGAATATCGTGGGTAATAGGTGTGAGAATATTGTGGAAATTGAAACCCAAGACGATTGGATCGGGATTAAGTTATGAAATTCGAGTTATTAGAAATGTAAACAGGCTGCATATCAATAACTTGGGACCTCCTGGTATAGGGGGGACTTCGTCAAAATTTCGGTAAATTTTAATATGAAAACCATGAATATATATATATATATATAATTCTCTGTTTTCGGTTGACATTAGATTGTTGTCTTTTTATCTCCAAGTAGGGGGTGTTACAAGGTTGAAATTTCAAATCGAGAAATCAAGTCCATTTTGGATTAAACAGTGCAACCTAACCTACGAGATTGGTGTCTACCACTTGGTGATGCACTTTGGGCTTATCAGACTACTTATAAATCACCTATAGGAATGTCACCTTATAGGATGATTTATGGGAAAGCATGTCATCTACCAATGGAGCTTGAACACAAAGCTTTTTGGGGCATCAAACAATGTAACATGGATTATGGTGCTCCTGGAATTGCAAGAAAGTTGCAATTGCAAGAGTTGGAAAAGATACGGAATGATATTTATGAGAATCCAAGGATTTACAAAGAACAAACCAAGAGTCTTCATGACCGAATGATTACAAGAAAGGAGTTTCATGTTAGAGACAAAGTCCTTCTTTATCATCCGCGTTTGAAACTTTTTCCTAGAAAGTTATGCTCTTATTGGATTGCACCCTTTGTTGTTTCTAATGTTTTTTCTTATGGTACAAGTGAAATTACAAGTTTAGAAACAATCAAAGTGCTCAAGGTCAATGGGCATCACTTGAAATTTTTTATGAAGGTTGGACGGCAGAACTCGACACTTCTATGGAGTTAGCTGAATCAATCTATGAAGTATGAACATGTGATGTGTCGAGCCAATGACATAAAACAAAAGTGCTTATTGGAGGCAACCCAACAAAAAAAAATCAGATTTGCTTTCTTTTCTCTTATCTTTTATGTTTCGCATTTTACTTTATTTTTGTCATTCTCTGATATTTCTTTTCTTTTATTTCAACATTGAGGACAATGTTGTGTTTAAAGTGTGGGGGTATTAAGAAAATTTTGGTTTTCTTTGTTGTTTTTCAAAAAAAAAAGTCTTAAGTTTTATCTTTTGAACTCCTATTGGTTTATGAGAATATAAGTATTATGTATGAGAATTAGTTAAGATAGATAGATGAAAATATAAATTGAATGAATGAGTGTGCATGCAAGTTTAAAAGTTTAATTAGTCTAGGGATTGATTTAGAAAATATGTCATGTTGACTTTCTAGTGTTATACCAATGCAAGCTTTTGAGCCTTGAACATTATATTCTTTGATTGTGCATTCTATCAATGATATGTATCTCTAAAACTTGCTTCATATCTTGTTGAGATTACATTCACATTACATGTGTACATGAAGATGATAAAGGCATTATGAATTTTAACCACTTGAGTAAAAAATCCAACTTAAAGCATATTATCCTTAGTAAGCTCTCTTTGAGCTTGTTTATCTTTTCTTTGCTTTATCCATGTGTAAGCCTTAACTTTTTATATGTTTTCCTTTTCCCCTGGCCAAGGATTAGTAGAGTATACTTGTTGATATCTCATGGATTATAGTTGGAAATTATGTGAAAAGAAAAAAAAAAGGTGATGTTTGATGAAAAGATGGGCAAAGTTGCCAAAGGTGAAAAAAAAGAAAAAAAAAGAAAAAAAAGAAAAGAAAAAGAAAAAGAAAAAGAAAAGAATAGAAAAGAAAAGTGTTCCTTTATATTCTTAAGATTTTATGTTGATGGAGCTTGAAATCAAAAGAAGTTAAGCATTGATGACTAAAGATAGAAAATTTGTGTGCTTTGATGAGATATCTTGTTTCAAAAGATCATTTTTTAGAATGCTCTATTTCATTTGGTTTTAGCATTTTCTTTTCCTTTCTTTTACTGCCTTAACCTTAACCCCATTACAACAAAAAAGTAAGACCTTTTGATTCATGCATTGCTTGTAATATTTTAGTAATGGAGATGAGATTAAGAGCAAGCTTATGGTGGAACATATTCATTGATTGAATTTGAGAGATCTAAACACATAAGCCCTAAACACATGAGTGTTGGAGTGTATATCAATGAGAGGACCTATCACTTTGGCATGACATAGATTTCATTTAAATCTTAATGATTAATTGAGTTTTGAAGTTTGCATGTAAATAAATTCATGAAAATTTATGTTCTTTATCCTTCTTGATTGTATACTTGTTTATAATGCATGTACTCTTGGATATTGATGGGAGATTAAGAGATTAGTCATAGTTATTTTACTTATTTAATTTAAGTTTTATTTCATCTCTCCTTTCTCGAGGACGAGCAAGAGCTAAGTGTTGGGGTATTTGATGCAATCATATTATTTGAGAGTTTTACCCACATTTACATAGTATTTTACCTATGTTATATATATAAAATGCCTTGATATTCTTTGTTTTATGTTTTGAATGCACTTTTGGATGTAAGATTAAAAAACAAAATTGGAGATAATTGGCAGATTTGATCTCCGATCGATGTTTTGTGCAGAGCTTAAGCTCTAGAAGTCAAAACAAAGATTCCAATGGCATTAGAAAGCTAATATCCACACATTTCTATACATATATGGCAAGAAAAATAAAAAAGAAAGGGCATGGAAATCTCCGCCTTCAAAGTCAAATCTCACATTTTGCCAGTGTTGACCTTCAGTCATTTCGACTTGAATATCTTGAGCTATAGAAGTCCATTTGATGCACACTCAATTTTTATTGGATTCCTGACTCAAAGACCTATCAGCCTGCACAATTTTAGCAGAAAACGAGCTCATATGATAGAGAAATGATTTTTCTAAGATGAAATATGAATTCTGCCTACAAACAGGTTTTGTGAAGAAACAAGTCCAAAATACATCTCAAAGCATCCAAATCGACATCCAAGTTTTTATTTCAGTAATTTAGCTCCTCTAAGTCAAAATTCAAATCTTGAAGATTTTATGCAAGGTTATTTCTTATTTTTTAGAAAAATAGTTATTGAACTAAATGTAAATTGTCTACTTAGGAAATGACTATTTTTGTAGAAAATAGATTAGGGTTTCTTAGGATATAAAAAGAAAGAGAGAAAGGAAAGAGAGGGCGGCCAGCCAAGAGAGAGAAAATGCACCTTACTCTAAAAACCCAAAATCATGCATTCTTCTTTCTTTTTGATTAGTTGTTCAATAGACATGCAATGCTAAACTCTTTTTCTTTGTTGCAAGGACATAGAAACCTTCGAATTTCAAGAACTATGAAATTTATTTTACCTTTTCTTTTCAGTTTATATGATGAATGAATATATTTGTTCTCCTATGCTTATTTCATATGATTGTTTATTTTAATTTTCAGAGTGGACTCTAAGTTATTATTGTGAACAATCTATTGCTAAGTTTGCTATCAAAACCGGAGTTGCGGTATATAAACTTGTGAAGCAACTGAGTTAATAATTGTGGCTGAACTACGTTATTAATCTTAGGGAGAACATTATATTAATCTTAGGGAGAACATTAGAACAAATCAAACATGAACTGCAGACAGTTATGTTATCTAGATTAATCAATTTATCTAGTTCTTAATGCTGCCATTGAATTAAATTATTAGTACGGACATTGTGGTTGTTTGATGGTTAGGATTAGTTATACAACGGATCTGCTAACTAATTAACATAACAAGAGATAAATATTCAGAGTATAAATTGACGTTTAATTTCCATAATCAGTTCTGATTTCTGAAGGTGGATGTTTACTTGCGACCAAGGTTTATTTTCTTGATAAATTTCGGTTTTCTTTGATTTAGCATTGATTGTTTCTTTCTGTTTACTATAGCATAACATAAATAACTTCAAACCCCCCTAGTTGCATATCATATAGCATAAAAATCTGAACTAAACCTTCCTTATGGGATCAATCTCTTACTTGCTCTATCCTATCTTGTTTATTTAAGCTTGGGTAATTAATTTGTGCGACCGTGACATCGCAACACGACCTACTCGATGATGAAATGCGAGGAATCTCGCAAGTGGTCTAATTGTTTCAGGCAACTTGCCCGATGATAAAATACAAGGAATCTTGCAAGTGGTCTAATTATTCCAGACGACTTGCCCGATGGTGAAGAAGAAACGCAAAGAATTTCACGAGTGGTCTAATTGTTCCAGGCGACCTACCCGATGGAAAGAAGAAACACGAGGATTTTACGAGTGATCTAATTATCTCAGGCAACCTACCCGATAAGGAAGAAGAAACGCGAAAAGGATTTTGCGAGTGGTCTAATTGTTCTAGACAACCTACCCGATAGCAAAGAAGAAACACGAAAAGGATTTCACGAGTGGTCTAATTATTAATGGTAACCTGCTCGAATTGTTCTAGGCGACCTACCTGATAGTGAAGAAGAAACGTGAAGGATTTTGCGAGTGGTCTAATTGTTCCAGGTGACCTGCCAGATAGGAAGAAGAAATGCGAAGGATTTCGCGAGTGATCTAATTATCCCAGACGACCTATCTGATAGTGAAGAAGAAACACGAAAAAGATTTCGCGAGTGGTCTAATTGTTCTAGACAACCTACCCGATAGTGAAAAAGAAACACGAAAAGGATTTTGCATGTGCTCTAATTATTCCAAGCGACCTGCTTGATATGAAGAAGCGAAAAAGATTTCGCGAGTAGTCTAATTGTTCCAGACAACTTGCCCGATAGTGAAAAAGAAACATGAAAAGGATTTCACAGGTGGTCTAATTATTCCAGGCGACCTGCTCGATATGAAGAAGCGAAAAGGATTTCGTGAGTGGTCTAATTTTTCCAGGCGACCTACCCGATAGTGAGAAGAAATGCGAAGAATGTCACGAGTGGTCTAATTTTCCAAGCGACCTTCCATAGTGGAAAATGCAGAGATTTTTTAAAAACAAAAATACAAAGATTTTTCAGAGATGGTCTCATTGTAATGGGTGACCTACCTAAATGGAAAAATACACAGATTTTTAAAGGGGTCTCATTGTAATGGGTGACCTGCCTAGGGGGGAAAATACAGAGATTTTTCGAAAGGGGTCTTATTGTAATGGGTGAAAAATACAGAGATTTTTCAAAAGGGGTCTCGTTGTAATGGGTGACCTACCCAATAGGGAAAAATACAAAGATTTTTCAGAAGGGATCTAACTGTAATGTGTGACCTATCCAAGTGGAAAAATACGAAGATTTTCCAGGTGGCTTAATTCTCGTGGGCGGCCAGCCCAAGTCAAAACTCGAAGAGTCTCATTGTGATATGTGACTTTCCCAATTGAAAAATATGAAGATTTTTCGGGTGGCCTAATTGTCACATCCTCCATTTCAGGATAAAGACAACAATCTCATATCAATCAAAAAACAGAGTATATATATATTCATGGTGTTCGTATTAAAGTCTACCGAAATTTCGACGGAGTCTCCCCTCAATTCTAACCCTTCAATATATAGTTTTACCCTTCTATAAATATCATCAATATGTATATTCTCTCCTAGAGATGTACTAACCGTCACTCCTACACCCAAGTTACTAGATAACACATGCAATTTATTCACAATTCTATAAGATACAAAGGAATGACTAGCTCCAGGATCAATTAAAGCATACACTTGCATTGTATCTAACTGTAAAGTACCTGCCACCACATTAGGTACAACTCCCACATCCTCGTAGGTCATGTGATATACCCGACCCTGAGTCCTCCCCTCTTGATTTCATCCCTGACTGGGCAGGCCTAAGAGGACAATCGACTGTAACTAATTGTTGCTGGCTCTGAACTTCAATCCTCTGACCATGGGCTCCCTCGATAGTTCTACGAGGACAATCCTTCTTCCTGTTACTCATGTCCCCATAATAATAACAACCTCTGCTTACATGCGGGCACTCTCTCCATCGATGCCCCTCTCCTCTACAAATATAATATCTTCCTGGCATAACAGAACAATCTCCAAGGTCTTGCTGCTCACACCTCTGACAGAATGGATATACTGGTCCCTTCTGCTCTGTAGACCCTCCAGCAGTTTTGACTCTCTGTTTAGGCTGTCCTCCCCAAGATCGTCTTCCACTGACCTGTCAAGATCCTCCTAAGCTACCTCCTGGGGTGAAACTCCCACCTCTTCTCTGGAATTGTCCTGATGATTGCCCGCTCTTCCTTTTCTTTGGGAGAGGAGGTCTCCCAGTCAAAAACTCAAAATCTCTCCTCTTAGCTCCAGTTGCCTGACCCTGCTCGACCACTAGCTTCAGGATATCCCTTATTACCCTCTCCATACCCTGAGCAACCCATACCAATTCCTGCACAGACTGAAACTGCATGGCTATCAATATCATCCTCAGTTCTTGCCTCAATCCATCACGGAACCTCTCCACCCCGTGGCGCTCTGTGGGAAGGTAAGTGGAGGCAAAAGCTGTAAAACCTGAAATCTCCTCTCATACTCCAGAACTGTCAAATCTCCCTGCCTCAAATCCAAAAACTCTTGTTCTTTCTCCCTCCTATGCTTCCAAGAATAGTACCTCTCCTCAAACTCTTCATGAAAGTCCCTCCATCTCAATGCCTCCCCTGATCTCCTCTCTCTAATGGTCTCCCACCAAGAGTGGGCACTTTCAATCAATAGCTGAGTCACGCAATCCACTCGTAGCTCCTCTGGCACCTACATCTGATTTATAACTCTTTCCACTTTCCTCAGCCAATGCCTAGCAACCTCAGCATCCTCTTTGCCACGGTAAGTCATACAACCCATATCTCTCATACCCTTCACCCACTGCACTATGGTGACTACTCCCCCTGATCTAGGAGCTGTACTGGAGGCTCTCGCTGCCATTCCTGCTGCTGCAGCTCTCACTATATGTTTCATAAAAGCAGGATTTAAAAATGAGTTTGACCTAGCTACCGGTGCCACTGGTGGGGGGTATATTATCTCCCCCCTGTCTGTCTAATACCTCGGGCATTGATACATCTGCCTGACGGGACAACGAATCATCTCGAAGTCTCACTGACTCGCCCCTTTCAGAGTACACTGATGTTACAGGTATATGAGAGGAGGTGTTTGCCAAGGGATCCCAGTCTGGATCACTTTCATTACGAAAACTCTGATCACTTCCCCGAACTGGGGATGGATCAGTCCTGGCTCCTTGCCTTGTCCTCACCATTTGAAACACATTTCAAAATCATATAATTATTCTTGTCCCCGGAATAGCAACCTGAGCTCGAATACCAAAATGTAACATCCCCCGTTTCGGGATAAAGACAACAATCTCATATCAACCGAAAAACAAAGTAATTAATTAATTTTATATATATATTCATGGTGTTCGTATTAAAGTCTACCGAAATTTTGACGGAGTCTCCCCTATACCGTAAGGTCCCAAGTTATCGACATTTAACCTGTTTACACTTCTAATAACTCGCATCTCCTAACTCAATCTCGACCCAATCATCCTGGATCACAATCCCATAAACATCATCATACATAACAACCACAATATTTATGATAAACATTATATAACAAATATCATTATGGATGGATATAAATATAAATACACATACATGAAACATGGTTATATGAACTACAGAGTTAAGTTCATTTCAATCAAGTTTAAACATTAATTATACAAATTAAGTTATACAACCATTTCCATGTTTACAAAATACAAGGGTATACTCCCTAGAACCTAGATTTCAAGAAGTGAACATAAGCTAGGATCTACTCCTATTGTGCATGCGATGGTCCTGAAACAAAATACATATTATTTAAACATGAAAATCACAATAAATATAACAACACAAATATCTAACAATTTAAAAAGGGCAACATGCATTCATATTTTGTTCACTTCTCCCTTCTGGTTTTCATTAGAATCTCTTTTTTGTTCAACTACTAAAACTCGTTTCCCCTCCCATTATCAACCTTCATTTCCAGATTTTATAAGACACGATTATTTCTGCTTAACACATTACCGATACCAATTTCACAAGTATCATCATCATCACCCCTTAGGAGTCGATGCAAGGTGATCCCCTTACCTGGGATCCTAACATACACTAAATGTATGCTAGCCAATACATGGTGATCCCCTTACCCGAAATCCTAACATACACGAAATGTATGCTAGTCAATACATGGTTGATCCCCTTACCCAGGATCCTAACATACACTAAATGTATGCTAGCCGATACATGATTGATCCCCTTATCCAGGATCCTAACATACACTAAATGTATGCTAGTCCAAACATGGCGATCCCCTTACCCGGGATCCTAACATACACTAAATGTATGCTAGTTCACGCCCCAAATCAACTTCTCATATTTCATTTGTTAGCGATAATTTCATCACTTGACAATTCACACAACAACCTTTCACCTTGAATGCACATAGATTCAGAATACTATCCAAAATATCGACATCATTACGCAAACTTTCCTCCTTTCACCTAATATCCAACATTCGGTAATTCACATTTCACATTGGTAAGATATTAAATCATGGAATTTAACTAGAAAGTATAGGTGCGATTCACCCACCTGCAATAAAAGCTCTACTTGTGCTCCTTTGCTGCTGCTGTTGCACCACGCCTGTGGTCCCTCCTGCAAATCACAGGTTTATCTCATAAATTTTCTTCACTCAAGGATATGTTTTATAATAACCATATCAACAGCCAATAAGTCTTTTTTTCAGTCCTTTCTTAATATTTTATGTTTTTTTCTTATTACACCCATTAATATTTTCGTTCTTTATCCAACCATAGTTATCATTCCTTTCTTTATATTTGAACTATTACTGTTTAAATCTTGAACTGTTACTGTCCAACTATTATTGTCTAGACATTGGACTGTTACTGTCCAACCGTTACTATCTTGACATTGAACTATTATTGTCCGACCTCTCCTCAGATGTTTAGCTATATCTAGAGTTATAGAACTTCGTTACAAGCGAGATTTGTCTCACTCAAAAGTTAAGACACGAGGCTACAAGTTCTCTAAAGAAAGGAGAACTCAGTTCTAACTCTAAGACAATCAAAATTGCTCATCAACAAACATTGGACTGTTACTGTCCAACCGTTACTGTCTTGACATTGAACTGTTACTGTCCGACCTCTTCTTAGATTTTTAACTATATCTAGAGTTATAGAACTCTGTTTCAGCGAGATTGATCTCGGTGAAAAAATAAGACATGAGGCTACAAGTTCTCTGAAGGAAGGAGAACCCAGTTCTTCCTCTAAGACAGTCAAAATTGCTCATCAGCAAACATTGGACTGTTATTGTCCAACTGTTACTCTCTTGACATTGAACTGTTACTGTCCGACCTCTTCTCATATTTTTAACTATATCTAGAGTTATAAAACTCCGTTTCAAGTGAGATTTGTCTCGTTGGAAAAAGACACGAGGCTACAAGTTCTCTAAATGAAGGAGAACCCAATTCTGCCTTTAAGACAGTCAAAATTGCTCATAAACAAACATTGGATTGTTACTCTTCAACTGAAACGACACTGAATGTAAATCCCGAGAAAAACCAAGGCTGGATTAAATTAAAGAAAATAAACTAAACTAAAAAGAAGTGGGGGCAAGAACGAATACACTTAAAGAAAATGGGGGTCTAAATGCAAATAAGAATAATTATAGAGCATAAATACTCCTATTCTAACCAAAAACAGATCTGCAGCTACGTAAAGAAAAAAAAGAGGGAGTTTTTATATCTATTTTTTTTACAAATCAAGAGAGAAACACCAAAATTTCAAGAACCCATCCCAGATTGAGGGTTATAGGTAAAATAAACCCTGGTGGGAAAGGGATTAACAA
>Ga0307515_10023801_pt1 | contig 10708 bp, 9 predicted proteins | sample 17_EM_MG_FD_194513 | JGI IMG/M metagenome (GOLD analysis project Ga0307515, IMG submission 194513) | Populus trichocarpa ectomycorrhiza microbial communities from riparian zone in the Pacific Northwest, United States - 17_EM | ecosystem: Host-associated > Plants > Roots > Unclassified | place...
CCGGTCGGGTGTTGGCTGCGCGAGTCGCCAGGTATTTGGGTGGCGTTGCTTTGCCTTGTCGGCCGTTGGTCGTGGCGTTGCCACGCGGCGGTGTTCCGGTAGCGGTCAAGGTCGCCGCGACGATCGGCGCCGATGTCGAGGTCGTGGTGGTCGCGAAGATCGGCGCTCCCGGGCGGCCGGAGGTCGGGGTGGGTGCGCTCGCCGAGGACGCTCCACCGATCTTCGACCGGGCGAGCCTGGCTGGTCTGGGGATAGTGGAGTCTGACCTGGTCGAAACCGTCGCGGCCGAACGGTCTGAGGTGCGGCGGCGTATCGCCCGGTATCGCGGCGACCGTCCGGTTCGGGATGTCAGCGGACGGGTGGTGATTGTCGTTGATGACGGGCTTGCTACCGGGATCACCGCGTGCGCCTCGTTGCGCTGGTTGAAGGCGCGTATGCCGGCCCGGCTGGTGATGGCGTCCCCGGTCTGCTCCCGGCAGGCGCGCACGCTGTTGGCCGATCAAGCCGACGCGGTGGTCTGCCTGCACAGTCCTGAGTCGTTCACCGCGGTCAGCTGCTGGTACACCGATTTCCGGCAGCTCGGCGACGGCGACATTGACCGCTGCCTCGCGGCGACGCCATCAGCTACCTGGACGAGCACGACGACGCCCAGGACGCTGCCGCCCTGGTCGAGAAGGCCGGGCGGCAGGCCGTGCTGATCCCGGGCGACCTGGCCCGGCGCGAGCATTGCCAGGAGGTCGTCGATCAGGCCGTCCGCGGCCTGCTGTCGTACGCCACCACGAGGCCAGCTACCTCCGGTGCGATCATCCCGGTGACCGGAGGAAACCCATTCTCGGCCTCTGTCAGTCGGCGACCACGAGGGCCTGCGGGGCGGCCTGCTTCATCCGGGTAGCCAACCAGGCCAGCTGCACGGCGTTCCCGGCGGCGCAGTCCTCGACCGTCGCCGCGAGTTCGGTGTCGCGCAGGCCCTGTGCGGCCTGGCCGACCACGGTCCAGCAGATGTCGCACTCGGTGGCCATCAGATAGAGGTCCTGCAGGTCGCGCAGCAGCCCGATGCCCCCGGTGCGGGTACCGCGGAACAGTTCGGAGTGCAGCCGTTCCGGCTCGTCGGGGGCGTCCTCGGCGTACCGGTCGGCGAACGGGCGCAGGCGATCGGCCCGCTCGTCGCAGCGCTCGGCCTGCTGCCGGCAGAGGTGGAGAATGTCGGCCTCGTCCGCATGCGCGGAGGCGACCTGCCGGAACGCTACGGCCAGCGTGTTCTGGGCACGGTGCAGCAGGCCCAGATAGTGAGCCAGGTGCATGTCAGCCTCCGATCCTGTGCAGCCGCACCGCCGCCAGCTTGAACAGCGGTTGTTGGAGACCGGGTCCCAGGCCGTGATGGTGAGCTCGTTGGCGGCCCGGCGGGCGTAGTGGAACGGCACGAACACCGTTCCAGGGGCTATCTCGCGCAGCCGGGCGGGCACCTCGATCGCGCCGCGCGTCGACTCGATCCGTACCGGATCGCCGTCGTCGATCCCGAGCGGTTTCGCGTCCTCGGGGTGGATTTCCACCCACGCGTCGGGTGCGGCGGCGTCGAGCTGCGGCACCCGGCCGGTCTTGGTCCGGGTGTGGAACTGGTACACGGTGCGGCCGGTGATCAGCCGCAGCGGATACTCGGCGCTGGGCGCCTCCGGCGGTTGCCGGTACTCGGCGGCGAGCAGGAACGCCCGTCCCTCCGGCCGTTTCCCGCGGTGCTGTTCCGCGGTGTTCTCGGCGCCGGTGCTCAGCTCCTGGCCGTAGGTTTCGCAGTAGTCCGAATCGGTGTTGAAGACGCCGTCGGGGTAGAGCCGTTCCCCGCCCCACTGGATGCCGGACCCGGCGCGCAGCCGGTCGTAGGTGATCGCGGTGTAGTCGCACGGCCGGCCGGCGGAGCAGCGCTGCCAGGCGGCGTACGCCGACTCCGGGTCGGTCCAGCCGATCAGCGGCGCGCCGGCGCGGTCGCGGAAGTCCATCCGGGCCGCGTAGTCGAGGAAGATGTCCAGGTCGGCGCGGGCATCGCCGGGCGGTTCGACCGCCTTGGCAGAGAGGTGGACGGTGCGGTCGGCGTTGGTGAAGGTGCCGGTCTTCTCCCCCCACGTCGCGGCGGGCAGCACCACGTCGGCGAATTCGGCGGTCTCGGTGCGGAAGATGTCCTGCACGACAACGAACAGGTCCGGCCGGGCCAGGATGCGGCGGATCCGGGCCAGGTCGGGCAGGGACACCGCCGGGTTCGTACCGCTGATCCAGAGCAGCTTGATCGAGCCCTGCTCGGCGTAGCGCCAGATCTGCATGGCGTGGGTCGGCGGCGACCAGTGCGGGATCGTGGCCACCTCGACGTTCCACAGGTTGGCGAGTTCGCGTACGTGATCGGGATTGCTCCAGTTGCGGAAGCCGGGCAGGTCGCCGTCGGCGCCGGTCTCCCGGGTGTTCTGCGCGGTGGGTTGGCCGTTCATCTGCAGAATGCCGGCGCCCGGCCGGCCGATCATGCCCCGCAGCAGATGCAGGTTGTTCACCGCGACCGCCGCGGCGGTCGCCTGGTTCGACTGGTAGAAGCCTTGCAGGACGGTGGACAGTAGCCGCCGGGCGGTGCCGACGAGTTCCGCGGCCCGCTGGATGTCGGTCGGCTTGAGGTCGCAGATGCCGGCTACCCGGTCCACCGGGTACGCCGCCACCACCCGCTCCAGGTCGTCGCGGCCGAGGGTGTGCGCGGCGAGGTAGTCCTCGTCGGCCCAGCCGTTGTGGAGGATCAGCCGCAGCAGGCCGTTCATCAGGGCGAGGTTCGTGCCGGGCCGGATGGGCAGGTGCACGTCGGCCTCGCGGGCGACCGGCGTCGGCCGCGGGTCGACGGCGAGCATCGCCGGCGGGTTCGCCCCGTGGCGCCGGTCCAGCATCCGCATCCAGAGCACCGTCTGCGTCTCGGCGACGTTGTGCCCCCACAGCGCGATCGCGTCGCAGTGATCCACGTCGGTGTAGGAGCCGGGTTGACCGTCGGTGCCGAAGCTGGCCTTGAGCGCCGACGCCGCGGTGGCGGTGCACAGCCGGGTGTTGCCGTCCATGTGGGGGGTGCCCAGGCCGGCCTTGCCGATCACGGCGAGCGTGTAGTACTCCTCGAGGAAGAGCTGGCCAGTGGTGTAGAAGCCGAACCGGCCCCAACCGCCGGGCTCGGCCAGCAGCGGTTTCGACCGGAAAACGATCCGGTCCATCGCCTCGTTCCAGTCGGCCTCGACGAGCCGGTCGCCGTCGCGGACGAGCGGCCGGGTCAGCCGGTCGGGGCTGGCGTTGGCCTGCCAGCCGTAGACGTCCTTGGGGTCGAGGCGGCCCCGGTTGACCCGATCGGTGGCCCGGCCGCGTACCCCGACGATCCGGTTGGCACGGACCCCGATGTCGATTCCGTCGCCGTTGGAGTGCAGCAGCGACGCCGACTGCACCCACCGTTCGGGCTGTTCGACCGTATGCTCGTCCACCCGCACCGGCCACGAATCACCCGGGCCGTACGGTGTTCGCGGCCCCCAGGGATCCGCGATCCGGTCCGCATTGCTCATGCCGATCGGATTACCACCTGAGGCGCGGACCAAACTCCCGCCACGGCTGGGCCCAGCGGTGGCGGGCGTCAGTGCGGCTTTAGTCCATCTGGAAACCCGCACGAGGCTGTGGTGGAGCGCCGCTCACCGTGGTGACCAATTCCGCCGCGATCTCCCGCAACTTACGGTTGCGGTGCTGGGACGCTTTACGCAGCATGTCAAACGCGGCGTTCGCGGTACAGCGTTGCTGGGCCATCAGGATGCCGATGGCTTGGTCGATGACGCTGCTGGAGACCATCGCTTCGGCGAGTTGGTGCTGCGCTCGGGCGTGGCGCACCTGACGCAGGCTCACCGTTAACGCCGCCGCGGACTTGTCCGTGAACGCTTCGGCGGATTCGCGGTGCGGCCCGCCGAAGACCGCAGGCGTTGCCGAATACAGGTTCAGGGCTGCCAGGGTTTCGCCCTCCACCGTCAGCGGCAGCGACAGCGAGCTGCGCACCCCGTGGGCGACGGCGTGGGGCCGGTAGCTGTCCCAGCGCGCCTCCTGGGTGAGGTCATCGACTTGGACCACTAGCCCGTGACGTAGCGCGTCGAGGCAGGGACCTTCGTCGCTGCCGTATTGGATCTCATCGACCTGCGCCGCCAACTCGTTGGTCTTGGCGGCGGTGTACGGCTGCCCGTTCCGGCGCACCGTCAGCCCGCAGGCGACTGCCGGCGTCACGACCTCGGCGGCCAATCCGACCATCTTCTCCAGGACGGCGTCGATCTCCGGCGCCTCCACCAGCAGACCCAGAAGCTGGCCGTAAACGGAGGCCAGAACCGCAGGGTTGGACGGATGGGACACGGGCACCGGCTCTCGTGAAGCGACGCTTCGATAGTGACGAAACCGAAGACGGCGCCACCTTGGATAACAGCGCGCGAGGAACCACCGGCACGACCATTATGCCCTGATCGGCGAGACGAAGCCCGGTACTGTTTCGGCCTCGCGTGCCGGGGGTACCGTGAACATGGTTCGGACATGAGCCTGGGGGTCGTCGGCCCCACCCGTCCTCGGCATGTCGCGGGATCGGGTTGCTCCGTCGGTCATGGCGGGAGGGATCATGTCCACCCAGCATCTGTCTGTCGCGCGGCCTGCCGGCCCCGACGCCGAACCCCCCGTTCTCTCAGCGGCTCTGAGTTACGGCCCGGTTACGGTCATTCAACTGTCTGGTGAGTTGGACATGAGCACCGAGCACCTGATCACCGAGCTTGTCGCCCGCGTCTGTCAGGAGCACCCGTCACAGGTCATCCTCGACATGGCGGAGGTCAGCTTCTTCTGCGCCGCCGGGATCACCGCCTTGCTCCACGCCCGCAACACGATCAAGGACGCGGGCGGGGAACTCCTGCTCCGCCGCCCGTCCACGATCACCATGCGGATTCTTACCACGACCGGAACGGCCACCATCCTCCCAATTGACTGGCACAGCGTGCCGAGCAACGGAGAACGCCCGTCCGCTCCGGCGGAGTTGTGCGCGGCCCTACCGGCGGCGCAGCGCGCTGACCGCCAGGGTCTTGGCCGGCTCGGGATGAATGGAGCAACGCCGAATGGGTATCCCTCCAGGACCTCCACCACGCAGCCGGTGCTGAATACGGGGCGGCAGCCAACGGTGCCGCCGCCGACCGCCGGTGCCTGAACACAGTAGGCATGGTCGTACGGCCGGCGGGTATTGACACGGCATGGCGGGTGGTGTCGACGATGCTGCCGCCGGCGTGCTGGCCGTCGCGGTCGTCCGGCATGGTGATGACTCCTGTCCTCAGGTGGCGGGGTTGAGGGCGACCTTGACCCAGCCGGGGTCGCGCTGGTCGAACTGCCGGTAGGCGGCCATGACGTCGGTCATCGGCTCGGTCTCGGTGAGCAGCAGGGCCGGGTCGACGGTGCCGTTCGCGACCAGTCGCAGCAGGTGCGGCATGTAGTGGCGGTGGTGGCAGTTGCCGGCTTTGACGGTGAGGTTCTTGTTCATCACCACACCGATGGGGTAACTGCCGATGGTCTGCGGGTAGACGCCGATGATCGCGATGGAGCCGGCCTTGGCGACCGCGTCGGCGGCCCAGCGGGACACCTGGCTCGGTGCGTCGCCGGGCACCCATTGATCGTCCTGGACGTTGGTTTCGGGTGCGGCTTGCTGTCGTTCGGCGTGGAACTGTTTCGCCTGCTCGGCGGGAACACCGGTGTCGGGTCGTTCGGCGTCGACACCGACGGCGTCGATGACTCGGTCCACGCCGATGCCGCCGGTCAGGCTCCGGACGGCCTCGACCGGGCTCTCGGTGTCGAAGTTGACGATCTCGGCGTGCTGCGTCTGGGCGACTGCGAGCCTGTCGGTGTTGTGGTCGACGGCGATGACCCGGCCGGCGCCCTGCAGGTAGGCCGACAGGATCGCGAGTTGCCCGACCGGTCCGGCGCCGAACACGGCGACCGTGTCACCAGTGCGGATCTCGGCCAGCTTCGCGCCGAACCACGCGGTGGGGAAGATGTCGGAGACCATGCTGGCCTGGGCGTCGGTGACGCCGGGCGGAACCGGGACGAGGCTGGTGTTCGCGTACGGGATCCGCGCGTACTCGGCCTGCAGGCCGTCGAAGGCGCCGGCGGCTTCCGGGCCGCCGAAGAACGCGGTCCCGGCAAGTCGGCCACCTGGGTTGGCGTTGTCGCACTGCGCCTGGTAGCCGGCCCGGCAGTACGAGCAGGATCCGCAGGAGATCGTCGACGGAACGACGACGCGGTCTCCGGGACTGAAGTTGCGCACGCCGGTGCCGACCTCGACGACCTCGCCGACCGCCTCGTGGCCGATGATCGTGCCCTGCTTCATGCCCGGCATGGTGCCGCGGATCAGGTGCAGGTCGGTGCCGCAGATCGCACTGGTGGTGATCTTCACGATCGCGTCGGTCGAAGATTGGATTTTGGGTTCGGGTACGTCCTCGAGTCGGATGTCGCCGATGCCGTGCCAGATCACTGCCTTCACGGTTCACTCCTCGATCGCTGGGTCGTCCGGGTCCCGTCGCGGTGCTGCCGCAGCGGCGCGGCGTTCGTCCGCGGGTCGGAACCAGTGGGGGTATGGACCATCGCCGGTTCACGGGCGGCGTCACGGTGGCGTGGTGCCGAGTCCGCGATCCGGTTCGGCGGCCAGTCGGCACAGGGCCGCCTCGATCGGACCCGGCAGGCGGCGGCGGTGCCGCAGTGCCCACGGCGCGTGCCGGAGCACGGCGGCCAGGCCGGCCGGGTCGGCGCCGAGCGCGGCCGCGGCGGTGCACGCGATCACGGCCGGCGGCCGGCGCAGCAGCGCGGTCAGGACGCGGTTGCGGGTCTCGAGGCGGCGGCGGAGCCGCCCGTTACGGCCGGCCGGCTCCGGGAAGTGCCGCACAAGCAAGGACGGGACGTAGCACAGCCGCCAGCCGGCCGCGGCCAGGTCCATGGCGAGCAGCGCCTCCTCGCCGTACATGAACAACGGGGGTAGGAATCCGCCGGCCGCCAGGAAAGCATCGCGGCGTACCACCACCGCGCAGGCGAGAAAGCCGAGGACCGACGGTCCGGCGCCGCCGGGTGGCGTGCCCAGCGGGGCAGCCGCCATCGCCGCCGAGACCGGATCGAGCCGCCTGGCCGGGCCGACGCGCACTTCGGCCGTCACCAGAGCGGTCCGGGGGTGGGCCCGCAACAGCGCGGCCGCCCGGGCCAGCGATCCCGGCGCCCAGTACGAGTCGTCGTCGGCGAACGCGACGTAGGGGGTCCGCGCCCGCTCGACCCCGACGTTGCGGGCGGCCGCTCCGAGGTTCACGTCCAGCCTCACCACATCCGCGCCGGTCAGCCGGACCGGCTCGTCGGAAGCGTTGTCGACAACGATCAGCGGAGCCCGGTGGTGGGCCGCCGTCTCGGCCAGCCGGTCCGGCCGATTGCGGGTGGCGACGACGATCGTCACGTCATCGGTCTCGAACGGCGCCGGGCCGGCATCACGGTTCTCGGTTGTGGCGATCAACGACATAGCGTGCCGGATACCCGTTCAAGGGCCGGCCAATCAGGCGGACTCGGTTTATGGGGCGGACCGCAGCGCCGCGCCGGCAGGCGGCGTAGGCCGATCGGATCGCCGAGTTTCGTGCCCGACAGGTTGGGCATGCACCTCGCGCGGGGATGACCGTCAATTCGATGGGGTCGCCGCAGGAGAGTACGACCATCGTGGTCGCCTTTCGCCGGCCTCGACAACACCGGAACGGGACGTCATGGCGGATTCGCGCATCGGCATCGTCGTCATCACCCACCAGCGCCGGGCAGAGGCGCTGAACGCGGTCGCGCGCCTCACGACACTGCCCGAGCAGCCGCCGGTGGTGCTGGTCGACAACGGCTCGACCGACCGCACCGCGGATGCCGTACGCCAGAGATTCCCGCAAGTAGATGTCCTGGCGCTGTCCTGGAACGCGGGAGCGGTCGGCCGCAACCTCGGCGTCGAGCGCCTACGCACGCCGTACGTGGCGTTCTGCGACGACGACACCTGGTGGGAACCGGGCAGCCTGACCCAGGCCGCCGACGTGCTCGACGCCCATCCACACCTGGGTGTCGTCAATGCCCGGATCGTCGTCGAGCCGGGCGCCCGGGACGACCCGATCGTCGCCGAGCTGCGCGACTCACCGGTGCCGGGACCGGACTGGCTCCCCGGCCCGGCGCTCGGCAGCTTTCTGGCCGGCGCGTCCGTGGTGCGGCGGGAAGCCTTCCGGGCGGTCGGTGGGTTCAGCTCCCGGTTGTGGCTGGGCGGCGAGGAGGAGTTGCTGGCCACCGACCTGCTCAGTGCCGGCTGGGAACTCTGCTACCTCGATCGGTTGGTCGTGCACCACGCAGCCTCGCCCGCACGGGATGCCACCCTGCGCCGTCGCGTCGGCCTTCGCAACACCCTCTGGTTCATCTGGCTGCGCCGACCGATCGCCGCGGCCCTGCGCCGCACCGCCTACCTGGCGATCAGCGTCCCGCACGACCGCACCTCGGTGCTGGCCTGGTGGGACGCACTGCGCGGCATGCCCTGGGTGCTCGCCCACCGACGCCCCCGCCCGCAGCCGGTGGAGGCGCGCCTGGCACCGCTCGACGCCGCGCAGCGCGCCTCCACAGCCCGCCGTTACATCTGACCTTGCCCCGGGCTCGACCTGCCGCGCCGGAGCAGGACATGAAGACCGCCATTGCGTCTTTGCCGCTGGTAACGGCACGGGTGCGGTGATTGCGCGGGCGGGTACGGGGTACGCCACCAGGCATACCGAGGAGAGGAGTCATCATGACCACAGCCCGCGAGATCATGACGCCGGACGCGACCTGTGCCGGAGAGAAAGAGAGCCTCGCCGACGTCGCCCGCAAGATGACCGAGCTCGACGTCGGGTCGCTGCCGATCTGCGGCGAGGACGACCGACTCAAGGGCATGATCACCGACCGTGACATCGTGACCAAGGTCATCGCTCAGGGCCGGAACCCCGCAGACGTCACGGCCGGCGAACTGGCCCAGGGCAAGCCGGTCACGATCGGCGCCGACGACGACGCAGCCGAGGTGCTGCGCACCATGGCAGCCCACAAGGTGCGGCGCCTGCCGGTGATCGACGGTCACCGGCTCATCGGGATCGTCGCGGTAGCCGACGTGGCCCGGGCTCTGCCGGACCGTCCGGTCGGCGACCTGATCGACGCGATCAGTGTCTGAGGACGCGCCGCGTCCGGCGCCCGGATTCGCGTACCCGGGCGCTGGACAGGCCGCAAGGGCTGCGGCCCGATGTCGCCTACTAGCTGCCTGTCGAAGCGTTACGGCTACGTCGACTCCATCTGCTCGTCGGGCGGGTCCGGTGTGATCGCCATCGCCTCCGCGTCGTCGCCTGGGGCTGCGCGGTTCGCCTTCCGTGCGTTGATGCCCGCGTTGCTGCTGCCGTCGGCGGGGGTGGTCGAGGTCGGTGGCTTGTCGGTGGTGAAGTTGCCGGTTTCCCTGGAGCCGGTGACATGTTGATCGGTGCTGGCGCCCGCGGTGGTGGCGTGTTCGTCGCTGGTGTTCATGGGTCGTCTCCTTCCGTTGCTGCCGCACAGCTACTACCCGGTCCGGGCCGGGTGATTCCGGCCGCGGCGGTGACTTGGTCCGCGGCGGCGAGGACTTCCTGCTCGCTGATGGCGAGCAGGGCGGGATGAGCGTCGGGGCCGGGGTGGTCGCCCGGCTCGCTGCGGGCGCCGTGCCAGATCGCTCGGTGGTACGGGCGGCCCGGCGGTCCCCAGCGGGCGGGCGACATCGGTCCGAACAGAATCACCGACGGGGTTCGGTAGGCGGTGGCCAGGTGCGCGATGCCGGTGTCTCCGCTGATCACCAGCCGGGCGTGGGCGACGAGCGCGGCCAGGTCGGCGAGATCGGTGGCGGGCGCGGCCGACGGGTCCAGCCCGGCGCGTCGCGCGACGCGTACCCGTAGGTCATCCTCCGCGGCGGAACCGGTGATCAGCACGCGGTGGCCCGCCGAGCGCAGACGCCGGGCGACGGCCGCGAAGCGGTCTGCCGGCCAGCGGCGACTGGGCGACTTCGCGCCGGGATGAATGATCGTGACGCCGCGCGGCACGGTCACCCCGGGGACGGCGATTGACAGGTCGGTCTCGTCCGCACCGACGCCGTAGTGGCGCAGCAGCCGGCACCAACGGTGTACCTCGTGCTCCTCCTCGATCCATGCCGGTCCGCCCGGGTGGTCGGCGTTGGCGAAGGCCCACAGTTCGCCGGGGGCAGCGGTGCATAGCAGCCGGTGCGACTCGGGGCCTCGGCCGTGCAGGTTCACGGCGAGCCGCGGCGGTGGGAGGTCCCAGCGGCGTGGGGTGAGCCCGTCGGTGGGCACGACCCGGTCGACGCCGCCGATCAGGTCGATCAGCGGCGTCAGCCAGGCCGGTGCCGCGAGAGCCAGCGGCTCCAGGGGGTAGGCGGCGCGCAGGCCACGCAGGGCGGGCACGGCGGTGGTGAGGTCGCCGACGCCGAGCGCCCGCAAGGCGAGGATCACGGGTACGAGGTCTCCGTCTCGGCGGCGATGATCAGTTCCCGGACCGCGCAGCCGGGCGGCTGGGACAGGGCGAACAGGACCGCGGTGGCGACGTCGGCCGGGTCGTTGAGCACGGCGTCGGGGCCGGGCTTGTAGCGGTCGTCACGGTCGTCGAAGAA
>Ga0307515_10023802_pt1 | contig 10707 bp, 11 predicted proteins | sample 17_EM_MG_FD_194513 | JGI IMG/M metagenome (GOLD analysis project Ga0307515, IMG submission 194513) | Populus trichocarpa ectomycorrhiza microbial communities from riparian zone in the Pacific Northwest, United States - 17_EM | ecosystem: Host-associated > Plants > Roots > Unclassified | place...
ATGTTAGTATCAACCTTGCGCGGTGATCTACACTGACCAGACCCAATGTTTTCAGCATTGACACTGGCACCACTCTCATGGTTGGCCCACCGGACGAGGTCGAGGCGTTCTACTCGGCGATCCCCGGGTCAAGCGTGTACGACAGAGATCGCGGTTTCTTTCAGTTCCCTTGCTCGTCAGTTCCGACCATTGCCTTTAACTGGGGTGGCAAGGACTGGACTGTCAGTGAAGCAAAGTATGTCCATTCCCATTGCGACCAATTATACTTCGTTGACTCGGCTTTGTAGCTTTAATCTCGGACAGACGAGGCAAGGATCTGGTCAATGTGTTGGTGCTCTCGTAGGCGGTGGTCTTGACTTCGGTAACAAAGCTTGGATCCTCGGTGACAGCTTTATGAAAAACGTCTACACTTCCTTCGACTTTGGTAAGAACAAGGTTGGCTTTGCCACTCTCGCATAAGAATGTGAGTATCGATACATACCCCTGACCTGTAGCGACGGTGCCCTTTGCTAGTGAATATGGAGTATATCATTATGTAAAGCGTTTTATCAATGTAGGTTGTTGTTCTTTGTGCTCCTTCATGCTACAACTCCGACCAGGTGAGCCCCTTACTTTCCGATGGCCGAATCTAGATGGAGAACGAGTAGATAAAAGTTCTACGGTAGTACTAGAAACGCCGGAGGGGAGTCTGGAATGAGTTGCTATGTAGATTTAGATTTATCCAGGAGTTTTTTAGACAGCTCCCTCTCGTTGGTGGCATTCCCCCTTGCTTGACGTCAACCCCGTCCTTATATTATCAACCACGAGCACATTTATACCCTCAGAGAAGCAAAAGAGCGACACCAAAGGCACAAAACATTCAGCAATGGAAGCTGCAATGCATGCAATGCACCGCAGAGCAGCTGAGGACCACAACGGTGCGCTCGATCGTCTGTAGAAATGGTGTGTGGGTGCTAATGATCGCTTTCCCAAGAAGTTCCCCGCGTCCCCCGAGCTGACGCGTCCATTGCGACGTTTTCCGATCCAAATTTCGGGCTTGGTCCTTGCAGTCCTTGCAGTCCTTGTAGCCACTCTTCTTCCGAGTCGTCTAGTGGTCTTGTTTCATCCTCAACTAACAGTATAAAGCTCCCAATCCCGCGTCGTGAAGATTTCCTCCTCGGTCCCGATGACCTCACCTTCGGGTCTCTCGAGCCTGACCACCTTGGGTACTCGCCTGCTCTCGTCGGGCTCACGAATCATGCAGAAGGTCGCTTCCAATCCATCATCCCAGTGCTGCTTCCACCGCTTGAAGATGCGGATATTCGACCACCTGATCACCCTAGCGATCTCATCACTCCAACTCCGAAGACTTTCCACGATAGAACTGGTTATTTCGGCCAAGAGGCCCTTGAGAAGTTGAGACAGAAGCGGCCTGTTAAAAGTGTTCGTGGAAGTACCGCGTCTACTTCTCAGCTATCGCTGAGTAGTGCGCGGTGGACGGCGCCGCACGATGTGGCGGCACAACACGCTGCTGTTGTCGATCATAAAGGTAGAGATAGCACAGAAATCGGCTTTCGTAGCTGACTTTGGATCTTTTTGTAGCCATTGGACCTCCCACTTACGTCGTTTCTCCCAAACCGAGGTACCCAAATAACTTAGGTTTCACGATCCCCCCTTCATTTACAACACGGGATTACTCGGAAGTCCCCAATAGCAACCTACACGAGCGCCTTCTTGCCCTTCAACTCCCATCCGGGCCATCGCCACGTCTCAGGACGCCTAAACTAGCCGCATCAGACTCACCTAGCCCATCCAATGGATCTGAGCTGCTGACACCTTCCACGAGGTATCACACTCCCGCTTCTTTGCCGTCTCCCTTTTTACCAACTTCCAACTCGCCCTCCCACCCCGTAGCACGGCCCTCTCCTACGCCCTCACCAGTACCTAATTCCAGACTCCTCTCATCTGCTTCACGATCTTCTTCGAGATGTAGCTCCAATTCGAGCTCGAAATCTTCCTTCAGAACAGAATCGCATCCTCGGCTGGGCGCTGTCCCAGTTGCTCCCCGAATCAAAAGGGGCCGGCCCCCTCCAGTACCTGCCATTCCCGACAAATATAGGCGCGAGAGAAGTGTCGAGCGATGGTTGAGGCTGCCCAGCAATGACAGAGAGGCCGAGGGTCGACGTGGTTCTGGCGGTAGCCTGGGGACACTAAGGCAAGCTAAGAGCATGGAAAACCTTAGTCACATCGGTTACAAGATGGAGGATAAGGCGGCTGAGAAAGTGGAAACAATTAATGAGAAACATGTGAGTCGACCCCTTTCCCGTCTTGGAGACTCTATCCCGACCGCTACCTACGAATCTTATTTATTCAATGACCGAAATTCAGCGGAAATGGGCGAATGCTCCAGCCCAGACGGCCCCGCTCTACACGAAGGGATGTCAACTCTTGCACCATCTCTCCCTCGCTCCCGTTCTCCCTCCGTTCTAGTCCATGGCCCAGTCCTCCACGTTGACGAGACATTCGAAGAGGGGAGGAATTGGCTACTCATCAAGAGCTTCCAAAGCCAGAGCGAAGAAATCCAGATCGAGAAGACCCCAAACTGGTTTGAACGGAGTCGTACACCGTCCCCTCTTCGTGCTGTTAGCCCGTATCTCCCAGCAGTTCACAGCCCGGCACGCGGCGCGGGGCCAAAAGCGAATGGTCCTGGGGCGTTGGTGAAGAAGTGGAGCGGAAGCTTCGTGAAGGTCTCACGTGGTTTGAGGCATGCTACTTCCTCGAGTGGATTGGGGATTATGATTGGTCATGAAAGCGATCCGAGCCGCAGCTCGAGGAGCACCAGAGGCTCCAAACATTGCCTCGATGAGAGTCCCACTCTTCACGAAGCCTCCTCTTTGAATAGCAGTAGCGAAAATGTCCGTTTTTCTGGGAGGAATGAGAGTTGGAGAGGTCAAAACGGTGGGCGTTATCGGGGTTCCAAGTGGAGTGCAAGAGACCCAGTAGTACGTTCATTGGAAAGTGAACCGAGTGTAGGCGACGGCGATCGAGCGGGCGTCCGTCTAGTTGATTTCTTGAATGAGGTAAGAGTCGTCCCTCCTCTCCGGATTCTAGGTTTCAAGGTATCATACTGAGGGCATTTCTCACCGAATTAGAGTCGCACTACCTCAGCTTCTCTGGCTAGTTTATCCGAGCGAACATGGGAGTAGTGACCTGGCGCCTGGCGTCGCTTTATCGTTGCAGAACTGGTCAGGAAGAGTAATTATGGGTATGTATAGGCCAGCAGAAGGTTCTGGGTCGTCATGGCTCTGGTCCATGATTAGTGTGTGCTGTTTAAAGTCTGAGAACTTACTATTTGAGATACCCACATATCATGCTCAATACAGTACGACTTAATTGCGCGTAGTTATCACTGCGGAATGGCCAGATGTGGGATCCTCGCCATAATGTAGCTCTATTAGCGGTTGCGGGTCACTACAATCGGCAGCGGTTGACCTCAACGACCACGCCACGTGTCTGTAATGGAAACCACTGTATTCAGCGGCCCTGGGTCGTAGCTTTGGCGTATTATCGGCACAACGAGCAAGAACCATCAGAGGGTTAGAATGGTAGTACGTGATGTGCGGTTATCCGTTTTACTGTTGCTTGATCCCATAGGGACTGGCTTGGACAGAGGTCAGTTGGACGCCATACCGAAGGTGGCTTCATGCACTCACTTGAACCGGAGAACTAGTTCACTCACGTCAAACCTGTGTCGAACTGCCAAAACAAAAGAGTCACCGCGAAGGATCCGGGTTGTTGTCGAGCTGCCCTTTGAGCTTTTGAAGTCGAGCGACCACCGAGAGGTTGGTTAAGCAAGGTCGGGTCTTGAAAGAATTGAAAAAAGAGAGGTAGGGGGTCGTTCCAACTCGTCATTCTATTCTTAGACCAGACTAGATCTATGCCCCAGTACGTAGTACTGAGAATGTGATGTCTTGGAGTATGCTTAGCAAGCTTCCTTTTCCAGCGCGGACACTTGCTTGTCCGCCACGCCTGCAACACCATGTTTTCTCTAACAATGATAGGTCACACATATATCTTCTTAAGAATCGTCCCGATGGGTAAGAAAACCCAACAGAGTCATTTGTAAGGAGGACTAGTGGGGGCGAACCATGAAGGACGACTTTGCTTGAGCTACGAGTAAACCAAGCCGTATTTAGCGTTCGTAACGGACAAGATCTCATCCCGCTGGTATGAGAGCGGGTTGGTAGAACGACGGAGGGTTGAATTGAAGGCTCATGAATCGTGGTTCACAACCACCCGTTGATGGATGGCCTTCTGTACGCAGAATAACCCTCTGAACGATCATGGGGTGACCAAGATGGGAGCAAGTGGGAGCAAGGAGCGAACAATCAAACAAACAAAAATCTGAACCTTGTCCTCCAAAATGGCCACGATCGAAGAAATCCAGTCTGATACCTCGTCTCACCATGATCACGACCATGATCACGACCACGACCACGACCACGACCATAACCATGCCCACGACCACGGTCACGACGAGGACCCAACGTCGGCGGCTGCACTCGACAAGATCCAGTCCCGGGCTGAACGCAAGGCGAGGAAGGCCCTCCTTAGTCTTGGGCTCACAAAAGTGGCGGGAATCAATCGCGTCACCCTCCGGCGGCCCAAAAACATTCTCTTCGTCATTGCTTCACCAGACGTCTACAAGAGCCCCAACAGCGATACTTACATCGTATTCGGAGAGGCTAAAGTAGGTCCTAGGTCTGGCCCTCCTTATCAAAGGCTTCCATTACCGTGAACGCGACGCGCTGAGACTACTTTTGAAAAGATCGAAGACATGTCGGCGGGCGGTCTTGGTTCTATCGCCGCTGCAGCGGCTGCCCAACAGAGTGCAACATCAGCAGCTCCTGATAGCAAAGAGCCTACCGCGGACGATGAGGATGACGAGATGCCAGAGCTTGAGGCAGTCGAGGACGCTGGTCCCGTTGACGAGGCAGACTTGGACCCCAAGGAGATTGAAATGGTCATGGAACAAGTATGTATATTACTCTCTATCGCAGCAACTCCGAGCTTACTATGGTTTTTTCAGACGGGATGCTCCAGGCCGAAAGCCATTGCCGTACTTAAGAACAGCGGTGGCGATCTAATCAATGCTAGTATGTATTCACCTGCACCCTCCCATCAGTCTTATGCTAATAGTAATGCCTTTAGTCCTGGCAGCGAGTGGGTAGTATGTCGAGTTGATTCGAATTCTTTTCGTCTGCTTGTTTCCTTCCTTGTTGCAATACCACTAAAACTTCAAACTGCTTATTGTTTGCTCTGGGCCATGCTGGAGCCTCGCAAGTGCTTGCCGAGGCATAGAGTTCTTCCAAACCCAAAATCGTTCACTAAGTCTGTCCGGGCCAGAGTCGCCTACTCACCTCTCAATGACCCCCTGGTGATCCTGTCTCAGGTGGGGACGCAATTGGAAACGCACCGTCGGACTCGTGCATGGAAATCGGAGCCATAACACCTTTGAGAAGGTAAAACGCGTAACTGAGCACGCAAATTGGCTAGATTATGTCGAGAGTATTGCACGAGTGGAGCAAGTGCAAAGTGAGGGGCCCCAGGTTCACGAGAAATGGAGTCGCAGCATCTTACTGAAGGGAGTCTGTGGACGGAGGGATAAGAGAACTGCATATCCCGGTAAGAATACTCGGATTCCTTGTGGCTTCGGAAGACCAGCTGGAGCGACAGAGACTAGGAAATTCGAGGGTTGGACTCCAATGGGAAAAGGTGGGTCTGACTACGAAACTGAGTTCGACTCGAAATGACAGGGCTACCACATGTGCGCATTGGAACGCAAATAAAGGCTGGCATAAGGAGTGAGGGAAACCTGGACCAAGCGTTGCAGGAAGGGTGAGTACCGTTGAACACTGTTTAGGTACATAATACACCTAGAGTTTGCTGTTCACGCACTGAGTCTAACACTGTTTAGCTCCAACACCTTGCAGAATTAACCGAGTCCAAGAATAACTAGAGGGATTCTCACATGAGCCAGGCGCAGAGAAATTAGAATGAAAATGTGTGGGTGAGTTATTATATTAATTATGTAAACCAGTTTCGTTCCTAGGAATAGAGAGTTGCATAGGCATGGAAAAACATCCTTATGTACATACTTCTGCATCGTTCAATGCATGATCATTGCAGTGATTAGGCCAGAATCACTCAATTCAAATGTCAAGTCGAAACCTCTGAGCTGGAACCACCTTTTCTATAATAAAACTCCCATCTCTCCCAATCAGCTTCCACTTTTCTCCGCGATACTCATTCCCATCATGAAAGGAGAAACTCTTCAAAGGAGACCCATGAATAGCACGCAGAGTGACAATGTTTTTGAGAATGGGCATCAGCTCTAGTTGGGCAGTGAGGTTGATACCTTCGATCTGCAGACTCTCCAACCTGGGGCAAAGTACTTCGTGTATCTGACCCTCCCAAGTCAGTTCAGAAGTACCCTGTGCATTGGTCGGGATAAAGACCTCAAAGAAGGTGACATATGGATCAACTAGATGCACGCTATTGAGAACCAGGGTTTCCAGAGCTGGTAACGATCCAAGGATCTTTGGAACATCAACGAAACACCTTTCTCTAAACCGGCTAGTTGATAAACTCAGAAGTTTCAATCCTGACAGCCTTGCATTGACTGCGACGTGCTTTTCCCAGAGGTAATCGGGTTTCTCCACATCAGAAATTACCTCCAATTCACGGACCTGTGGAAGTTTCAATGTAGCAAGTCTGGAGAGCCTCGTAGCCAATCTAGTGCAGAGAGGCATTTCTGTCAATCGGTCCTGTCCTGGTTGAACCACATCACAGGCACCAACTTCCTGGTATCTCTCAAGCCTGTGGAAAGTTTGACTAGCCAAGGGTGACGACTGAGACCCCCACACAACAAGAACCTTGAGTGTATGGAAAATGGGCGCGTCTGGTGAAGGTTGTGTGTTTGACCCCATGTCCAGAGTTAAGGAGGTCATCCTCACTTCTTTGAGGCTATGGAAGGAAAAGAAATAATCAATGGGAAGCTCCAAAACATCATCCGTTGAAATGTATTCTGACTCCCTAGGAAGTGGAGGGTAGTCTACCCCTGTAAAGAGAGTACGACCACTATTTCTGGAATCCCTTGATAAAGGAACTATGCCATGGCGGCTTGAAACCCCAATGAAGGTTCGGCCTACTGTTCCCCATTCAACATCAAATCTCTCCACCGGTTCATGGACGATCCATTCCTGCAATTCTGACCCTTCACCAAAGCTCAATCGAAATGAGAAAGTTTGTTCCTTGGCCCGGTGTGATGCCACAATAGCACCAATGGTCCGGATGAGTGCATTTCTTTCTGCGCCCCTTGACCATCGTTTGTAGTGCAGATGAAGCTTCCTTAGTTGCCTACAGAGCGGTGCTAAGGTCTGACTTGGTGGCCCTACAGTTGTATTCCGCCCTCCAGCAGCAAATGCCAGGAAGAAAGCACTTCTCAGTGCATGGGGGCTCGAAAGTCCCATCCATAGCTCTTCCAAAGTTGGGGCAAGTCCCAGCATATAGTTCAATAGCCGCTCACTGCATTTGATTTCCAGCTGCAGACAGGTCAAGCTCTGAGCAGCAAAAATGGGATGCAAAGCTGCAAGCTGCAAATCCCCTCTCCATTTCCTGCATTGGCCACATTTGATCTCCAGCTTGTCTAGGCGAGGGCAATGAAAATGTTCAAGGGCACCAAGTTTGTTAGAATCATATTCCAGAATCGAACATGAGGGCATATACACAGACTGGAAAATATCAGTATCCTGTGGGAATATGATAGAGCATTCTTCGAGGGCAGGAAAAATCCGGCCTGCCATCCACTGGATAGAAACACACTTCAAACGCAAATTGCGGAGGGTCTGGGTCAGAGGAAGGTCAACGGCTGACGGATGCATTGGGAGGGAGAGATGATGAGCGTCAAGGATCTCCAGCTTGTGAAGAGATGGGAGGATATCAACAGGATCCTGCATCCTCCTACAAGTAAGTCTGAGGGTTGTGAGGGATGAGAAGGCTCGGAAGTGAGCAGGTTTCATAATGTAGAGCACAGCATCAGGGTGAAAGATCTCCATTGTAGTAAAGCGTGGGGTGACAGTTGTTGTGATTGCGGTGATAAGTGGCTCCAGGACGTTGTCAAGGCTGCAACTTGCGGCGACCTTGAAGGACTCAAGATGCTGTAAAGGATGCATGATTTGCAAATCCATGTATTCTTCAGGGGGTGGAAGTGAAAGAAGTGCAAGCGAGCGCCATCTAGATGCTGCCCCAGCTGCAGCCATAAAGCATGCATGAAATTCGACAGGATCGACATTCCATCGACCCCAATGATCCAAACGTTGTGTATCAACAGTCACATCAAGTAGCCATCTTCTCCCAAATATCTCGACATCTTTCTTCTTTGTCCAACTGTAGATCCTCAATTGTGAGTGGATGCCCGGAGTGGAAAGCATAATATCGCGCCAGTACCGGCACGCAAGCATCAATTTCGTTTGAGAGCGTGGATTGACTTGGATTGTGTACAGAAAGATCTCGGAGAATATTTCTACAGGGACAAGGTGGGCTTTGTGACAGGACGACTGATGGAGTTTGTCACAGGGCAGCTTGTGGAAGAGGGAGGGTGCCCTAGACCGATCGAAGTCAAGCGACCGGAGGACAGCATAATCGACGAAGCCATGATACATGGAGAAAGATGAATATGGGTCTGGGTAGGTTTCCATGATTTAATGGGGATTGATTCGAGCGCACTGGAAGATGGCAGGGGTCAGAGATGCTACTCTGCTCGCCACACGGAAAGCGTGTGGCCCGGAAGACAGGACAGCCTTTTCAGGCCGGACTCCCCGTAAACGCAAACTGGACGGGACAAGTTATGTACCCCCTCGAGAAGTTTTGGTGGGGCGAATCAGATCTCCATTCTCCCTTGCCCCGACTCGCGTGCCCTTGTTCGCGAAGCGGGCACGCGGCTGGTATGGAACCGTGGGGCTCCACCAGTCGAAATGGATTCACGATCGATAGGATTAGGTAGGGACGAACCAGTGGCTCACGCATCCTCTGTACGTACGAAATCACGACTTCAACTTCGTCCCACGTATGGCTCAAACGCCGAGAGGCATAATAGTCGAACTAGCTACAATCCATGCATTGGCTATCCAAGATGTAGTTCTGGCTGTTCAGTCCAAAGGAGCCTCTTTGTGTCCGGTCGTTTCAGAAACTTTACATCATAGAAAATTTTGGACAACAGTAAGGTCACTCGTCCTCTCTTCTAAATGCTCCTCAATAGGGCTGATGTTAATAGAAGGGGTTCCAATTGCCCCAGAAGTCATGGCTGCCATTGAGGGTTGGTCTATTCCGTACGTGAGTAGAGTACCGCGCGGGTGTGCAGGTGCAGTAAGCGAGGGATTCCAAGTATTGTAAATAGAGACGTACGAGGGTAGGCGTACCAGCACCCAGAGAATTTCAAGCATGGGGAGCTGGAGTTATTTGTCGATTGCTCGAGGTCCAGGTACTCTACACTGAAAAATAGCACTATATGATCCATTAGCAAGCGTATTGAGTTGGTGATGAGACGGCGCATTGTTCCCTTGCCCGTCTCTTCTGTATTCAGTGGTAGCACTCTGGTGGGACTCCACGGAGGTCGGCACTGCCCACGATGATACCTTGACGTTCGCTACGACTGAGGACGAATGGGGGTGTATCACGATCTCTCTCACGGGACGATGGTCGGCTGCAGTACAGGGTGGTGTCGACAACGAACTACACTGACGATTTCTTTTATGCACCAGGTAGCAAAGGCGTATATACGCGGAGCCTGTGTTGAGCTTTGAGAGGACGGTGAGACGAGTCCGAGAGGTGCTTTTTCGACGCTTGTGGGACAAACCATGGAGTGGTGGGTGAGAGGTGTGACAATCGCAGTGGGACAGAGTGCTGAAAGCGTGGTACGGAAGACAGAGGACACTAAGTTGCGAATGCTGGTCGAAGTGGGCGTGCGATTTTGCAGAGTGGTAGCGGACGCAAAGCAGATGATAGCAGCTGCCATCGAGCTGTGAGCAAAATTATCAATGATCAGCACCCCGCCCGTCGGATAGTAAGCCTGGTGTTGTTGCTCACTAGTTGGAGGCCCAGTTCACGGCGTCCGACCCCACCGCCCTTTGAGAAGGTCTGTGACAAGATGAATACCATCATGTGGTGGATTTGGTCTTGTTTTTCCGTCTTATCCGCACTTGTAGATATACTGGCGCGGGGTGCAGCATAAAGGCGAACAGCCGGTCGTTGCAATCATACGCGAATGTATCTTGCAAAGACGTTCTACGTGTGTTACTGCAGAATATGGGAGCGAGTCAACAAGTAAGTCGCGTTCGTTGGGCGAGATGGAGGTCAAGAGTGATGCCGGCCGGGCAATACGGTGGGATTGAGAACCATTGAGGATTTCCGCCCCTTACAACAAACTACAAGAAACATACACGGATACCCCTCAGATGGCTTTGTGATTCAATATACATGCAGGCCGAGTAAGTCTGACTGATTGATTCTCCCCACCCGGCCATTGAGAATGGCAGCCAATGCAGGACTTGACACCAAATTAGCCGACAGACATGTGAATGACCCACTTGAGGATTTTGGTTCAGATTTTGTTGGAAGCTGGTCTGTTTTTGAGCTCTGGATCTACCAGGATGGGGCGGAGGACAAGGC
>Ga0307515_10023804_pt1 | contig 10707 bp, 6 predicted proteins | sample 17_EM_MG_FD_194513 | JGI IMG/M metagenome (GOLD analysis project Ga0307515, IMG submission 194513) | Populus trichocarpa ectomycorrhiza microbial communities from riparian zone in the Pacific Northwest, United States - 17_EM | ecosystem: Host-associated > Plants > Roots > Unclassified | place...
TTGCATCTAGAGAGTTGTTTTTTTTCTTTTTCTTATTTTCTCTCTCCTCTCATTGGACTTCACGCTACTTTATCAAAAATTCAAAATACTCATCTCATTTTGTTTTTATTTTAAATTGGGTCCTTCTTCTGATTTCTTTTTTCTTGGGTTTTTTTTATAATTTTATCTTTTAATATTGAATTGGTTGAGAATTGAGTTTCATGTTATTTTTTTTTTGATTCAGTAATCTCTGTTTCATGACCTGAGTCACGGATTTAAAAAATTAACCTGAGTTAACATTGTTCTTTTTACGTTTTTTTTTACTTTGATTTTCTTTTTCAATTTCATTTGTCAATATTAGATTTGTTAGAAAATGAATGAAATTCATGATCTTTTCGGTTTTTTTTCTATGGTCTCATGTGACTACAATCTACTCATAAACTAAACAAATATCACAATTAATCATTTAATTCCCAAAATATAGAGTGACTACAATTTTCTAGTTTTAATCAGATCACCTTAAGCTAAGTTAGGAAGATTAACAAGCCAATTTAAATCGACTTCATCACAAATGACAATGGAAAATGAAAACGGTGATCATCTCTAGTTGCTCTTCAGTAGATTAAAAGCCAATTTAAATCGACTTCATCACAAAAAAACGGTTATATCACCAGTAACACTGACAAGGATTGTGGTTTGAGACAGAAAAAATTAACCAGCTCTAAGTTCTTCAAAGGAGTGGTCTTCTTGTTCAAAAAATTTCTCGCTGTTTTAGGGGCACAAGAAACATAAGGGGTAGCCGGTGTTAAGACCGTCAGCATAGGAACTGATGTTGTTGGAGGAGTTTAAGCCACTGGAATAGCCAGCGTGTCAGGTTTCTTTTTTCATCATCTCCAGCATAGATCAAATTTGAAGGTGTATCCATTGCTGTCTTGTTATAAGGCAATGTGTTTAATGCTCCACTTGGCGTTATTTTCTGATCCTCCACTAAATTAACAATGTTGGCCCTAGAGGACATGGTCAGAAAAATAGGAGACAAGGGACTTCCGGATCAAGCTTGACTCATTTTCACGTGCCTTTGCAGCAGCAGTAGAGGGACGCTTCTTTACTAGTTGACCAAAAATCTCTGAGTTTCTCCTACCTACAAAGCTCTGTACAACTTGAAGAATGAAGGATAGAAAGATTCGAAACGGGAAATTTCGAAATGATTGGTGTGTTATGGGCTTATGGCTCTCAAGTAGCAAACTAATGAAGTGTCTTGCTTGCAACTGACCGAACAGTCGGTTCTTCCAGCTGAAAATGCCAGGAACCATTCATCAATTTAACGTTCAAAATATGATAATATTCTTGCAGATCCCACTGTCATGCAGGAAGAAAAAATCCAATTTGAATAAAGATTTACCAGAGAACTAAGATGCAAAACCACCGTGTGGCCCGTGTCTTAAAGAGTTGCATCGGTCTAAGACATTGCCCTTTTTGTCTGGATTCACAAGAGGAGATTTTCTTTTCAGCTTTGGAGTTCCGAAGCATTGTTCCACCAAGAGAGAGTTTTCGATTACTCTGCAACTCCCATGGAAGTTCTGGAAGGCTTCCTCCCTCTCTGTAATGGGGACTTGGTTTTGACCGGAAAAGCACTTCCTGCTCTGCAATCAGCTGTGCCCGACTTTTCTTCCGGTCCTATATATATATAGAAAGTTTATTCGGTGTGTACTTGTTAAAAATATTTTTTTAAAAAAATATATTAAAATAATTTTTTAATTTTTATTAAAAAATCATTAATTAAATATATTTTTTTTAACCAAACACAATTTTAAAAACATAATTTAAAGTGAAAATACAATAAGCCTCTTCATCTCTGCTTATGACCAAATTTGTTTTTTGCCGGGCTCTCTCTTGTTTGAAGTTATTGATGAATTTTGTGCCAGATTCTTTTTGACTATTGAGTAAAAAGGTAATGCCCCTTCTTTGGGAATATGATATACAGGCTTCATGCATCATTGTACAACATGCATCTGTGGTTTGTTTTTGGAGGGTATCTTTCTTTCCTCCTTCTTTAGCTTATTCTTCTTTTAAGCAAAAGAAGGAAAGATCATAAATTTTAGTTGGTTTGCTAAACCCTTGGAAACTTTTTAATCTTTGTCCATGTTAGCTCCTTACCACATATGATAAACTTGCGATAATTATATAGAGAGCAGGAGTTAAGGCTAAATCTCTCACTCTTATGCCATCTTATTTGTGTTCTCGTAGTGGGTGCTGTTTTTTTCTCTTTAATAGTAAGCTAGTGGACAGAGAATGGTTTCTTTAGGTATTTATTGCGAGTTAGCTATTTGAGGTTCACAATTAAAGTTTGTGATGCAACAATGAAAATTTGTTCTCCATATATGATACCGCATTTTACCAAACATGAAGAATTTTTCAATCGCGGACAATGCTTTCTGGAAAATTCATAAACTGCGTTGAAATAGTTTTCTACATTCTGTCATTTCATATTTCTTTTGCAATGCTTATATATTTTGTTGATTCTGGATCTGGAAATCATGCAGTGTCAGTTTGTCTTGAAACTTTTTAGCTTGTTCAATTAAAAAGAAATAGTGGTGTTTTTTTAGCTAAATCATGCACAGATGATGTTCAAATAGGAATGGCGGTGTATTCACTATTCAGGACACTGATAAGTTGTTCTTGTAGGTGTTCTTTTCCCGTGTGATTTTTATTATACAGCTTGATGGTTCAGATCATGCTACACATGACATCTAAAATGCCTGTCGTTGTGTCTTTCCGGATAGCAATTATCTTTAAGTTGTGCAGGAGTGCTCAATCTGCAATACTGCATCGATTAAATGGATATGAATTAAGAGCATCAAGCTAAGGGCTTGCTGTCTTTTCTCCTCTGAAGAAACTCAAGATCGTTGCAGATTTTGGGCTAGAATAGCAATGGCTATATGTCCTATGTGAACTATGTATGCTTGGAGGAGTCTTGAACAGTTACTGCAGGTGAGCTCCTAAACCCTTTTGTAAGATTCCTACGACCCGTAACGTAAGGGACTGGTTATGCCACCATAAAATCTTGAAGGCTTCCAAATGCTAAATTCCAATTGTGACATGTTTATTTATAAAATCTCCTTTAGCAAATTCTTTACCACAATTTCTTATGGCAAGTTAAAAGGCTTTGCAACTTAAGGGTGTGAACTTGATGTAGAAATTAGAGTCTTAAGGTACATAATTATGTTCTTCACTGTTCTGTTTATGCTTCTCTTCTTGAAACTAACTGGTCAATCCATGGTCAAAGCGTGGCTTCTCTTTTATCTATCTTATCTCCTATGGCTATTCAAGTCTTAAGGGAGTCACGGTATTTTTGAAGAAAAACACGTCTCTCGCTGACATGACGGATCAGTATTCAACATTCTACTGGCTTGTATCATTTTTTCTTTTGAAGATACTCTTTTAATGTTATTTGATCATCTAATTCTTTTTCATTAATTGTTTGTTTGTTTCATGAGTGGTTGCTGAGTGCACAACCTTATAATTTCTGTTCTTGTTACTCCGCCTTCAAAGTTCAACAATGAAGCAATATTGCTTTGAAGGTCAAAGAAGGTATGCACTAAGAAAATACTTATCTTGTACTTTTGCTTAGACAGTATTTGTAACTGTCACCCTAACATATGATTTGCCAGGTTCTAGATTTCTTTCGAAAAGATGGGGAGTACTACTCGAACACTTTATGCTCTACATCTTCCCTAACTTTGGATTTCTGCCTTTTATTCTGGTTCCTGTTCTCCATCTCTATCTTAGAGGTCCAAGATCTATCATGTACAATGAGTTTCTCCTTTTTGTGCTTGTGTAATTACTTGTTCTCGTTATTATCTTTTCCATCTCCGATTTGTTGGATCTGTGGCTATATATATTGGCATCCCAAGGTTCTTTGGAGCCCGAACACACTCACTAGTCTTTGGGGCATAAAATATAATCACAGTGGATTGTGATTCGATAATGTTTCCTTTTCTTGGCCACAAGTAATGTGAAAGCATGGGCTGTGAGCTAAAGTCAATTCCCCTCGCATACTTGCTCCATTCCCCTGCAATTTACTTTAATTACCATGTGGCTTTATATTGATTATGCTCGGGCCAATATTAGTAAAGATTCTACCTTCCGCATCGTAATTTGTAATCAAGGGTCTATCTGCATGTGGACAATGTGAACTCTGTTCTGGTAATGGGAATCCATCCATTTAAGTTCTAGAATTACTCTGTTTCTTTAGTACGTTCCATGCCTTGTTGCTTTAATGGATTAGCCCACAGAAGATGACTTCGGGATTTTTTCATGCTCTTGTTACGCATCTCATGCTAGCATGCTATGGTGCTTTTTTCAGTTGCCTACATGGTTTATCAGTTTAAGTGGCTCTCTGACACCATCTGCTTTAACCTATGCTTAGATTTTGTAATATTTGATGCAGGGGATTATGGTTTGAAATTTGGATTGCCTTGAGAAACGTGTGATGGCTTTGGACTTTGGAGTTGTTGCTGGATCATTATGGAAACTCAGGAAGCTAATTCCTGTATGACCCAATGCGGCAGGATGTGCTTTTTAAGTAACCAACATGCTAATGCTAAGGTCCTCTCTGTTCATCATGATAGCAGCTGTTGCTTAATAAAGAGCAAAGAGTTAATTATTAACAATACATGAAAAGAGTCGTGTGAGCTTAGTTAATGGCAGTTAATTCGAATCGTTTCCTTGGGTTTTCGGTGTAGAACGGCTTCAATGGATATATTTCCGAACAAGGGAAGTAGCCATGAGGAACAAGATAATGGGCCTACTCAGAAAGCCACACTGAACCATTAGAGACATGCAAAAGCACCCAATCTCTTCCACTTGGACTTAACCGTGGTTCAACATTATAGAAGTGGCTGTACCATAATGTACAAGTATCGAGTCTGAACTGCATCTTCAGGGTATTATTCAATTTGTTGAAATATGCCAAGGGATTAAATGAATAAACTCCCCTTTGCTGCTCACTTATTTTTATGAATCGTGCTTGTAAACTGATTTTAACCAGTTTGATTTCCTAAAATCTAGATCTTGGGTTTAGAGAAGCGGAGACGGGGGGGAAAAAACAAGTACAATTATACTAGATAGATTGTGAAATAAATACAAGATGAGCGCACTGGAAAGACAACAGAAGCCAAATTCAACAAGACCTGGAATTTCTAAGGAGAGTTTGGAGGCCTAAATCTAACTCCTGGCAAGCATCTAGACGCAAACGCTCGAGCCAATTCGTGGAGATCCTCATTATCAATTCCATGCTCTGATGGATTGTAGAAACCGGTCGATTCTGCGGATGCTTGTTGCGGCTGTAATTGTAACTGATCAAAGTGCATTGATATGTTAGAATTCGAAGCTAATTTTGAGAACGATGGTACTTCTGAAGATGAACTAAGACTCATTAGGGAGTGGCTCTGAGCACACAGAGGTGGTTGCTGAGGGAAAGGGAGACACTGCAATGTTGAAAGGTGGGCTTGAATGTAGGCCAGCTCTGCTTGCAAATTCATTACCTATAATCACCAGAAAAAGTTCTCATCAGAACCCTGTTACCTTCCAAGTAGCATCCATCGAACTCGTATAAAAAAGGGTAGGATCCAAATTTCAACTTGTAATCCAGGAGCACAATGATATTGGTTTTTGTTTTTCATTATAAGAAGCAAGTGTCGTTGATGAATCTGTATACATAAAAGTCTAGCAGGTTTATTGAAACGGAACATGCATTAAAAAGAAGATGGTTGCCTTTCCACGTATTTTTTCAAGGAGTAGGTGAAGAGCATAAGCTCCTCTTGGAAGAGCTGCTGCTACCATGGAAAGTAGAAACCGAACAAGGAAAAAAAAGGCAAATGATTAGAATTCAAAGATCAGCAGCTAACATGGGAATTACGTCAATGTGATTTGTTTATTAAACTGTTAAGGCTGAATTCCACAAGAGAAATCAATGAAAAAAGTAAAATAAAAAATAAAAAAATAAAAGAGAGGGGATTTATAATGAATACGCTGTCTGTGCATACTCGTTGGCATGTTTACTGTAATGTTCATAATGTTTTTTTTTCTTTTTGTAACCTAACTTTTTATTGTACTTTGTTCACTAAACTTTATTTCTTTGTTAGTTATGTCAATTCGGTTTTATATTTTATAGTTTGTTTTGTTGTGCATGCTTGTGCATATACGCTATAATAAGTTCCCAAGAGGCGTAGCGTGATGACAAAGAACTTGAGATCTGCACAGCAAATCTCGAGTTCGAGTCAGGGTGTGCACCCCTTGTAAGAGCCTGAGACAGCCAGTGTTTTACTCACTCACCTGGGCCCACAAAGTGGGCTTTCCGGGGATGGAGTTTCCTTGAATCCAAAAAAAAAAATATGCGCTATAATAAATATTATTTTTACATTACATTACTTTAAAGATTTCTATTAAAAAAAATAATTATAGAGTTGTGTATCTTTTTATACCTTCGGTAATTATCTTTTTTAATTTACATATTATTTTTCTTTACATTTCAATCCTTAAAAATAAAGAAAGGAGAGATAAAGCTACTAAAAAGAAAACTTTTGATTGACTACATTCTAGCAAGAAAAAAAAAATCTTGGTGTTAATATATATCTTAATAGAGTTCAATTAAGGTAGTTTTGATCTCTATTCATGCTGAAAAAAGTAGAATGAAATTCAAAAAATCTAGTTTAATTTTGAGTTTTTAGGCTAATTAATGTGATTTGACCTTAGATGTTTTTTAATGTTTTAAGGTTAAAACATTGAAAATTAGGCTTGGGTATTCTAAATCTTAAACCCTGACTTTCGATAATTAAAATTTGTTGCAACATACAACATTTTGTATGCTTTATTTTTTTTAAAAAAACTAGAAATGTAGGCCTTGGTTTAACTCTGCTAGTCTCCCCTTTTTTTTTAGATTAACACATAATTTATGAATAATTATATATAAGTCTAATAAGCATAACTTGTTTTTTTTTAAAAAAAATTCTCATGAATATTCTCTCAATTTTTTTACTGTGATTTTTACAATTTTTTTATTTTGTTACTGCACATTAAAAAAATTTAATGTATTCAAAACACTCATAAAAACAAACATCGAGTACTCCACTAGTTATCTTTTCCAAACATTATAAACTTCTGGACTCTATCTCAAAGTCCTCATAAGTAATCAGAATTAATTAACAAAGGAGTGCTGTTACACCTAATTCAGTGAAGCAAGTAGCTATATATTAATTGGATATCTACCCAACGAGCCCAGCTTGATGTAAAAATCACAGACACTCCATGAAGGAAATTTTATATCCACTCATTAAAAATGAGAAACCCTAACATAACCCACCGACAAAGGTTTGATCATGAACAAAATGGTCTTGTAGGTATATCCATGTCTGCCCGTGTGACTATATATAAGAACTTTTGGTCTCTAGCTAGCAGATTTGCCATAATGGAGCCAAAACATAGGTTAGGTCCCACTATGATCGCTTCTTACAAGGAAACATTAACCCTCCTTTGTTGATCATAGTTAATAAATGCATCAAGAATTCAATATTTCGCAGATTACAAGTAATATTAATTATATAGGACTACCCATCAAAGTCAAAACCAGATATACTTGAGTATTTCTCGAGCTTTGCTTTGTACGCCTTCAGTCAATCCTCTCTCGGAGTTTTACCATTCGCACAGGATCTAAAGCGCAAGTCAGCCTAAATTTCACGCAACTTTATTTTTTTGTTGAAAAACATGATTAGTTTTTTTACACCCCAAAACAGTGATAAATATATTCAGTCAATAAATGCAAGCTCATTACATCGAGAAACCAAGGGAGAAGTGATGTTTGAAATTAAGAAACTAATTAAAGAGATGTTGGCGAACCCTAGCAATTAAGTAAAATCCACAAGAATACTTGACTTCACGTGCTTTGGGACTAGAAAACAAGAAACCCTACGGAAAGTTAAAAGTTAGTAGCAATAATCTGTTCATATTCACGTATGAATATGCCAAATTAACCGGTGATGATTTCACAAACTTGTGAAACAAACAGTAATGTGCAGATCTCGACCGACCAACTAGATTTAGCTTTAGAGTTCTAGACATGAAAACGAATCGTAATGCCGCCATGAACAATATCTTACTCTTACACGACAATCGTGTGAATTAAGTTCAAGAAAACTGGTAATATTAAAGCCTGACAAAAAGTTTGCGCCATGTTGAGAATTCCTTCCGCATAATTATTGAAAGTAATTTGAAGGAAGGAAAAAGTTCTAGAAAATCCCTTTTAGTTAATCATAATATGGAAGCATACAACACAAACCAATTCTACGCGAGAAGATATCTTGTCGACCCCAAATTATATATCAGCAGATATATGACACTTAAATCTCTAATGGATATGTAACAAATTAAGAAAAAGGTTATGTAGTGATAAGCTACAATTAAACTAAACAATATATAGGGGCATTCGGATATATATATATATTATTACTCCCGATTAATTTGTTCTTCCACCACCGTACGTTCTGTGCAAGTTTAGAAGGGAAAGGGGGAAGAAAGCTAAAGATGATCAAAACCCTAACACGACATAAACTTCAAGTATTAAATATTGAAAGGTTTGGCCAATTAATTATCATCAAGAAAAAAATATTTACCTGTTGTTGGAGAGTGAAGATGTGGCCAACACAGCCATGAACAGGGTCTCTAACCCTGGTCAAGGCCTCGTAACAAAGAGTAACAACAGCATCCAGACGCTTGTGAGTAGGTATGCGCAAGAGAAGCTTAGAAGCATTGCTAGCTCCAAAGACCTTGTGCACTGCTGCAAAGTGAGCTGTACCTTGATCAGGATCAAAGTATGGTGCAAAAATGCATCCTTTTACACACTTTCTCCTTAGGAACTTGCAGGCACCACAAGGCCCACTTCCAGTATTTGCACTAGCACTCATCATCTTCTCTCTGCAGAAATGACCCACTTCCTTGGGGTTTCAGCTTCACTCTTTGTGGGGTCTATTGAGACAGGAGATAGAGAGAGATATGAAACGAAGGCATGAATGGGTATTTATTTACTCCATCAGAGACGAGAAAGGTCTGTTTGTCTTAATTTTACCACTAAATTTGTTTTAAATTTATTACGTTTTGATATTGATTACGTTAAGACAGCAAATGAGTTTACTTTCCACTTTATATTTCATGTTCGAATTGAATAAAAAAACTGTATTTTTTTCCCTGATACATCAATATTTAGATGTAGATAAATGACCAGCTTGATTTAAACCTAATATTCCCATTGAAGAAAAACAAATAAAAGGCTTGCATAAGAATTTAAAATGCAAATTGAGAAAAATTTATATTAATGTGTGAGAATTGATAGAAGATTTATATCTGCTTTCTTTAAAACAAATTAACTAATTAATTAAAAAATGCAAAGAGATTAAATTTTAGAAAAGTGAATGTACTTTTTGTTCAAACTTTAAAGCCACGGCAACCATAGAGGAAGCAGGCGGGGGCGAGCAAGATTGCGTGAAGCAAACATACATGCGGCGAATGACAGTATATCAACATCCAACCGCCGCAGTAGTGGCCACGTGCGAGACCCCACGTGGGACAAACATCCTATCTCCTCCTTTCCCATCAAATTATTTATGTCTCTCTCCCCCTCTCTCGTCACTTCAATAATTTCTTTAGAGACAGAGACAGTGAAAGATATGTGAGATTAGGCTTCCAGTTTTCTTCACAGCTTTTACTTCTGTTCCTTTTCACCCCATCATAATCATCATCATCATCATCATCTACCTACTATAAAAGCTGTGACTGTAGATAGAGTTTTGAAATACAGAAAATTATGTGTATATAGGTAAAATGATTAGTATCAAAGCTTTATTACAACTTTTAGATATAGAACACAAGCAAGAGCAAAGAGATCAGCTGCAATTGTGATAGGAGAGATATCAGCACACTGTAACTTGCTTCTATTTGCGTATAGATGCAAATCTGCGAGCAGTTTTACAATTTTTTCCTAACGTTGGTACAAGTTACTCCACTCTGAGAATGATGAATGAATGAGTTAAAGAAATGATGGTCTAATATTCTGAAGAGTGTAAACAATCATTCAGTCAACTTGGAGCCCAGCATTATTGGTTTTCAAGAATGATAATAATATCTACTCCAATCATAGCTAGCTAGTAGCGTCACTTTGAATATTTACAGGTACAGTGGTTTAATTCACTAGTTGTGTGGTAGCTAGCATATATATAACTATATGCACTTCAATTTCCTGTATGAAAAAAATATCCCGCGACTCTCTCCTTGAAGTGCATGCGAAATGGTGCCAATTCTATATCTTGATGGAAAATAGTTATTTTACAAAAGGTTGTTTCCATGAAGAGTAAGTTTCAGATTATTTTATGACATAAAATATTTTTTAGTGTTTGTTTATAATATGAAAAATAAATTGAAAATTAATTTTTTTAATATTTTTTTAACAAATTCATTAGAATAAAGGGGTCAAATCTTATGGGTAAAAAATTTAATGGATGATGAAATTGAAAAAAAATATCAATTTTATAAATTATTTTAAATAAAATAAATAGCAATCAAAAGAATAAGAATCAACTCTAATAAATAAAAAAGTTGAAAAAAATAAGATTTGAAGAAAAAATTTAATTTTATAAATTATTTTATATAAAACAAGTAGCAATAAAAATTTAGTTATTT
>Ga0307515_10023805_pt1 | contig 10707 bp, 9 predicted proteins | sample 17_EM_MG_FD_194513 | JGI IMG/M metagenome (GOLD analysis project Ga0307515, IMG submission 194513) | Populus trichocarpa ectomycorrhiza microbial communities from riparian zone in the Pacific Northwest, United States - 17_EM | ecosystem: Host-associated > Plants > Roots > Unclassified | place...
TACCCCGGTCGGCCTGAACGCGACCCGCCTGGTGGTGATGTTCGCCCTGCCGGTGCTGGCCGCCCAGGCCACCGGGCCACGACTGCGCCGCTCCGCCGCCCCCGAGCCTGCCCCGCCGCCGCAACGGTCGCGCTGGTGGCAGTGGGTGGCGTTGGTCGAGCTGCTGCTCGTGGTCGGCTGGTGGCAGCCGCCCGTCGTCGTCTCCGACGTGCGGGACATCGGAAATCCCACGGCCGAAGCCGCGTACTTCGCGCCGCTGCGGGCCCGGCTGGCCCAGGAGACGCTGACCGGCCGGGTCGAGATCCCGCCGACCCGGGACTACTGGGAGGCGGCCTACCTGGGCGACGTTCCGCTGGCCCGGGGCTGGCTGCGGCAAGCGGACATCGACCGCAATCCGCTCTTCTTCACCACTGTGCCGGGGGCCGCCGGCACGGGCGTCGCGCTGAACGCCGATAGCTACCGCGCCTGGCTGTTGGAACAAGCCGTGCAGTTCGTCGCCGTGCCGGGCGCCGAGCTGGCCTGGCCCGGCCGCGACGAGGCCGCCCTGATCGCGGCCGGCCTGCCGTATCTGACCCCGCTCTGGTCCGACGCCAACTGGCGCCTCTACGCGGTGGTCGATCCCCAGCCGATCGTGGCCGCCCCGGCGACGCTGGTCACCCAGACCGCGGCGGCGCTGACCTTCGACGCCCCGGCCATCGGCGACGTGGCGATCCGGATCCGCTTCTACCGCTGGCTGAAGGCATCCGGCGGCGCCGCGGTGGTCGCGACGGGCGACTGGACCCTGGTCCGGATCACCGCCCCGGGCCGCTACACGCTCACGAGCTGAACCGCCCGCGCGGCTAGGACTCCAGGACGCGTTCCATCGCCGCCCGGGAACGTCGCGTGATCCGCAGGTAGCGGTCCACGAACTCGCCCGGGTCGCCGCCGCCCAGCAGTTGCACCGTGCCGGCCAGCTCGGTCCCGTGCCGGGGCAGCTGATCGGTCGGCCGGCCGCGGACCAGCGTCAGCGCGTTGCGGACCCGTGCGGTCAGCGTCCAGCCCGCGTCCATCGCGGCCACGTCGGCCTTGTCGACCAGGCCGGCGTCGCGGGCGGCGGTCAGCGCTTCGAGCGTACGGGTCATCCGCAGCTCCGGGACCGCGTACGCGTGCCGCAGCTGAAGCACCTGGACCGCCCACTCGACGTCGGCCAGGCCACCCCGGCCCAGCTTGGTGTGCGTGTTCGGGTCGGCGCCGCGGGGCAGCCGCTCGCGTTCGACGCGGGCCTTGAGCCGGCGGATCTCGATCAGCTGCTCGCGACTGAGCCCGCCGCGGGGATAGCGCATGCCGTCCGCCAGCAGCTCGAACTCGCGCCCCAACTGCTCGTCACCGCAGACGAAGCGGGCGCGCAGCAGCGCCTGCGACTCCCAGACGCGCGACCAGCGGGCGTAGTACTGCTGGTACGCGTTCAGGCTGCGGACCAGCGGGCCCTGCCGGCCCTCCGGGCGCAGGTCGGCGTCGACCCCCAGCGGCGGGTCGGGGGCGGGCGCGCTGAGCAGCCGGCGCAACTCCTCGGCGATCGCGTGCGCGGCGGCCGTCACGTCGCCGTCGGCCGCGCCGTCCGGCGGCGTGTAGACGAACAGGACGTCGGCATCGGACGGATAGCTCATCTCGTAGCCGCCGAGCCGGCCCATCCCGATCACCGCGAACCGCAGGCCGGCCGGGCCCGGGTGGGCGCGCCGGGCCACCCGCAGCGCGGCGGCCAGCGTGGCGTCGGTGACGTCGGAGAGGGCGATGCCGATCGCGTCGACGTCGAGCGGGCGGGCCGGGGCCAGCTCGCCGGCCCGGCTGAGGATGTCCGCGCAGGCGAGCCGGAACAGCTCGCGGCGGCGCAACGCGCGGATGGCGGCGATCGCGGCCGCCGAGTCGCCGGGATGCCGGTCGGCGGCGGCCGAGAACCCGTCGAGCAGCACCTCGCGTGGGCGCGGCAGCAGTTCGGCGTCCTCGGCCAGCAGGCGCAGCGCCTCGGGGTCGCGGATGAGCAGGTCGGTGGCGTACCGGGACAGGCTGAGCACCCGGGCGAGCCGGCGGGCGACCGGGCCGCCGTCGCGCAGCAGCCGCAGATACCAGGGGGTGCTGCCGAGCTTGTCGGAGACGTGCCGGTAGTTGAGCAGGCCGCGGTCGGGCTCGGGCGCGTCGGCGAACTCCTGCAGCAGCATCGGCAGCAGGGTGCGCTGGATGGCCGCGGTGCGGGTGACGCCGCCGGTCAGCGCCTGCAGGTGCCGCAACGCGCCGGCCGGGTCGGCGAACCCGAGGATCTCCAGCCGGCGCCCGGCCGACTCGGGCGTCATCCGCAGCGCCTCGACCGGCACCCGGGCGACCGCCTCGAGCAGCGGCTGGTAGAGCAGCTTCACGTGCAGGCGGCGGACCTGCGCGGCGTGCCCGACCCAGTCCGACCGGAACGCCGAGACCGCGTCCTGTCCGGGGACGGCCGTGTAGCCGAGCGACGCGGCGAGCCAGCGCAGCCCCTTCGGATCGTCGGGCACGGTGTGCGTACGCCGCAGGTTCTGCAGTTGCAGCCGATGCTCGACACTGCGCAGGAAGCGGTACCCGCGCAGCAGCGTCTCGCCGTCCTGCCGGCCCACGTAGCCGCCGGCGACCAGCGCGCGCAGGGCCGGCAGGGTGCCCGGCTCGCGCAGCGTCTCGTCGATCCGGCCGTGCACGAGCTGTAGCAGCTGCACCGCGAACTCGATGTCGCGCAGCCCGCCCGGCCCGCGCTTGATCTCGCGCTCCAGCTTGTTCGCCGGCACGTTGTCGATGATCTTGCGGCGCATGTCCCGGACGTCGGCGACCGCCTCGGGCCGCTCGGCGGCGTGCCAGACCAGCGGGGCCAGGTCGTCGATCCACTCGCTCGCCAGCACGAGGTCGCCGGCGGCCGGCCGGGCCTTGAGCAGCGCCTGGAACTCCCAGGTGCGCGCCCACCGCCGGTAGTAGGCGTCGTGGCTGGCCAGGGTCCGCACGAGCGGTCCACGGTTGCCCTCGGGCCGCAGCGCCGCGTCGACCGGCCAGGCGACCTGCCCGCAGACGTCGATCAGCCGGGCCGCCACGGTGGTGCCGGCCGCCAGGTCCTCGTCGCCCGCGGCCACGAAGATCACGTCCACATCGGACACGTAGTTGAGCTCGTAACCGCCGCATTTGCCCATGGCGATGACCCCGAGGCGCGGTTCGGCGGTGCCGGGGGGCAAGCCGGAGACCGCGATCGCGTACGCCGCGGCCAGGGTCTCGTCGGCGAGGCGGGAGAGCGCGGCCATCGTCGGCTCGAGGCCACGGCCGCCGGTGAGGTCGGCGGCGGAGATGCGCAACAGACTGATCCGGTACGCCCGCCGCAGGCCCGCCACGGTCAGCGGCCCCTCCCGGGCCGAGTCCCCGTCATCCAGATCCGCCGGAATGGCCAGATGCCCCTCGGCGTTCGGCGGCAGCCCGGTCTTGCCGGTGGCCAGCGCACGCCAGTCGCCGGGGTTCGCAACCAGATGATCACCGAGCGCGGACGAGGCGCCGAGCACCGCGATGAGCCGGCGCCGCAGACCGGCATCGCCACGAAGCGCGTCAAGGATCGCCACCACAGCCGGGTTGTCCGGCCCCATCCGGCTGACCGTGGCGCCGTTGGCATGCGCGGCCGGCCGCCCCGCCGACTCGACCAGGCGGTGCAACTGACGCAGCGCAAGATTGGGATCGGCGGCCCGGGAGAGCGAGTGAATCAACTCGGCGGCGTCGGTGTCGACGGGCTCCTGAGCGTCGCCGTCCCAGAGCCGCAACCCGGACGGCCCAAGCAGATCGGCGGCCCGAACACCGTTGTCGGCAAACCCATACCGGGCAAGCCGGCTGGGCCGGGTCACCGTCCCCGCCAAGAGCAAGCGCCCAGCCCGACGGCGACGGCGGTGGGGGCGGCCGGTGGCCGCGCGGGCGTGCTCACTGTCCCAGCAGGGGCAGGGTGCGGGCGGTGCCCGGGTTGGGGATGTCCGCGTTCGGCAGGGTGCCCAGCGCGAGCGCGGCGAACCGGGCGGCGAACGGCTGCCACACCTCCTCGACGTCGGCCAGGATGCCGGCGGTCGCGGCCAGCACGGCGTCGGCGTCGTAGCCCAGCTCGTCCAGTGTCGCCACGTCGGAGCGGGCCCATGCGGCGATCATCTCGACGTCGCACTCGATGTGGAACTGCAGCCCCCAGGCCCGGTCGCCGAGCCGGAACGCCTGGTGCGGATAGCGGCTCGACGCGGCCAGCAGGACCGCGCCGATCGGCAGCTCGGTGATCTCGTCGCGGTGCCACTGCACCACGTCGGGCAGCAGCGGCACGTATTTGAACAGCGGGTCGCCGTCGGCCGCGTCCCGCCGGGCGACCAGGCCGGGCCCGATCTCGGGACCGGAGGGGCTTCGTTCGACCAGGCCGCCGTGCGCGGATGCGAGCAACTGCCCGCCCAGGCACACCGCCAGCGTGGGCACGTGGTGGCGCACCGCCTTGCGCAGCAGCCCCTCCAGCGCCGGGAACCAGGGCGCGCCGGGCCGGCCGGTCTCGTCCGGAAAAGCGTTCTGATCGCCGCCCAGCACGATCAGCGCGAGATAGCCGTCGAGGCTGTCGGGCAACTCGTCGCCGGCGTGCGGCCGCAGCACGGTCAGCTCGAGCTCAGCCTCGGTGAGCCATTCTCCCAGCCGGCGCAGATCGTCGGACGGGTCGTTCTCGATGACAAGCGCAGTCCCCACGCCTTCGAGGCTAACCGGTCGGGCTTCGGCAAACACCGACAGGAGGCTGTCGCCGGCGCCCGCGAGGGTAGTTCCTGCCGGCAGGTGGCCGGCCTGAGCCGCCCACCACCCGCCGCCGATCACGGCTGGGCGGTGTCGGGGCCGGCGCGGTCGGTCAGGAAGGTGCGGGCCGCGGCGAGCCACTCCTTCGGGTTGTCGAAGTGTGCCATGTGCGCGGCGCCGGGGATCTCGACCAGGGTGCTGGCCGGGACCTCGGCGTGCAGCCGGCGCGCCACCTCGACCGGGAAGGTCATCTCCCGCGCGCCGTGCAGGATCAGGACCGGGCCGCCCCATGCGTTCAGCGCGCCCGGCGGGTCGTCGGGGCGGGCCGGCTTGAGCGTCCCGGCGGCATACGGCTCGTTCCAGTCGCTGGTGAAGCGCACCCCCGCCAGCACCGCGCGCCACTCGTCGGCCCGGTCCAGCCGCCAGATCGTGGCCGGCAGGTCGCCCAGCGCCATCGCCCGGCTCAGCGCCCCGTCGCCGGTCAGCGTGGCATCGGCCCAGTCGACCGGGGTGCAGAGCGCGGCCCGCTCCGGCGGCACGACCGCCTCGAACTCCCCGTAGGCGGTGGTGGACGCGAGGATCAGCCGGCGCACCACGGACGGATGCTGTCGCACCACCCGCATCGCGACCCCGCCGCCGTAGGAGAAGCCGAGCACGTCGGCCCGCGCCGCGCCCAGGTGGCGGATCAGCGCGGCCACGTCGTCGGCCAGCAGGTCGGGCTGCAGCTGATCGGCCGGCAGCGGCGGGACGCGGCTCGACCGCCCGCAGCCCCGCAGGTCGAACAGCACCACGTGGGCGACGTCGGCGAGCTCGGCCACCGCCGGCAACAGATAGGAGTGGTCCCAGGTCGGGCCGCCGTGCACGACGACCAGCATCGGCAACGCCGGATCGCCGAACCGCCGCACGTACAGCTCGACGCCGTTCACCCGCACGCCCATCGGGCCACCACCTCGTCGTCCTCCGTCTCGCCGGTCTCCCGGAAGCCCAGTGACGCGTACAGCGCCCGGGCCCCCGCGTTGTCCTGCGCGTAGCTGAGTGCCACGTTCGGGCAGTCGGGCTCGGCCGCGAAGCGCTCCTGCAGCGCCCGCACGACGGCCCGGCCCACCCCGGTGCGTTGCCGGGCCGCGTCCACCACCAGGCCGCCGATCCACCGGCTGCCGTCGTCGTCCACGCCCCACATCACGAAGCCGACCGTCTCGTCGCCGCGCCGCACGGCCAGCGGCTGCCACACCGTGCCGTAGTTACACAAGCAGAGGTAGTAGGTGACCGCGCTGACGAACCGCTCCTGGTCGGGGTGGACGGTGAGCGCGGCGCACGAACGCCAGTTGCCGGCATCGACCGGAACGAGGCGGATCTCGGAGGTTGTCACGCGGCCATCATCCCAACGTCAGCTGGTGCACCAGCTCTTGCGGGATGCCCAGATCCTCCCGGCGCAGCGGGCGCGGATCCGGCACCTCGGCCGTGACCGAGACCGCCCCGATCCGATCGGTCCGGAACGCGCGCACGCCCCGCCGGAGCCGGCACCAGGCCACCAGATACCAATGGGTGGGGCTGCCCACATACGCCAATGGCTCGATCTCCCGGGTTGTCACCGCCCCCTCGCGGTCGCCGTAGCGTAGAGGCGCTCGCTCGGTACGGTTCACGCCGAAGACGTTAGAGCGGGGGTACGACAGAAATGACGACGCTTCAGCAACGGCTGCGGGCGGCGCTGCCGGTTGCCATCAAGGCCCGGGACAAACCGGCCGTTTCGGCACTGCGCTCGGCGCTCGCCGCGATCGAAAACGCCGCCGCGGTGCCGCACCGGGACGGCGAGTTCGGCCTGGCCACGGTCGGGCTCGGCAGCACCGAGGTGGCCCGGCGCGACCAGGACGAGACCGAGATCGTACGGATTGTCCGGGCCGAGATCGCCGACCGGCTGGCGGCGGCCGACGAGTACGAACGGCTGAACCGCGCCGAGCCGGCCGAACAGAAGCGGGTCGAGGCCAGAGCCCTCCAGGCGCACCTCGATTAGGCTGCCGAAATGCCGGAGGAAACGCAGCAGTCGAGCGTGCGGGTGTCCACCCTGGAGCTCTTCTTCGACCTTGTCTTCGTCTTCACGATCACCCAGCTCACCGAGACGCTGGCCGATCACCTGACGCTGGCCACCTTCGGCGACGTCATGCTGATCCTCGCGGTGGTCTGGTGGATGTACTCGGGCTACGCCTGGCTGACCAACGCGGTCGCGCCGAGCAGCACGACCCGGCGCACGCTGCTGCTGACCGGCATGGCCGGATTCCTGGTGATGGCGCTGGCGATCCCGGCGGCGTTCGACGAGTACGGCTGGCTGTTCGGCGTCAGCTATCTCGTCGTCAATCTGGTGCATGCGGCCCTGTTCCGGCAGGCCGACCCCGCCGCGCGGGCGGCCATGCGGCTGATCAGCCCGATGAACATCCTGGCCGCCCTGCTGGTGCTCGCCGGCGGCTTCCTGCCCGAGCCCTTCCGGCACCTCTGCTGGGTCGCGGCCCCGCTCATCCAGATCTCCGCCGGCTACCTGCACCGGATCGAGATGCACCCGATCGCCGCCGGCCACTTCGTCGAGCGGCACGGCCTGGTCGTCATCGTCGCGATCGGCGAGTCGATCATCGCGATCGGCCTCGGCTTCCGCGACGTCCACCTCGGCCTGGGCGCGATCCTGGTCGCCGTCCTCGGCCTGTGCATCGCCTACTACCTGTGGTGGTTCTACTTCGCCGGCGACGACGCCCGCGCCGAGCACGTGCTGGCCCACACGAGCGACCCGTTCCGCCGGGCCCGGCTCGCCCTGAAGGGGTGGGGTTACGCGCACTACCCGATGCTGCTCGGCATCGTCGTGCTGGCGGTCGGGGTGAAGAAGACGGTCGGGCACGCCTTCGAGGAGTTGCACTGGGACGCGGCGATCGCGCTGGGCGGCGGGGTGGCTCTCTACGCCCTCGGCCACGCCTGGTTCCTGCGGCTGCTGGGCCTGCGCGGCGTCCCGCACCGGCTGGCCTGCGCGGCGCTCGTGCTGGCCACCATCCCGCTGGGCCACATGCTCGCGATCGCCCAGCTCGCCGCGATCCCGATCATCATGTCCGCGATGGCGATCACCGAGGACCTGCCCGAGGTACGCCGCCGGGGCAGCACCGCGATCAGCACCTTCGGCCGGACCTCCGAGCCGGAGCTCTGAGCCGGGCTCAGGCGATACAGGCGCAGATGATCAGCGCGGCGCCGAAGTGCGAGGCGGCGCTGACCATCGCGGCCGGATGCCGCTCCGGCGTGCAGATGACCTCGCCGAGCTTGCCCGGGGTCAGCAGGTCGAGCACCAAGAACGCCAGACCCATGATCGCGATGCCGACGATGCCGAAGATCACCGTGGACGCCAGCCCCTGGCCGAACGAGTCGTAGCTGGTGAAGATCGCGGTGAACACGATGGCCGCGATGCCGAGCTGGTTGGCGGCCAGCAGCACGCCGGCGTTCTGGTTGCGCTCGACGAAGATCAGGTCACGCAGCTTGCCCGGCGTGAGGAGATCGACGAGCAGATAACCGACGGCCATCAGGCCGATGCCGACCAGTCCGAACACGATGCTCCGGCCGGCGCCCTCGAGCAGATCTTGCAGCACGGTCTCTCCCTAGTCACGACGTCAGGAGAGACCGTATACGAAGGAATCTACAACGCGCCCAGATATCGCTGCCGCTCGTACGGGGTGACTTCGCGCCGGTACTGCTCCCACTCCGCCCGCTTGTTACGCAGGAAGAACTCGAAGACGTGCTCGCCGAGCACCTCGGGGATCAGCTCGGACTGGGCCATCACGTCGATCGCCTCGGCGAGATTCTCCGGCAGCGCGTCGTAGCCCATCGCCTTGCGCTCGTTCGGCGACAGCGACCAGACGTCGTCCTCGGCGCCCGGCGGCAGTTCGTACCCCTCCTCGATGCCCTTGAGCCCGGCACCGAGCATCACGGCGAACGCCAGATACGGGTTTGTCGCCGAGTCGATCGAGCGGACCTCGACCCGGGCCGAGTTCGACTTGCCGAACGCCGGCACCCGGACCAGCGCGGACCGGTTGAGGTGGCCCCAGCTGACGAACGCCGGCGACTCGGTGATCCGGTCCGGCAGTTGCAGCGGGAAGAGCCTCTTGTACGAATTCACCCACTGGTTGGTGACCGCCGTGTACTCCCGGGCGTGCACGAGCAGGCCGGCGATGAACGCGCGCGCCGTCTTGGACAGCTTCAGCGGGTCGTCGCCGTCGTAGAACGCGTTCCGCTCGCCCTCGAACAGCGACAGGTGGGTGTGCATGCCGCTGCCGGGCTGGTCGGTGAACGGCTTCGGCATGAAGGTGGCCCGCACGTTCTGCGACAGCGCCACCTCCTTGACCACGTGCCGGAACGTCATGATGTTGTCGGCCGTGGTCAGCGCGTCGGCGTAGCGCAGGTCGATCTCCTGCTGGCCGGGCGCGACCTCGTGGTGGCTGAACTCGACGGAGATGCCGATCCGCTCCAGCGCGAGCACGGCCTGCCGGCGGAAGTCGCGGGCCACGGCGTGCGTGGTGTGGTCGAAGTAGCCGCCCGTGTCGACCGCGACCGGCACCGAGCCGTCCAGCGGGCCGTCCTGCAGCAGGAAGAACTCGATCTCGGGATGGGTATAGAAGGTGAAGCCCTTCTCGGCCGCCTTGGACAGCATCCGGCGCAGCACGTGCCGCGGGTCGGCCCAGGCCGCGCTGCCGTCGGGCAGCAGGATGTCGCAGAACATCCGGGCGCTCTCGCCGCTGACCCCGCCCTCGAACGGGAACACCTGGAAGGTGGTCGGGTCGGGCATCGCGACCATGTCGGACTCGTAGACCCGGGCGAAGCCCTCGATCGCCGAGCCGTCGATGCCCATGCCCTCCTCGAAGGCGGACTCCAGCTCGGCCGGCGCCACCGACACACTCTTCAGGGTGCCGAGCACGTCGGTGAACCAGAGCCGGACAAAACGGATGTCGCGCTCCTCAAGCGTACGAAGCACGAACTCCTGCTGTCGGTCCACGTCAACCCCTCGTACTCACGCCGCGGCGGTCAGTCTGCCCCGGCCCCATTACGCCGAGATTACGCTGACCACGACCCGGATGCTCGGCCCGGGTAAGGCCCGATGCCGACAACAGACGGTACGGCAGGGCACGCGTGCATGTGACCGCAACGCTGGGGAAGAATGGTCGCATGCCCTTGTTGCGCCTTGCCCTGGCCCAGGTCGACTCCACCGTCGGTGACATCGCCGGCAACGCCGCCGCGGTCCGCCGGTGGTCCCGCGCCGCCGCCGACCAGGGCGCACAGCTGGTCGCCTTCCCCGAGATGATGCTGACCGGCTATCCGATCGAGGACCTGGTCTTCCGGGACTCGTTCGTCGAGGCGTCCAAGTCGGCACTGCGTACGCTCGCCAAAGATCTTGTCGCGGACGGCCTGGGCGACCTCGCGGTCGTGGTCGGCTATGTGGACGCCGACGGACCGGCCCCGACCAGCTCCGACGCGGTGCCCGGCAGCGGCCGCCGGGACGCCTCGGCCATGTTGCTCGGCGGCGAGATCGTCGCCAGCTACTTCAAGCACCACCTGCCCAACTACGGCGTGTTCGACGAGGAGCGCTATTTCGAGCCGGGTTCGTCGCTGACCGTGGTGCGGTTCGCCGGGATCGACATCGCGCTCACCGTCTGCGAGGACGTCTGGCAGGCCGGCGGTCCGTTCGCCGCGGCCCGCCGGGCCGGCGTCGGCTTGGTGCTCAACATCAACGCTTCACCGTACGAGCTGAACAAGGAAGATGTCCGGCTGCCGCTGGTCAAGCGCCGGGCGGCCGAGGCCGGGGCCACGGTGGCGTACGTGAACATGATCGGCGGCCAGGACGAGTTGGTCTTCGACGGCGGCTCGATAGTCGTCACGGCCGGCGGCGAGCTGCTGGCCCGGGCCGGTCAGTTCACC
>Ga0307515_10023806_pt1 | contig 10707 bp, 1 predicted proteins | sample 17_EM_MG_FD_194513 | JGI IMG/M metagenome (GOLD analysis project Ga0307515, IMG submission 194513) | Populus trichocarpa ectomycorrhiza microbial communities from riparian zone in the Pacific Northwest, United States - 17_EM | ecosystem: Host-associated > Plants > Roots > Unclassified | place...
GGCCCCAGTAAGTTCGCAAGCACAATTGTAACGTGGCCCGCCTCCACGTCGCCATACGGCCAAAAAGACTGAGAGTGCTTGCGAACTTGTCGCAAGCGCGGCGGGACCTAATATATATACTCTTACAGTAATAAACCTTAGTAATTAAGTATACAATATAGTTCTAGACGCTAGCTACGTAAGTTAAGTAGAATAATAGGGCGCTTATAGCACAGTATAAGCAAGGACTTAAGGCTAAAGTCTAGGACGCGATTATCCTAATAGAAGATGCGAATACCCTATAGGAGTTAATAGATTAAGCGATTAAGATTAACAATTAGATCTACTAAAGGGAATAGGCTAAAAAAGGCTAGGATAAAGTTCTATAGTTATATAAGGCGTAAAGTACGCAATAACCAAAGCTAAATTAAAAACCGTAGTATGGCGTAGAGCTAATAAACCTAAGTAGTACTAAAGAAGCCTATAAGAGATGGGGTAAGAAACTATAAAAACCTAAAGGTTAAGGATCTAATAATTATAGGACTAAGAAGTAAAGGCTAAACTAGGGATCTTAGTAGCAGAAGATGTTTAGGCGGACTCTATAGCAAAGTTAGTAGTTTAAAAACGGAGCTTATATAAATTACGGGAAATAAGGTCACTTCGTAAGGAATTATAAAAATAGTTAAAATTACTATATAATAAAGGGAACCAGACTAGCAGAAGACACATATATATAGAGGGATAATAGTGTATTACGAGGAACAAAAAAATGTTTAATTAGAAGTTTTATGTTTTATTATAATAACGCATACTAAATTTATAGAGACGCTAAGTATAGCGTAAGCTATTAGCTATAAAAGCTAAAATCCTTAGAATATAGAGAAACTAATAAACTAGTTTATAGATTAAATATTAAGGACAATAAATTTAATATAGGCGAAACATTCTATAATAATAAGGCAATAAAAACAGCTTACTAGGAGTATATAAACCTTAGAGATATTATATAAAAGGCAGAGAATAATTCTACTATAAAGTAGGAAACATTAGTAGGGAATAAGACCCCACTAGATATAATGTCTATTGCTTTATAAGACGCAAAAAAAGTAGGATAGTAAACCACTTCGGCACTTAATAAAGGTAAAAGGCTAAAGGCTTAAGATTTTTAAAATAAGATAAGGTATACCTAAGGACCTATAATAGATAGGAACCGATAGAGCAGGGTAATAGCTTAGTTTAAAGATATACAAATAAGCTCGGGATAGAGTTTCCTATAGGTATAAGACTCTTAAGATAAGATAAGTAAGATTTAAGAATCTTAAGACGAGATAAGAATATCTAAGCTTAGTTAGACTAAGGTAGGAGTAAAGCTTAAGATAGAAGCAAGCTTAGGATTGAGAATCCTATAGAACTAAGATTTTAAGATATAAATAAGGACTATTAATAAGATTAAGAAGTAGGAAGACTTTAAGGATCCACTTATAAGATATAAAAAGAAGAAAACTATAGAGGAGTTTAGAGCAAGAATTACCTTATAGCAAGATTAGAAACTAGATAAGAGATCTAGTATACTAGGTTATATAAGGGATAGAGCACCTATATAAAGAATTACTAATAGGCCTAGGACAGGCACACTAAGAGCTAAGTAGCTTATTAAACTAGAATAAGAGGAGGATTTAGGGATTTTAACTAGGTTCGATGTCACGGAACCCTACCGTAGGGGCCTCCATAGGAGAGCCCCGTGCTTTCGCGCACACCTCGCGTACAGCTTATATTACCTACGCGTAGGTATATCACCTCCTTACGCCCTTAACCCTTACGATCGATCGCGTAATATCTTATAGACTCCTTGAATACATACGCTCTGTAGCTACTGCCCTTATTCCATAACATTACGTTGCGCCTTTTTACTACTAACGCTTAGCCTATAACTAATTCCATATCTTTATAATACTATAGGCGCTACTAAAAGCAGCGTGTTTATAAATTACCTCACTTTATACTTCTAAGGAACCTATAATAGTAAGATAATATTCCTTACTAGCTATTATACTAAACCCAAAGAATAATCTAGTACCTATACTTAACCTATAACGCTAATTAATCCTAGGAGAATTTGATTTATTAGCCCTAACCCCTAAGGAGATAGACACTAATAATGTTTTATCTTTTATTAACTATATAACTACGGACAAGTAAATAGAAGGGCTACTACCTATTAAAATTAAAATACGAGATGCTAAGACGTTTGTAAAAATGGTAGTATAAGACCCTAATAAATACTACCGCCTTCTATAGAACTACTACCTAAAGCTTATACGAGCTAAGATGCGTACTATCTAAAATCGCGATATTATCTAAGACCTATAAGCTCGTGAGGCGCTCGCTAATAACATACATTAAGAAACTAAAGACGACCTCCGCGTGTTTAAACGCGACGTCTAACAGTTAAAGAAGAATAAGATTGCACTAATTGCTATAGTTACTAAAAAAGAAGGCATAATTAAATACCTATAATCTTAGCTTAATAAGTACATTTATAATAATACTAGACACCTCTTTACTATATATAACGCCACCTAAGTCTCTATACCCCCGGCAACTTTACCTACTTAACGCTTAATAGAGGGTTAGCGCTAAGCAGCTTTATCTAATAGGAACCCCTACTAAAGTAGTAATAATAAAAGCCATAATAATTGGACCTAAACTACTACTATAGGATCTAATACACGCTACCCTAATCCCCTAGTCTTTTAAGGAGATTATAAGAAATATAGCTACTAGAAGATGTAAATCCGCAAGAAACTAACTTAAAGTGCCTATCTTTTTCCTATAGAAGATATTAAGATTGGCTATATTATTAGGCGAATAAAGGGTATACTATTTAATAGACTCTTCGCCTAATAGGAGACTAGTAGCCCCTAGAAGTAGTAGTCTTACTAAGAAGTCCTTAATAATCTTAACCTAATATACTATAACTACGACCTACTAGCTACCAACTAAGCTAAATTATATACCCTAAAGATAAGCCCTACCAAATTATTTAATAAGTTCTATATTAAATTCTAGGAATATACCAGAGCCCTCGCCTAAGACGATACTAAAGACTAAAAGGATCTCCTTAAAAAAGTTACTTATTACCTTAGTTACGCAGCCGCTAGCTATAACTATAATAATGTTTATAAGATAGTAGCAGCCCTATAGAAGATTGAATGACGACTAAATTAGATTGCTACTACTAACCCTTATTTAAAGACCTCTTTATAGAAGCCCTCTAGGCCTACTAAACCTATATATACTAAGCTACCAACGCCTACTACCTTAGGTGCTATTAGAGCTAATATTAACCTCTTTATACTAACCTTTCCGTAAAAACTCCTAGATAGAGAGCGTAAGCTACTTCAGAAATTAGGACGCTGCTATAGATACCGTTAAGAAGGCTATTATTACGATAACCTAAACTGCCTAATAGCTAGGTTTAGTACCCGCCGCCTAATACTTAACCTAATGCCCTAAACACTAAATATATTGCTATATGCCACTACCATATAAGATAAAGACGTAGTAATAGTAATAGAATTGGATATGGAAACGGAAAACGCTAAGTCTTAGCCCTAAGTTGTGGGTTAGGACGCCCTAATAATAGAGGGATCTATATATTAGCCTACTTAATAAATAACTTAGTAAAGCTAAATAGACGGAAATAGATAGTTTTACCTATAATAGGAACTACTACCATAAAATAATATAAAAGCCATTCTATAATTAACTATAAAGCTACTAACTAATTTATAGATACCTAACTTGTACGCACTTATAACCTACCTACCTTACCCCTTACTAAAGCCCGCGCCCTATAACTTATTAATAGTAGTTGTACTATATAGAAGATTACCTATATAGTATAACTCTACTTAGATATAAATAGGCACTAGGAAAAGCTTTAGGCCTATATTATACCACTTACTAACTACCCTATTATCCTTAGAATAAGCTAGCTTAAATAATACAACCCTACTATTAACTGGGAAAAGAGAGAAGTAACCTTTAACTTTAAATACTATAGAGAGACTTGCCTAGGATATAGCCTAGCCGCCTTTATTTACTCACTAGGATATTAACCTAAGAAACCCCTTATTACCCTACCTATAACTAACTGCCACTATATAAGTGCCGTAGCCTTCTACCATATAGCACGTAGGAAAGGCTAAACCGTTACTATAGCTTCCTAATTATAACTATATAAGCTTAATAAAGAATAAGACTACGTCCTTTATAGTAATAGGATAGACATAGTTAACCTTTTAGAAGACGACGCCCTTGCGGAACTCTATAGACTTTTACCTTTAAACTTTAAGAAGTTTATAAAACTTAAAAAAGGACTTACTAATAAAGAACTCCACAAGCTCCTCCCTAAGAGGTACTATAACTTTATTAATATATGCTTATAAAAGGGCGTAGATATACTTCCCCTATATTAACCTAATAACTATACTATTAATATTAAATAAGGAAAAATGCTACCTTATAAGAGACCCTACTTAATATTAAAAGACGAACTTCTAGTTATAAGAAAGTATATTAATAAGCACCTTAATAAAGGGTTTATTTGTCCTAGCATATTACTAGTAGCTACCCCTATCCTTCTTGCTAAGAAGCTAGGAGGAGGTATTTAATTTTACGTTAACTATAGAGGACTTAATGCTATTATAATTAAAAACTAATATCTAGTACCGCTTATACAGGAGACCCTTAAGCGGCTTAGCTAAGCTAAAATCTATACTAAGCTTAATATTATCGCCGCCTTTAACTATCTTTAAATACGGGAAGGTAATAAATGGAAAACCGCATTTATATCACGCTTTAGCCAATTTAAATATACTATTATACCCTTTAGCGTATATAACGGCCTAGGTACCTTCTAAAGTTATATTAATAACGCCTTATAGGACTACCTTAATAACTTCTGCTCCGTGTACCTGGACGATATACTTATTTATAGTAATAACCCTTTTAAATATACCGAATACGTTTAAAAGGTCCTATAGCGCCTTAGGGATAGAGGACTTTATATTAACTTAAAGAAATGCGAATTCTTAGTTATAGAAGTAAAATACCTTAGACTAATTATTACTACTAAGGGTGTCCGTATAGACCCCAAGAAGGTATATATAATTATTAAATAGTAAGCCCCTAACTGCATTAAGGACGTATAAGCCTTCCTTAGTTTTGCTAACTTTTATTAGAAATTTATATACAACTTCTTAGGCGTAATAGCACTACTTATAGTAATAATGCGAATAAAGGGCCTTTTTATAAAAGGAAGAAAAACGTACCTATACTTTACCTAGACGCCTAAATACAAGAAGGCGTTCTAAGACCTTAAAAATGCCTTTACTAAAGTATCTATCCTAGCCCACTTTATATTAGGATAATAACTCTATCTTAAAACTAACTCCTTAAACTACGTTAACGCAGGCGTCCTCTCTTAGATAGGTAATAACGGTTTCCTTTACCTAGTTATATTCTACTTATCTAAGCTTATACTATAAGAGTATAACTATAAGATCTATAATAAAGAACTCCTTACAATTATATAAGCGTTTAAAGAATTTTAACTAGAACTTTCCTTAGTAGAGCCTAACTAGCTAACTAAAGTTCTTATAGACTATTGTAACCTTAAGTACTTTATAACTATAAAGTAGCTAAACTAACGCTAAGTATATTAGAACGAGTTCCTCTCTAGTTTTAACTTTAAAATTATATATAGACTAGGAGTATAAGGTACTAAACCTAATAGCCTAATACGCCGCTTATAAGACCTTTCTTAGTCTAAAGATAACCCCTATAATTAGTTCCAATAATAGATAATCCTAAAAGCACGAAATTTGGCCTTAGGCATACTACCTATAATAGAGCTAACTATACCTTAGCTTTATACTATAGAACTAGAGTTACCTCCCAAAATTAATAAGCTTATTATTATAGTATATAACACCTCTATTAACCTATTACTGTATTAACTTATTACTGTAAAGACCGCTAGCGCCTATACGCTGCCTATTAACCTTTAAAGCTTAGGCTAGATTAATATAGCAGCCTTAAAAGTAAAAGAGAATAGGCTCTATTATAGAGGTCGCCTATTTATCCCTAACTTAGAAAATCTATAACGGCAACTAATCTAAATGGCCTATAACCTCTAATTAAGCGGCCACTTAGGTAGAGAAGGAACCTATAAGCTTTTTAGCTAATACTACTTCTAGCTAAAAATAATAGACTTAATTAAACGCTTTATAGGCGCCTACCATAGTTATAAGCGCGCTAAGGCCTTTAATATAAAGTACTAAGGACTACTGCACCCCTTACCAGTACCTATATAATAATGGGCAGATATCGCTATAGATTTCGTTATTAACCTACTACCCTATAAACGACATGGCTATACTTATAAAAATATCCTTATAATAATATACCAACTTATAAAAGAGCGCTACTACGTTCCAACCAAAGGCGTGGCCGTTAGCGACGTTATTAACGCCTTTCTTCGCGAAGTCTATTAACTATATAGGCTACCTAACTTAATTACGTCCGACTAAGGCATATAATTTAACTCTAATGTATAGAGACGAATCTGCTAACGCCTTAGTATCTCCGTTAAGATATTTATATTCTTTTATTATAAAACTACTAGGTAACTAGAAAACGCTAATACTAGTATAAAAGCGTACCTATAATAGGTAGTCGCCTATAGTTAAGATAACTGGGTAGATTACCTTCTACTAGGTAAATTTATAGTAAATAACTACGTCTTAACTACTATAGGACTTACCCCGTTCTTTGTAAATAAGGGTTATTACCCCTAATTCGGTATAAAGCCACTAGAACCTATTAATAAGAAACTGCTATATAGAAAACACCTTAAGATGCTACTTACCGACTAGTATGCAGACCGTATAAAAAATCTACTTAACTACTATAAGGGAGAAATGGCCTGGGCTTAAGCAAAGTAGGCCTACTTTACTAACCGCTATAGAACGCCACTACTAGAGATGCGTGTTGGCGACTGGGTATAGCTAGATATATATAATATCTCTACGTAGAGGCCTATAAAGTTACTTAATTATAAGAACCTCGGCCCCTATTTAATTAAATAAGTTATTAATAGGGGAGCTGTATATAAGCTAGAACTCCTACCTACCCTAGCTACCCGTGGGATATAGCCTGTATTTTACCTATAGCTACTATACCTTTATTAGCCTAACCCCTTACCGGGGTAGATATAGCCTAAACCCCTACTAGTACTAATTTAAGATAAGAACGAAGATAAGAACTATAAGGAGTAGACTATTAAACGAATTATTAACTCTAAATACTTTGGCAAAGGTAGAGGACGACAGCTTTACTATAGAGCTATATATATAGGATTTAATATAGATTAGCTAGAATGGTAACTATAGGAAGACTTTAAAAATATAAAGGATCTAATTAGCGACTTTTACTACGCGAACCTATAGAAACCGGGCTTAAGTAGAGATTTTATACCTAATCCTCTATAGGAGCCCTTATAGAATTAAACCGTTGTATATTACTACGTAAGGGTAAATTACTATTAGATTGCGGTAAAGTGCGATTACGTAACTGGAATATTGTTAAGATATCTAGGAACTTTGACCGGCGGTTAAAGTTATCTAATTGGTTGGATTTTTAGATGCCAAGCCTTATTATATAATGTTGTTTTAAACCTTTAGTAATACCCCCCTTTCTTTTCTATACCTTAAATGTCCCTTCTATAATATATATAGTAACTATAGCGTCGCCAAAGCTCCGCTTCTATAGGAGGGGGGGTAGTGTTATAGAACCCTACCGCAGGGGCCTCTATAGGAGAGCCCCGTGCTCTTACACACACCTCGCGTACAGCTTATATTAGCTACGCGTAGGTATATTACCTCCTTACGCCCTTAACCCTTACAATCGATTGCGTAACGTCTTATAGACTCCTCAAATACATACGCTCTATAGCCACTGCCCTCGTTTTGTAACATTTAAGGAATAATATATAAAGAGCTGTCACGACGTAGTAATAAGAAGATACTTCCTTACCGAAAACCCCGTATATACTTAAAGGGCTATACTAAAAGTAGTATAGGCAACGACATAACGATAAGTGGAAAGATTTCTATATATAGTTAGATAAAAAAAGTTATCTAAAACTACCTAATTATAGAGAAGGCCATAAGTCATATTAAAGGAGCCTTAATTATAATATTAAAAGATCTAGAGGAATAATTAGAGGACTAGAGAAGTAAGAGGCAAATCTTAGTACCTATAAATAAAGTTATAACGCTTAGATTAACGCGAGAAAGGTTTAAACTTAAGGATAAAAATAAGCTAAGAGTTAACCTAAAATATTAAGCATATTATATATTAGTATAAATTGCATATATAGATAATATGTGTAATATATATAGATAATATGTGTAATATATATAGATAATATATGTAATATATATAGAGTACTAAAGGATAAGCACTAGAAGTATTTAGTAAGAATATATTAGGCACTAAATAAGGTAAAATATAGAAACGTTAAATATATATATAGTTGGCACCTAGTAGAAGTATAAAGCTAAGGGGATCTAGTACTTTAGCTAGAAAGATTCCTTATAAAAGAATGTCTAGATAAACAATAGTAGTGGAAATGCCTAAAGAATATATATTTATAATATATTAAAGATAAAAAGCAAACTAAGTATTAGCTAAAAGTGGACTAAGTATAAATAGGATTAAGTAACTAGCAGTTAAGAAAAGTAGAGGCCTATAGGATTAGAGGGAACTAGTAGTAAAGCCTTAAACCCTTAAAGGAATTTAAAGACAATACTTAAACCTATAAGTTAAGTAGTAAGATTAATAGTTTAAAGTATTAATAGATAGTAGAGCAATAAGGAACTATATCTTACTAGTAGCAGTTAAAAGAATAAAATTACCATATAGGAAAAAGGAGTATTTTTACCTATTAGTAACAATTTTAGGAGATTCGATAGCCTATGGAGGAGGTATTATTAATCTTAAAATAGGACCTATTTAGTTAACCATTAAAGGAAGATAAATTAAGATGTCTTTTAATATATTACTATTAGGAAATAATAAGGTAGTACTAGAAATACCTTAGTTACAGGAATATAATCTAAGGATTGATTAGGTTATAGGTTAAGTCAATATTAGGGATACTTAACGCCGTAAGATGCGATAATAAGCTAAGTTAGTATAGTACTAAGTAGGAGCGACCTACGAAGAAATGGAAAAAGGGCTAAGCTATATACCAAGAAGATACTATAAGTATGGCAAAAAACTATAGTCACCAGAAAGTAAAAAGCTGTTAAATTATATAGTATAGGACTATAAGATAGAATTAAAACTAGAAATAAGTTTAAGGTTCTTTTTAATCTACAAGCTTACTAAAGAAGAAGGTAGAGCATTAAAAGAGTTTATTTAAGAAAATCTATAAAAGGAATATATTAGACCATTATAGTCATTAGCGGGTTATCCAGTACTATTTATACTAAAGAAAAATAGTAAACTGAGGCTGTGTATTAACTATAGATAGTTAAATAGCATTACTAGGAAGGATAGGTATCCTTTACCCTTAATTAGCGAAATCTAAGATAGGATAGGTAATATATAAATCTTTATAAAGATAGATCTAAAATAGGCGTACTACCAGATTAGGATTAAGGAAGGCGATAAATAAAAGGCAGCCTTTAGGTTAAAGGAAGGACTATATAAACTATTAGTTATATAATTTAGGTTTATAAATGCACTAGTAATGTTCTAGAAGCGTATTAATAATATATTAGGAGAACACTTAGATAAATTTGTTATAGTATACCTTAATATTATTATTATTTACTTAATAAATAAGGAAGAGTATGGAGAATATATTAAATGGGTTTTAAAGAGACTATAAGAGGAATAAATGCTAGTAGCAATTAAGAAATGCGAGTTCTTTACTAGGAAAACCAATTTCGTTAGATTTATTATTAAACTAGGCTAACTTAGTATAGATCTAAAAAAGATTAAGGCTATAGTAAATTAGCAGGAACTAGAAAACGTTACGCAGTTAAGATTATTTTTAGGGTTTTGCAATTACTATAGAAGGTTTATAGCGTAATAGTTAAAAGATATTAAACTATTTACGCAATTAATAAAGAAAGAAGAACTATAGGTATAGGGAGAGGAATAGCAAGAATTATTTAAAAAAAAGTTAAAGAATTATTTACCTAGGAGCTAGTTCTTAAAATCTATTAACTAGGATTAAAGATAGTTATAGAAATAGATATATTAGACTTTATACTAAGGGCGTACTATTACGGCACTAACCTGACGCGTTATTATGGCTTGTGTACGCGTATGCATAAGCACGGACCTGACCCCTAAGCGACACGTATATATACCGCCTCACCTCCTACATAGATCCTCACACGACATCGTTTGTTAATCATATACAGTCACCTCGTACATTGTACCTTAACAGTCCGCATATACTGTGATACGTACTTTATATAAAAATATTAAGATAAATAGCACCTAGTGGCATACTATAGTTAAAAGATAATACTACTAGAGTTAAACTACAACATCTATAATAAAGAGTTATTAGGTATAGTTACAGCACTAAAAAAATAAAGAGCATTCTTATAAGGTATAGAGAAACTATTTATAGTTAAGATA
>Ga0307515_10023807_pt1 | contig 10707 bp, 9 predicted proteins | sample 17_EM_MG_FD_194513 | JGI IMG/M metagenome (GOLD analysis project Ga0307515, IMG submission 194513) | Populus trichocarpa ectomycorrhiza microbial communities from riparian zone in the Pacific Northwest, United States - 17_EM | ecosystem: Host-associated > Plants > Roots > Unclassified | place...
TATGCATTTTCTATTGGATAAAGGATATTTTATGCTCGCTTATTCGCATTATCCAAAACAACCCTGTGCGTGGGGATATGGAATATTCGACGGATCGGTATGTGCCGGAGCAATTCAGAGTATTCAAGCACAGCGGAAGACGCTTTGATTCTCCTGTCATGGCCAGAGATATGTGGTACCAGGCTAAGGAGTAGCTGAAGGTTTGGTTAGCTATGGGCAAGAGATTGAGCCGTACGTCCCAGCCAGGAACCATTCTGATTGTGTCCCAACTTTGCGAGGTCGCCATCCTGAAGCGGGAATGCAGAACTAGACAGTGTGGGCAGAACCAATAATCCGGAAACTCTCTCACTAGCTTTTTGAGGAAATCGGTCCTCTCAGCTATTGCTACTGATAGATTTTCTGACTACCTCGGCGGTAGCAAATTCATGAAATTATAAAAAATTACAGTCTCAACGTCACAATCGTCGAAATATAAGCGGTGAGCAAGCCCAGTGGTCTTGTTGGGTTGGAGTGGAGTAGATTTGACGCCAAATCCACTCCATACGCCAAAAAGCTGGTGGAGCTCCGGGACTCCAATGCAGCCCCAGATTAAAATATACTATTAATAGTAAGTCATGGCAACGGGTGGGTGTTTAGGTAAGAGGAAGATTCGATTAAGTTTACTAAATAGAGCCTAAATCGCTTAGTCTAGGATGGAATCTCCCTTATCTTCTACCTCAATCGCCTTAATATCCTTCAAGGCAGCGTACGCGTCGTCGTCGCTAGTATTCTTATTATCCGAATCTAGATTAAAAGAGGAGCGAAGTTATGGTTAGGGTTGGTAAAAAAGGTTCTTATATAGCCAGGTTACCCTGCGTCGAAGCAATTTCATGTTCTTGGTATTGCCTTGGCATGTGCTTGGCTCAATCTATGCGGTAGCTGACGGGATTGTCGGGAACAAGTGAGCGTTTGAGAACTTCGGTCCTATGGGAAGCGTTCCAACAGCTGTTTACTTGACTTCATATTCTGGAGGCCCTGGGGAGTTCATGAATAAACCCCTGAACGAGTTAGTACAGCAGATTGTGGAAGGGAAGTTGAAGATACAAATTGGAAAAGTGTTCAAACTTGATGAGATTGTCGAGGCTCATCGGACTATGGAGGGAAACACGGCGGGCGGCAAGATCGTGGTTCTGACCTAGGACTAGGAACAAAATCGGGATGTTGGTTTTATCAATTTTCTTCGAAAACCATAAAAGATGTAAACGGTCATACTATTCTCAATGAAAGTTTAGCCTATGGCTCGCGAGAAAGCCGCATTAATCAGAAGGAAAATGTGGAGAAAACGCGACTGGGCAAGAGTATTCAATCACTTATGCACTGCGAACATTATCTCCTCTGCTCTCTGTGAGGTGAGATTGGTCCCGATGAAAGCCACATTGAACAGTTGGAGGTTTGAGATAGTCCTGACACACGCGACATCCATCATTCTAGCGTTGGTATATGGAGTACCGCTTCGTGATGTAAATTACTCAAGCATTCCGTCACATTCTTCGGCTCCCCCGACACTTCCATTTCATTCTGCATCGTTGACAGCCCTCGTTCTTAAATCAAATCCCTTAGGACTCTCACCGCTTCAATGCTGGAAATTGCTTGCTTTGATCCAGCCTCCGCCTTGACGGCACAAAAAGCGGGCGCTGACCGAATCGAGTTCTGTGTCAATTACCGTGCGGGTGGAATCACTCCAGACTTCGACGCACTTAATGCTATTCGGAAGCAAATCGACATTCCGGTTTATGTCATGGTTAGACCTCGTGGCGGAGACTTTGTGTACTCCGAGGATGAGTTCGATCAAATGAAGACTGATATTGTGGCCTTCAGACCCGTTGTTAATGGATTTGTATTTGGCATCCTAAACCCAGAGAACTGCGTTGATGTCCCGAGAAATCAGAAGCTAGTGGAACTGGCTGCACCTCTCCCATGTACTTTCCATCGCGCGTTTGATCAAACTCGAGACATATATGGAGCAGCTCAAGAAATTACCCGCTGCGGTTTTACTTCCATTCTTACGTCCGGAGGTCAATCAAACGCTGTTACCGGCTCTGAAACAGTCGCAAAACTCCACCAGCAATTAGGCGGTAAAATCACATTTATTCTAGGCGGAGGAGTCCGCGCATCTAATATCAAACTACTGGTGGATAAAGCAGGCGTAGACTGGTATCATTCTGCAGCAATTATCGTCCAGGAAAAATCTGCCAGTGAAAAGGAGATCCAACAACTCCAGAAAATTCTTCAGGCTATTACGACCACCACCAAAGAACTCAATCTATCAGATTAGGAATCCTCAAATGGGTTCTCTTTCCCAGCCGTTCTCCAGATCGTACAGCAAGCTATTCGCAAATGCATCTAGTGGGTGGCTTCAGCGAGCCCCGAGTTTCAACCAACGGGAAATAATGTTGCCTAAAGAATGGAACGTCGGGAAGGTGAAGAATCGGAGCCAGTTGCTAGGAAATACGCTATTTCCATGTATCAACAAAGGCAGGACTGCAATTATCCACATGAAACATATGAGACCGACCGCCGCATTCAGCCGTAGCATGACAACCGCCGAGGATACGAACGTAACTAAATGCGATGAAATCCAATTCCGAATCGGGGTATGCTTTCTGGGCGGAGCTGGAGTGTTCAATGCATCCGCAAGCTGCATTGCCACCTTATTATTGACCTTCTTCCAAGTTGTGTCGCACGCAATTTGTCTCGCCGTCTGCGCTAACTCCTCTCGTAGGCTAGCGTCGTGTGACAAAATTTCCACACAGCCAACGAAGCCATCGAGGTCATCGGGTGGTATCAAGTATCCCGACTTCTGATCCACGACAATTTCCGAAGGCCCGCCACAATCTCGAGCAACGACTGGGAGCCCACAGGCCATAGCTTCCAGCACGACTAAACCGAAAGTCTCCGTGATAGAACAGTGAACAAAGATGTCGGCTGAGGCATACGCCCGAGCGAGTAACTTGCCTTCCAGGAATCCGGTGAATACCACCCTGTCACCAAGCTCCCGAAAGAATCCTCGGACCTCCTCTTCAACAGCCGGGTTCTTGTTTCCGCCCACGATCAAGAGCTTGAAACTCAGATTCTTTTCTTCTAGCTTACGCGCTACCTGCGCAAGATACTCGAAGCCCTTTTCAGGCGCTAATCGTCCTACACAAGCCAGGATCAACTCTCCATTAGGCGCGATCTCCTTGCGATAATCTTCATCCCGACAAGATGGGTCGAATGAACTTGTGTCAACGCCACGGCCTAAATGGACCAGCTTGTTACTCGGAGCACCAGCCTTCTTGAGGTAGTCACGAACTCCGGAAGATGGGTAGAAGATGGTATACACTGCCTTATGATTGAACAAGAACCCTTGGACAGCACGCAGCAGCCAGATAGCGAAGTAATCCATAGGCCTCGGGAAGATAATTTCGCTGTAGGCGGAAAGGTCTGTCTGGAAATTTAGGAGTACTCTCGGCGGCGAGGCAAGTTGGCGAATCTGGAGCAGGAACTGGAACCCTACAGAAGCAGGACTTGCGAGATATATAAGATCAGGCTGAAAGGACTTCTCATAGATTCTATCGAGTCGCAAAGGATATGCTACCGTTAAGTCTGGGTTGTAGGGCAACGGGTACCCAGAGACTCGCACTTCTGGATCATTGCTAGAGTTTGGATTCAACCCCCGACCCTTAAACTTCGGCGCAACGATTGCAACATGCGCGCCATTCTCTCTGAGATAGTGAATAAGACTCCGAGTTGTTCTGCTCACTCCGTTGACAGGCCCAAGCGATTCGGTGGCGAGAAGTATACGCTTCCCCTTCAGCTCGGCCGGAAACACAATCTCTGAGGGTTTTGCTGCTTGTGGCTGGGGAGAGGGCAGGGTTGAGGATGCCATCTGGTTGCAGTTGAATAAAAATGCACTAACAATAGGTTATTAATATTGTTTAAAGGTCGAACAGGCCGAAATCGGACCCAATGTTCATTTTTATCTTCACAGATAAGCTGGAACTCTATCAGTATCACGCGGCATTCTGTTTCGAGACAAATACAAGAGTTTCGCCCATGATCGTTGTTGGGGTTGGTGTTTCTCTTTGGTCTCCACCCCACGTGTTCCTGCTGTTGGACGATTGGTTGTCTTCGCGTACGACGCATGACATCTTCAGGGTCTCCAACATCTCACCAATCCACCTCGTGCTGCGTTTCAACGTTCGCACTCGACCTTTCCTGCGCGACTCCAGAAAGTGGTGATGGCCATTGATAATACGCGTGACAACTTTCAACGCATTGTGTACCTCGGGTTACTAACCGCGTGCTTGCTTTCGCGCTTCACACTCGGTATTCTGCACCCATCCTTCGAAAATAAAGACAGGCAAGCGCGCGACAAGCTGGTTCTGGAACCGTGGTCATATTCGCCTTCGGACCTTCCTTATCGTATTTGCATCTTACTTCAAATTCTCGTCATGGCCGCTGCCGAACATTTTGTCCTTCCACATTTCCGACCCATCGTTCCAAAACCTCCGGCGGCAACTTTACCAGGCTACATCCATGTACGCAAATATGGATGTGACCAGCTCAAGCGCAAATACTTCAGAGGATAGCGGGGCAGATCTTTCGGTTGGTCGTACATCACCCGACGGGAGCCCACTATTCAATGCTTCTTATTCCGATTCTGCTATTGAAACACGATTTACCAGCTTATCGGACCTACTTTCATCTGACGATACATCATTCAGTCAGGTCAGACGAAAAAATCTGCCGGACATACTTGATCCGACGACTGCAACAGGGGTAGTCATCAAGAACATATGTTTCATCGGAGCCGGTTATGTTGGTAAGTAGTTCGCCAGACGTCTCCACTTCTGTATTAGTATCATGTGAAAGTACCAAACGCTCCTAACAACAAGGTCTTTCTGACTGGGCGTCATTTCCAAGGAGTGCCTACTGCTGCAGTCATTGCGTTGAAGAATCCCTTTCTCCGCGTTACTGTTATCGATCGCGATGAGTTTCGAATTCGACGGTGGAACTCAGCACATCTTCCAATAAGTGAACCGGAATTAGACAACATCGTCCGCCTCACGAGAGATGGCTCTAAGGCTTGCTCTGTTGAGGCTGTTAAATCATCTCTGGCGCAGAGGATCGGAGCTCGGAGCTCGAAAATCTCAATACCAGCGAGGGAGCCCAATCTTACTTTTACTACCGCATCATCAAAGAGTATAGCTGAAGCGGACATGATATTCATTTGCGTTAATACCCCGACAAAGACAACGGGGGTAGGCGCCGGGTGTGCCACCGACATGACAGCCGTGGAAATCGTGGTTAAGGAGATTGCCGTCAATGCCAAGACTGGGGCAATTTTAGTTGAGAAGAGCACAGTACCGTGCAGGACCGCAAAGCTAGTCCAAGACATTGTGCGTTATGCTCTGACTTCCTCGTCTCATTTCCTCAGAACGGGTCTCGTGATCAGTGATATCCTGCTTGCACGCTGATGGTTTCTTTCCAGCTCGATACCTACAGACCACGAGCGCGTTTTCAAGTGCTTTCTAATCCGGAATTTTTGTCCGAAGGAACGGCAGTCGAAAACTTGCTGCGTCCAGATCGCGTCATTATTGGTTCGTCCAACACAGTCCCCGGTCGTCGCGCTGCTGCAGCTCTGGCAAAGATCTATACAACATGGGTCGATCGCTCGAAGATCCTTGGCACTCACGTTTGGTCTTCTGAGCTCTCCAAACTCGTAGCCAATGCTATGCTAGCGCAAAGGATCAGCAGCATCAACTCTATCAGTGCAATCTGCGAGAGCACCGGTGCGGACGTTCACGAGGTGGCTAAGTCGATTGGCCTAGATCCCCGCATCGGATCCCAGTTTTTGAAAGCTGGATTGGGCTTTGGAGGCTCATGCTTCAGAAAAGATATTGGGAGTCTCGTATATCTAGCTAGATCCTTGGGTTTGCATGAAGTTGGAGATTATTGGAACCAGGTGCTACTCATCAACGACCTCCAGCGCAACCGATTTGCCCGGAAAGTCATCTCACGATTAAATGGAACCTTGATCCGCAAGAAAATTACTCTGCTCGGGTTTGCATTTAAGAAGAATACGGGCGATACGCGCGAATCAGTGGCTATAGATATTATCAAGGTACTGCTCGAGGAAAGGCCTGCAGAGATTGCAATATTCGATCCATGTTGCAGCGTAGCAGCGATTAATAGTGAGCTTGACCGTCTGGGAAACCACGACTCTCTGAGCGTGTACACAGATCCCTACCAGGCTTGTCTCGACGTAGACGCCATCTTGATTGTCACAGACTGGGATAATTTCCGTATGGAATCAACAGCGGATCACGGTAACACTAAACGGCCTCAGTCTCCAATAGATCTAACGTCGTCGACCTCTACAATAACGGCTGACCGTGCGGACCGCTTCTTCAATTTATCAAAAGACCAATACCTTCCGGAGCCTCCATGCCCTTTAGACTGTCCCGAGTGCGCGCACTCATTTCCCGGTTTCGATATAGAAGAACATCTTGAGTGGGCACGGATATCGTACCATATGAAGAAACCAAAGTTGGTATTTGATGGAAGGGGCGTTCTTGATGCAGTGGGGATGGAGAAACTGGGGATCCGGGTTGAGGCATTGGGAAAGGCAGAGAGAGGCTTCACTCTCTTCTAAACCTATTCTTTCCACATTCTCCTAGCACCTCATATAGAATCGTTTCTATAGAATTTAGCCTATCAACACAGGCTGAGATTTCAAATCTTCATATACACTAGAACTCAAGTCTAGACTTACTGCACAGCTGTGTGTAAGCTCCCCGCCCTAGAATTATATACCGTAATACCGGGAGGTTGAGAAGCCGGCCTTTAAATGGTAATATAATAAAAATAAAGGAAAACACTATACTAGAATCTGTAAAGGAAGCTATTCCTTTTCTCTTAAAGCCCCTGAGGATAGATATTATAAAAAGCTATAATTAGCTTTCTTTTAACTAAAACTAGGGAAAGACGAAGGTAGATACTTTAGGGAATATAGCGCTATATAAACCCCAAGGCACCTAATACTAGACTATAGTCTATTTTATATTTTATATTTTATATTTGATATCTATTATATTATACTACGTACAATACTACGCATGTAGCCTCTAGGCTTGAGAACTAGATCTTGGCGATTATCGCGATTATCGCGAGAGGTGCACCAGATACCCGTGCACGACTCTAAACCAATCAAAATACATACAATATACGTCTGTGCGGGCTTGCATAAGGGCTGGCGTACATAACGCGTCGTGATACACCTCCCTTACCATTTATCCACCGTTGATCTACCTTACCTTCGCCACCTACTTCCCAAGCCATGCCCCTCCCAGCCGACACCCGTAACCTAACTGCTGTTCAAAAGCGACTTCTAGACGAAGACACTACTAGTTAACACTTAGTGATCGCGATTCGCGCGAGTTTAACCCGCAGGATAATAATATTGGTAATAACCAGGTAGTAGTTAAGGAATATGAGGGAGCTTAGGAGCCTACCTTAACACTGAAAAGCTATTACGAAATTTTGGTGGGGTAGGAAGATCTAGGTGACTCCTGTAGAGCTTTTTACTACACCAAAAATTTGGTTTTATTTTTATTTTTATTTTTATTTATTTATTTATATCCGTTGTATTATACTACGTACAATACTACGCATGCAGCCTCTAGGCTATGGCGCTATAGTTCTATATATATGAATCCTTTCTAGGCAGCTTAACATATACTAGTGGCTATGTCCTAATAGTTTATAAACCCCTAAGGGTTTATAGCTCCTTAGTAAAATACTAAGTTACTACAACTACTAGGGAATGAGAAAACGGTAGGAAAAACCATAGGAAATCCTAACCCCTGTCCCTGTCCTTTTGCAATTTATTTCTATCCTTTTGCTCTCTAATATCTTTTAAAGAGCCTAGTAGGAGTTGCCTCCTTCTAGAATCCTATCTATTTTATTCTTCCATAGAATCTTCTTTACGTACTAGTTTAGCTGCTTTAAGAGTCTTACAGTCTCTACTATTAGCAAAGTGTTTTTCTTTACAGTTAATGCAAAGAGGGGTAGTATGCTTGCAAGGCTTGCCTATTATTTTACAGGTAGGACAGGCGTAGTTTTTAGATAAATGTGCAGCCGCACAAAATCTACAGGCTCTAGTAGAGCATCTATCTCCTATACAGTGCTGCCAACAGTCAACGGATTTGATTGGAAGTTCAATCAGTCCAAGCGTCAGTCTAATCAATCAAATACGAGATCAGATATCAGTTAAGCCAATCAAATATTTGAACCGAGGTCAGATATTTAATGACTGATTGATAGTCTCGGTTAATAGTTTATTCGGTTTAAAATTTTTCAGATTACCTACTATTATCTTATTATATAATAACCCTATTAACTTTAAAGGGTAATATAAGTTCGGATATCGACAAAACTTCTTAATTATCTGATTCTGATTTACTTGAGACTACCTTAGAAGTATCTTAGCCCACTTAGACCTCGCACGCCTGCGTTTTTGACATTTAATACGATACTCTTAAATACCGTGGCCAGCTTCTTTAGGATGTGTAGTATCGCTTACGCAATAAATGGGTCCTAAATATAAAGGCAAAGGTTTCTTAGGTTTATTAGTATGGAGCTAATCTATAAGCAAAGGGCTACGAGAAGCTCTGGCTCTGTAAGCGCTGCCATTAAAAAAAGGCTTATGGTACCCAGCTCTTTAATACACTCTCTACCTTATTAATTGCATCTCATTTAAAAAAGACCCATAGAATAACTAGAGCCGGCGAGGATCCTAACTCCATCTTGTTACAAGGACAAGGTTCTACTTACGTAGGCTTTATACAATGTGGTCTTCTTCCACCGCCATTCGATGATCTTAAATATAAGAAGAACCTTATTAACACAATTATTGCCTATGACCTTAGCTTTTTAACTATTTAAAATATACGATTTCGACAGCTCCTTATTTCTAGCCGACCTAAGATTAAAGCAATCCTTCTATCCTCGCATACTATAATTAGGGGCTAGGTAATAGATATATTTTAGTTAAGAAAAACACAGATTAAGGACAAGATTTTATGTGCAAAAAGCAAAATTAACCTCTTACTTAATGGCTGGCGCTCTCTAAATCGTGATAACTATATGGCGATATGCGCTTACTTTATTAGTAAGGAGTATAAGCTTAAGTACTGTCTTCTAGGTTTCCGGAAAGTAAATAGAGCAAAATCTGACTAATTAATTACAGAAATTACAGCCGATATTATTAATAACTATAAGATTAGCCAGAATCTTAGGGCGTTTATAATGGATAATGCTACGGACAACAATACTATGCTAAAGGAGCTAGTAACTCGGTTTAATATTAACGTTGGCTATTTACGCCTGCAATATCTTAGTTATATTATTAACTTAGTTATTAAGGCCTTACTATTTGGTAAGAGCGTTAGTAAGCTTAAGCGGAAGCTAGCTAGTGCTTTATACGATAACGTATTTAAAATTTGGAATAGTATAGGCCTAATTAGCAAGCTCCATAATATCTATATCTATATTAACTATAATTTAACAAGGATGATAACATTTAGAGAGTGCCAGAAGGAAGACTTCTAATATTACCAGCTTCTTACTAATAGAGGAATTCGGTGGAATTTAACTGAGGCTATGATTTCTCGTAGTATGTTCTGTTTTTTTTATTTATATAACAGTACTAGAGTATATTACCTGCTATATTGCCGCCATATCGCCGCAATATGCCGCATATTGCCATTATGTTGCATATTGCCATTATGTCGCACATTACTATTATATTATATATTGCTATTCTTGGTTACCACTAGGGATATTATACTACGCGCTATTTTTAGGCTCTTTGCGGTTGTAATAAGTTACTATAAGTTGCTAGCTGGCAACTTATACCGCATATTCCTATAGCAGCACCTGTAGTAAACTATATGACTTAGGCATACTGCATAATAAGCCTTAGCGGTTAGCTGTATATATTTATTTACATTGGTCCTGGCAACCCCTTCTTCTTCTCCTTAATTTAGTATTGTAAAGATAGCAATTATTTAAGGCTCTGTTTAGAGCCATTTGTCTAAGTTGTTATAATTTATATTAGCTATTATACTAATAAATGCTAGCAATTAAACTACGTGCTGCTATTACCCTTTACCAAACCCGCTGGAAACTTCCAAACCAGTAGGGTGCCTATGACCTTCGACAAGACTTTTTATAAGAGGCCGATTGGGAGGACCTAATTAGGTAGTAAAAAATACTAGTTCCCTTTCGGGAGCTTTGTGAATAAGAGGAAGGTTAAGTATAGAGAGTTAGTTAAGAGGGATAATATGGCGCACTATAAAGAGTTCTCTATAGTATAAACTTCATATATGATGTTCTTAAGAAAGCGTAGGAGGAGATTAATAAGTCTAATGCCGATTTTAAACGAACTGAGCACTATAATACTAGTATTAACACGGCCTGGCTAAAGCTTAAGAAATACTTTAAGCTAACAGATTTCTTACCTCTTTACGTTACAGCTATTGTCCTTCACCTTATACGGCGATTTAAGTACTTTAAGAATAAGTGGGAAGAGCATCTAAGTTGGGTTAAGACCGCAAGGAAGGCATTTAAAGACCTTTTCCTAAGTTATTGTGAAAAGGTTCCTAATATTAATTCCGCCTTTAA
>Ga0307515_10023808_pt1 | contig 10707 bp, 9 predicted proteins | sample 17_EM_MG_FD_194513 | JGI IMG/M metagenome (GOLD analysis project Ga0307515, IMG submission 194513) | Populus trichocarpa ectomycorrhiza microbial communities from riparian zone in the Pacific Northwest, United States - 17_EM | ecosystem: Host-associated > Plants > Roots > Unclassified | place...
GGAGCAGCTTCCACATGATCGCCGCCAGGATCGGCGCGACCATGAGCGGCACGATCAGCGCGCGCTCCAGGACCTTGCCGAGGATCCCGCCGCGGTAGAGGAGCAGCGCTACCCCGACGCCGAGGACCGTCTCGACGGCGGTCGCGGTGATCGCGAAACTGCCGGTCACCCGCACCGAGTTCCAGAAGGGTGCGCTGGTGGTGATCTCGGCGAAGTTGCGCATCCCGACGAAGACCGGGTTCGGGTTGGCCGCGGAGAAGTTGAAGACGGTATAGCTCACCCCGACGAAGAACGGGTACAGGATCCCCACGCACAGCAGCACGGCCGGAACGGCCAGCGTGTACGGCCGCAGGCGGCGTCGCCGCCGCGACACCGTCGGCGGTGCCGATCCTGGACCCGTTTTCCGCGTCGAGGGTTCTTCGCGGTCCACTTCGGACGGGGTGGCCACCGACATCAGTCGTTGACCCTCGGCTCAAGGCTGGTGGCCAGTTCGTCCAGTGTGGACTTCGCGTCGGCGCCGCCGTAGATGTCCTGGAGCGCCGCCGCCCAGGACGTGGTGGCGTCGAAGAAGTTCTTCTGCGGCGTGAACTGGATCTTCGTGGAGTCGATGACCTGCTCGAAGGTCTCCAGGAACCCGGTGTTGGGCGCCAGGCGGTCCTTGTACTCGGCGGAGTTGGCGACCGACTGCCGTACGGCGTCGATGTGCTGGCCCTGGGTCGCCGCGAATTGCAGATGCTCCTTCGACTCGGCCCATTGCAGGAACCACCAGGCCGCCTCCTTGTTCTTGGAGGCCGAGTTCATGGCGAGCGACCAGATCCAGAGGTTGGTGTCGAGGTTCCCGTCGGGGCCCTTCGGGCCCGGATGCCAGGCGAGTTTCCCGGCGGCGGCGGTCTTCTCATTCTGGAAGTAGGAGGCGATGTCGGCGTCGAAGAGCATCCCGGCCTTGCCCGCGCCGAGGTCGCTGGAGGCCTGGTACCAGGTGTAGGAGGTCCAGCCGGCCGGGCCCGAGTCGCGGACCATTCCGGCCCACTTGTCGGTGAAGGCGATCGCCTCGGGGGTGTTCATGGTCGGCTTGAGGCGGCCGTTCTCGACGGCGAAGTCCTTCAGGCCGAGCCGCGTGTACATCGTCATGAAGCCCGGGTGGATCGTCGCCCACTCCTTGGATCCGCGGACGGCGATGCCGTACATGTCGCCGAAGCCGTTCGAGGACGCCTTGGTGTCGATGGTCTTGGCGAGCTCGACCAGCGAGTCGAAGTCCTCGGCCGGGGTGAGGCCGAGCTTGTCGAAGACGTCCTTGCGGTAGGCGACGACGTTGCTCTCGAAGCCCCAGGGGAGCATCCACTGCCGGTCGCCGCCGAGCGGGTTGCCGTTGGTGAAGTCCCACTGGCCCGCGGTGAGCAGGTTGGGGTAGAAGTCGGCGGGCTCGAACTCGGCGTGCGTCGCCGAGGCGTTGTTGATCCAGGGGTTGAGGTCTTCGAGGTATCCGGGCGGGCCGTACTGCCAGACCATGTAGGCGCCGAGCATGAAGGCGTCGTAGCCGCCCTGGCCGGACTGGAGTTCCAGGGTGACCTTGTCGAAGTAGTTCGACTCGGGGAACTCGTCGATCTGGAGGGTGATGCCGGTCTTGGTGGTGAACTCGGCCTGGTGCGCCTTGAGGGCGTCGGTGTAGGGGTGCTTGTTCATCAGAAGCTTGACGGTCTTGCCGTCGTGCTTCTTCCAGTCGAAGGCGCCGGTGACCGCGTCGGCCGCCGAGCCGTCCTCGTCGGCGGGTCCGCCGCCGAAGCCGCAGGCGGACAGCAGGGGCGCCGCCGCGGAGAGTGCGGCACCGAGTCCGGCGATGCGGAGGAGGTCGCGGCGGTCGAGGCCGGGCCTGTCGATGTCAGAACGACGGAAATCGCTGTTCATGGCGTTCTTGGCCTCCGGGGGTGAGGTGGGAACGGTGCCTGCCGGGGGGCGGTCAGGCGGCGAATGACGGCGAGGTTTCGGTTTGGTGTCCGGAGCCTACGACCGTTGTTCACACGAGGTCAAGACTTGTTAACGGCGAATCTTGTTATTTTCTCAGGGGAGTAGCAGGGGTGTGCACAAAGGACGGGCGGAGAACGGCGTGGTCGCCGCGCTCCGCCCGTGACGGTCCGCAAACCAGCAGCGGAAACAGGCCGCATCGTCCTATATCGACAATGCCGAAGCGGGCTCAGGCAGGGTCACACCTGCCAGCCCACGCCCTCCCGCGTGAGCACCGGGTTGAACGCGAGCAGCTCCCACCCCTCGCCGCCCGTGTCGCACTTCAAGATCGCGCCGCTCGTATTCGCCACCTTCGGGTACAGCCGCCGGTACTCCGACGGGTCCGCACCGGTCAACCCGCAAGTCAGCAGCCGCAGCAGCGTGCTGTGGCAGACCACCAGCACCACTCCCCCCTCCCCCGAGCGCACAGCGTCGACGACCGCTTCCCTCCCCCGTGCGATCGCGTCGCGCGGGTCCTCGCCTCCCGGCAAGGGGTTGGCGTAGGGGTCGGCGACGAAGGCATCCCGGGCCTCGGGCCAGCGGCGGCTCATCTCCTCCGACGTCATCCCCTCGGCTTCACCGAAGTCCAGTTCCACCAGGCGATCGTCGGTTCGATGCGGAACACCGGCAACGGTCGCGGAGGGGACCGCCGTGCGGACGGCACGCGTCAGCGTCGAGCTGTAGACGGCCCGCAGGGCGGGCGTCGTCCCGGCCCAACCGGCCAGTTCCAAGGCCTGCAACTCGCCCGCCTCGGTGAGGGGCAGGTCGGTGCGGCCGCAGTAGCGGTTCTCGGCGTGCCAGGGCGTCTCCCCATGGCGGATCAGGGCGACGATCGTCATGCGATCCCTCCTGGGGCGGCGGCGATCCAGCCGCGTGCGGTGATCTCATCAACGAAACGGGCGTAGAGCTCATCGAAACGTTCCGGCCGCTCGGGCGCGTAGACCCGTGCCGGTCCGAGCATCCGCTTCGAGGTCTCCGCGAGTCCCTCGGCTCCGGCGGCAGCCAGCACGGCCATCCCGACCGCGCCCTCCGCCTCGGCCGGGACGCGGACTTCGCGGCCGAGACCGTCGGCGTGCAAACGGATCCAGTGCTCGCTGCGGGTCGCGCCACCGGTCAGTGTCACGGCGCCCTCGACCGCGAGCCCGATCCGCGAGACGTGGTCGAGGCAGAGACGTTCAGCGAGCACGACGCCTTGCAGCACGGCCGCGTAGCGGTCGGCGTCGTCGATCACGCGGCCGACGGTGAAGGCCCTGGCATCGGGACTCTGGAAGGGAAAGCGCTCGCCCCTGCCGGTCAGGGGGTAAGTGGCCGCGTCGACGTCGCGGCCCTCCAGGTCGGCACGGGGTCCGCCGAACTCGCCGGTCAGCAGCCCGGCACCCGCGCTGGAGGCGCCACCGGGCCACCATCGCCCGTCCGGCGAGCGATGGGAGTACAGGGCTCCCGTCGGGTCGACGGGCAGCTCGTCGGCGACTCCTTTGAGGACGGTCGTGGTGCCGACGACGAAGCTCCAGCGCCCCGGTTCCAGGACACCGGCGGCGATCTGGGCCGCGCAGCCGTCGGTCATCCCGGCGACGACCCGCGCACCCGCGCTCAGCCCGGTGGCCTCGGCGGCGTCGGATCCGACGTGCCCGAGCGTCTCACCGGGCCGGACCAGGAGCGGCAGCAGCGCGGGAGGCAGTCCGAGGCGCGCGAGGTCGTCGGAGGGCCAGGTCCCGGCGACCGGATCGGCGCCGGTCTTGAGCGCGTTGCTGGTGTCGGTGGCGGCCGGGCTCCCGATGAGCCGCGAGGTGACGAGGTCGACCTGGTGGGCGAGCCGCGCGCGCGGGCGGTCACGGTGGCGTTCGTGCAGCCAGAGGGCCTTGGGCAGCGCCCAGGTCCGTTGCGGCCGCAGGCCCGCGGCGGCCCACGCGGGCGCGGGTGCCGCGGCGATCCGCGCGGCCTCGTCGACGGCTCGCGCGTCGTCGTACATGAGCCCCGGCGTGAGCGGCCGGGCCGGATCACCGGGGACGTCTTCGACCAGCAGGACCGTCCCCGACGTGCCGCAGCAGGCGATCCCGGCGATCTCGGGTCGTCCGGCCGCATCGGTGGCCAGCCGCAGTGCCGCGACGACCGCGCGCCACCACGACTCCGGATCCTGCTCGTGGCGTTCGCCGTCGCGGATGCCGGTCAGCGCAGCGGATCCGCGGCCGAGGACGGTGCCGTCGCCGTCGGTCACGACCGCCCGGACGCTCTGGGTGCCGAGGTCGACACCCGCCCACGCGTGCCGTCCGGTCATGAGCGCTCCCTCGCTGTTACCGATCCTGAGAAGATAACAGGATACGACGAGATTTCGCCTCGCCGAGCGGAGTGCTGTCGGCCATTCGCCGGCACAGGGTCGGCTTACCGTCGCAGGGGTTGTCCGCTTTCCTCTTCCGCCCGGAACGGCGAAATGGAAGGCTGGAGCCGGTCCGACCGGTCATCCGCTGCGTTCGGGCGGCCGCTCGGACCGCAACGTGAAGGCCGGGCGCCGACCCGGCCTTCACCTGGTCAGGCGCTCGCCCGGCGGAGACGTTCGGCTGCCTGCGCGTCGAGGGCGTCGCCGGAGACCGGGGCCTGGCCGTTCAGCGCCTCCCACCGCGCGTTGTGCGCCGGGGTCCACATACCGGCCGCCCACGCCACCTCCAGCTCCTCGGCGGTGAACCGGCGGCCCCGGACGTCCTGGTAGGTCTCCAGGAACGCCTCGGAGCTCTCGATCGGCGCCAGCGTGGGCGCCTCGGCACTCGCGAACGCCCCGCTCGCGGCTCCCACCAGGGCCGCTTCGGGCTGCCACGCCAGGCTGTCCCAGTCATGCACCGCCCACACCTCGCGGCCGTGCCACCGGAGATTCTGCGCCTCGAAGTCCCCGTGCCCCAGCACACAGGGCAGGCCGGCCGCCAGGATCCGCGCACGGACCCGGACGGCGGTCTCGACGGCCGACGCGGGCACCGGGGCCTGGTCTCGTTCGTCGAGGAACCCGATCGCCGGCCACGGACCGGGATCGGTGTGGTCCCAGCGCACCCAGCGCGGATTCGGCAGCGGCGGCTCGACGGTCACGTCGGCCAGCCCGGTCATCAAGTGGGCGAACACCGTCGCGTAGCGCGCGGCCACGTCCGGCGAGTCCCCGCGCAGCAGCTCGCCACCGGGCCGGAACTCCTCGGCGTGCACGGCCGACGAACCGTCGCCGACCGCCGGTGTGAGCGGCCGGGCGCACGGAAAGCCGCGCTCGGCCAGCCGCGCCTGCGCCGCCACGCACGAGGCGGCCCGACCGTCGTCGGGACGTGCCTTGACGACGACCTCGGCACCGTCGGCCAACCGGAGTCCGAACACCGCCGAGACCGACTCGGCGCGGAACAGGACCTCGGCGGGTTCGCACCCCAGATGGTCACTGCACCAGGTGGGCAGCCATTCCGGCAGACCGTTCGACGGCATGCCGAGGACTATGCCATGAGACCCTCAGATCCGCCTCAGCTCAAGGACGTAGGCGTCGGCCGGGCGCAGGACCGGAGCGGTCAGGCCGTATCCGGCGAGGGTCTCGCCTGAGCGCACGATCTCCGGCTTCCACGGCTCGCCCTTCCAGTCGGGCGCGGGGATCTCCGGGAGCAGCGCGACCGAGTACTCGGCCTCGGGGTCGAGGCCGGGAAGGCGCAGGCGGACGGCCGCCGTGGAGGCGGTCGTGGCCAGCTGCGCGTAGGCGAAGACGGCGTGGTCCCCCTCGGGCGAGACGACGCCGTAGAGGTGCGCCGACTCGTCAGGGTGGTCGACCCGGACCGTCCGTCCTCTGTGGAGGGTCGGGCGCAGGCGCTTGTACGCGGCGATCCAGTCGGCGAGCTCGGCCAGCTCGTCGGGGGTGCAGGTGGTGATGTCCCACTCGATCCCGGCGTGCCCGAACAGGGCGGTGACGGTCCGCAGGCGCAGTCCGCCGACGCGGCCCGTCTGGTGGTTCACGGGCGCCGAGACGTGCGCGCCGACGATCTCCGGCGGGATGAGCAGCCCGACCCAGCGCTGGATGTGCTGGCGTTCCAGGCCGTCGGTCATGTCGGAGGCCCAGACGCGGTCGGTGCGCGCGAGGATGCCCAGGTCGACGCGGGATCCGCCCGAGGAGCAGGACTCGATCTCCAGGCCGGGGTGACGCGACTTGAGCTCGTCGATGAGCCGGTAGGCGGCCAGGGTCTGCTCGTGCACGCCGGCGTGGCCGTCGTGGACGGCTTCGACGAGATCCCTGTTGTGGTCCCATTTCAGGTAGGTCAGCCGGTACTCGGTGACCAGCGCGTCGAGCCGTTCGAGGATGTGCGCGTATGCCTCGGGGCGGGCGATGTCGAGGACCTGCTGGTTGCGCTGGTCGGCGGGGGTGCGGCCGGGGGCGGCGAGGAACCAGTCGGGGTGCTCCTCGGCGAGCCGGGAGCGCGGGTTGATCATCTCGGGCTCGACCCAGAGGCCGAACTCGATCCCGGCGGCGCGCACGTGGTCGACGAGCGGGTGCAGGCCCTCGGGCCAGACCTCGGGGTCGACGTGCCAGTCGCCGAGCCCGGCGGTGTCGTCGCGGCGGCCGAGGAACCAGCCGTCGTCGAGGACGTAGCGCTCGACGCCGATCTCGGCGGCGCGGTCGGCGAGGGCCTTGAGCCTGGTCAGGTCGTGGTCGAAGTAGACGGCCTCCCAGACGTTCAGGGTCAGCGGCCGGTCGGTGGCCGGATGCGTTGCGCGGCTTCGCATCCAGGCGTGCGTGACCTCGGAGAGCCCGTCGAGTCCGTGCGGGGAGTAGGCGAAGTACACCCACGGCGTCCGGTAGGTGCCGCCCGGCGCGAGCCGGACCTCTCCGGGGGTGAGGAGCTCGCCGCCGCCGAGGACGGCGTCGGCGTCGTGCAGGCGCTGCGCGACGTGGAGGTGGTTGCCGCTCCAGCCGACGTGCACGCCCCACACCTCGCCGTGCCGGAAGCCGAAGCCGGGCGTACCGGCGACGAACAGCGGCGGCGAGTCGAATCCCGTGCGGCCCCTGCGGTTCTCGTGGACCACGGTGGACTGTCCGAACTGGACGCGCTGCGGGAAGCGCTCGCGGCCCCAATGCCCTGTGGTGTCGAGGATCTCGGCCGCCTCGGCCGGGACCGGGAGCAGCGCGAGGACGCCGTCGGCGGTCCACACGCCCTTTCCGGTGTTGCAGACGGTGTGCCGCACCCGCAGCAGCCCCTCGGGCGAGAGGTGCAGTTCGCTGCGGACGTCGATGCCCGCCAGGTCGTCCATGGCGTCGACGGTGATGCCCCCGCCGCCCGCCGGGTCGATGTGCACGGCCGGCGGAGCGGCGACGGTCAGCCGCAGGTGCGCGCCGCCGCCGCCGCGGTGGCCGGACACGCCCGGCCGGCCCATCCAGCCGTCGCACTGGGCCGGGAGCAGGACGGCGCCGAGGGTGCCGCGCGCCTCCTCGACGGTCGGCGCGGCCGTGACCCGGCCGCCCCAGTGGAGGACCCGGGGAAGGCCCGGGCCGGTGGTGTCGATGACGATGCTGGCGGCCCCCGCGGTGAGGACCACGGGGGCGCCGGTGAGGGTGTGGGTCATGGCTCGGGTCGACTCCGCAGAAGGGCTGAAGCGGTGGAGGAGTCCCACCGCGTTCACACTTAATCACAGACGATCGAACATCACCACCGGGAGTTTTCCCGATCTTTCAGCTCACTTCGACGTCCCGGCTGACCTTCTCCCAGGTGACCAGGTCTGCGTTGGCCCGTTCGGCACCGGCGATGAGGCCGTCGACGGCGTCGTTGCCGAGCGGGAGTCGCAGCGGGGCGTCGTCGGCGTCGAGGGCCTTGAGGATCGCCGCGGCGGCCTTGGCCGGGTCACCGGGCTGCCGCCCGTCGCTCGCCGGAAGGGCCTCGCGGACCGGGCCGACGACGTCGTCGTAGGCCGCGACCGGCGTCGAGAAGTCCAGGGATCCACCGGCGAAGGAGGTCCGGAAGGAGCCCGGCTCGACGACGAGCACCTTGATCCCGAAGGACGCGACCTCCGCCGCCAGGGCCTCCGACAGTCCTTCCAGCGCGAACTTCGTCGCCGAGTAGGCGCCCACGCCGGGGAACGAGAACCGTCCGCCCATGCTGCTCATCTGCACGACGGCCCCCGAACCCTGGCGGCGCATGTGCGGCAGGACGGCGCGGGTCAGGGCGGCCGGGCCGAAGAAGTGCAGGTCCATCAGGTCGCGCAGCTCGCGGTCGGTGGTCTCCTCGACGGCGCCGACGAGTCCGCGCCCGGCGTTGTTGACCAGCACGTCGACGCGGCCGTACCAGAGCACGACCTCGGCGACGATGTCGGTGATACGCGCGTGGTCGGTCACGTCCAAGGCGAGCACGGCGACCCGGTCGGGGTGGGCCGCGCGCAGGTCTTCGAGGGTTTCGGGCCGGCGGGCGGTCAGGACCACGGTGTCGCCGGCGGCGAGGGCCGCCTCGGCGATGCTCCGGCCGAAGCCGGACGCGGCTCCGGTGACGAGCCAGACGCGGCCTTCGGCGGTGCGGGTGGGGGTGTTCATCGCGGTTCTCCTCATGTCGTTCGGGTACCGCTCAGTTATCCCGCGCCGGTGGCGGTGCCGTCCAAGACACGTTCGTTCTCGCGCCATAAACGGCGTTTATGATCCGAGGATGGAGCTTCGTGAGCTGCGCTATCTCGTCGCGATCGCACGGGAGGAGAACCTCGGCCGGGCCGCCTCGGTGCTGTTCGTGAGCCAGCCGGCGCTGTCCTACGCGCTGCGGAAGCTGGAGTCGGAGCTGGGCGTGCGGCTCTTCGACCGGCATCCCGGCGGGGTCTCGCCGACCGCGGCGGGCGAGGAGGTCGTCGAGGAGGCGCGGCGGACGCTGCGGCAGGCCGAGCGGATCACCGCGGCGGCCGCCCGGCACCGCGACGGCGCGGCATCGGTGCTGCGGGTCGGTTTCGAGGCGAGCGGCGCCGGTGAGCTGACCACGCGGGCGCGGGCGGAGTTCGCGCGGCGGCATCCGGGGGTTCGGGTCGAGCCCAAGCGCTTCGACTGGGGCGAGGAGGCCGCGGCCCTGCGCGACGGCCGCGCCGACGTGTCGTTCGTGTGGCTGCCCGCCGACCTCGACGGACTGCACAGCGAGATCGTGCACACCGAGGGACGGGTGGTGGGCCTGTCGGTCGGGCACCGGCTCGCTGGGCGGCCGGAACTGTCCATCATGGACGTTGCCGCCGAGCCTCTCATGTGGACGGACCGGGCGCCGCGCACCTGGGTCGACTGGTGGGCGGTGAATCCGCGTCCCGACGGGTCGAGCCCCGTCTGGGGACCGCGCAACGACAACGTCGAGGAGATGCTGGAGAGCGTCGCCGACGGGGCCGCGATCTGCTTCGCACCGAGCAGCATGGCCCGCTACTACGCCCGGCCCGATCTGGTGTGGGTGCCGTTGTCCGATGTGGAGCCGCTGCGGGTCGCCCTCGCCTGGGCGGAGGAAGGTGCGGGCGCGCAGGTCCTCGGCTTCGCCGAGGTGGTCCGGGAACTGGTGCGCACGGAGCCTAGGCTCCCGTCATGACGACCGATCCCGTACGGGTGCTCCACACGATGGCCGTGGAGCTGGGCGCGATGGCGCAGAACGGCCTCTACTACGCCACCGACAAGTACGATCTGGCCCGCTACCGGCGGATGCGCGAGATGACGGGTGAGATCCTAGAGCTGATCGCGGCGACCCCGGCGGCCGAGCTGCGCGCGGGTCTGGACCTGGAACTCGGCCACGCGACGCCGAAGCTGGACGTACGGGGAGCGCTCTTCGACGGCGGGAAGGTGCTGCTGGTCAAGGAGGTCCGCGACGGCCGGTGGACGCTGCCGGGCGGCTGGGTCGACGCCCTCGACGAGCCGCGCGCGGCCGCCGAGCGCGAGTTCGCCGAGGAGGCCGGGCTGCGCGTGCGGACGACGCGGCTGGCGGCCGTCCACGACGGCAGCATCCACAATGGACACGATCCGGTGAGCCCCTGGCACGTCTACAAGCTGTTCTTCCTCGTGGAGCGCACCGACGACGCCGCACCCACTGCCGGGCTCGACGGCGAGACCAGCGACGTCGGCTTCTTCCGCCTCGACGACCTCCCCGAACTGTCGACCGGCCGGACCACCGCCGAGCAGCTGGCCCTGCTCCTTGCGCACGCCAAGGACGACACGCTGCCGACGGACGTCGACTAGGAGGCACCGATGGGCGACCGGATCGACTGGCCCCGGGGTGGCGGCGACCCCTTCGACGGCACGATCGAGTGGCCCGGCCGGTTCTACTGGAGCCACCAGATGCGCTCGCGCGTGTTCCCCGCCGATGAAGCTCCGTCCGCGGATGAGCTGTACGCGGCGATCCCGATGGGATACACGACTCTGGCGCTGCTGGAGCGGGTGGCGCTGTACCAGGACGGACGGCAGGAGGCGCTCTGGCTGCCCGACGCGGCTCAGGCCGTACGCGAGCCGCTGCAACCGTTCCAGCTGCTGCTGCCACCGGCCGACGGAAGTGGTTGCCGGCTTCTGGGGGCGAGCTGGCCCGTCCGCTACGCGCTCACCGACGGCGAGGATCTGTCGAAGCGGACGGGAGGGGCCGTTCTAGTGTGCCGGGTGCTCAGCCACGAGAACTGGCACTGAGGCCAACGGCAACCTGCGGGAGTCCTTGCGGCATCGGGACGTCGGCGGCCCTCACCCGGCGCTGAGGCGGGCGGGGCTCAGCCTGTGGGTGATCC
>Ga0307515_10023811_pt1 | contig 10706 bp, 3 predicted proteins | sample 17_EM_MG_FD_194513 | JGI IMG/M metagenome (GOLD analysis project Ga0307515, IMG submission 194513) | Populus trichocarpa ectomycorrhiza microbial communities from riparian zone in the Pacific Northwest, United States - 17_EM | ecosystem: Host-associated > Plants > Roots > Unclassified | place...
ATAAATAATGAACAATATAGAAAATTGAGAAATGATGATTATGACTAGGGGTGATCATTTTCGGTTCGGTTCGGTTTTTATCAACAAAAGTAACCAAACCGAAATTTTTTTTTTTTGAAAAAAAACCGAAACCGGGTCAAACCAACCGGTTTCGGTTCGGTTTTTTATGGCAAAAACCGGTTCAAACCGGTTTGGCTCGGTTTTCTCGATTTTGGCTCGGTTTTCTCGGTTTTGGCTCGGTTTTTTTGGTTTGGCTCGGTTTTTTTCCGGTTTTTTGTCGGTTTCGGTTCGGTTCGATTCGGTTTTTTCGGTTTTTTGCTTATAAAACCGAAACCGAACCGAACCGGCCGGTTTTTTCAAAAATTTAATCGGTTTAATCGGTTTTTTTTTCGGTTCGGTTTTTTCGGTTATTTTTTTTTCGGTTTTCTTGGTTTAATCGGTTTTTCGGTTTTTTTGCTCACCCCTAATTATGACCATGGTTTGGACAACTTTGTTCCACCACCCATGGCACGATAAAAATTTATTCATTGGAATAGGTTTGGATACGAGAAATATACGATGAGAATTGATCCTTGGTGAGAAAGGGCACTCGGCCTCATTCATCTCTAAGAAAAAAAGTCGACTGTTTATATCCTGTTTTGAAACACGGTTTAAATTGTATTTAATTAAAATTAATTTGTTTATATATATTTTTAAATCGTTTTGATGTGTTGATATAAAAAATAATTTTTTAAAAATAAAATAATATTATTTTAATATATTTCTAAATAAAATATTTTTAAAAACAAACGATATCACATTCTCAAACACACATTAAATAATTAATACACACACAGATCAAACATTAAATAACTTGTCATATTGTGTTCAATGCGTGCATCAAACACATATGACTTGTTATGTCGAATTGAAAAATGTCTTGATTTACATTCGAAACTCATCTTAAAAGTTAATATCAAACATGATTAAGAGCTTGACTGATATTGTAATAGTAGTTGTTTTTTAAAGTATTTTTTATTTGAAAATATATTGAAATAATATTTTTTTAAAAAAAATTATTGTTAATATCAGTACATCAAAACAATCTAAAAATACAAAAAAAAATCAATCTAAAGTAAAAGAAATCATTTAAAAAAAATGCTTTTGCACCGGAAAAAAGTTTTTGTGGTAACTGTGCTTGGTATTGTGGTAACTTTTGTGGTTGTGGTTTGAAAAAAAATTGTTTTATAAAAATACTTTTAGTTGAGGTTGGTTTGGTATTTATATATATTTAGTTAAAACTATGGTTGAATTTGAGGCTGGACAAAAAGTAGTTTAATGTGTTTTGTTAAAAAATTGCTTTTCAATTTGAGGTTATAAAATAATTAAAAAATATACATATATTAATATTGATGGTTTTTAATTTAAATATTATAGATTTAACTATTGCTATTACATCATGAAATAAATAATACTTTATATAAAATATTTTTTATTGTTCAATTAAACTATCTACAATTCCATCATGTATGAAATACATCCGACAAGGACTACAGTTTTCTTGGTTTCTTAAGCGCGCAACAACATCAGGTAAAATATAATTAGGAACAAAATTGGGATTGCGATCAAATTCTGCAAATGCTACGTTATCAATAAAACCAATTAAAAATAAAAAATAAAATTTAATTTTTTTACTGGGTCGAACCCGGTTCAATATATTTAACTTTGGATCGGATCCTGGGCGGAACAGTGAAATTGAACTGCACTGTGGATGTTCAGTGGAGAGTTTTACTCTCCACTAAACTCTCCACTCAATGGCGGAGCCAGAGTTTTTAAGATGAGAGGGCAAATTAATAACAAATACTATATGACTTTTTAATATAACTTTTCTTCAAAGTTGATTGAGTTACATAACTTGAAACTTTAAATGACTTTTCATCCTCAAAGTATTTACGCTTAAAATACTTGTCTAGTGATATGTTAATTTAATTGATGAACCTGCTGGTTTTTTTTATTATTATTAGTGTCTACATAATAATTAACACAATTACACAATAATTTATTGTTAAACAATAGTCAGTTGAGTTATACAATAATTCTAAATCTTTCATATGAAATTCATAGCAAAATACACATCAATTCATCAAAACTCATTTCAATTCATATCTATATGCATATAATAAACATGTTGATTATATTATACTTAATCATTTCTAGACATTTAAATTATTTCTAAACACACACACACAAAAGTTGTATGAACTCACCAAGTCAAATATATGAAACAAGTTTTAATATTATATTCTAGTTTCAAATAAGAGAAAATATCGAGAGAGAAAAATTGTAGCTTATAGAATTTAAACTCATGCCTCTCCTGACTCCAAGCATCTCATTAACAATTAATTATAAACAAATCTATGATATAAAATGACAATCAATATATGTACATTGTAAATTAAGAGACCTCAATTAATAATTAATCCATGATTATAATGAATTAAGAGATCCCGGTTAAATAATTTCATTAATATACTCTGTCAATAAAAGAGATGCCAAGAATAGTGGTTTTGTATGAACATTAATTTATTCATTTATAATAAAAAAGAAAATATTTAATTGATTAAATTAGTAAATTCAAACATTTATTTTGAATACATTCATATCAAAACCTCTAAATTATCATAAACCCTAATGTTTTTAATAATTAATTATAAAAGAATATAACTAAAATTAGATAATGAAATAAATTTAAAAAAAAATGAAAGAAATTTACCTTATAAAGCAAAAAAAGAGAAATTTGCATGAGAGTGAGAGAGGCATGCAATAACGGATCAAAATGAAAAGAAGCTCTATGTTAATTAGTGAAAGAAAAAAAAACTTTTTTTTTTAGTAAATGAGCTGTACATATATATTATATATTATATTAAAATATAATTCAACAATAACTTTCCACTTTTTTCACTTTTCCGTGTATCAGACTCTCATCAACTTATTATATTAATATCTAGGTGGTGGCAAGTGGTAAGAGCCTGGGACTAAGAGATTTGCTCTCTCTGTGGTCTCAGGTTCGAGCCCTGTGATTGCTCATATGATGGCCACTAGAGGTTTATATAGTCGTTAACTTCAGGACCCGTGGGATTAGTCGAGGTGCGCGCAAGCTGGCCCGAACACCCACGTTAAACTAAAGAAAATAAAAATTCTAATATTATAAATATATTTTAAAAAAATTAAGGGGATAATTGTTCCTTTTTGTACCTACGTGGCTCCGCCACTATCTCCATACTCCACTGAACGCGTCTGAATGTTTATGAAAAGCAGTTGAGAGCTGCTTTCCACGAACCTATTTTTTAAAAATCTACATAGGTTCTTCATACACAATAAACTATATTTTGGGGTTATCAAATAGGTTACGCTGACGTTCGACTTCAAACGCATTCACAACTTCCTAAACGAACGGCATCAAAGACCAGGCAAGGAGACATGTTGCTTATTTAATTTAACACGGCAGGTGAGAAGCAGCTAAGAAATAACTTTGAAATTTACAGTAACTTTGAAATTTACGTGACATCTCAAACTTCCAAATGCATGAATTTACTCCGTGAGGAGAGGACTTGGTTTTTCTTCATGGGATGGAACGTGTCAGCTGGAATTCACACATACACGGTTGTCTAGAAGTCCACCATCCCTGAATTGGCCCACGCTACCGCGTATCTTTTTAAATTATAATATAAAAACACTTGCATCTAGAAATTATAATTTAGAGAAAAGAATATATTTGCTCCTAAACTATCATGTTTGTCTCAATCAAGTCCCCCACTATCGATTTTCCCAATTAACCCTAGCTAATGATCCATTAAATACATAAATGATAGGCACATAAAGTCACTCCTCTAGCCAATTCTTAGCACAAATCTGTACAGGTTTCTTAGTCCTAAAAGCTCATTTATGGGACTTGAATTAGACTCTAAAATGCATCCCTTTGCCACACAAAAATGGAGGAAAAAGAGCAAAATTACGAGCTAAAATCTGATTGGAAGAGTGGCCTTACATGTCTATTTAACGGATCACAGGGGGTTGATTGATAAAAATCTAAATAGAAGGAGGATTCAATTGGACAATCAACATGTGAAGGACCCAAGAGATTCTGACGCTGAAGTATACACAAATCATACTAATATATATGGTGTAAGAACATTTGGAAAAAACACAAAAGAAGTTATAAAAAAAGAAAAAGAGATGGATATGTCCCAGGTTCTCCCAGAGGAGTGCCTAGCCCACATCATTTCCTTCACATCGCCACGGGATGCTTGCGGATCTGCTCTGGTCTCTCGTAACTTCCGGTCAGCCGCAGATTCTGATGCCGTTTGGAAAGGATTTCTGCCCTCCGATCATGTTGAAATCATATCCTCCTCGCCAGCCTCATCATCCTCACAGCTAACCGCTTTATCCAAGAAGGAACTTTACTTCCATCTTTGTAACAACCCTATCCTCGTCAACAATGGTATCATGGTAAGGATGATTCTGCTTTATCTGTGTTATAGAACTGGTGTCGGAATTTTGTGTGGGTCTGGTTAAAAAAAAATTATGATAGCGTCCCTGCAATTATTTGAGGGATAAATGTTATTTTACAAGGGAAAAAAAGAATATATAAAGATTACAAGAAATTAAATCAAGATTAAAATTCATTACATTAGTGAGATCTCTCTCATCAAGATTCATCATGGTAATCGCAAAACACAGTAGCCTCAAAATTACTCCGATCAACCTCGTTGTATGCATCAAAAGACACCAACAATCGAAGAGAGAGGGAAAAAAAAGCTCAAAAATAAACTCAAATTCTACGATGCCAGCAGAGTCAACTTAAGATGAATAGAGATCTTGAACTAAATTATAAATGAAATATTTAAAAATATTTTTTTATCTATATCTGACAAGTGAATCCTTGAGTAATCATCATTTTGTATTTGAAGTCTTTTATTAAGTAAGGGCAATCTTTATTTTATAATAATTAATAAATATATCTTATTTATTCTTAAAAAAATTTATCAAGTAAAGATCTTAAATTATTGTCCAAATTGATCGTTTGCCCTAACCGGCTCCGGATGAAAGAACCTAAAGATCTAGAAATAAGAAAAACTAGTGAAAAAAGCAATGGAAGGAACACAAAAGAGCTGGTCATTTTGTTGTGTTGAACAACCCCCATCCAATCCTTATTTATACAAGAGTATTGGGATTAAAATTGATGCATGAATTAGTTTTGTTAATTAACCCAATCAATTCATGTCTCTTCATTTACCGTCATTATTCCAAAATATTTTTTCAGTTTTAGTTCATGTAATCATAAAAAATAATTTTTTGGACTAAAAAATCATTTTATAGCTAACCCAGTTCCAAATTGGTGGGCACATGCGATTTACAGTCTACGTAGTGTAGAGCCTTTATCCTCTGCAATTGAACTTTTTAAATTGAATTAATTTTTCATTAATCTATAATTGATTTTAGACATGTTAAACTTCTATATTAAGGTATTTATGTTGAAGAAAGTTTTTCAACAAAATCTCAATCCCAAATGTGAATAAACCTGCATTTAATTTGACCTTCAACCATGTTTTAAACCAATTTTCAAGATAGAAAATACATCCTAAAAAGTTTTTTCTTGATGTTTAGCATATCTTTGAAAGTATAATTTTTATTTGTGTTTGTGGTATTGCAAATGAGTTCCCCCACCCAAGAAAAACATGATGATCATAGGAGGTTTAGCTAGTCATGTATCAGTGGAGTATTGGTTTTTTCTTTTGCTCCTGTTCTACTATGATGATCTTAGACGTTCCTTTGTTTTTTTAAAAAAACTTAAAACAGAGCTTTGCACTAGAGAAGCATGGTGGGAAAAAATGCTACATGATTGGAGCAAGAGGACTTTCAATTACCTGGGGAGATACACCTGACTATTGGACATGGAAACCCTTACCAGATCAGTCTAGGTTTGTTCTCTCTCTCTCTCTCTCTCTCTCATTTTACTGATGTATTTACCAGATGATGTTTTGCACATAGCTAGTCAAGAACTAAATGAGGTTCTTAGATATATAGACAGACCTGTGAAGTTTATGATGGGGAAAGATTTTCTTCTTCAGTAGTATGGTTGCTGTTGTTGAACATGATGGAGGATCAATGCCTTCACCTTTATAACCAAAAACAAATACGAGTGATGCTGACTTCTTATAAAAAAATGTAGATTGCAAGCTATGTATAGATCATTCTAGAAGGATGATCTATATGTTTTCCGAAGCAGTGCAGGCCATTCTAGAAGGATGCAAGCGCTGGGTGCTCTTTACTAGCCACCGCCATTATTGTCACTGTCCTTGATCTGCTTTTCTTGATCCCTAACCCCTACGCTTATTTGCCAACTTTATTGTGTATTTGTGTCCCAGTCGTTACAAAAGGTTATAATTGCCTAATGCCTACTAGATTAACCAAACTTCAGCCTGAGCTCCTTGTTTTCTCCCCGAACTTCATATATAGGAAATTTCCTCCAATGAAATTGCTGGGCTATTATGTTGGCCGACTCCTGTAGTCGGTACATGTGATTATGTTGACCAAATAACTTTTTTGGCAGAGAAGGAAAGCATTTTTCTTCTCTTTCAGAACTTAAAAAGTTCATGAATGATAACAAAGAAAAGTAATCAAATGTTGCTGATAGTTTTCTGCGTTAATTAATGTGCGCAAAGGATTGTAAATCTTTTATTTCCTTGTTGGTTTTCTGCATTGATTCCAATTTGTCATTTTCACAGCTATATTGCTCTGTGATAATGGATTTATAGGTTCTCTGAGGTGGCTGAGCTTAGGTACGTGTGGTGGCTTGATGTCAGGGGGAGGATAGATGCTAAAATCTTTTCTCCCAAAACAACCTATGCAGCTTACCTTGTGTTTAAGCTGACTGATTCCACAAGGGGTTTTGATGAGAGACTTGTTGAACTGAGTGTCAACTTTGAAGAAAGTGTGGGCGAGGAAAAGCTCCATGTGTTCCTCGATGTCCCTCCAGACTATGATATGCCTCCACTGCCTCGGGAGAGAAGCGATGGGTGGATGGAGATTGAGATGGGTGAGTTTTTCTATGACAATGAAGATGATGGCAGCGTGGTGGCGTATCTAAGGGAGGTTGATAATTACACTACCAAGAATGGTCTCATTATTGAAGGAATTGAGTTTAGGCCTAAAGAGGTTAGATGAATTCCCAGCCAAATGATCCATGTCATTTGTAGCACACAACTCCTATCAGCTTTTGGCCTCCATGTCCCTGAAAGTAAATTATGTACTGCCTGTAGAACTCTATCCAGTCCTGCTTGAAATATATATATATATATGTTTGTAGAGGTTGATTACATGGTATAGTTCAATATTTGTTCAGGTTTTGTTTTACGTGCTTTGATGGCTCTGTATTCCTGAAAACTATAAAGACTCAACTTTATTTTTGTTTAAAAAACGTTTACTTGTTCTATGTTTTATATTTACAAAAAACAAGAAAAAAAAGTGATACAATTTATTTTTTTAGCATTTTTATTTGCTTATTTCATGTTAAATCAGATACCAAGTTCAATCTTCTTTATTGACAAAAAAAAAAAATTCTCCATCGAAAATAATTTCTAGTTTTCTTTAGTACTCTTATAAGAGGATAAAAAATTAATTTTAAACCATATCGAAATTAAGAATAATCATAAAAAATAAAGTAGAGAGAGGCCAGGCCCGCAGTGGGTGGTCTTAGATGCGGTCTAAGTTCATGCTAAGGCCTGGTCCATGAGCATTGACTGCATGAAGGGCAGGCTTAGCAGCAGGACGGTGGCACTTGCTGGTGTCTGCCATTAAATTGGTAGCTGCCAGTTGATCCCCATTTTCGACAGTTTTTGCTGGTCTCGAGATCATACGCGGAAGTGGTAGTAAAAGACTTTTTCTTGAACTATTACACAACATTTTCATTGCATGTTGCTTAGCTGTGCCAGTTTGAGCTCTTGGATGGATATTACTAAAGCTAGCTCTGCAGGAGGAGTACATAGCTAATAATCCACATCACCAAGGGAAGCTTGCAGATCATCACTGGTCTCTCATGCCTTGCAATCTGTTGTAGATTCTAATGCAGCCTGGGAGAGTTTATGCCATCTGATTACTTGAAGTTATCTCCAGCACTACGGCCTCTCAATCTCAATCATCATCCCTAACTTCATTATCTAAGAAAGGACTTTATTTTCATCTGTCGTTACCCCATCATCATCAACAATGGTATCATTGTAGTAAAAATCACCTATGCATAACTACGTGGTTTCAACTTAATTAATAGACCACCAAAGATGGTTTTCTCCTTCACAATCCTATTTCCAAAAGAATGAAAAACTTCATATCTAGGCACTGTGATTATTTGTCATCAGCAAATTCAGGTAACACATCGATCCTCAAACATTAGAAGAAACTGAACATGAAGTTCTAAATCAGCTTTTTAATTCTGAGCCTTGCCAATATGGGGCACAGATCCTTTTAACTGTTTAATACAGTGATCATGGACCCTTTACATTCTTGGAAATCCTGGCATTGTGTTGGGAAAGTACTCCAGCCTGCTACCACCGTATACACATGTTTCAAAAGGGTATCAATTTTTACCCAGTGAAGGATGTGTTGATGTTAATGTTAATGTTCTGGAGAGTAAACTGATAAGTTAGCTCATTAAAGTTGGTTTGAGTAACTTGAGAGTCTATGTGGTTAAGTTATTGTCTTGTGATATGTGTCGTAGTGTCAAGTGTCAGACATATACATTGTGATGTAATCTCTGTAGTAATATAAAGAACAAACTTTTGTTTTTATTGATGAAGAAAAAAGAACAAAGAACTAAGTCCACGGTGGAAAGAACAAAAAAAGAAACACAGAACTTAGTATTTAAGTATAAAGAACAAAGAGCAGAATTGAGTTGATTGGTTACTGTCATCCCAAGTCTTTTATTTATAGAAAAGAGAAAACAACCATTACAGAATTTCAAGGAAAAACAAACACAAGAGACGTACCAGCCATCTTCTCTTTTATTTAAGGAGATGTTTACAAGCTAGTTTAATCCTAGATAAACTTAATAAAAGAATTCAAAAAACATATCCTAATCTAGATAATGATCTCAGCTAACAACTAGATAACCATGCAGTAGATTACTGCTAAGTAATCTTGTTCTAGCTTAGGTACCAAACTTCAACACTCCTCCTTGGTTCCAAAGCTAGTCATTCCAATTCTTGCCCTCAGATATTCAAACCTGGTTTTAGCCAACGGTTTGGTAAAAATGTCTGCTAGCTGATCTTCAAAAGTGCAGTAGCATAGTTCCAATTCCCCTTCTTGCTGAAATTGTCTGATTGCATGAAATTTGATCTTCATGTGCTTGGTTCTGTCATGAAAGACAGAATTTTTAGAAATGGCTATAGCTGACGTGCTGTTACATGATTGCAGTCTAAATCACTTAGCATCTTCCTTAGCCATATTAGTTGTTTTGCTGCCACATAAGCAGCTATGTATTCAGCCCCTGCTGTAGAATGTGCCACCATCGATTGCTTCTTTGAATTCCAACAAAACACACTCTTTCCCACAGCAAAGCAGTAGCCTGAAGTACTTATCATTCCTTCATCACTTCCTTCCCAGTCACTGTCTGAAAATCCAACAAGATTGATTGAGCTGGATTTCACAAAATGTATGCCAAAACCCGCAGTCCCTCTCAAATATCTTAATACTCTCTTAGCTGCCACAAAATGGTTTTGACTTGGCTCTTGCATGAACCTGGAAAGATAATTCACAGCAAATTGAATGTCAGGACGTGTGGCTGTTAAATACAGCAAACTTCCAATTAGACTCCTGTAAACTTTCCCATCAACTTTTGGTGCTCCATCCTCTTTCATTAGCATTTGCCCCTGTATCATAGGTGTGCTTACTGGCTTGCATTTACTCATTGCAAAATTATCCAGTATTTTCAAGGAAAAATGTTTTTGACAAAGAAAGTAATCTTGATCAGATTGAGTTACTTCCATTCTTAAAAAATATGTCAACAAACCAAGTTCATTCATCTCAAACGTGTCTTTCATATTGGTTTTAAATTCCTCTACAAGCTGCTCCTTGTCCCCTGTGATTAGCAAATCATCAACATAAACTGATACAATGAGTTTATGTCCATCAGCATGCTTCACATATAAAGTCACCTCATTCATGCTTTTGTTAAATCCTAAGCTTAAAAGATGATTATCCAACCTGCTATACCAAGCTCTAGGAGTTTGTTTCAGTCCATACAATGTCTTCTTTAGTAAATATACTTTGTTTGTTGAATTTGATTTTTCAAAACCAGCAGGTTGTTCAACATAAATCTCCTCATTTAGCACACCATTCAAAAATGCAGATTTAACATCCAACTGAAATATATACCAACCGTTTTGTGCTGTTAGAGCAAGCAGGAGCTTTATTGTTTCATGTCTGGAAACTGGAGCAAAATTTTCTGTGAAGTCAATCCCTGCCTCTTGTGAATATCCTTTCATTACAAGTCTGGCTTTATGCTTGTTGATCTTACCATCTGCATTTAATTTTGTTTTGAAAATCCATTTCACTCCAATTACCTTCTTGTGAGTTGGTCTGTCAACTAGCATCCATGTTTGATTCTTGTCTATCATTGCCAGCTCCTCCTTCATTGCTGCTATCCAAATTTGAGAGTTCATGGCTTCTTC
>Ga0307515_10023812_pt1 | contig 10706 bp, 7 predicted proteins | sample 17_EM_MG_FD_194513 | JGI IMG/M metagenome (GOLD analysis project Ga0307515, IMG submission 194513) | Populus trichocarpa ectomycorrhiza microbial communities from riparian zone in the Pacific Northwest, United States - 17_EM | ecosystem: Host-associated > Plants > Roots > Unclassified | place...
TCAAGAAAACAATCACAGAAAAAACAAAGCCATAAAAAAAGTTAAATCTATCAACTAGCCCACGGTAGCCAGCGGTCATATATATATATATATATATAGAGAGAGAGAGAGAGAGAGAGAGAGAGAAGTACTTCATTATCTTCTTAATTTGGTATTAGAACTTGTCTATTTTAACCAATTTATTTCTTCTTTGTCTACAACTATTGGTTCCTCTACTACCGAACCTACTACTAACTTATTTCTTATTCCCCTGTTGCTAATTCTGCCAGATTTCCTTCATTTATGAATCCCTCCATTATTGTTGTTATCGACATCAATGTTAGCTATTATTCTCCTGCTTCATCTTCCCTGGTAGCACCGTCGCATGTGCTCTTTTCTGTAGCTGCTGCAACCATGTCCGCATCTGCTACAACAATAATTGTTAGTTCCTTGGCAACCATTATTCCCCTTTCAAACACACAACAACTAATTAATCTCAAGCTTACCAATATGAACTATCTATATTGACATATGCAGATAAAACCATATTTGATTGGTCAAGGTATTTTCTCGTTTGTTGATGGCTTGTTTCCATGTTCTTCTCCCCAGGTCCTATCGAGTGATGCTTCTTCCACCTCTGTCACCTTCGGTTTTGGCATTAATCAAGCTTTTCTGACATGGAAACAACAAGATCAACTCATTCTCAGTGCTCTCCTCTCCTCTCTTTCCATGGATGTTCTCCATTTTGTAGTTGATTGTCTGACTTCTGTTAGTGTTTGGAGCACACTAGAACACCCCTTGCTTCACCATCCAACTCTTAGATTATGCAATTACATGACTCTCTTCAAGATCTTTGTCAAGGTGATGATATTATCACCATTTATGTGTAGAAAGCTAAGGGATTATTTGATGAATTAGCAACAATAGGCATACCTATCTCCCTTATTGATTTCATTTTATATGTTTTTTGGGGCCTTCGTAGTGAATTTTGTGATTTGATTACAAGTCTGACGACCAAGACTAAGCTTTTTCCCTACTCTGAGTTGCATAGTCACTTGTTTACCCATGAGTTCTTACACATGAGCTCTCTTCAATCCATTCCTACTATTGCATAATTGTCGCCTAACGCTACGCAGCCTCCCTCTGTTTTTGTTGCTCAACATGGTTTTTATGTTTTTAATAACAATGATTCCTCTCATAATCGGGGTAGAAGAAGACGTGGTGACTGGAGGAATACTCGCACCTCCTTCAACCAGTCTAGTGGTTAGAATTACTCTGGCAACAATGGAAGTTTTTGGCAGCAGAACCGTGGCTATGGGGACAATTGGCAATAATAGTCTAACCGAACATCTTACCCAATCAGTGGTCTCATACACGACAGGTCTAATGTCAGTTATGTAACATTTTTTGTCACTTAGTGTAGCAATGAGAGCATGTTTAAATATCTAATACAACTCATACTACTTTACATATTTAAAAAATACAAAACAATAATGAAAGCATGTTACAAAATAACAATATAAAAAATGATACCTTCCTCCAATCTAAAATCAAAACACACCTGAATCAAAGAATAATTTTATACCAAAAATAATAATTATAGATTAAAAAACTTGGAGGCTCGTGTAGGGTACTTTATAAGCAAAGAGTGGAGATGCATGTTTGCGATTTTGTGTTTCTCGCAGTTGTCTTGTCATGCATCAAAAAGACCTACAAAAGAAAGAGGGAAGAGAAAAAACAAGATTTTCTTTGCCGTCTAACTTCCAAAGAAACAAGGGTTTTAAAGAGGAATAAAAAATGTCAAATCCAATAGTTGGATCCACGTAACCGCAACGCAGACTCAAGGGTTTATATCATAGTTATTAAACTTGGACCGGTCCGGGTTTGTCAAAGACCGGCCAGTGTAACGACCCGGCCAAACCCGATCGGCCCGGCGGGTCAACCCGTGACCCGGGCGAGACTCGTTTTTTTTTTTTTTCAAATGTGAGATTTGAAACCCATCAGTATATATATATTCTATGTTCCCAAGAAAAAAGCTGTGTTTTTTCAATGTGGAATGAAAAACCTTTTGGTTTAAATACTTCAACTTAAAATGATAACATAGTATCTTTTTAATATGGGATTTGAAACCCATTAGTAGATATACTATATGTTCTCAGGAAAAAAAGTTATCTTTTTTCAATGTAAGATTTGAAACCCATTAGTATATATACTCTATGTTCACAAGAAAAAAAGCTATATTTTTTTAATGTGGGATTTGAAACCCATTAGTGTATATACTCTATATTCCCAAGAAAAAAGTTATGTTTTTTCAATGTGGGATAAAAAACTTTTTTGGTTTAAATATTTCAACTTAAAAGCTTAACATAATATCTTTTTAATGTGGGATAATTTTTTTTTTAAAATATTCTTTTAAATTTTATTATTTACAATATGTATAGACTATATTTATATGGATTTTTTCATATAAAAAATCTTGTTATTGAGTTTCTAAACAAAATAAAGTATTGCCAAGAATTTGTCAAAACAAAACAGTGTGGGGAAAAAGGTGCGTAGCCTTCACGTGCGGGACATAACAAACATACATTAGATTGATTTAATACCCATAATGATGTAGAGCTAAATATTGATGTCAAAAAGCATGCATGATCTTTTATGGATCACCTGTAGTTTGTATATTTGAAAATTTTATAATATTATAATTTCATTTGAATTAAAAAAATAAACTTGGTCCCACTTATATGATGATGGATTTTTTTTGTTTCCTTTTGCGATCTTTTTTTTTAAGATATTCCTTTTCATCTATTTCAATAATAACCAATGTTTTACCATTAGAGCTGAGAATGAAGTTACATAGAGAGGTGTTAAAGTTTTATGAATAAAGATGAAAAAGGTAGTTCAACTTTTTTCATACTCATGTAAAAATAGTTATAGTGATATGGATAAAAAAAATTCATGATTTTATAATTATTTATATATAATTATGAATGAATTATTAAGTTATGATAAATATTTGTGTTGGTTCTATCCCACCTTGTGAGGTTTTTATCTATAACTTAAATTATTAAACCTACATACAATGCACACAAAAATATTTATAATAATTTGTTTAAGGCATGGAACATTCAATGAGAGACAATGGTTATTAATTTTTAATAATTTATATAAAAAAATTAAGTGTATTTTATTATACAATTAATAGTCTGTGTGAAAGAGATGTGATCACATACCAATTATAATAATTAAAGAATAAAAAAAAGAATTCATCAATCCACTAAGAAATTAAGTTAATTTAATGATTTTGAATTTTGGGTGCCGTTAAGTATTAAATGAGACACGAGACATGACAGACCAAGAGTCCCCTTAACGAACACTACGACACAAAGAAGATATTTAACACCATCATTAATTATATTGCAACCATAATGGGCAAGCAATCAATCGATATAGGTGAGAATGGAATGCAAAAACAACATATCTATTATTACTGGAAAAAAAATTAGAAAGATTAAGGCTCACGCACAGGATACAAAAAACAAAAGATTAAAACTCAACATGAAATCTCACCGCATAATTTTTCGATGACTATGGGAAGATATAGGTTTCTTTCCAAGGAATGGAATAAGCTCACCTATGAGTTCACTTTCATGAAGCTACACAGCTAAAGAACCAACATTATCTCTGGTTTCTTCAAACAAATCATAATCCTAAATGAATATCATGCTTCATTTGTATCAATTGACACCTCAAAGCCCCATCTCGAGATGTCCATTGATTTCTTACCTAACTATGTGGGGACTGTGGCATCAATAAATAAAAGTGTGTTACTTTGCCACGTTTACAATGAACCATGATATTATGTGTACAACCCTACTAATAGACAAGGGTGAAAGATCTTGAATTCAAAGATATGATATGATACTATAGAATTTGGCATAATGGTGAAAAGATCAAAGCCTTTGCAATACAAGATTTGTGATATTCTCGAAGCCTAAGTGTAGCTCACATGATACAGAATTTTATCTGCATCACTGCATTAAAGTTGAGTTGTTTGACTTAAATACTTGAAGATGAAAGTTGTTAGATAAAGTAAAGTTGCCACAAGAGAAGTCACTTCATCATATGACACAACTATCTATGATTGGTTCGCTTCATTGGCTTACCTAGAAAAGAAACACACTTGGATTTGATGTGAAGATGGAGAGCTATAGCTTGTTTCCGCTTCCTCCACCAGTTTCTAAAGGCATTGATAGCAAAGATGTTGGATTTGTTATTTACTCATGACATGCATCGATGAGAAAAATGGATTCATGGATTTATGGGTCATGGAAATATATATATATATATATATATATATATAAAAGAATGGAACAAGATGCATTCAATTTTTAATAAGAGGTTTTAATAAGAACATAATCTCATATAAGCCCCTTTGCTTTCTGTGATGCTAACACTGTGATAATGGGAGAATATTTCCCTAACATGACATTTTTCAACATCAAGACTGGAAGCATAGATGTGTTGTGATTAGAAAAGGGTTTCCTTCGTAGATTTTTCTCATTCCAAACCACCTTTATCATCGAGGAAGAAGCATAATTGGACAAAACATTAAAAATTATCATACCTTCAAAAACAAGCTCCTCTATGGGATTGTATTACGTCCAACACCAATCCTAAGGTGTAAGTGAGTCAAATTTAAAAGCCTCAGATGTTTGAGTTGGGATACTTTGATGTGAAGATAAGGCTAATGTTACAACATCGCTTTGTCATTTGAATTTTATCAATAAGGTCTTCGAGATGACATTTTTCTGCAATGTGTTTTTCTTGTTTGTAAACTTTATTGCACTTTCAATAAAGTATCTTTTCATATATCTTGTTGTTGCTTTGAAATCCTGAGATGTTTTTATGGAAGCATATCAACGTTTTATTCTATCCATGATTAGATAAATAAAATAGAAAATTATTAAAATTTTTCATTCAACACTTGGCTCATATACCAATAAAAACATTCAAAGTGAATCCTATCATTGAATGATATGTTTTGGGTTATCAACCAAGAAAATTTAATCTTGAATCAAAATGCTTTTACATCTCGATGATTCCTTATCAACAATTAGATTTGAAAGAATATCATTTTAAAATACGTGGTTTGGTCCCAAGACAAGAAAAATTATTTACAAAAAATGATGGTCCCTGACCGAATTTGTAAAATTCTTGGCAAAGATGATGTTGATGTATAAGAACCTCTTACGGTCCACTAGGAAAACAACTAATGAAGGTGGCATGGGTGTCTAAGAGGCTGAATGATGATGATGGATATAAGCCACCTCAATTAGGGGAAATGTTGTTTATTGCCAAATCAAATAGGGGGAATTCTATGAGAATAATATGCAGCAAAATCAGTTGATAGCAATGTGGCTCAAAATAGTCCTTGGTAGTGAGGTATTGGTTGAACTCTTTTAAAAAAGAAAGAAAATGGAGCATTTATTCTCCATCAAGGAAAATGATGAGCGTGAGATGACACATAAATTCCACACTTGAGGGGCACTATTTGACAAGAGAGCAATATTTGTGGCATAAGGTTGGGGTTGCTTGACATAGTGGCAGCTAAACATGGTCATCACACTGGTAAAACTTTAATGAGTTGAAGAGTCAAGTGCAAGCCAAACAAGAGAGATGGAGAAAAAAAAGACCTACGTCAAACCCTCCTTCTTTTTTCTTGAGTGAGCTTGACATAGTGTATAATTGTTTTGCTTTGTTTTGTGTATAAGATTAAAGGAGAATTGTTGTCTTTTTCCTTGTCTTTGAAGGTTTGGATTCATGAAGGTAAAAGCCTTTTTATGGTGCATGTTTCAAGATCAACAAGCATGAAGGATTTCACAAATAAATCAATAAAGGAAATCCAAGAAGAAGCAAAGTAAAGACTTAGTTTAAATATTAATTTTAGTACTATATTGTAAGTCTTTATATCACATCTTGATAGCACAAATAAAATGAACGCACACACTTAACTATACATACATTTAAAAGGATTATTAAAGAAACTGATATAAAAGGTTCTAAGAATTCACCTAGGTTAATATGTCAAAACTGGAATTTTGCATGAAACGGTCAATCGTTTGGTATAACCAATTGAAGTGGTTGATTGCTTATTCATCAACGCTGAACACCTAGGAATTTTATAGGAATCGGTCTACCAATTGGTTTGACCAATTTGAACCGATTGACCATTTCAACCGCTAGTAAAGTTGTAATAGCTATAAACAACTAGTTTTTGCTATAAACACACACACACACACACATCATTTATTGATTATACTCAGATTTGTGCAGTCGAATCTTTATAATCTAGCACAAGAGTATACATTCTCATTCTCACTACACTTAAACATTTTCTAATCATATAAGTGCTATAATGTGATATATTGAGATACTAAAAGTTTCAATTGTAATACTCATTCTATTAAAAGAGTAAATTATGATAATAAAAAATCATACTTGTAAACCTTTGAGAGTTAGAGAAAAAATCTTGGTTTTGGTGAGGTATTTTCACCAAGAGAAAAATTTTGAAGATTGGATATCTTCAAGTGGAAGAAAATCTTGAAGAGAGAATATTTTCAAGTGGTGTGAATTCATCAAACAGTCATTGTATTTTAAAGCTTGGATAAGTTAAAGAATACAATACTCAAATATGATTTGGTACTTGAGGTATATATGTAAACTTGCCAAACCACATTAAAAACAACTTTCCAAATTCTTTGTCTTATCTCTTTACTTTAAGCATTTTAAATATATTATTGATTATTGTGTTTATTTAAATTAATTTGCATTATTTGTTTATATTAGTGATACAATTAATTGACCTCCTAGTTGTCTTAATCCTAGAACAATAATTTAACCTGGGTTAATCATTTTTTTTAAAATATCAAAATAATGTTGTTTAAAAAAATTAAAAAAAAATCAATCAAGTTTTTAAGTAGTTTTTGACCTAATTGACCTTGTCACTAGTTGATTAATCGACTCAACCAGGTCAAACGAGTTTAATTCTAAGAAAGGCTTTTTTTAACACACGACCTAGTCTAGGATATGGGCCGATTAGGTCTCGGATTGACCCTCAATGCTAGAAAATATTTAATAACATTGGTTAATATACAACTAAATACAAAAGAGTATGCTCCTCATTCCTCAACTATTACTGCATTCTGGATTAATCTCAAAGAAATCATTTTTTCCGGTTAAAGATATTGTTACCGAATCAACTCCTACCATGTGATTAATTATGGTCCGAAATTTTGGCAATTGGAAAGCCTTTGAGTGGTTCTCTTTCTTTTCCCCATAATAATTAATTCTCCAAAAACCTTCAAATTTGCTTTTTTAAAAAAGAACATCGATCTTTTCCATTGATTGGGTTCCGCAATTTTGGTTGAAAAGGCACTCTTCTCTTCTTTGCTTCTTTTCTTTAAATTATTTTTTCCCCCTCTCTTTATGTTCATCAATGAAAATCTTGAACATGGAGTATGATCCAAACCAAACCAAATCTACGTACGTACGTACGTACCTCAACATATAGATGTCTTCGGAACTTATACCAACTGACCACTGGTTCATGTAAGACAACGAGGCCATCAATCATTCACTCACTCACTTCTCTTGAACGCCAACCTAGCTGCCAGTATCTAGGTTGTCTTTGCTTATCATGGTAATCAAGGGGGGCTCTCTCTCTCCCTCTCTCTCTCTACATAGATCTTAGTGATTATGAGGTGCTTATTAGACTGCAACTTGAAATTGTAGCAAGTAGATGGCTATTATTGTATGGAGTGAGGAACGGAAGAAGATCACGTGCGATTCCTAGTCAAATTCAAGTCCATAGTCCTCTAAAGTTGGTATAGGAGTTTTTAAGGTCGCCTTATAGCTGTCGGCCACGAGGCAACTGTCACTTCCATTGGGAATTGCTCTCTTTCTTACCCTTAAATCCCGGGGGTGTTTAAGAACCCAATGCCCCACGCTCACACGCCCAACTTCCCTTTGGTTTAAAGTTTAAACATATTGAATGAGCAGGATCTGACATTGCGGGCAGGAACTAGGGGAGGGGGGCCTGCAAAGCTGAAGGTTTTTTTTTTTTTTTTTTAACCTAGGTTAAAAATATGTGTTAGTCAAAAAAATTGATAAAAAAAATAAAAGACCTAGCTATCCTACTCTTTCTCTTTACACATTTCATAAAAAAAACCGTGTCTCCCTATCTTCCATCAAAACAAGGTAACCCAAAATCAAAAACCTTTTTTTTATTTTTGTTTTCACTATCCCTTCTTGCTTTTGTGTTATTTTATTGGCATTCTATTTTGTTTTTACACTTAAGTGGGTTTTTATTAATTTTTAATTTTGATTGAGCTTTTGTGAATTTGAGTGGATTTAAGGATACCTATTTTATAAATTTATAGTCTTGATCTTTATTGTTGTTCCTAATTTTGAGTCTTGAATTCTCCTAATTAAGGTTTGTCTATTTCATCTCTTTTGATTTCAGGTTGAACCATGAACAAGACAATAAAAATTGATTCTTTTTTTTTAGAAAAAAAGGAAAATATTGATAATTTACATCCTAGTGAACTAACTTCAATATGTAATGTTGAAGTAATGGTTGCTCAACTCCAACCTATTTTAATTTGTGAAGAACCTGCATTGATTATTAAGTAGTGTCGCACGTTGGAAAATCCGCGCGGCATCGGCTTGGCGATTTTTCTGTTGTTATGCGTTTTGCTTGATTTGATTGGTTCATTGGAGTCGCCACCTAGTAATTGATTGCGGGCTACTAGGAAACCGAATGTACTGGTCTTGTCAGAGATTCATGGGTAAGGGACTGGTTGTTGTTAGGGAAGGTATTAGCACTCCTAACGCACCCTACATGAGGTAAGCTGCTTCGTGGACTTGATGCGTTTTAAAAATAAAATTTTAGCCCAATTATAAGGCTTTGATAAATCAGTTATTAGTTCCCAAAATATATGTAGATACATGTTCTACATTTTTATGAGAAATACAACATGATTTTTATATGTCCTTTAGATATTTGTGCATATAAATTAAAATATTAAATTCATTTTTTCCTTTGATTCAATAACATACATAAAAAAAATACACAAACACACACACATCTCTTTTTCTATCATTGTTTTATCTTTCTTTCTTTTCTTTTCCTTTTTTACATCCACAGTACAAAATACAATTTCAAAACAAATAAACAAAAAATTACAATAACAGCCCCAAAACAATCTGGAATTTACAGGGAACACCTTCTGCAAGCCGGAACACTGTTCAGCAGGATTTTTGGGCGCGAGAACAGTGGCGGCGCGTCTTCCCACGCGCCACCGCCACTGGCGACGCGTGGGTTCACGCGCCGCCGCAAGAAACTGGAAATAGCGGGATCGGGCTCAGCCTCTTCTCCCCTTCCTTTTCCTGCCGGCGGTGACAACCACTGTCATCTGCAAAAAAGAAGGAAAACGCAAGCAAAGTTTCGGTTCTTCCTCCCCTTTTAGATCTGCTCTCTTCTAGCTTCTTCGGGTCTGCTTCACTGCGGGTCTGTTTGTCTTAGGTTTCATCTTCTTCTCCTCTGCTTTGGGTGGCAGATGGGGCGGTGCTGCCGTGGCTGACGTTGATCTGTGATGGGAAGGAGCCGCCGCTGCAAGACTGGTGAGAGGAGATGAAGAAGACAGCGGAGACTGCTGCTGGATGCCGGTCTGTGCAAAGAAGAGCCGATGGATGAGAAAAGGGGCGGCGTCTGTGGGCGCTGCTGCTGTCGGCCGCCGCTGGGTTCTTCGGTGGGAGGAGGCTGTAAAGGGGATCGGCTGCTGCTGTGTGGCTTGGTGGAGGCCGGCGCTGATGACTCTGTGGGCGGCAGCGGCTGGGAGAGAGGAGAAGGGGAGCTCTGGTTTCTGTCGGGTGTGTGGCTGAGGGAAAAGGAAATGACATGGGGCAGCTGGAGAAGAAGGAAGGAACGACGTCGGGCAGGAAGTCTGTGTCGGTTTGGGCGAGAACTTGAGGAAGTGGGGGGGAAGGTGGAGCTGCTGTGTTTGGGCTCTTAGGTATGGCTGGGAGAGGGAAGGTCTGGAAAATGGGGGAAGATGAGAGGAAAGGGAGGGGCGCCGCTCCTTTTGTTCTCTGGTTTTGGCCGGGGGAAAGGGGGCTTGAGGAAATGGTGAAGCGGCTGTGGTTGAAGAGAATGAGCTTGTCTCACGGCCGGCTGCTGAGGGGAAGAAGAAAATCCCAGGGGAGGGGGGCGACTGCTTTGGGTTAGATAGGTTTAGGGTTAGGTTTTCCCTTTTTTGTGTTGCCTCTCCCAAATTACAAAATGCCCCCCTTTTGAAAATTCAGTATAGCATGGTATTTATAGGAAGAGTTTTGCTAGGTTTTCAAATTAGTCCCTCAACTTTTCCTTTCCTTCTATTTTCCTCTTTTTTTGTAAATTTTGATTTTTCTTATTTTTTGTATTTTTGAAAGCGAGCAAATATCAACATCGACTCAATGTGGAAAATCAATGATTTTAAAATTAACGCGTTAAAAAGTTGAACGCGTTCCAAATATCTTTGAAAATTTAAATTCTTTTTAGACGATGCTGAAAATGCTAAAAACGATGCAAATGTATTAAAAATGTATTTTTTGGGTTTTCAATGTTTTTCGCTATTTTTGAATTTTTCTGAAAATTTATCAAAACATGGGTCAAAAATTGGGTAGCAACA
>Ga0307515_10023814_pt1 | contig 10705 bp, 9 predicted proteins | sample 17_EM_MG_FD_194513 | JGI IMG/M metagenome (GOLD analysis project Ga0307515, IMG submission 194513) | Populus trichocarpa ectomycorrhiza microbial communities from riparian zone in the Pacific Northwest, United States - 17_EM | ecosystem: Host-associated > Plants > Roots > Unclassified | place...
ACGTCGAATCCGGTTGCACTGCCCTGCCCACTATCCGCCGGCAGGCAGCGCCAGGCCAGCATGAAGGCCAGCAGGCCCAGCGGCAGGTTGACGGCAAACACGGCCTGCCAGCCGAAGGCACCGATCAAGACGCCGCCCAGCGACGGTCCCAGTGCCGTGCCGACGGCCGACATCGTGCCCAGCAGCCCCATCGCGCTGCCCGTGCGCGCCTTGGGCAGGGCCGCGCCCACCATCGCCACCGTCAAGGCCATCATGGCCGCCGCACCCAGGCCTTGCAGCGCGCGGGCCGCGATCAGCAGTGGCAGCGTGGGCGCCAGCGCGCCGAGTGCCGACGCGACCGTGAACAGCGCGATGCCGGCCAGCAGCAGTCGGCGCCGCCCCATCAGGTCGCCCAACCGCCCGGCGCCGACGATGAAGGTCGTGGTGACGAGCAGGTAGGCGAGCACGACCCATTGCACCTGGGCCAGGCCGGTGTGAAAGGTGGCGGCCAGCGTTGGCAAGGCGATGTTGCCGCTGCTGATGGCCAGCGACGGCAGCAGCGTGCACAAGGCCAGGCTGGCGAGCACGCCGGTGAGGGGCGCTGTGGCGGTTTCAGCGGGTTGGGCGAGGGTCGTGGTGTTCATGCCTGAACCTTAGACATTGGCCGGGCATGGCGGAAGACGCATCATCTGCACTTCATACCTGCACGAGACGCCATGTCAGACCCCGACCTCAACCTGCTGCTGACGCTGGACGCCCTGCTCACCGAGGGCAGCGTGGCCGGCGCCGCCCGGCGCCTGCGGCTGAGCCCGTCGGCGATGAGCCGGTCGCTGGCCCGGCTGCGCGAGGCCACCGGCGACCCGCTGCTGGTGCGCGCCGGGCGCGGGCTGGTGGCGTCACCACGGGCGCTTGAGTTGCGTGAACGGATCGGGCCATTGGTGCAGGAAGCACAGGCGGCATTGAGGCCGGCCGATGCGCTGAAGCTGGACCGACTGGACCGGGAGTTCACGCTGCGCACGCGTGAGGGGTTCGTCGAGAATTTCGGCGCGGCGTTGCTGGCGCGGATTGCGGCCGAGGCGCCCGGCGTACGGTTGCGCTTTGTGCCCAAGCCGGATCGGGACAGCGGGCCGCTGCGCGACGGCAGCGTGGATCTGGAGACCGGTGTGATCGGCTCGCCGACGGCACCGGAACTGCGCGCCCACGCGCTGTTCCGCGACCGTTTCGTGGCCGTCGTCCGCAAAGGTCATGCGCTGGCCAGCGGCAAGCTGACGGCGAAGCGCTACGCGGCAAGCCGGCATGTCGCCATCTCCCGGCGCGGCACGGCGGAGGGGCCCGTCGACGAGGCGCTGTCCGCCCTGGACCTGGCCCGCGACATCGCCGTCACGGTGGCGGGGTTCTCTGAGGCATTGGCTCTGGCCCGCGGCACGGACTTGATCGCGACCGTGCCGGAACGTCACACGACCCATCTGCGAGATGGCTTTCAGAGCTTTGAACTGCCAGTTGCGGTGGCGCCCTTCACGGTGTCGCTGCTTTGGCACCCGCGCATGGATGGGGATGCGGGGCATCGATGGTTGCGCAGTTGCGTTCGCGAGGTATGCCAGTGAACTTCGTCATGTCCGACCTCGCATTCAAGATCGCCCGTTGGACCGCAGTTCCCGTTGCAATCCTGTTGGCGGGTGCGTGGATGCTCGCTCCCTCACGCCTTCAACTCTCTCAGGCCAAGGAAATCACTGTCACAGCGAACCGACTGCAAAGAAAGAACATCGAGTACCTCGATCTGCAAACCTCCAATTTCCAGGAGATCCAGACCCCTTGCTACAAAGCTCGCACGCTTTGCCAGGCGCCAGTGCCTCGGAAAAGTGCCACCTTGCGCGTATGGCTGCAGGATGCAGGCCCAATGATGGGGTATTGGATCGTGAGCGCGGAATTCAATGGCCAGCAGTTGGTGACACCAGATTCGCAGGCGTCCGTCTTCCGGACTGAAAAGATCATGTGGGGCTTGGGCGCTCTGACAGCTCTCGCCGTTGCGTTCATGCTCTGGTATTTCGCCCCGTTCAAGTCGCTGGACTCAGACGATATCTAGCCACTCTGCGCTTCAGACGATCACCAGGCCAGCAACAAAAAGGGCCGGCCACCGAAGCAGCCGGCCCGAAGCGCAAAGCGCTCGAGGGAGATCTTTCAGTCTTTGTCCGCAGGCATCGCCCCAGGCATGCCATGCAGCGGCAGCGAACTCGCACCGCCCTGCTCTGCCTTCTTGGCCACGGGCTTCTTGTCCCGCACCAGATAGCTGTACAGCACCGGCACCACCACCAGCGTCAGCAGCGTCGACGTGATGACGCCGCCGATGATGGCGCGGCCCATGGGGGCTTGAATCTCGCCGCCATCGTTCAGCGCGATGGCCATGGGCAGCATGCCGAAGACCATGGCTGCCGTCGTCATGATGATGGGGCGCATGCGGATCAGCCCGGCCTCGCGCAGCGCCTCGGCCACCGTCGCACCGGCCTTGCGGGCGTGGTTGGCGAAGTCGACCAGCAGGATGGCGTTCTTGGTCACCAGGCCCATCAGCATGACCAGGCCGATCATCGAGAACACGTTCAGCGTCGAGCGCCACAGCAGCAGCGCCAGCATGACGCCGATCAACGCGAGTGGCAGTGAAGCCATGATCGCAATCGGCTGCAGGAAGCTGCCGAACTGGCTGGCCAGCACGATGTAGATGAAGACGACCGCCAGGGCCATCGCGGCCAGCAGACCGTTGAAGGCTTCGGCCTGCTGCTTGCCGGCGCCGTCCACCTTGAAGCTGATGCCCGGGGGCAGCTGGGTGGCCTTGATGAGCTTCTGCACGTCGGCGTTCACGTCGCCACCCGGGCGGCCTTGCACACCGGCGAACACGGCCTCGCGACGTTGCAGGTTCTCGCGGCGGATGACCTCGGGGTTGAACACAGGCTCGATGGTGGCGACCTGGTCCAGCGTGATGGGCGCGCCGTCCTTGGAGAAGGCGATGGGCAGCTTGGCCATCTGCTCGATGCGCTCGCGCTGTTCGCGCGGCAGGCGCAGCAGCACCTCGACCTGATTGCCGTCCGGCGTCGTCCAGTAGGTGGCGATCTCGCCGTTGACATAGGCGCGCAGGCTGGACGCGACTTGCGGCGCGGTCAGGCCCAGCTCGCGAATGGCGGAGTCCTTCAGGCGCACAGCGAAGGCCGGCAGGCCGGGCTTGACGGTCGTGTCCACGTCCACCGCGCCGGGGATCTTCTTGATCTTCTCGACCAGGTCCTTGGCGGTCTGCGTCAGCACCTCGGGGTCGGTGCCCAGGATGGTGATCCAGATCGGGCGGTCGAAGCCGACGCTGACCTCGATGCCGGGGATCTTGGCGATGTCGGCGCGGATGGCGTCCTCAATCTCCTTCTGCGAGCGCTTGCGTTCGCTACGGTCGGTCAGCGAGATGTTCAGCGCCGCCTGGTTGCGGCCGGTGGACAGGCCTTCGCCCGTGCTGCCGACGACGGTGGAGACCGTCTTGATCTCGGGATAGCTCTTAAGGATCTCCTCGATCTGCGCGACCTTGGCGCTGCCGCGTTCGATGCTGCTGGCCACCGGCATGCGCAGGTTGACCTGCGTGAAACCGTTGTCGGTCTGCGGCACGAACTCGCTTCCCACCAGCGGCGCCAGCATCAGCGCGCCGACGAAGCTGGCGACGGCGCCCCACATGACCAGGCCGCGCGGCGTCAGCGTCGCGAAGCGGAACACGCGCTTGGCGGCCTTGTCGCGCTTGCCATCCGCACTGAACGGATGGCCATAGGCGGGGATGGGCGGCACGAAGACGCGGTAGCGGCGGCCGGAGAAAGCCCAGTCGATGAGGTGCTCGTAGACGGTGTGCAGGCGATCCATGCCCCAGTCGGTCGCGCGGATGGCGTGGCCGATGACGGGCCAGTGCTTGATGCGCGTGCTCGGCGGGTCGTGCCAGACGGAGGACAACATCGGGTCGAGCGTGAAGCTGACGAACAGGCTGACCATCACCGCCACGGCGACGGTGATGCCGAAGGGGTAGAAGAACTTGCCGATGATGCCGCCCATGAAGGCGACCGGCACGAACACGGCGCAGATGGCGAAGGTGGTCGCCATGACGGCCAGGCCGATCTCGTTGGTGCCGTCGAAGGACGCGGTACGGTGGTCCTTGCCCATGGCCACATGCCGCACGATGTTCTCGCGCACGACGATGGCGTCGTCGATCAGCAGGCCGATGCACAGGCTCAGCGCCATCATCGTCATGAAGTTCAGCGTGAAGCCGAAGGCGTGCACGGCGATGAAGCTGGAGATGACGGCGATGGGCAGCGTCAGGCCCGTGATGATGGTGGAGCGCCAGCTGTGCAGGAACAGGAAGACGATGGCCACCGTCAGCAGCGCGCCTTCGATCAGCGTGTGCTTGAGGCCGGTCAACGAACCCTTGACGAAGTCGCTGTTGGCGTAGATCAGGCGCAGCTCCACGTCCTTGGGCAGCACTCTGCGCAGCTCCTCCATCGCCTCCTTCACGGCGTCGCCGGTCTTGACGATGTTGGCGTCCTGCTGCTTGAAGATATTGAAGCTGACGGCCGGCTGGCCATTGATGCGGGCGATGCTGTCCTGCTCGCGCTCGCGCTCCACCAGCGTACCCAGGTCGTTCAGCGTCAGCGCCAGGTTGCCGCGCCGGGCCACCACCATCTGCCCAAACGCCTTGGGGTCCTTCACCCGGCCCTCCACGCGCAGGATGGCGTCGGAGGTCTGGTCGGACAGCAGGCCCACGGGCTGGTCGGCATTGGCCTCGCCCAGCGCCTTGGCGATCTCGGCCGGCGTGACGCCGTAGGCACGCAGGCGCAGCGGGTCGAGGTCGATACGCACTTCGCGCGTCGTCATGCCGCCCACGTCCACCTTGGCCACGCCTTCGACGCGGCCCAGACGCTTGGCGACGATGAGGTCGGCCATCATGGACAGCTCACGCGCACCGCGGTTCGGCGACAGCAGCGCCATGACGACGACGGGCTGGGCGTTGTCGGCCTGGAAGCGCTGCACGGTCGGCGGCTTCACGTCCTTGGGGAAGGCCGCCTGCGCACCGGCGACGCGGTCGCGCAGGTCCTGCATGGCGCGGCTCATGTCGGTATTCAGCGAGAACTCGACGCTGGCCTGCACGCGGCCCTCGAAGCTGCGCGACTGGATGCGGTCCACGCCGGCAATCGTGTTGAGCGCTTCTTCCAGCGGCTTGGCAATCTCGCGCTCCACGGCCTCGGGCGAGGCGCCGGGGTAGCGGATGTCGACGAAGGCGCCGGGCAGCGAGATGTCGGGCATCTGCTCGACGCCCAGCTTGGAATAGGAGAACAGGCCCAGCACGCACAGGGCCACCATCACCATGGTCGCGAAGACCGGGTTCTGGATGGAAACGCGGGTCATCCACATGGCGCGCTCCTCATTGTTGCGCCGGGGCGGACGCAGCACCGGCGGCGCTGGCGACCTTGGCCGACTTGGTGGCGACGATCTGCGCCGGGTCGCCCTCGCGCAGGTTGTCGAAGCGCGCGGCCAGCACCTGGGCCTCGGGCTTGAGCCCGTTCAGCACCTCGACGCGGCCCTCGCGGGCATCGCTGCGGCCGGTCGTCACGACCCGGCGCACCAGGGCGCCCTTCTCGATCATCCAGACCTGCTCCTGGCCGGAATTGCGGCTGATGGCGGCGATGGGCACCGTCAGGCGCTGGGTGTCATCCTGCAGCACCACCTTGGCGACGGCGTACTGGCCGGCGCGGTAGAGCTCCTTGGGGTTGTCCAGCACCAGGGTCACGCCAATGGAGCGCGTGCCCGGCTCGGCGGCCGGCGCGATGCGGGCGATCTTGGCCTCGACCGGTTCATCCACACCCTCCACCTTCACCTGCACGGCCATGCCCGGCTGCAGGCGGCTCACTTCGTGCGTGCCCACCAGGCCGGCCAGCTCCAGCTTGGCCAGGTCGACGATGGACAGGATCTGCTGCTCCGCCGCCAGCTTCTCGCCCGGCAGCGCATGGCGCTTGGCGACGACGCCGTTGATGGGTGAAACCAAGGCCGCCTGGCGCATCGTCACCTGGCTGGTGTCGAGCTGGGCTTTGGCGGCGTTCCAGTTGGCGCGGGCGGATTCGTAGGCGGCGCGGGAGGTGTCCAGCGCCGTCTGGGCGATGAAGTTCCTGGCCGCCAGGTCCTCGTTGGTCTTGTAGGTGCGGCCGGCCTGGTCCATCTGGGCGCGCATGGCCTCGACGCTGGCACCGCGCTCGGCGATGCGGTAGCGCAGCTCTTCCAGGTCCACCTGGCCCAGCGCCTGGCCCGCCTTCACGCGGCTGCCCTCGCCCACCGCCAGGTTCAGCAGCGTGCCGTTGGACTTGGCCCGCACGATGACCGTACCGGGCGCCACCAGGGGGCCGCTGAACTCGATCTGGCCCGGCATGGCGGTAAGGACAGGCTTGACCACCTCGCTGGCGACGAATTCCAGTGCCGGCTTGGCCTTTTCGTCACCCGGCTTCTTGGTGCCGTCGCCCTTGCTGGCCATGACCGCCACGCCGGCGCCACCCACCAGCAGCACAACGGCTGCGATGCCACCCAATTTCACGGATTTGCGCATGACTCCCCCAGACACCTTCAGTTTCGAGACCTTTGCAGTCTAGAAATCTGCGGCTCGCGGCGCAGCGTCGGTGTGACGAAACGCGGTTTGCTGGGGTTGAGCTGCACAAGCCCACGATCAGGCCGGCGCCCTGACCGCACCTGCTGCAGGGTGCCGCCAGCGCCCAAACGGAGAGAATGCCGCCCATGAGCACCCCGCCCCGCCCTCCGCAACCCTACGAAGATTTCATGCGCCACGTGTTCGAGCACGGCGTGCAGAAGAGCGACCGTACCGGCACCGGCACGCGCAGCGTGTTCGGCCACCAGATGCGCTTTGACCTGGCCGCCGGCTTTCCGCTGGTGACGACCAAGAAGGTGCACCTCAAATCCATCGTGCTGGAGCTGCTGTGGTTCCTGCGCGGTGACAGCAACGTCAAGTGGCTGCAGGAGCGCGGCGTGACGATCTGGAACGAATGGGCGCGCGCGGACGGCGACCTCGGGCCTGTCTACGGTGTGCAATGGCGCAGCTGGCCCACGCCGGACGGCGGCCACATCGACCAGATCGCCGACGTCGTCAAGACGCTCAAGTCCAACCCCGACAGCCGTCGCATCATCGTCAGCGCCTGGAACGTGGCCGACCTCTCCAAGATGGCGCTGATGCCCTGCCACGCCTTCTTCCAGTTCTACGTGGCGGACGGAAAACTCAGCTGCCAGCTGTATCAACGCAGCGCAGACATATTCTTGGGCGTGCCCTTCAACATCGCCAGCTACGCGCTGCTGACCATGATGCTGGCCCAGCAATGCGACCTTGCCTTGGGCGATTTCATCTGGACGGGCGGCGACTGCCACATCTACGACAACCATGTGGAGCAGGTGCAGACGCAGCTGGCCCGTGAGCCGCGCGCCTACCCGACCATGACGATCAAGCGCCGGCCGGCGTCGATCTTTGACTACGAGTTCGAGGACTTCGAGCTCAGCGGCTACGACCCGCATCCGGCGATCAAGGCGCCGGTCGCGATATGAGCGTCATCACGTTAGTGGCTGCCGTCGCGAGAGACGGCGCCATCGGCCGCGACAACGCGCTGCTGTGGCACATCCCCGAGGACATGGCACGCTTCAAGGCGCTGACCGTCGGCAAGCCGGTCATCATGGGCCGCAAGACCTGGGATTCGATCCCGGCGAAGTTCCGGCCGCTGCCGGGGCGCCGCAACCTCGTCGTCAGCCGCTCCACGACCGCCCTGCCCGGCGCTGAAGTGTTCGCCAGCCTGGACGCCGCGCTGGCGGCCTGCACCGAGCCGGAGGTCAGCGTCATCGGCGGCGGCGAGATCTACGCCCTCGCCCTGCCGCTCGCCGACAAGCTGGCCCTGACCGAGGTGGACGCCAGCTTCCCCGATGCCGACCGGCACTTTCCGGCCTGGCCCCGCAGCCAATTCACCGAAGCCGCCCGCGAGGCGCGCGCCAGCGCCACCGGCCTGAGCTTCGAGTTCGTTGATTACGTTCGCAAAGAGAGTTGACCCATGTCCTCAGGTGGTTTCCACGTCCACGGCCCGCATGACCACGAACTGGAGCATGCCGCCCAGCACGAGCCCAAGGGCTTCGCGGGCCAGCTCGCCGTCATCACGGCCATCCTGGCCACCGTCGGCGCCTTCTTTTCCTACATGGGCGGCGCGACCCAGGCCAACGCGGCCCTCTACAAGAACGATGCCGCCATCCGCAAGACCGAGGCCAGCAACCAGTGGAACTACTACCAGGCCAAGAGCAGCAAGCAGAACCTCTCTGAACTTGCCTTCGACCTGACCACCAACGAAGAGCAGAAGGCCAAGTACAAGGACAAGATCGCCCGCTACGAGACGGAAAAGAACGACATCAAGTTGGCCGCCGAGAAGCTGGAGGCGGAGTCCAAACACTTTGACGAGCAAAGTGGCGAGCAGATGCATCTTCACCACCGCTGGGCCCAGGCAACGACCGCGCTGCAGATCTCCATCGCGCTGGCCGCCATCACGCTGCTGACGAAGAAGCGCTGGATGGAGATGGCGACGTTCGCCGTGGCCGCCATCGGCGTCGCACTGGGCGCTGCCGCCTGGTTGCACTACTGAAGTGAAAGTGAGCCCCTCGCCCGGTCTTGCGCCGCTGGACGCGCGCCGGCCCAGTCGGTCCCCCGTGGGGACGGCGATGCTTGCGGCATTGAGCCGTTCGCACATCGCCTAACCGGGTCGGCTTGGGAGCGGCCCGGCGCTCGGCCCGCGAGGTTCACGCAGGCCCGGCATCCACCTTCGCCAGCCAGCGCTGGAAAGGCGCCACGACGGCGGTCGGCTGCTCCAGCGTGGTCATGTGGCCCGATTCGGGCACCAGCACCAGCTCGACATCGCCCTTAAGCAGTCGCGCCATTTCCTCGGCTCGCTCCGGCGGCGTCACCTTGTCTTCGCTGCCGCAGACCACCAGCGCCGGGCAGCGCAGCTTGGGCAGCACATCGCGCCGGTCCTGCCTGTCCATCGCCGCCTTCTGCTGGCGCACGAAGCCGGCCTCGCCCACGCTGCGTGCCATGCCCTCCAGCAGGCGCCGCAGCCCGGGGTCGTCGGCATGCGCGGGGTGGAAGAGCTTGGCCGGGAATGGAGCGATCGCCTCGGCAAAGCCGCTGCCGCCGGACACCAGGCCGTCGACGATGCGTTGGCGGTTCTGCCTCGCCTCGTCGCTGTCGGCCTGTGCGCTGGTGTCGATCAAGGCCAGACCGGCGACGCGACCCGGCGCCTGGCGGCACAGCTCCAGCGCGACATAGCCGCCCAGCGAGAAACCGGCGACCGCGAAGGGCCCGTCGGGCATGTTGGCGATGGCAGCGGTAGCAAGGTCCGCCATGTTGTCGGCAACGTGCGTCTGCCCGATGACCACCAGGCGCTCACGCGACAGCGCGTGCAGGATCGGGTCCCACATACGCCCATCGTTCATCAGCCCGGGCAGAAGCAGCAGTGGAGTGAGTGCCATGGCATTCCTTCAGAGGAGTCGGATGGACAACCCTATGCGGGGGGCGCCACCGACGGTGTCGGACAAGCGCTGTTTTCGCCGGTGCGCAGCCGTCTTGGCGGGTCAGGGTTTGGCCGACGCAGGCCAGAGCTGGCGCAGCCACTGCGGCCGGCTCGACAAGGTCATGGCGACGGCCACCGCAGCACCGGCCAGCAGCATGAACCAGACGAGCACCGCCATCGTCGGATGGTCCACGCTCAGGCACAGCGCCAACGACAGTGCCAGGGCGGCGGCGCCACCGATGCGCGGCTTGCGCGAGCGGTGCGGGACGGCACCATGGACCTGCGCCCAGTGCGTCTCCATGCCGAGCGCGAGCCAGCTGAAGCCGGCCAGTGCGGCGATGGCGGCGGCGATCAGCAGCAGCACGTCAACCATGGCTCGGCCGCGCGCGATTCAAGGGTGCGCTGGGTGTGGAGGCAACGCCAAGGCGGGCACGCCGGCCCAGGCTGCATGCCGCATACAGCGAGATGGCCGCCGTCGCCAGCAGGCTCAGGTCGACGCCGGCCACCGGCCAGTAGCCTGCGGCGAGGGTGTTGACGAGATGGTCGCCCGTCGTCAGCGCGTTGGCGACCACGGCCCCCACCGCGCCCGCCGCGACAAGCAAGCACTGCTCGCGCCAGGCTGGGCTCATCAAACCCTGGGTCACGCGGCCATTGCGTGCAAAGGCATGCAGCACGGCCAGGCCCCAGGCGCTCCAGAACACGGTTTGCTCCCAGCTACCCTTGTCCGCCAGCGCTTGCGGCAGCACCCGGTTGGCCACCAGCATGGCCACGGTCGCGATGAGCATGCCGGTCACCGTTGTCACGGCCAGCGCGTCGACGATGCGGCTGCCCTGCCCGCCCGCCTTGGCGTGCTGCTTCTTGCGCTTCTCGACGAAGAAGATGAAGCCGGTGGCGATGCAGACGCAGCCGAGCAGGCCGCCCAGCACGTAGAGCCAGCGCAGCAACCAGTGGCGGAAGTGCTGCAGGTGCAGACCAGTGAGGAACTCGTTGACGCTGTCCACGGCCGTGCGCGGTGGGTCCTCGCGCAGCAGCTCGCCGGTGCTGGCCTTGAAGTGGATGCCCTCGCCGGTCAGCGCGACACGGTCGGTGCCGGCGCGGTAGACGCTGACGAAGGCGTTGGCATC
>Ga0307515_10023815_pt1 | contig 10704 bp, 10 predicted proteins | sample 17_EM_MG_FD_194513 | JGI IMG/M metagenome (GOLD analysis project Ga0307515, IMG submission 194513) | Populus trichocarpa ectomycorrhiza microbial communities from riparian zone in the Pacific Northwest, United States - 17_EM | ecosystem: Host-associated > Plants > Roots > Unclassified | place...
AACGCTGCGCGCTCTGCTGGACGCTGCCTGATGACGATCCTGTCAGTCGTTCAGAACGTCTGTCTCGCGGTCGGCCTGCCGAAGCCCGATACCGTGCTGTCGTCGACGGATCGCGAGATGCTGGAACTGGTCCGGCTCGCCAATGAGGTGGCCAGCGATATCCGCGACGCCGAGTTCGACTGGCAGGCTCTTCAGCTCATCCGGACATTTCAGGGCGATGCCGTCGCCGAAGCCTTCGACCTGCCGGAGGATTACCTCCGGATGAAGACGAAGGCGACGCTGTGGTCGAGCCGCTGGCTCTGGGGCATGGAGCACATCACCGATACCGACGAATGGCTGGAGCTGATGACGCTGCCCTATGTCGCGGTCTCCGGCCAGTGGATCATCTATGGCGATCAGCTGCATGTCATGCCGGTTCTCGACACCGCCGATACGGTCAGGTTCGTCTATATCAGCAAGCTGATGGTCAAGCCCGCCAGCGGGCCGAACAAGGCGGCCTTCGATGCCGACACCGATATGTTTCGCCTGTCCGAGCGGGCGCTGGAACTCGGCATCATCTACCGCTACCGCGCCCAGAAGGGCGTGGCGTCCGATGATGACGAGAACAATTACGACCAGGCCCTCTACACCGCGATGAACAACGACAAGGGTTCGAAGCCGGTTGTCAGCGGCAATGCCCGCCGCAGCTTCAGCGATGTCGGTCGCGCCTTCCCGTTCAAGGTCAATCCCTGATGGTTTTCCAGAATAAGCGACGGCGGTCTCTCCGCAAGGCCGTATCCTCATCCTTCACCTTCCAGGCGCCGGTGCGCGGCGTCATCATGAACGAGCAGCTGGGCAATTCGAAGCCGGGCGGCGCGCGGGTCCTCGAAAACTTCTTTCCGACGGCGACCGGCGCCCGCACGCGCGGCGGCAGCCGCAAGGTGGCGACGATCGGCACCGAGCCGGTGCGGCGGCTGTGGACGTTCAAGAGCGGCCATGTCGAGGAGTTCTTCGCCTCCGACGACACGCATATCTTCAACATCACCACCATCGCCAATCCCGACATTGCCCCGGTCGCCGCTGTCAGCGGGCGATCCGGCGGCTATTATTCGACCGCCCAGTTCGGCACGGCTGGCGGCAATTATCTCTATGTGGTCAACGGCGCCGACGACGCCCTTCTCTATGACGGCCTGACCTGGAAGCCGATCAACGCGCTGTCGACACCTGCTTTCACCGGAATTGCGACGGCGGCGCTGTCTTTCGTCTGGTCCTTTGCCAGCCGGCTGTTCTTCGTCGAGAAGGACAGCATGTCGGTCTGGTATCTGCCGGTCGACAGCATCGGCGGGGCGGCCGCCGAATTCTCGCTCGCCGGCGTCTTTCAGGAAGGCGGCTCGGTTCTCTCGGGCGGCAAATGGTCGCTCGATGCCGGTGACGGGCTCGACGACAAATGCCTGTTCATCTCGACGGAAGGAGAGGTCGCCGTCTTCCAGGGCACCAATCCCGGCAGCAGCGCCGACTGGCAGAAGGTCGGCGTCTACAAGATCACCCCGCCGATGGGGCCGAACGGCACCATGCAGGCCGGCGGCGATTTTCTGGTGGCGACCAAGGATGGCATCGTGCCGATTTCCGAAGCCGTCAACAAGGATGCGGCGGCACTTTCGCTCTCGGCGGTGACGCGGGCGATCGAACCGGAATGGAAGCGCCAGGTGCCGCTGCGGGCCGCGCTGCCCTGGGAAATCATGAAATGGCCTGCGAACAACATGATGGTGGTTTCGCTGCCGCGCACCGATGACAGCATTCCCACCCTTTGTTTCGCCGCCAACCTGCAGACCGGCGCATGGGGCTTCTTCACCGGCTGGGATGCCCGTTGCATGGCCCAATATGCCGGCGACGGATATTTCGGCAGCGGCAAGGGCACCATTCACCGCATGGAGGACGGCGGCAGCGATGACGGCCTGCCCTATACCTGCACCTATGTCGCATTGCCCGACCAGATGCGCAGCCCCGGCGCCCACAAGATCATTCATTCGGCGCGCGCCACCGTCAATTCGAACATTCCGTTCAAGCCGAAGATTTCGGCATCGATGGATTACCGCATCGATCTGCCGGCCGTTCCGCCCTCCGTTCCGGATCTGAGCAGCAGCGTCTGGGATGTCGGCCTGTGGGATGTCGCCCTCTGGGATGCCGGATCGGTCAGCGAGATTTCCACGCGCTGGGTATCGATCGGCAATTCCGGCTATGCCGTCTCGCCGCAGATCCAGATCACCTGCGGCACCAACATCAGGCCGGCCACCGAATTGATCCAGCTCGACGTGCTCTTCGAACTCGGCAAGGTGATGGTGTGATCAGCTGGGCAATCGCCAAGGAAGACGAGATCGGGCTTTTGTCGCGCTGGGTCGCCGACCAGATATGGCCCGGCCAGCGGCGCGATTTCGGCCACTGCCAGGGCATGGCTGTCATCGCCGGCGACACGCTGATCGCCGGCGCGATCTACCACAATTTCGAGCCGGCAGCCGGTGTCGTCGAGATATCGGCGGCATCGACCTCCAAGCGCTGGCTGACCAGGGAAACGTTGAGGGTGCTGTTCCAGGTGCCGTTCCGGGACTGGCGCTGCCAGGCCGTCGTCATGCGCGTGTCGGACCATGACGAGGCGCTGCACAGCATCCTCTACCGATATGGCTTCGAGAAATTCCGCATTCCGCGCCTTCGCGGCCGGGACCAGGCGGAGAATGTTTTCGTCCTGACCGACGAGGCCTGGGCCAACAACAAATTCAACCGAAAGAACGAGGTGCACTGATGGGCAAGCCAAAGGCCCCGAAAGCTCCAGACCCCAAAGCGACGGCCGCCGCCCAGACCGGCACCAACGTCTCGACGGCGCTCGCCAATGCGCAGTTGCAGAACGTCAACCAGTATGGGCCGGATGGCAGCGTCACCTATTCCACCGACGGCTACAGCACCTTCACCGACCCGACGAGCGGCGCGACCTACAGCATTCCGCGCTATACCCAGACGACGACGCTGTCGGCGGCCCAGCAGGCGATCAAGAACAAGAACGATGCGGCGAGCGGCAACCTTGCCGATATTGCCGCCAATCAGTCGGGTTTCCTGAAGAATTATCTGTCGAAGCCGGTCGATCTGTCGAACGAGGCGACGGAAGCGCGCTTGATGGAGCTCGGCCGCAAGCGCCTCGACCCGGCGATTGCGCAGCGCGACGAGGATCTGCGCACGCGGCTCGCCAACCAGGGCATCAAGGCCGGATCGGACGCCTATGGCAGGGAGCTCGACACCTTCAACCAGGGCACCAACGACGCCTATACCAGCCTTCTTCTCAATGGCAGGCAGCAGGCCGTTCAGGAGGCGCTGACCGAGCGAAACCAGCCGCTCAACGAGATCATCGGCCTGATGGGTGGAACGCAGGTGGGTGTGCCGCAGTTCGGCGCCACTCCCAACCAGCCGAGCCTGCCGACGGTGGATTATGCCGGCCTGGTGCAGTCGAACTATCAGAACCAGCAGAACGCCTATCAGCAGCAGGTCGCGCAGCGCAACAGCATCTTCGGCGGCCTCTTCGGCGCCGGTGCGGCACTGCTCGGCAATCCGGCGCTGTCGGATCGTCGCGCCAAGACCGATATCAGGCCGGTCGGCAGGCTGATGGGCCACAAGCTCTATGAATATCGCTATCGCGGGTCATTCGACGACGGCCGGAAGCATGTCGGCGTCATGGCGCAGGAAGCCGAGAAGAAGCGCCCCGACGCCGTCTCGACACGTCCGGACGGCCTGAAACAGGTCAATTACGGCAAGCTCTTCGACATCGGTGAAAGGATGGGTGCATAATGGCTGGATTTCTGTTCGGCGCAAAAACCGGCGAGACGGCTGAATCCCTCGCCCGAAAGCGCGCAATCGCCGAAGCGCTGATCGCCAATGCCACCAGCCACACGCCGCAGAACATCGGCGAGGGCATTGCCGCGCTCGGCCAGGCGCTGTCCGGCCGGCTTGGGCTCAACGCCCTGCAGAAGCAGCAGCAGGCCGGCAGCGCCGCCCTCGATGAGAAGATCAGGAACTATGGGGGCAGCGGCATCCCCTCGCCGGGCGCGGCCGCGGTGATGGGCGCAACTTCGCCGGCGCCTGTCGATGTGAGCGACAACCCGGTTGTCGGTCTCGGCGGCAACCCGGTCTATGACGACTTCATGGGTACGGTGAAGACCGGCGTAAGCAACCCATACGGCCTGGCGGCAGTGGCAGCCACCGCAAGGGCGGAGAGTGACTTCGACCCGAAGAACGTCAACCGCACATGGCGCGATCCGAGCGAAAGCGGGCAGCCAGGCACGGCCGGCGGCATCATGTCCTGGCGCGGGCCGCGCTATAAGGCTTTGGCGGCAACCGGTGACCTTTCGCCGGCTGGCCAGGGCAGGTTCTTCCTTGCGGAAAACCCGCAACTGATAAAGGCGCTGAACAGCGCAAAAAGCGTCGAGGAAGCCCAGGGCCTCATGAACCGGGCATGGGCTTTTGGCGGCTACGACAGACCGGGCGGTGAAACAGCGCGCCGCATGGCCTATGCACAGGGCTTCCTTCCGAAATTCCAGGGCGGCGGCCAGCCGGTGGCGAGCCTCGATCCCGCCGGCATGCCGCAGACCGCGGCAAGCAACGCCGCGGCCCCGCCTTCCGGTTCTATCGATCCTCAGGTGACGACCGGCACTCGCAAGCCTTCGCCCGCCGTCGTCGCTGCCTTGGGCGCCGGCCCCGGCATTGGCGCACCGCCGGCCCAACTGTCACCCGTCGGCGCAGCCCTTGCCGGTGCGCCTGCCGTTGGCGCCGGGCCATTGCCGCCGCTGCAGAGCCGGGACATCGCTCCCGCGCCGAAGATTGCCGGCATTCCCGGCGAGGGAAACAGCCGTGTCGCGCAGGCCGAGATCGGTGCAAACAGCCAGCAGACGCCGCCACCACCGCCCGGAACCATCGATCCGCATTACCTCGAGATCCTGAGCGATCCCTATATCACGCCCAGCCAGGCCGCCGCGGTGCAGGCGATGATGCAACAGGATCAGGCGCGCCAGCAGGCCGCCTATGACGCCTGGCTGAAGCAGAACGATCCTTCCTATCGGCTGGCGATCGAGAAAGCACAGGCGGAAGTCGACAATCTCAGGAACCCGAGGATGTCGCCGGCCGACGAGGCGCGTATCCGGCTGGAGCAGGAAAGATACGCCGACGATAAAGGCAGCAGCTGGGAAAAGCTCGATGACGGGCGGCTCTTCAACAACAGGACCGGCGAGATCCGCGAGGCGCCTTCAGTGCGGGGTATCCCTTCCACGCCGGGCATCGACCTGTTCGGCGATGGGGGAAATCCGCCCGCTGCCCCGCCGGCACAGCAGCCGGGCCAGGTGGGCAATGGCGCGGCCGCCGCTCCGAAGCTCACCCCTGACGAGGCAAAGGCCGCAGGCCTGGCCGATCGCCTGACCAATGCGACGGCGCTCATCGACCAATATAAGGATGTCGGCCGCAGCAACCTGTTCCAGGGCGCCAACGCCATCGAGGACCATATCCCCTTTGCCGTCCCCGATTTCCTGAAGAACCAGGTCGTCCCGGAAGAATACCAGAGCTATGACCAGGCCCGGCAGGACTTCGTCAACGCGCTGCAGGGCAGGCCACCGGGATCTGTGGTTTCACCGCAGGAACTCGAGAGCGCCACCATGCAGTATTTCCCCTTGCCGGGCGACTCGCAGGACAGGCTCGACCAGAAAAAGCAAAACCGTGAAGCCCTGGCGAGAGCAAAGGCGCGCGAAGCCGGCGCGAGCTACCAGCCGCCGCCGCCTCCGGCTGCGGCTGCGGCTACGCCCGCACCGCCGCCTGCACCCGCGCCGACATCTGCGCCGGCTCGGCGCCCGACAGCGAGAAATCCTAACACAAACGAAGTCATCGAGTTCGATGGCCAGAACTGGGTACCGGTGAAATGAGCTCTCTTCCCCCTCTGCCGCCCGGCTTTCAACGCGACAAGCCCGAGCCGGTTCAATATGTTCGTGTCGCACCTCCTCCTGGCTTTGTCCTTGACGTGCCGGAGCAGGATGGCAGTCTGAGCATCAACAATATGGCACGCTCGGTGGCGACCGGTGTCCCGATCATCGGCGGCGTTCTGAACCGGCTCGATGCGGCAACCAACGCCACGCTTGCGCCGCTGATCGATCCTCTGCTGCCGGACAGCTTCGAGAAGCTTCCCGGCGACTGGCAGGCCCGTTACAACAGAGCGCTCGATATCCAGAACGGCATGGACAAGGCTTTCCACGCAGAACATCCCTATGTCGATACCGGGCTGAACATCGCCGGAGGCGTTGCCGCCACGATCCCGGCGATGGTCGCAGCACCCGCCGTGTTTGGTGCAGGCACCAGCGGCCCAGCGGCGAACGCTCTGATTTCCGGCGCAACGGGGGCGACGCTAGGCGGGACCGATGCCGCCATCAGATCTGACGGCGATCTGAAGTCGACTGCCTGGGGCACCGGGACCGGGCTTGTCCTGGGGGCTTTGGGGCCTGTCCTAGGCCCAGCCGCCGGCAAGGGCGTGAAATCCCTGGTCGACGTCGGGCGCAGGTTCAGCGCCGCCAGGATTGCGCAGATGGAACCTCGCGCGCTGAAATATCTGTGGCGCGCAGTTGATGCCGACGGCCTCGACGCGGCCGGGATGCGGCAGCGCCTGGCAGACATGGGGCCTGATGCGATGCCTGTCGACCTTGGTCCGAATCTTCAGGCACAGGCCGGCACGCTGGCTGCGAAGGGGGGGAAACCGCAACAGGTGATCGGCACGGCGCTTGCAGACCGGCAGGCCGGCGCCACGGGACGCATCAACACGACGCTCGACGAGAACTTCGGTCGCGCCCGTGTGCCGTCTGAACTCGATGCCGAAATTGCCGCCAATCAGGCGGCGCAGACGCAGGCGATGCCCGGGATCAACGAGATGGATGCCCCGCTTGCCGAACTCGCGCGCCAGCGTGACGCCCTGGTGCGCGGGCAGCAGGTTCTGGACAGCGGCCGCACGGCGCCGCGGCCGGCAGAGCTTGCGGCCGAAATCGAACAGGGCGCCTTGCCTCAGGGAGCGCAGATCGGTCCTTCCGCGGTACCGCTGCGCCTGTCGCAGGGCGCCCGTGCCGACATCGACCGCATCGTCGGCAACAACGCCAACGACATCGCCGAGCTGAACCGGCTGATCAAGGGCGGCGGCGACTGGAACCGCGCCAAGCTCTCGAGTCTGTTCGGACCCGAGAAAGCCGACCGGGTGTTCAAGGTGCTGGAGAATGAACAGGTCTTTGCCGATACCGCCAAAGCCGTCACCAAGAGTCGCGAAGCTGCAGCCGGCGCGGCCGCTCAGAACGAGTTCAGCAGCGCCAATGCCGGCGGCTTCAGCCTGAAGCCATTGCGCAAGGCCGGCGGCCTGCGCGACGCAGCCCGCTCCTTCGTCGTGGACAAGGCCGAGAGCGTCATCAAGGCGCTGCTGCCGGACAGCGAAGGCGCAGCCCAGAACAGCCTCGCAACGGCCCTCGTCGGCCAAAACAGCGATGCCGTTGTTCGGGCGCTTGCGGTTCTCGAAAGCCCGAGCCGGGCAGCCGCTCTCGCCAGCCCCGTCGTCAAGGCCCTGCTGCTCTCCGGCGGTTCCGGGAGGGCGCAATGACGGGTCGATCCTGCAGATCGCAAGGTAAGGCATGATTGCGACGCCGGCACCATCAAGGTTGAGGAAATTTATATTCGACGAGGCGGTTCTTCGAGCCGCCTTTTTCCATGCGAGGTATCGAAATGCCAAGAAACGGATCAGGCGTCTACTCGAAGCCGCCGAACACCACGGCCCAGCCGAACACCACCATCAGAAGCGCCATGTTCAATTCGGTCGTCGACGACCTGGCGGCCGACGCGAACGATCCGAGGCCGGTCACCGCCGGCGGAACCGGGGTATCGTCCGTTGAAGCTGCACGCGGGGTTCTTTCGCTGGACTACAAGGTCGTCTATGCGGAAAAATCGGCGGACTACACCGCCGTCGAAGACGACAACAATGCCGTCCACCGCTTCACCGCCGCCGCGACCGTCTCCCTGACCGCCGCTGCAACGATGGGCGCAAACTGGCACTACACCATCATTGCCGACGGCGGCGATGTGGTCATCAATCCGAACGGATCGGAAACCGTCAATGGCGCGGCGACCTGGCTTGTCCCGAACGGAACCAGCGCCTTCATCATCTGCTCCGGTTCCGCCTTTTCCACCGGCAGGGGCGAGGTCAAGGCCGAACTCGATTACGTCAGCGGCCTGGTGCCCGCCTCTGTCAGCACCACGTCACTGTCGATTTCCATCGGTGTCGCCTTCTTTGCCGGCATGAAGCAGACTTTCGCTTCCGCCTTCACCAAGACCATGGCCGTGCCATGGGCGGCGGGCACCGGCAACGGGTTGCTTGACACGGGGGCGATGGGGGCGAGCAAGACCTATCACCTATGGGTTCTCAGGAACGGCACGACCGGAGCCGGAGATTTCATCGCCTCGCTGAGCAACACTCACGCAGGCGTCGCCGCCCCGTCCGGATGGACAGTCCTCCCGAACTCCCGCATCGGCTCCTTCCTGACGAACGCCAGTTCGCAGATCATCCCGTGGAAGCAGTATGGCAGCAGGGTGAAGCTCATTGACGCCATTACCGAATTCTCCATCGCGTCGTCATTCAACAACCCCTTCTATAATCCGGCAGGCACGCCAAGCGGCATTTCGGTCGATGCCAGGTTCCTCTTGAGCACGGCGGTCGGGGCTAATTCAAGCGCCAACTTCCGAGCGGACACAGAAGTCACGGGCAACTCGGCAGGCGATGCAAGCTTGGCTGTCAACGTGGTCACCGCTGTCGCCGTGCAGGTTGGCCAGAGGTGCCGGACCATGCCTTCGGGCCTCATATGGATTCGCGGGGACGTTCATGTGGGCACGGCGACCCAGACCCTGATCACCGTGGGATGGGATGACTACATAGTTCCGAGGATGGGCGCATGACCGAGACAGTTTACGTGATGCGAGATGAGAGCAGGAAAATCGTCGGGGTCTTTTCTCGCGACCAGGAGGGCTTTTCCCTGGAGCCTCTTCCCGATAACAGCCCTGACGTCGCGGCTTTTCTAAATCCGCCCGGCTTTTATACCATATCAAAGACAAGGCCATGGCTGCGTATGAGCGAAGACGAGGCTGATACCGTAGCGGCAGCCATGGATGCGGCTGACAATCGGTTGCGGGCGATCTATAGCGCCGCACAGCACCTGCAATCGAATGATCCGCTTTGGCCCATGTTCAAGGGCATATTGTCAACTGCGCTTTCGCCGGAACGGGCGGAAGAACTCCTTGCGCGGGAAAGTTGAGATGCGAAGCCATCCGACCAGCCTGACGCCGCTCATCGCGGCATGATACCTGACGCATCATGAGCACCATATTTGTTGTCGCCTTGCTGTTTGAAACCGGCACCCAATGGCAGAAGGTGGCGCTGGACATCACGTCGATACCGGCCGGCAAGGCCTTTGCCATCGGGATCCAAGGAGAAACGCCGGCGCGAGACTTCAACGAAGGGCATTTCGATATTGCCAAATTGGCAATGTCGAACCCGCTCGATCGCTTCGCGGCCGGTATATTCGGGTAAAATCACCATCATCTGCTGACCTCGACAGGCTCGCTTCGGCGGGCCTTTTTCCTTTCCAACAATCCGGAGCCACCCAATGCAGGTCCTCGACCCCGCAGTCGAATTCGATCGTTCTCTTGCCAAGGTTCTCGTGCACGAGGGTGGTTATTCCAATCATCCGCAAGATCCCGGTGGCGCGACCATGAAGGGCGTGACGCAGCGGGTCTATGACGAATATCGCCGCTCGATCGGCGCGTCGCCGGTACCGGTCAGGAATATCAGCGACACCGAGCTGCAGGCCATCTACCGCAGGAAATATTGGGACGAGATCAAGGGCGACAAGCTGGCGGCCGGCATCTCCTACGTCGTCTTCGACGGCGCGGTGAACTCCGGCGTTGCGCAGTCCGTCAAATGGCTGCAGCGCGCCCTTCAGGAGCTTGGTCTCTATCAAGGCGCCATCGACGGCATTCTCGGGCAGGGGACGCTGCTGGCGCTTGCAGGCGTCAACGACAATGACAGCCTGATTGCCCGTATCTGCGCCCGCCGTATCGCCTTCCTCCGCGCCTTGAAGACGTTCAGGACTTTCGGCAAGGGCTGGACGGCCCGCGTCGACGGCGTGCGCGCGGTCGGTCAGGCATGGGCATCCGGTTCCGTCGGCCCCGATATCGGCTATATCTCAGGCGGCGAGGCCAAGGCTTTCATCTCCGATGCCAGGGCCGCGCCGGTGCTTGCGGTGGCGGACGCCACGACCGGCGGCGGCGTCGGCTCCGGCGGCCTTGCGGCAACCCTGCAGCAGGTGCAGGACCAGCTTTCTCCGCTGAGCGACAGCAGCGCGCTTGTCGGCAAGGTGGTGGCCGGCCTCATCATCGTCAGCGCGGTCCTGACCATCGGCGGCCTTGGTTATCGCTGGTATGCGAAACGCAGGAAGGATGCGCTGAAAGACGCGCTCGATATCCCGGCGGCAAGCTGATGGATTTCCTCCTCAAACTCATCCCCGACGCGCTCAAGCTGCCGCTTGCCGGCGGTCTCGGGCTGATCCTCGGCGCGGCCCTCATCTTCTATCCGGCAAAGTGGATCGGCGCCGGCGACGAGCGCCAGGCCGCACAGACCCGCGCGGG
>Ga0307515_10023817_pt1 | contig 10704 bp, 8 predicted proteins | sample 17_EM_MG_FD_194513 | JGI IMG/M metagenome (GOLD analysis project Ga0307515, IMG submission 194513) | Populus trichocarpa ectomycorrhiza microbial communities from riparian zone in the Pacific Northwest, United States - 17_EM | ecosystem: Host-associated > Plants > Roots > Unclassified | place...
TTATTTAAAAATACTCAGGCTAGTTTGGGTTGATACTTATTAGGTTCGGATTAAATTATGTTTTTATTATTTTTTGCTAGTAATTATCTTATACATTAAAAAACTTGTTATGAAAGTTGAACACCTCATATTTGTTTTTATTTTCTTTTTTTTAATTGGATCTTCCAAACGTTTTTTTTTACCTCCTTAACATTGGTTATATGAATAATAAATCACTTCAGATATATTTGGATGTAATCAAGAGATTTATTATCATTTATTATTAGTATATATAATTCTTAATTTATTTTATTAAATATAAACTTTTTAATTTATAATTAAATTTTTTCTTGATGAAAAAAAAAACACTCGGCACTCTTTTTTAGGTTGATAAAAAAAAATATCCTCCCTCTCACAGCAGCGTAGTGTTAAAAATAAACAAGTAATAATAATAATAATAATGTTTTAGATAGCTACAATACATGTGTTAGCTAGGAAATGAATTTAGGCAGTTAATGTCTTTCAGTGACTTTCATAATCTAGTAACAAATATTTAATATAATTTAATTTGTTAATAAATATATTATATTATTTGGTAAATATAATTTGATACAAGGTAATTTATTGTAAAAATGTAAAGTTGTGAGGGTAAAATAGTACTCTTATTTACATTTTCAACGAAATATAATAAATATATATTATAGAAAAATTTTATTTTAATTAAACGAAACACATGAATATTATGTATGAAGGAATTGTTTCAAAAGCACATCTAATAATCTTTAGGGATGTTTGAGAGTGTGATAGTGGTTGCTTTTGAAAATAATTTTTTAAAAATATATATTAAAATAATATTTTTTATTTTTTAAAACTCATTTTTGATATTAGCACATGATTTAAAAACACATACAAAAAATTAATTTGAAATAAATAAAAAAATAAAATAAAAATAATTTTTTAAAAAAACACTTTTGAAATATAAAAATAAACAAACCCTTCTATTATATATATATATATATATATATATATATATATATATATATATTACACGAATATGAAAAAGGAGATATTTTTGTTTTCTAATACTTTTAAATTGGATAGCCCACTGCTAGCTCTCATGTTCATAATTAATTATCTTTATTTTCTAGTTTTAATTCAACAATATGATTTGATGTATGTGGTTAATTAGTGATGTAAGAAACTTTTAGTATAACTTATTATCTGTGTGCCCTAATTTAGAAATTCCTTAATTTAATGAAATCCTAAATCAAAGTGTGAGGTGAATGGTCCACCAAACTTCTCTAACAAGCTTACCTCTTGTTGCTATCTGTTTTTGTTTTTACGTGTTTGGTTGCGTGATTACTTCTGCGTTTAAAGCAATCATTTGGTAATGTTTCAACAACAAATTTATACTAGTAGGGCTTATTATTAATTATGGCATAACCACAGGTTTACAAGAAGCAGCTAAGAGCTACTTCTTGTGCTGGGAAAACTCATGAACAGTGGAGTCATGCTCCACTATTCATGGGTTTTCTTCAATGAACAGTGGAGCATGCTCCACTGTTTTGACCGGACCGGTCCGATTCAAAGCTAAAAATACATTGAACCGGGTCCGATCTAACAAAATAAAAAATATATTTTTTATTTTTAATTGTGTTTTATTCGAAAAACTAGTGTTAAACATTATTCAATGACACTATATAAATTAGACGGAGATCGCTTGATGACATAACATTTACAGAATTTGATCGCAATCCTAATTTTATTCCTGATTATATTTTACCTATGTTGTTGCGCTCTTAAAAAATTTAATGGAATAATAAAAAATATTTTATAAAAAATATTATTTATTTCATGATATAATAGTAATAGTTAAATCTACAATATTTAAATTAAAAACCATAAATATTAATATATATTTTTTAAAATTATTTTATAACCTCAATTTCAAAAGCATTCTTAACCAAACACATTAAACTACTTTTTGTTCAACCTCAATTTCAACCACAGTTTTAACCAAACATATATTTTTCCAAACCAACATTTGACTAAAAGTACTTTTTATAAAATAATTTTTTTCAAATCACAACCATAACAGCTACCGCAATACCAAACACACTTTCAAGACTATTCCTCCTACCAACGTAGAGATGCTTTATGGCTACCAAATCCAACGCATTAACTTCATGGAATAACTTAGAGTGTGTTTGGGACTGTGATTGTAATTATTTTTTAAAATATTTTTTACTCGTAAATATATTAAAATAATATATTTTTTATTCTTTAAGAATTATTTTTAATATCAGTGCATCAAAATGATCTAAAAACACTAAAAAATTATTAATTTAAAGCAAAGAAAAAAATATTAATTTTTTCAAAAACACTTTTAAAATGCAAAACAAAAACATATCTATTACATTTTGTTAAATTCAGTTCAGTCATTCTAGCAGGTTAATTTGAGATTCAAAACATGATTAAAAATCAAGTTTTTAATTGAATTGAATAAGATATTAACCTGATTATATTTTTAGTAATCTAGTTAACTAAATAGCTAAATATAGTAAAAACTCAACCGGCAAAAAAAAAATACATAAGGGTGGGAGGGATCTAACTTTTAACATAATTTTAGCTGTATCATTATCCATCAAAACAAGTAAAACAACTTCAAATGTAATGTGGAGTCTAAGTAAGGTGCTTGAATGGTAAGGTGGTTGGGTTTTAATAAACATGTCAATCAAGGGTTTGTACATCAATTTTTTATTTATGTATAATTTATTGTAATTATTTTAATATTTCTTGTTAAAAAGTTTTCAACAATGTTTTAACTCTAAAAGTGAGTGAAATCCACTTTAAATCTGACTTTAAATATGTTTATTAATTATATTTTATTAAAAGGAATTTTAAAGCCTGTTTGAAAGTGTAGTTACGGTTGCTTTTCAAAATGTTTTTTGTGTTGAAATGCATTAAAATGATGTTTTTTTATTTTAAAAAAATCATTTTTGAGATTAGCACATCAAAACGATTCAAAATATACAAAAAAAAATTAATTTTTAACAAAACAAAATTGAATTTTGGAGGAACGCGGATTGCACCGCGTTCCAATCGCTCTCTATATTATGAGAATGAAATTATTACTATAAAAACTCAAATATGCATAGAGATAATAATATGAGAAATCACTACATAAAGATGAATAACTTTTGGCTTTGAATCTTTATTACTGAAATAATTTCAACATGACCCACAGTTATTCAAACAATAAATTCCTTTTTTGTTTGAATAAAATTCAATGGACAAGGGAAGATTAAACTCTCAACCTTCTATGTTTTGAATTTTGAATAAAATTCATTAGACCATGGAAGATTGAACTCTCAACATATCCTGGTTGGCTCACTTGGCACTGGCAAGCTGGGTGCGGAGCAGCTTGGCAGCATCAACCATGTTCTTGAGAGCTGGCTTCACCTCGGTGTACTTGCGAGTCTTGAGTCCACAATCAGGGTTAACCCATAAGATGTTTGTCTCAAGCACTGCAAGCATCTTGTTAATTCTGTCAGCAATCTCCTCGGTTGATGGTATTCTAGGAGAGTGGATATCATAGACACCAGGGCCAATTCCAGCACCATATTTCACTCCCTCACGGAAGACTGAGAGAAGCTTTTCATCGGAGCGAGAGTTCTCTATGGTGATCACATCAGCATCCATGTCGATAATTGATTGGATAATGTCATTGAAGTTGGAGTAGCACATGTGAGTGTGGATCTGCAGGAATTAAAAAAGAGTAAGCGACTGCATAAATGAAAAGCAACCGGGAAAGAGACGCCTAGCTTGAATTTGAGTTGTGAAATTCCGAGTGAAGTGGATAACAAACCTGAGTGGTGTCCTGTACGCCACAGTTGGTGATCCTGAAGGAGTGGACTGCCCAGTCCAAGTAGAAAGCTTGCTCAGACTTCCTAAGAGGCAAGCCCTCTCTCAAAGCAGCCTCGTCAATTTGGATAACAGTGATACCGTTCTTCTCAAGATCCTCCACTTCATCCTTAATGGCCAAAGCAATCTGGTAGCAAGTCTCATATCTGAAAATTGGAAAATGTATTCACATTAAACCAGATTGAAACTATGATAGATAAACCAGCTAAAAGCAACATCTTTTTGTATCTTATTTTCCCTATCTTGCTCCTTCTATTTTCTATACCTGGGTTGATCATTTCGAACAAAGGACCAGTTGAGAATGGTGACAGGGCCTGTAAGCATTCCCTTCATTGGGCGGGCAGTCATGCTCTGAGCCAAGGTAGACCAGAAGACAGTCATTGACTTGGGGCGGCTCACATCACCATATATAATTGGTGGCTTCACACAGCGAGAGCCATAAGACTGCACCCAACCATTGGCAGAGAATGCAAAACCTGACAATTGCTCTCCGAAGTATTCAACCATATCGTTTCTCTGCAGTAATTAATGACACATAAGTTGGATGTTCAAGATTAGTAGTTGAAGATACAAGCAATCTCTAAAGAAAGAGTTTTCTGAAACAGAGTGATCACCCAGTAATGCTTATACTATATGAGTGTGCGCGCGCGCGCGTGCATGTAAAAGTAAAAAAGCTAATTTGATGAGAAAAATTCACCTCAGGCTCTCCATGAACCAAAACATCAATATCAAACTCCTCTTGAAGTTTGACAACTTTTCTAATTTCCTCCTTGATGGCTTTAACATAGTCATCTTCAGATACCCTGAAAGAAGAATCATAAAAGCACATTAATAAACAAATTCTCGCCATAAAAACCAAACAGGTATGAAAATAACGGAACTTTAACTCACTTTTTGGCTTTGTATTCACGGCGGACTTTCCTTAGTTCCATGGTTTGTGGGAAGGACCCAATTGTGGTGGTTGGTAGGATGGGAAGGTTAAGCTTCTTTTGCTGAGCATCAAGTCTGGCACTAACATTTGTAGCACGGCGGTGATCAGAACCCTTCAAAGCAGCAGCCTGCGTAGGCCAGAGCAGAAAATCAAAATAAATACAAAAGAATACCCCTGCTTGAAAGCATCAAAGCAAAAAAAAAATCTAGCTAAGTACATACAGCCTTTTGAACAGCCTCATTGTTGACTCGTGGGGAGGACTTTCTTGAGGCCAGGGCAGCAGCATTAGCAGAGAAGATTTCCTGAAAATTGAACCACAAAAATGAGACTTGCGATGATGATAAAAAAATTTTGAAAGTATAAAACAAGAAAACAAACTCTCCGAGCCAATCTAGCAACAAATTCTACATAGTTGTTCAAGCATGGATAGAAGGAAGATACCTCGTCCTTTTGACCGGCCAAAGCCTTGGCCAATGCATTTACTTCAACAACTTTTTGAGCAGCAAATGCAAGCCATGATTTTATTTCCTTGTCAAGCTTGGTCTCATTGACAAGATCAACAGCAGTGTGGAGAAGTGAGCAGGAAGTGGAGACTACAAGCTTGTCTGTGTAGATAAAACATGAATTAGTATTATGTCTTCAAACATATTTATCATTGTGCCAAAAATGCATGCAAGAAAAAGAAAAAAAAATACCTTTTCCAACAATGCCCTCAAGAGTTTCGAGGGTGCTGAAAGAAGCAGCAAGATCATTAGCCCAGATGTTCCTTCCATCTACCACTCCAGCAAAGAGATATTTTCCCTTAGGGAAATCACCCTTGATCAAGTCAAGGGTCTTGGTTCCACGAACCAGATCAAAACCAAATGCAGTAACACCCTTCAAAGAGGTGAGGGTCTTGTATTGCTCGGCAGGAATATCAGCAAAGTAGGTTTCGATAAGAACATTCAAGCCAGATAGAGTTGACTCTAGTGCAGAGTAGGCCCCAGTAAATGCTTGCAATTTGTGAGATTCAAGATCCATCACGAGTGTAGGCTCATCAAATTGAATCCAGGATGCACCAGCTTCTTTAAGCTCTGAAATAACCTCCCTGAAGATAGTAATGGAATAATTACACCAATAAACATATAGAGACCCGATCAATGATAAATGTAGAATATCATTTATTTACTTGTAGATTGGAAGGATTTTTCCGAGAAGGGAGAGGAGAGAAAAGCTTTTCTCCACACCCTTTGCAGGTTTGGATAGCAACAAGTAGGAGACTGGGCCAATAAGGACTGGTACAGTGTCTACTCCAAGCTAAATAAGAGACAGAAAAACTATCAGTTTATACGGAATTTGTCAGGTAGTGCAATCAGGAATTTAGCATTAAGAAGCAAGTATAATCATGGTGAGTATAGGCTCTCCAAATTCCATATCAATATCAGGCCATTCTGAAAGTTAGATGGCTTTAAATAGACCGACTAAAAGATTTCAAAATGATTCTATCAACATTTCAGCAATATTTTGAACTTCGATTTTCAGATTGAAAGCAAATCAAATACCATTTTGCAAACCTTGCAGCTGTGCCTTAACTCTGTTTATGTTGCATTTATACTAGCAGTTGACAGATCATGATGATTAAGAGCGTGTTTGGCAGTGTGGTTGCGGGTGCTTTTCAAATAACTTTTCGTGTCAAAATGCATGTCAATAATGTTTTTTCATTTTTTAAAAATTATTTTTGACATCAGCACATCAAAACGATCCAAAACGTACAAACCATATTAAATTTTAGCAAAAAAAAAAACAATTTAGGAACGCGGTTTGAACCGCGTTCCCAAACGCTTCCTAAATATCTAATTTATTAATGCATGAGCTATTAGACGTCTAGCTCTGATATTATATAGAAAGATGTCAACAAAGGAAGGTAGAACAAGAGCACTTACTGCCTTAGCCTCCTTGTATTCAGTCACTGCTTTGTGAGAAGCATATGAGAACTTGACATCAGGACCCAATTCGGGGACAATGAAATGGCTGAATCAAAACATCATCAAATAGTTCAGTGACCTTTTCTCTCTTTTTTTCCCCTTTTTTCAGGAACATAATTTCAAAACACAATTATCATATCAAATGACAGAACTAGTCACAATACCAAAGTACGAAGAGGAGGTATCACTTACTAGTTGGTGTCAAACCACTTGGTCATTTCCATGGCGGGAACAGAGGCATTTCCTCTAGCCATGGAGAAATAAACATCGAATCCAATCTCACCACCATTCCAGCCATATCTTGGTGGAACTGCACCGAGCATTGCGGTGGTGTCGAGCATCTGGTCATAGTAAGAGAAGGTGTTGCTCGGGATGTATTTGATCCCAGTATCAGCCATCTGCTTCCAGATGGATTCCCTGAGATCAGCTGCAACCTTTTGCAAATCCTCAGCACTGCTCTTCCCATCCCAGAAAGATTCCAGTGCAAACTTGAGCTCTCTCTTGGGGCCCATACGAGGATATCCAACAATGTGTGATGCCATTTTTCTGCTTCTTATGCCACACCAAAATCAAGATTCAGTTTTTCTTGATCCAAACATTCAACTTTCATAGATCTATCAAAATTAAGCTCTAAAATAACAATTAAGCTGCAAAAACTAATCCGGTCCATTACATAGAAAACGATTTCCAATTAGAACAAATTTCCGCTACTTTGTTCATTATATAGAAAACAGTTTTCAATTGGAACAAATTTCAGCTACTTTGAACAAGACAGGCAGTCACTAGTAGCAAACAATAAATACAGATCTAACACTCAACAAATGTTGAGAAACACAACAAAGAAATGAAACCCAAAATGCAATCAACTTCTAATACGTGAATTAAGGAATGGTTTCCTCTAAGATTGAAACTTCATAACTTGTTGTCTGTTTTTATCATTTGCTCTATCGACAATAAGCATAACCCATGTATCGTGCATTCATTCTCACTTTTCTTCTTAAACACCACTACCAAAAAAAACCACTTACTACTTCAAATCAGATCCAATGCAATAAAGTAAAAGATTGAATCAGAATGAGATCAACGAATCCCAGAACGACAGGGGAAAAAATCAGGCACTTCAAACATCGTTAAAGTCTAAATGGGCATGAGAGAAAACACAAAAAAACATATTTGCATGAAACAAATCAGTAAAAGCAGATCTTGTATACTACTTACGCTTTGTTTCAATTGAAACTTACGTTTAAAGAGAAAGAAAGAAACGCAAGAGGAAGAGGGGGGAAAGGAAAGCAATAGGGGGCTGTCAGGTGCTTATTGTTGTTGGATTATAATTGCATGGGAAATGAAGGAAGAGGAGAAATAAAAGGAACCGCCTTACCTTACGGAGATAGAACAGGAAAGGTGATGAGACTTGTTCCTTCCTTCCTTTGTTAATATAACAGAGAGAGAGAGAGACAGAGAGAGGAGAGCTTGACACGAAGAACGGTGTTTGAGCTTTTGGTTATTTATAGAGGGAGGGAACTGCTCCTCTCTGCAACTGGTACATCTGTGAGATGTGTTTCTCTTTTCTTTTCTTCTATTAGTTTAATTTTCAAGGTAGATTACTGATGGTTATTTTTATTTTTTCAAAATCTCTTGCCATCCACGCGCTATTTGTGTGTGGTGAGGCACGTAGGTATAGTTTGGTAATGGTAGATCTTGTGATCCCATTATGGAATTGGCTAATTTGTTTTTTCTCTTTAATTAGTTTATTCTTGTGGTTGTATTTTTTATTATTATTATGTTGATATAATAGATGCTAATTAGCAAAGAAGCCTCGGTTCACAGGTTAATAAGTCAATTATTTTTACTAAAATAATAATAATATTATTATTTTTAAAATAAATATAGAGTTGACCTGACTAGGTTTGGCTAAATTAACCAGGTCATGAACCGACCCGACCAGATTAACTAAGTTTTATCATGTCAATGTATTTTCCGGGTCAGACTTCAATCATGGATTTTCTAAGTCAACTTATAAGGGCAAGTCAAGTCTAATTATAGTGTTTCTTGTTGTGGTTAATTTGATAGTAATTTCTTTTGGTTATGTATGGTAAATTTTATATTAGCGAAAAGAAATAGTAAAATAGAGTGAACTTAATAATAACTATGATTAAATAATTTATCTAATTAATATTGTATTTCTATTATGTTTTTTTTGTATATGCACCAATAAATGATGAATTTTTAATTAGTTATATCAATCACATTATTATAAGGTAATAATTTTTTACTTCTTAGGCATGTAAATAGATGTTTGATATCATTTGGAAATGAAATATTTAGATGCATTTAGATAAATGTATAAAACAAATCAGTACAAGCTAAGTAAACTATAATCAAAATACATTTGTCTGTACTAGCATTTTAAATTCAATTATATAGTTTTGAACCTAGTTCTATACTCAACTTCTTCAACTTATATACGAAATTGATTGATTATTTTAATACAAGTATATCTGTCAAAAAAAATTAAACTAAGCTTTTCACCATTACTCAATGAGAAGAAGAAAGCATCATGATATATTTAAAAAGATTCAGTAAGGAGATGCTCAAAGTAAAATACTTGTTTGAACCGATTGCTACAAAGGCTCTAATTAGAGGAATCCATAACTATTTCTTATGGGAAAGATTATATGCTCTCTTAGATAAATCTCTTCTCAAAATCAACTAGTAATAAAAAAATCATATTTTGATGAAAGAAACAAATGCAGCTAGATAAAAGTACCTATGTTTTTATAAACAAAGAGATAAGTCTCCAAAACACAAGCGACCTCCTGTCACCTCTCGTGTATTCAAAGGCAAACCTAAAAGTCTAGTATGAATTAGGTTGATATATCATGAATTAATAATCAATCCTTCAAATACCACCAAAACTAAGGTACTAACAACTATCAAAGGAAAAGACTTTGTCCAGTATCCATCACCAATAAAAAAAGATGTTGGTAAACAAATTCTAAAAATATTTTTTTTTCATAAAGATAAAGGGACATGACTGAGGAATGTTATACACTTAAAAAAAAAGATAGAGAGACTTATCATCAAGGGATAACTCTAGTAATTTATAGAAAAATAAATAAAGTATAAGAAGCAAGGAGAAGAAGTTAACCCTTCTCATGAGGCATTACTAAATTTCAACGTGATCTTAACATACAACTAGATACTCAACTCGTGCTTTGCCGCAGGTCAAATATTTTTTTTTCAAATAAAAAATTATATACACGGGTTTTTTCAACACATTTTAGCAATTAAGAAAATTTTAAGTGAAAATCAAAAAGTTTATACATACCTATAATCAAATAAATCGAGAACTATGTGTGTTAATAAATGAAAAAAAAAACAAAAAATGATAACCAAAAATAAAAATAAAAAAATTAAGAGATAAATGTAGTTCAAGATATTTAATCTCACAAGCCAGGATATTTTCCCAGTTGTGTTAGCTAAATTTATTTATAAAATAATGTTTTATTTAAGCAAAAGATAATAGAAATAGAAACAAAAAATAAATTGATTGAATATAATAAAAAGGAAAAAAACACTATGCAAGGTTCACATATTATAAATATTATCTAAAAATAATTTTTTTTTATTTTCAAAAATAAAATTCATCTATACAAAAGATTAAAAAAAAATTATAAATGAATCAGAAAAAAAAACTTTAAAATTTAAATGTATAACAAAAAAATAATCGTCGTTTAAAAAAGACACTCTAAACAAAATAAAAGAGAGAATAGATATTAATCTAAATATAAATAAAAAAACATTTAGAGAAAAAAAACCATATAAAAAAGCATTAATTTAAAAAAATAGAAAGAAAAATTAGAAAGAAAAAAGCGCTGCTAGGCCTGGCCTATTTCATCAAGGCCT
>Ga0307515_10023818_pt1 | contig 10704 bp, 13 predicted proteins | sample 17_EM_MG_FD_194513 | JGI IMG/M metagenome (GOLD analysis project Ga0307515, IMG submission 194513) | Populus trichocarpa ectomycorrhiza microbial communities from riparian zone in the Pacific Northwest, United States - 17_EM | ecosystem: Host-associated > Plants > Roots > Unclassified | place...
CGTATAGGAGACCTTCGCGGTCTAGCACAAGCTTTGGTTTCTCGGCCTTCTTCCCTTTCGCTCTACTCCCCTGTTTCTCGAAAATCCACTTCCATCCTCGATCCCAACGGTTCTTGATCCGGTTCCTTGTCCCAATCGATCCTGGGATATTGTCCAGACTCTCCACAACAGCCTTCACCTCCAGAACCACATGCTGGAGGTCGCTTACAGACCGTCTCTCATGGATTTTTGAGGATGGAGAGAGTTTCTTCTGAAGCTCGATCGTTTTCTTGAGGAGATCCCTAGAGGGATTATTAGACCCTTAATATAATGTGCGATCAACGTTGTCATACCTGTATTGATTGCAAGCTTTCATCAGCTCTTCGAGCTCTTTGTCGCTTGCAGCCCCCATCCGTTTATTAGCCCCCTTCTTTTCAGACTCGGCGAACGCCCCGATCGTGTGCAAGCATACGAGGATGTACGCCAGTGGGACTCGGAAGAGGAGATAATATTGTGAATCCTTGGACCACTCCATCTCCATCGACCTCTCGCGCAGGAGGTGCCAATAGTCAGCTTGGGTTGCGTCCATCCCCTTACGAACGACACTCTTCCGCTTCAAGTGACGACGGTAGGCAGTTTGTATCTTCCGCGCCGGACCAGCTCGCTTCCGATCCAAATAACGACGATAAGCGTCCTGTATCGCTTTGGCGGCATTGACTCGAGTCTCGTCGTTTTCTTCTTCATGATCCCCGCTAGACGTAACTGCTTCCGCTTGCTTCCCTTCGGTAATCCTCTCCTGTGGTCTGTCGTCAACGTGTTTCTGCTGCCCTTTTCCGTCGTGATTTCCATAAGGTTGTGCTCTCATTGTTGCCTCAACATGCAGCCGCTGCTGGTGGGCGGGAGTAGTGCTAGCCAAAGTACCCGGGGTCACCGAGAGGAGCAGCTTGGGTACCTCACCCATCCAATCATAGAATACCGGGCGGACGCACTCTGACCGTTGTTCATGCGGACCGGGAATAGTGGCGTGCAGTAAGACGATCATCTCATCGAGGGATGAGTTTTTCAGCGACTCAGTGAACGCATTTGCAAGATCATCCCAGCCCTTGGCAGCGGCATAACTGTTGGATCTCAGTAACAACGTTTCAGCCAATGAAAAATACCCACCGCTCGTAGATCCACGGTGTGGATTGTCCGTCTTCTTTGCGCAGCGACTGGATACCAGTTAGAATTTCATTCTTGAGGCCGTCATCGTTTGTGTTATATCCCACTGTGAAAGGTTAAACTTGGACTCGAACGAAAGTGGAGTGACACAACTGACCGAGGCACAGACACAGGCAACTGGTATTCAAACTGTCAGCACCTTGTCCTGACGCTTGGGCTTGGGTCAACTTACATTCGAGCAACGTAGAGTGGCCCCGTGAAGTCGGTCATTCGGTCGCCATCGACGATGAAATGTTCCTCAGTGTCGGAGGCAGGCGTAGGATACTGCTGAACTTGCGTATCGATTCGCTGCATAAGCTCGATCATGGTTGACGTAAACTTTGGGAGGGCTGACGTGTCCTTTCTCAAGACCACACCCGGGAGGATGAGATTGATAAACCAGCTTCGAGGTAAGGTGACGTTGTGCAGTACACCCGCCCTTCGGGAGTTAGCTTGGGCCAAGATAAACAATCCGGAGAGCCTTTCGGCGAGATCGCATAACACGTTCAGGTCAACACGCAGCCCGCTACGAACAACTTCACTGAGAGGACAAGTCAGAAGGGGTACCCATGGGCCTACGCATCCCACCGTACGTACCGTAGATACGATGAACCGTAGGCCAACGACCGATACACTTTGGCGGTTAAGAATCCGACGAGATCCTGTATGGTGGAATCCCCCTCCCCACGTGCCGACCTGTACAACGGCACACGAGGGACAAAATTTCGGGCGTTTTCCCTATCGAGGTCAAAGGCCAGTACGCATGCAACCGCGAACCACCGTCCGAAACGGTTCACCGGTCCGGAGTTATAGCCGGGGTCACGGCAGACGGATTGAACCCATTCTCGTGCGATCCTGAAACCATTGGCTCCCTTGGGTATGCTGGCAATGTCAAGATTTGCGAAGGATCCAAGCCTCTGAAAAGGCGGGTGGAGTGCTGAGTACAATATCCCAAGCCAGTAGCTTCACGTTTAATAAGTATCCACACGCATTTCTCATAGATTGAGCAAGGACGTACTTTTTCACATCCAGACTGTCATAGCGAGCCAAATCTAGGACCTGGAACTGTAGAAGTATCAGGCGGAGTCGTGCATGGTACCAATTGGCTGTGAGTTGTTCCGGCCGGATGTGTTGAAGAGTACATTGCCCCTCTCCACCCAGAGAGTCACATTCCTTTTCAACGAGGAAGTGTAAGCAAGGCGAGAATCCCTGGACATCGCGGGAGGCGTCGTTCTGGATTTTCGTACGATCGGAGATCCGGCTTTTGATGAGTTGGACGATACCCCGACAGAGCTCGTCGTTGCCGCATCTATACCCATCCGCCCTATTCCCGCAGGAGCCAGCCCGATTGGCGAGGTTTTCGCGCAATAGAGTGCGTTTTGGTGCTAGATAGCGGCCCCCCCCTAGCACTTGAAACCCAAATAACCTCTGGCGATCCGAGCCTTCAGCCAACGATGTGTCACGCAGGAGCTTGTTCAACAGGCGAATGTAGTCAAGGTAAAGGGAGAGCGATGCCTGAGCCTCGACGAGCGGGAGGTTCTGCAGCTTGAGAGGGGATGAAAAGACGTGGTCCAGGCACAACAAAGCAGCGGGGTTATTCCCTGTCCCAATGAAAGTCTTGGCGAGCGTGCGGAGGCGTGAGTGGTCAGCGCCCTGGATCGCTTCAAACATCGCAAGCTGGAAGTGCCGGGGTGTAAGACCCGTCGATCGAATGAACGGGAAAGACATACTTCATTGACTTCCCGTTCCGTCATAGCACTTTTTTCCAAGCAATCTGCGAGTACCAGCAGTTTTGAAGCGATGGGGCTAGAAGCTGGAATTACCCCAAGGGTCAAACTTCGCCGGAGCCCCATCAAGAGATACTTGATTGCTGGTCGCATATGGCCAACGCTGCGAGCGGATGTGGTCAGGATCTCAACCGCCCCCAACATATCACCATTTTTAGCGTGAATCCGTGCAGCCTTAAGGACCTTGCCCGATTGCATCAGCAATTTGACATGCGCTTCGTCCAGATCGTGATCTTCCAAGAACTCTAGCGCGTCCTCCTCGGGAGAGAACAATTTTAGAGCTGCCCTGCCAGTTTAAATTTCAGAAAGCTTCACCCTGAGTCGACCGGACCCGAGTGCTCACTTGATATTTAGACGCTATGTCAAATTGGATCAGAGGTATTTACAAGGAAGCCGGCCAGTGAAACATACCTTGAAATAGTGGATTCGAGCGGCCAATGTCAAACGTTCACGGAGGCCATTTTCAAGAGTGTTCCCATGTTGAACGATCACCTCTACCATCTCATCAAAGTATCCTCCTTCTCGATAGGCGCGAGCAGCTGCAGAATATTGTTTGGCCTTCCGATAGCTATCTCCTGCGTCTTTCAGATCGCGAGCTTCCGAGTAACATTCCCCGGCGGCCCCATAGTAGGCCAGGCATTCGTTGGCCTGCTTGGAATTGGAATTCCGAGCACAGCTAATGAAAGCGTTGGCCGCATTAATGAAGGCCCGGATCCTGGCTGCACCAGCAGCAGTGGGTGTCAACCGAGCCTTTTCTTGCAAGAGGTATGCATCACATATCGCAACTTCTCGATTCCGCCCAGCGTTCTTAAATGAGACCGAAGCTTGCGCATAGCGCTTGTTGTGGAACATCCTGTGGAAATTGTTATCAGTGTACTATTGCAATATACAATCATAGTACTTACGTTTTCCCAGTCTTCAACCATTCTTCGGGGGTGGATGGGACTGCCAAATGTGGTATTTCCGCAGTAGATGACCGGATCTCGATCTGGTCCTTGCTACTCCAGCATACCTGCGCAAATAAGTAAGGGAATTTTTCGGGATCATAAGTTCCTCAGACACCTTCATTGGCTCAGCTGATTCGGAACTGTCTACGATCCAAAGGTTGTTCCGAGCCCGAGTAATCGCAACGTACAAGAATTTCAGCTACCAGCCCAGATAGCACGAGTGAGGATAGAAATCAAAGCTCAAGCCGCAGGCAACACACCTCTACACATATGCTCGCGTGACGTGTTTCATCGAAAGTTGGAGCGCCTGAGAGATTGTCCCCATCGGAAACCCCACGAAGCACCAAACGCCATTGGTTCGGGGTCGCCATGGAATCCTCGAAGAAGTTGTATAGCACGACCTTGGTTTTGTCAGCAATACGGAAAAGGTGCAGAAAAGTGAGACCGACATCGTTGAATTCGAGGCCCTTGCTCTCGTACAAGGTCCTGTGGGCATGGGTCAGGTGAAAGGCTGATGCGGGAACACGAGACCTGACATAATGAGGTTCTTTCTAAGCCTTCGTTGCAACTTATCCCTTGTAGCGTCATTGCGAACAAGTATACCTGCGTGGAAAGTGTTGGTACATAATGGAATGTCGCAAGCTAAATACCGTACATTGTTCCGCCCCAAATTCGATGGGTTTCCCTTGGTTGTTCCCAAAGAATGACTTCTCCAAATCAACCTGATTTCGACGTTTAGTCCCTGGTAGCCTGGTCACAAAAGTAACGCACATCTTCCTGACCGACAAAGAAGATTGGCCGGTGCCCCTCAGTGACCGCTCCTTCAGTTTGCAGAACATCGAGCGAGTACGGCCAATAGTTCACTATGAGTTCGATAACGGAACGCGCACAATTCACGATGCCACCGTGAGAACGGTAGTTCAAAGCAAGTTCAAAGGTTCTTGGTTCGACGGGGGTGATGCCCAACTCGTGTGAAAGTCGTTCCTGGATAGACCGTCAGCTCCAGCGTTTCTCAGCATCACCAAAAGTCCCACCTCGATGCGGTATTGATACGCTTTCAGATCGGCGAACCGAAATGAGCTGCCGATTGAAATTGTCTGGAGGAGTGTTAGTAGGTCTTTACACACGATTGCCGCCCTTACCTGTGCGGTGTCGCCGGCCCAGAACAGTCCATGGGGATTGGCGCAGATCGTCCGGAGAACTGGAATCATCAGGCAGGTGAAGGTTCCAACATAAATGTGACACATACCAAGTGTGTCGATCAGGAGATTGTCCTGGACTTCGTCTACATACCTAGGGCGAGGTTAGTTTTATAGAAGAAACCCAAATTCTCGTGGAATCATACAAGAAGTCAACCTTCTGACCGGCCAGACCAATGTCACAGAGTTTTTCCAGTATGCAGTGAGTTCTAGAGGCAGATTCAGCAAATTGGGGGCTGACGCAGGGAGGGAGAGATATTACCGGTCTGCTGGATCGCAGTCCGCTCGTTTTTGTTTCAGCTTTGTGTACGCCACGAACAGATCATAAATGTCATCCCGCTTATGGGAGAAGGTTCCTTGAATTCGAACGCTGAGCATCTTGTAGGCTTCCCGATCGAGGCATCTGTTTTTCGTCCCGATTGCATCTTCGGATCCCTTGATCACTCCCATGAATTCCCCAAACACCAAGGCAGGATCTAGGCCGCTAATTGTCACAACAGTCCATGCATAAGTTGTCGCTTCTTACCTAAGACTCGGGTAAAGGTCTCCGGGAGGTGATCCCAGTAAGATGCCAAAAACTCGCCGTATGAGACAAAGTTTCTACGAGATTGTTGCATGTAATCGGACGAGGACGTAATCCCGGAGCCTGAAAGCAGTCCAGACTTCTGAGGTGAAGTTGGACTTGTGGGAGATGTCGCCTCATCTCCAGTGGCATGCGCTCTGGGAATAATAGAGGTGTCATTATGTTTACCTCGCCAGATGCCGTTCTCGAGCATTGTGCAGAGCTGCTCACAGAATGGTGAGATCAGATGCTTTGAAGATGAGGATATCCGTACCCGGTCATAGGTGATGAACAATGGAAAATGTTCATCCAGCAGTTCGTCGAAGCTCTCCGGTAAGTCCGACCTCCATTGTTTGTTGTCTTCCTGGTTTACCAAGTCGTCCTCATGTTCATCGTCTTTTTCTATCATGCGTAGCTCCTCAGGGGAATATGAACTGGTTTCGAGAGATGACATCAATTTTGCAAAATACTCTTCAACCTTCGTAGCCAGGAATCGAGATTGTGTGACGAAGACTTGACGGGGTCTTGGCCCCATGTCAGGATATAGTTCCCAGGTTCGTTGTATGCCCAGCATCTTGAATAACATTGCTGTGGTCTTTCCTGTGCCGCTTCTGCCAATCACGTAGCAAGAGGAAGGGTGTTCGACGATTTCTTGCTCTTGCGCGCTGTTTGTTTGAAATAAGTGCAAATCCGCACCACACAACTAGCGTACGTACGAAACTGAGAAAATGTGTGCAACTTCCTTGTCGGCCAGGATACCTGGGGCGAGTAAGTGATTGTTATCGCGGAGGTGTTTTGATATGGCATACTGTTAAGAAGCGCCTTTTAGAGGTCAGCGAGCGATCAGGCTGAGATCGAAGGTAGTCACCTGAGATAGATTGACGAACTTATCCAAGCTAGTTCCACGATGTGTAAGTTGTGAGAGGAGTTGTAACGCCAAGGGAGAGCGTACACAAGCATGGAATGGATCTATTGCACATCTACTTAGTCACTGTATTTGAAACACACCAGCGATCTCACTCACGTCTTTCATATCTTCTTCGGAGACTTTGATGAGTGGCGCAGCCTGTGGTACATCTTGGGCCTGGTATGGCAATGGAGGGAACAGCGCAGGTAATATGACGTTGTAGCCGCCGCTGAGAGGCTCATTCCGGAAAGTGCACCTCTCGATATAGTCTGGGCCTCGTTGTTGAATTTGCCGGCTGAGGCTATCCCAAAAACCCCCGTGGTGAATCTGCGCAAGGGTGAAGATACCAAACATCCGGATTGCTGTTAAGGTAAGAAATCACTAGCCGACGCGAAAGAAATGGGTGGGAGTACCTTGGCATTCGTGTCGAGAGTTGGCTTCGTAAGAGGCCCTGAGGTCGGGCGTGCAATCTATATGATACTAAAGAGAACGGTGAGTTAGGTGCTTGAAGATTCGAGTAATCCTTCACATACTACAAGCCGGGTTTCACCGGCTACCCATGCCTCATATATGGGCAATTTTGTTTTGGGACCCGTCAGCGACTTTTGATTGCTGCGAGAAAAGTGTCCCTGGGACAGTTGCCTGGGAGGAATTAGCAACAGTTATCGGAGCGAAGTATGAAGTCACACTTGATCTTCTTCATTACGATCCGAAACACCGCACCGTCGGCGCGCTTGACATCTCGCAGATCTTTCTGGGCTCGAGTAGACAACAGGATCGACCATTCTCCGAATCCCTCAATGTCATCGAAGTAGAGCGCATCTTTCATCGGTTGAATTATAGAAAATGTTGGGTTCTGAGATTGATCTGGCCCTTCTTCCAATGATAAATTTGCCCCGATGTACGAGGATTTGAAAATCCTCGATATCGAAGGCTCCCTGAGAACGAGGAGATAGTGCTGGGATTGTTTAGTTCTATGCGCGGGCCATTGGCTATGAACACACACGCACCTCCAATATGCTTTGAAGCTGTGACAAGACCCTAACGTATACATCACGTACTTCCGCATCCGTAGTCGGCACAGTGATCCCCATGGAGTCGAAGGGGAGTGGATCAATCTGGCGATTTTTAGTGACCGCTTTACCCTTTTTGCGGCTAACTGGGGATGTGTCCCCCCCGGTCAAAGCACTGTTGGCGTTCTCCTCGATATTCTTGAGAACATCGAATGAGAGTTCCACCTTCCTCCGGAATGCGCGGAGGTTGGGGGGTGTGTCGGCGGTGGATGGATACTTCGCGGATAGCAGCGAAGATGAAAATCTCCGGATGAGCTGCATACTCATGGCGTTCATATTCGGCGTTGTGGATGTTGGAAATCCTATAACGATCCACTTTGAAAACTTCGCGTACGTCCCCTCCTCCAGCACTGGAAGGCAAGATTGTCAGTGCTGGTAACGACTGGCACGCGCAACCTACCTGAGATGATGTACTCCAAGATATAGGAGCGGCTGTTGAGCGCCTCAACCACCTCTGCAATCTCATGGTCACCTCGATGGCAGGCTGCTTCGATTGTACGGAGAGCAGTGGCGAGTCCGTCGGGGGTGTCAAGTGCTTGCGGGTCAAGCATGTCCATATCGAACGCGTCTTGAGACAAATAACGATCCGGTGGCATGGTGTTGGTGCGAAACCAAGAGTGGCCGCCACACTTTACTGATTTGGAATGTGGTTCCAACACCAAAGGCGCTAACGCTTCGCAAAATAGGGCTGGGCTGTTCGTGAACCCATTGGCGGGATGAAGTGCAAGATCTCACCTCCTCGACATGACACTTCTACGTCGGCGCCGGACGACTGCACTTGGTTGGTACGTCGTCAGAGGGGCTGCATCATCGGTGGTACGTCTTCCGTCTTCCGTCTCCCGCCTCTCCCCATCGTCCTGTGTGGCCAGCGAATATATAGGCGGAACACCTCGACCACTAACCCCTTCACCAAAATGTCTCCAGGAACTTCCGTCTCAAACCCTGATGCTCGCCAGCCAACCGTGTCCACCTCTCACGGTCAGGAGTAAGCGTACAACTTTGTCCATTTGATTGCAGATATTGTGGCGGCAGCTTTGGGGATTTCTCCGGCCGTTCGCGATCGACGCCAGATCAACGCCCGGCGGCCCAACTTGAGGTTGAGGGCCAAGCATAGGTCAATCAAAAGCGAGTTCGGGCCCAAAGAAGAGGCCATCACGTCCAATGCGACCTGTACAATAGCCGTAGAAATATCGAAGTTTATTTCACCTGGTTCTCCACAATTCAGCCATGACTCACCTACCCGTCGATCGTCGCGCTGGCCTTGCTGTGACTCCCAACATGGCTGGTTCACCCGAATGCGACTGCTTGTGCTGCAAGTGTTCGTCAGACGTTTCCTCCGACAAAGCGCATGACCTTGAACTCTTCCAGTATGACTGCCGTGAGAAAATTTTACTCACACAGTCTCACGGGTTGTTGAGGAAATCATCGGCGGCTTCATCTCGTTCGACATCTATCTGGTCACGGATTGATCCCAGCTGCTGAGTGGAGGGCTGTGGGCATAGGCAGTTGGCCTCAGACGTGAGTATTTAGGGTACGTCTCAATTCCGCTCGTTCTATTCTGTCTCAATCATTTCGCGCTCCTAGCCGCGTACCTCACCCACCCCCATTCCATTTCCGAACTCGCGACCCCTCCCCTCCGGGGCTTTGCGTACACGTCGACGGCTCGTCTGCAACCATACCCTCACCGCGTCTCAATCACCCAAGACTCCCCGACTCTCTTACTCCTAGTCCCGAATCGGCCATCCAAAGCCGGGTAGTATTGGTCAAGAAGATCGCGTTCGTTTTCTCCGGTCAAGGTGTTCAGTATCTTGGAATGAGGGACACAAACGAGGTGTTCCAGTCTCACCAGAGGACCTTGGATGGCTCCGGCTTTGGATTTACGATTGATTGGATCTCCTCTATTCCTCGACCCGCTTCGCGAATACCAGCCCTACCAACATCGGCAAAAAAGACGTTCGACGCAGGTTCGGAGGATGAGGTTGAGGCTCTTCCGGAATACCGGACCGCTGTGTTTCTTGTTGGCTATTCCCTTGCGAAACTGCGGATCTCATGAGACGTCAAGTCGAGTGTCATGATGGGCCAAGGGTTAGTCAACTCTACCTCTTGCTTGATAGGGCGAGAATCACGCGTGAGAAGTGCCAGATTGGTGCCTCGGGGATGTATGCAGCCCGCGTGATGGATTCCAAGAGATTTTTCGAGTGCATGGAAGGGTTGGATGTTTCGGTTGTCTGTTACCAGACTTCCACGGATTTTATGCTTGCTGGGAAGACGGAAGATTTGAAAATTCTGCAGCAGAAGTTATACGCGATTGGGGAGATGAAGCATCAATTTGTCGGGCTTCCACTTGGAATTCACAGCGCATATATGGATCCCGCCCTCGAAGAGTTTGCAAAGGTCACGAAAGCCATACCGATCCGGCCACCGACGATACCCGTGGTTTCGACCGTGTTGGATACCGTCGTTCACCCTAGAACCGCCGATATTTTCACCACCGACTACTTCGTTGCACATTTCCGGATGCATGTGCTCTTCGTGCAGGCAGCGTTGGGCTTATCGAGGAGTTAGGTGCTCCTGATCTGTGGTTGGAGCTGGGGCCGATTGCACTGTTCCTATCATCCATCGCGGAGCTGCCTCAACTTTCGCGTTCTGGGGCGACGAAATCACCTTTGTTGCCTTCCGTGAAAAGGACGGAGCCGCCCTGGGTTACCCTGACCGCCGCTCTGGCCGAGCGCTATCTGTTGAAGCGGCGGGACGTTCCAGGTGACCAACTCCAGCCGTTCCTCTCTGAGAATGTGAGTGTCGGCGGTGCCCGTCATGCCCTTGTCTACTGACATCGGGCTTTGGACCTCCTGTAGGTTGAAGAAACCTCTCGGTGTATTGCTGAAACCTGCAGGTACCTAGACTCGGACGGAATGGAACCTGTCAGCCTGTAATTCAAAGGATATTTGTATATTCGCCCTCTCAAACACGTTCCAATATCAGACCGTCACCCACTTGACCGCTGACAGCGTTTGTTCCGGTAATCCAGTACCCCTCCGTCGCTAATACCT
>Ga0307515_10023820_pt1 | contig 10703 bp, 6 predicted proteins | sample 17_EM_MG_FD_194513 | JGI IMG/M metagenome (GOLD analysis project Ga0307515, IMG submission 194513) | Populus trichocarpa ectomycorrhiza microbial communities from riparian zone in the Pacific Northwest, United States - 17_EM | ecosystem: Host-associated > Plants > Roots > Unclassified | place...
TATTTCTTGATAGTTTAGCCGCCGTAAATGCACTTACCGGAGTGAACATTTACGCTGCTAGCTTTCTGATACCAATAATTGTTACACTCTTGCCGGAGGACTTAAGGCAACTGCTACATGCATTCTGTTGCGGGCATTCCTACTCATAATCTTGAAAGTTTCCCTGTCTGAAAACTTCTATTCATGATTTTTATTAATCTAGTTGTGTTTACTACTTCGGATTTCAGTTCGTATATATATATGGTTCTAATCAACTCTGTGTACCTGGTTTACACTACAAGCAGTGAACCTGGCAATCACTGCGTCCTACACCATTGTTTGGAGGCTGTGAGCTTGTATGCCAGAAGGCAGAAGCCATTTTCTCATTCATGGAGTACACTCGTATGGTCCTGCTGGTGGAACAATCCAAACCATAGACTGCATGCCCCGAAGAGGCTGGATTCGTCATGATTCATCCTCCAGCCGAGTCCTTGAGGCTCCCAATTTCCTAGTAGCAGGTCACAGAAACACCCCGAAAAGAAATAAAAAGCGGGGGGAAAAGGGATCGTTTTTCTTGGTAGGCCTTTGGAGGGGAAAGGGGCTACGAAAAGATTGTAGAGTTATGGTCCATAGGTACTTTGGGCTAATTGCTTACTTTGGGCTAATTGCTTAATTACCTCTTCGATATAAGTGTGAGTAGCAAATTCAAGAAAGACATTTTTGTCAGCATCCAATGGACCAAAATCTGCTGGTCTTCTATGGAAGGCCAATTCTTCCATGGATATGGCTCTCAAAGATTAGCTAATCAAGTCTAATAACTTGGAGCTAATTAAGTTGAACAAATCATAGTTCTCATAGCCAAATCTGGAGTAACCCAGAAAAGGGTTATCAGGTCTTAGATCAATTGCCGGAAACGTGGCAAGTGTTGTGTCGAGGTCATTTAAAAAAATAAAAAAAATCTGAGACTCGAATGTTATTTTAAATGAGTTTAATAAACTTGATTTATTTAATAATATAATTAAAAAAAGCATTGATAATAAATAAATAAAAAAATTCAGCAATAATTAATTATAAAAAAATGAGTTATCAGTATCATACTTAGAAGAAGAATAAAAAAAAACATGTTAGAGACTCGACATAATTTTACCATAAAAAAAAGTTCATTCTCTAACACCGTTGTAAAAGGCTACACAACAACATTGAAAGAGGTCGGACGTATTGTAAGAACAACAACCCGTGAAGCAAATCAAATAAAATATCATAAATTGAATATCTCATATTTATATTTAATTAATTAAAAAAATCAATTAAAAAAAATTAACAAAGAATATCCAAGTTCTTACACTATATTGCCAAGCATATCCTAAATCAATATAGAGCTAACCAAATCACTAAAAATAAAATCGAGTGTACTAAAATTCATCTAATTAAAGTAATGTTCAATTCAATTAAAAATAAAGTGTAAATAACCATCTAGTAGTAGGTGATTCAGTAGTAAGAGTTTCGGATCAAGGGGTTTAGTTCCCCTATGGTTTCAGGTTCGAGTCATGTGGTTATTAATATGATGGTCATTGGGGGCTTACAAGGTCGTTAACTTTAGGACCCGTGAGATTAGTCAAGATATGCACAAGTTGGCCCGGACATCCACGTTAATCAAAAAAAAATAAAAAATAAAGTGTAAATCAAGCTCCCCCGAATCTGGAATTTTTCAGATCTAACCCACCGATCAAGTTTAACACAAGACATGCGAAACAAATAATTTCATTATGCGAGGAAAACAAATTCACGAGAAAATGTGGAGATTCCCTTCACGTGTCCTGTCCTGTCCTGTCATGTCAATGAAATGATACGATAACACGCACGAGGTTCCTCGTTGGATTCTATGGAATCCATGCACAACTTACCATGTTTTGGATGCTTTGGTTTGGTTCCACTTCCACCTGACACCATGATCCAACCCACCACCCAAGCCTCTCTCTTCTATGATGACTTTGCTAGCGGTGGAAGAGCCTTGAACACAGACTAGATCGATTGATTCTCACCTTTTACTCACTCACTCACTGTATCAAACAAGACTTTGGTTAGCTCTTTACTAACTTCTTTAATCATAGATTATCTACCAGTCAAATCTTAGAATAATCCTAACCATAATTCAATTTTTTTGTTGGATTCGAGAAACAAATTTTACGTGATCATACTTTAATTATTCACCAGACGATAAAGTAAGCATAGTTTTGAATTTGCATGTATGAAAACTGATCTCAAAATATTATATTACCTCTCGAAAACTAACTAACACAAATAAAAGAATTCGGACTTCATGAGGTTTATATATATAAATGGATTTGATACCTTGAGATATATACATCTGGACTTATTAACAGACATCTTGTTGTGTGAGTGTGTTAGCCATTGCTCTGCCGATCAAATTATGGTGCAGTAGCACCGTAACGAGGACTGGTACTTTAACTAATAAATTACGGAAAACTGCATGTTTACATGTTAACATGAGAATGAGGACTCAGAGAATTGAGCAGTACTATGATTATTATATCAAGATGCCAAGATTAGACAAGTAACTGTTGGTGGAGGAAAGTGGAAAGGAAGAAGAATATCCAATCATCAAGGTCACACGAAAAAGAAGCTTTTCTTTGTTTCTTTTTCTTTCCTGGTTGACCCTGCAAAGCAACGCTCGCAAGGAAGAAAAGAAAACACAGTTTCGTAAAGGCTTCTGATGGAGCTGGCTATGGCTGTTTTCAATCCACAGACATCTATTTCACATCTTAAAAGTAATTTATATAGCAAGAATCAAAACTAATGCACAAGATAGTCTTACAGATTAACAAGCAGTACTCAGTTTTATATATGTATTAGCAAAAGGAGAGGTGACGATTAAGCATTAATGATCATTAATTTAGCACACGACCATAAAATATAACAAAACCCTATTGAAATTAACCAGTACAAACTGCAACCAAGGTTGATAGCTCAAACTTCAAACCCTAACTAGTTGAACACTTAAATAGTGATCATTAAGTTGCAAATATAGTTAAATACATAGAAGCCATCCCCTGAAGACCCGATGTAAGTACATTAATTAAGTTGGGATATTGTGAAATGCTAGGAAGAAGAAGAGCTCTATATCTGGAGAAGCGAAAAATGCTATGGGAGATTTCTTTGATGAGCACTTTGTAGTTACCCTTCTCTTCATCGGAGCTGGTGGACAAGATAGGGTCTCGGGTATTTTGAATCTTTGCGCCTTTGGTGTAGAACAGCCAACAATGCCCTCGTTGCATGATTCTTTGGAGCTGGTAGCAGTAGTGCTGTGACTACAATGGAGATCCCTTGATATTTCATCACGTTTTGTCAGAACTTCTTGCCTCTTGTATCTTGTTGATCTTCTTGTATTATTTGACGGTGCCATCTGAGAACTTGATGAATAATCTTGTAATGCTAAATGAAGTCCAATAAGAAGGGCAAAAAAGAATGTAGCAGCTAGCTATAGATGTTATTTTCAGGTGGATATAATAGATAGATAGATAGATAGACTGCTTTTTGGCTTTGTGCGTGTCACAGACGAGGAAGTTTAAGAAAGAGACACTGGCTAGCTAACAGAAGCTCTCACCTGAAAGGCATTCAAGACTTGCAAGACAGCAACAGAAACATTCCAAAACAACTATCAATAACCATTTGAAAACTTCAAAAGTTTGTGAGCTAGATCAAGTAAATCCAAAATAACACTACAGCAGCAAATACCAACCACTGCCACTTGAGGAAGAGATTTATTCAAACCTCTACCAAATCATGATAGGATTGGACGCTTTTTTGGAGTAGGAAATAACTCGGCAGAACTTAAAGAAATAATTCTTTGCAATTACCTATCTATTTCTTATAGATGATCTCCAGCTTGTAGACACTTCAGTGCGTACTGAAGGAGAATCAGTAAGGCTTAATTTTCTATGTATAAAGTCTTGCAACTTTTAATAACAGAGATAAGGCTTTGGTAGTAAAGAATCAAATGGTATTATTTGATGTGGGACAATGGGAGGTGCTTGAGATTATTGTTCTTCCCTTCACTTTATGTTTAATTCAGCATGGGTGAAAGTGTGTCAGCATTTTCCTCTTTCTAAAGCATCAAATCAATTTATTAATGCATTTGAGAGGAAATGCTACGCGTAATCGTGCCGTGTGTACTGTGGCGAATTGGCTGCCCTTCTTACTGAATCCTGCGTATGAAGGACGAACAAAATTTATCCACGCAAAGATTGACGAGTGCCTATAAGTTTCTCTCATAGAAATTATTTAAAAAAAAATTATTTTATTATTTAAAAACAATTTATTTTACGTTTTTATCTCTTTAATCAAACATGTCTATGTGTTTTTGGTATCTATTTGCACAAACCAAAACATAACCTCAATGATTTAAAAGCAAAATGTTCAACAGCTTGCTACGTTTATTTCTGTTTTATCTTTTCCAGAAAAGAAAAAAATGGAAGATGGAGGTAGCTCTTTAATCCCCCATTAACATTACTCAGACTCTTCATAGTAAAATACAGTCTTTTTTCTTGGTTACAAGAGAGCAGGGACTTGTAGATAGAAGGGAAAGCAGATCGAATAAATAAAGAAAAACAATGAAATTATTTCCCCCCAAAAAGACAACTGAATAATTAGGCTGCTTCAAAGCAACCCAGAATCTCAGGCTTTCGGCAAAGGTCTGCTTGAATGTTGGTAAGAAGGCCCACTGATTATGATGATATAGCTTGGATATTGCGGAAAAAAACAACTACAATGGGCCTGTCATCAACAAAACGTTTATGGGCCAACCTTCAAGCCCATTCACATGCTTCGCTCCAAAGATAAGTCCAGGCAGTTGCTGGTAGAAAAAGTACTTGGAAGTCTTGGATTAGGCAATTGCTTACAAGTTTCAGGCCGAGAACCGTAGATCTTTTACCATTATAGGACAGTTTGATAAAAACAAATTTAGATAAATGGGAAGGGTTTTAAAAACATTAGAAAAATAACATGGTTTAAACACAACCGTTATAAAATTTAAAATATAATGGTTAAGAAAGAAAAATAAAATAAGGTATTGTGACATGAAAAAGAAAGATAGAAGAAAAACAAAGAAAAAAAAAATAAGTTATCGGGAATACACCGGGACTCAATTCTTAACACACTCAGTATTAGGAATAGCGATTGAAAATTGAGAATAACAGTTGTTTCAAAATTTATGCCGCATTCAAAATAATTAACATGTACAAAAATCAACCTAAAATTCTATGAAGATCTTATGGCCAAGAAATGAGATTCAAAATCCAATAGCTAAAAGAAAAAAAGAGATAAGGTGAAACAGTTGTTTCAAAATTTATGTCGCATTCAAAATAATTAACATGTATAAAAATCAACTTAATATTCTATGAAGATCTTATAGCAAAAAAATGAGATTCAAAATCCAATAGCTAAGAAAGAGAGATAAGGTGATGTGGTATAAGAGGGAAAGAGGGAAGGAAAAAGAAAAGAAAAGAAAGAATGGGTCACCAGAGACACCGAAACTCTGTTTTTTACACACTCTATGTTGTTAGAAAGATCTCAACGAGACAATTGTAACCACACCTTAGAAGAGCACCAAATGAGATCATAATTAGTTAAGAAATTTATTCGAGTTTGATTTAGACTTAATTACGATCGCGTTTGGTAGTTTTTCAATGTATAGTTAGAATTTTCTCGTCGAAATCTTTTTAATGATACCTAATATATTAAAAACAGAATCCCGGTATGTCCTTGATAATGTATTTTTTATTTTTTTTTCTTTTCTCATATCTCTCTCCTATTACGTTACTTTTTATCTCATCTTTCCTGACCTATTTAGGTTAATTAATTTACAAATAATATACATTTTTAAACATGACTAAACAGCCAATAAAAATCATATTAAAAAAATATAATTATGTTATAATATTACATTTCTCAAATATTTTTCTAACATATTTCATCATCCTAGAATTTTTAACAAACTTCAAGTACCGTGAGGAGATAAGTGCCACGCATGGCATAGATTTCAAAGGTTGACTACCCCAATGATTTGATTTTTCCGGCATATTCCATATAAGAGAAAAGAATGATGCGAAAGCCACAGCTAAAAAAAAAAAGCATTAGCCATTACATCAATTGCATCCGAATCAAAGTTCACATTGCAAATATGGCATCCCAGAATGCATATGAAGTTGCATTTTAATTTCAACTAGATCTCAATGGAACTTTCTTCTTACAGAATCGATGTTCATGCAGTTGGGGGAAGCAGGTGTGTATCAAGGGAAGTGCTAAATTGTACCACCATGCAGTGTTAGTTCTACTATACAAATTATAGTGGAAAAGGTTTTGACTGATCTTCATGGTTCCACTGGACTTGGAGGTTTGGAGCCTGACTCCAAGGACTCTTCTTCTGATAACCTATGGCTGAAAGGAGGCGGCGGGGGATCAACAGTTAATGTGCCTTCCAATACCTTCACCACCTCACCCATCGAAGGTCTCATATGTTCATTTGTTTGAAGACACCAAAATGCAATTCGTAACAGTCGCTCTAGCTCCTTTAAATCCACCCCGGCGTCAAGTCTTTTATCAACCACCCCCTCTAGACGCCGCTGGATCCATTCCTCATAGATCCATTCCCAGGCATCCTGGACTTCTGGACGCCCGGTTATCAATATCAGCACCATCTTGCCAAAATCCTCCACATCTTTCTCCCCACCATATGATGCCTCGAGATGAGCTGTTCCCAACCCGAATTCACTGACCTTGGGCTCGTAATTTTTATCCAGGACTACATTTGAACATTTCAAATTCCCGTGGCTTATAAACTCCCTGCATCCTGTATGCAGATAACAAATGGCCCTTGCCACAGTTATGCATATGTCAACTCTCCTTTTCCAAGTCAGTCTCTGACTCAACTCATCGTCTTCTATATATTTATCCACAGAACCGTTTTTGACGTATTCATAGACCAGATATCTATGACCTAACTCAAAACAATAGCCATCAAGCCTCACCAGGTTTTTGTGATGTATACTTCCTATCTTTGAAACAACAGCTCGAAACTTCCTTTCTTCAATAGCGTTTTCAAGGTCTTTGACTGCTACTGGCTGATGGTTTGGAAGCTCACCTCTATACATACCTGGCCCTATCTGGTGCTTGAAATTCCCTGTGATGTCCTTGATTTCTGTAAATGGTAACATCATCAAACCCTTCGAGTTCCAGCCCGGGTAAGCTGAAGCAGCTTTCCTCAAAATCTGATATCTTCTTCTATAGATGAAGTAGCCGATTCCTATCTGAACAATAGCAAACAAAACAAATGTGCCAGAGGCTGCTCCAATTAGACAAGAAATGCACAACCCATGAGACCGTTTGACAGGAGATTGTGCTGGAGAAGATCTAAAGGCATGGGGATTAACTGCTATGGGGTCTGAGCATTTCTTAACAAAAGATATCGAACTTAAAGAGGGGTTTTGATGCCCAGAGAAGTATGGACTTGTCTTCATTCGGCACTGAGCAGTTCCGTCATTTGTGAAGGTTGCAGCTGTACAGGCCGGGTCCTGTATGCACAACTCTTTACATTGCTGTAAACTAGTAATGGTGATTGATTCATTTGGTGGATAAATCCCATACAGAAAAGTATGCTCATAAGTATCCATACTGTAATTAGATTCACAATTCAGTGCAAAACATTTCGAGCTGGGAGAAGATGTTGTCTTGAAAGGGCATTGGCATTCGGGAGATCCCGATGCATTGAAAACACAGATGCCATGCTCGCCACAGGTTGCAAAAACATTGCACTGATTTTCAACAGCTTGCCAAACTGATCTCCATGACGCTGTAGCTTCTACCCATGAGTACATCCGCAGATTACCATCAATGTCTAATTTAAGTAACCGATAATTTACACTGTCATTGTGGTCTTCCCCAAAAACAGACCAAACGGGTTCCTGATTGTGGTCCACAAGTTGCAGGACTCCACCAGAGGTAAGGACAGCACCAAGATTCGAACTTGATGGATTTCCTCTGGACCAGTAACTAGACCAGTAAATGACATCACTTTCCCACTTTAGCTGTAACTGACCTGAAGCATTCATGTAAAGACTGTAATAACTTGAAACAGAATTTCTGCTTGCTGCTCTTAGTGTTTTATGAACAGGTAAATTCTGGCCTGGAAGAAGCGTGTCGGATGGATTATCAAAGCTTTGCCAAACAACCTCTTGCTTTCTATTCAATAGAAAAAGGTTGCCATCATCACGAAGAAGAGCCGAAACAACAGCTAATTCGCTTGTGTTGCTGGTCCATACAGTGACTCCCTTCAAAGAATCAACCAATACCAGTTCCCCATTTTGAGAAAGCTGGAAATAGGACTTGTTACCAACAGTGACATCAGCTCCAGCAACCCAAACCACAGTTTGTTCGGGAACAGGAATAGATTTCGAATTGAAACGTATCCCAACACTATACTGATAGGGCTGATCAGAACGGTTAACGAATCCAATAGCAAAATCACCACGGGGGGAAACCCACAAGTTGTTTTCCTCTACAGAAAGCTTTGACCCCAAGGGAATTTGTGAAGCAACAACAGGAAAGAGGAAGAACCAAAAAAAGACACACGGAAGGAAAGGCGAATTGAACAAAAAATTGCCCTGCTCAAGCATACTTGAAATGCTTAGATATGCAAGAAAACAAGAAGCAAATATAGTGAATAAGCCCCTAAAGAATCAGGAGAGGTTAAATCCACTGAACCTCATTTTACACATTGGAGGCACGGTACAGTAAAAAATTAGGCAGCTACCAAGATTTTCAAAATAATCATAATGCAGCTTACGGAAGGAGAGATTCAAGATAATGACCCCTTCAAGACTAGAAGAATCATTGACACAAAATCAAAGCTAGTGAATCACATTTCAATGATTATTAGGCAAAAACAGGACCAAATCTAGGAATTTGAAGGATTGTATGATATAATCAAGCAGAAAACAATGACAATGAAGCAACCACAAATTCAAGAAGGGTCTAAAGATTCGAACTTCAGTACCTGAAAAGGGCAGGAAAGGAGATTATAATTCAAGAAGCCGGCTAAGAGTACCACCTTGACCTCAGCAGAAGTATCAACTGTTCTCTTTTAGGCCACAATACAAATAAAAAATAAAGAAACATAGGAGCATCTTATATTTGACTAGGAAGGCAAAATCGATGAATATAACATCACAGGCCTAGTCAAAAAAATAAATTTTGATGGCACAGAAGAATAGAAAAATGGGAGTTGAATATTGAAACTTATGCAGGTACACGGATGGGACCCAAAATAAGGCCAATGGATCACAACTTCCTGGCAATGCAATCACTTTCAGGGCTTTAAAAAAACAGAGTAGGGTCTAGATATTGGGTATTGAAAAGAATCCATCGTTGAAAATCAACAGCTGATAAATTAGAAGATATAAACCACAGATTGGGACCAACTCACTGAAAAATGAAGAGGGTTTCTAGTCTTTTATAGAAAGTACAGGCCAAATACACTTTCAAAGTAAAAAAGAAACCAGGAAATAAGTGGTTCTTTCAAACAAGGAGGTTCTTCCTTTTTCTTCCCTGGAAATGGAAATGTGGCCTGGAATTTTTTGGACAGGAGTGGCCAAAGAAGATGAAGAAGATATTGGAGAAGAGGGAAGGGAAATGGAGGAGTGTGAAAGCAAGACTGTAGTCATGAGAAAGAAAAGGGTTTTGTGGGATTTTCCTTCAGCTATTCTAATAAATTTGGATTTTTTGTTTTATCGTTAAATTTAATTCATCTTTTATTTATTCCTTTATTAGGAGCCAAGTGAAGCCATCTATGATCTAGCTAGTAGTTTCACTTTCACTAGTTACTAGACAGGGGACCCTGTTCAAAAAGGACCTGTTTCGGGACATGACATCTCTTCTTGAGATAAAAAAAAGAAAGTGAAAAGGAAACTAGGAAAGAAAATAAATGATTACTTGGGGATGCAGTTTACACAAGTATATTTTAATTATTAATACTAGTATTTTAGAATTATTAAAAAATATTTTTTTATATTTTTTTAAATAAAAAATTATTTAAAAAACACTTTAAAAAACAAATCTGAAAAAAAAACATTTATTAAGACTAAAGATGAGAACCAAAGTTATGTTTGTTTTCTTTGTAAAGTGTATCAGTTTTATCTCAATCATTTTATTTTAATTATGTATTTAAATATATTTGATTATAAATAATTGATGTTTTGTTATAACAAAATAAATCAATTTAATTCCAAAAAAATTAACCCATAAACCGTATCAAGTATTTATAATTTTTAATATTATATAATCTCGCTTACGGGATCAAATCAATACGTTATAAGAAGAAATTTTTAAATTATAAACATTAGAGTCTATAATTTATTTTGATTTTTAAGATTAATTACTTTGCATATTAAAATTAAACAAGTATAAACAGGTTTAGTTTGGGAATTGTGAATATTCGATAAAAAAAAAAAAAAGAGAATTTAATGAAACAAGATTCTGATCTATAATCCATCGAGCTTGACGAAAAAACTAATTAGATTGTAGGTAAATAGACTAACGTATTTATGAAAAAAAATAATTTCTTACAGTTTTTCTTAAATAATCCTTTGGACCGACACAAGAATATCATATGGTCCCCAAATTAAATAGTGTCGTGTGTAGATAGACTTTTT
>Ga0307515_10023821_pt1 | contig 10703 bp, 6 predicted proteins | sample 17_EM_MG_FD_194513 | JGI IMG/M metagenome (GOLD analysis project Ga0307515, IMG submission 194513) | Populus trichocarpa ectomycorrhiza microbial communities from riparian zone in the Pacific Northwest, United States - 17_EM | ecosystem: Host-associated > Plants > Roots > Unclassified | place...
TTGAGATAATTTATGAAATTATATATTTTTTTTCAATTTCATTCTCATTCAACTTTTTAATTTGTAAGATTTGTTCCTCATTATTTTAATAAACTTGAGAAAAATAAAACATTAATAAGTTATTTTTCAGCTCATTTTCAATGACATAACCAAACACTGGAAAGTGTTTTCCAACTTATTTTTCATTACACTACCAAACATCGGAAAATACTTTCCCGAAATTCACTTTTCAAAATGATACTTTCCAGCAAACAAACGGGGCCTTAGTTTCAATTACTTTACAATAATTTTTATTATTAAATAAAAAACGATAATATAACATTTTTATGGTCTAGGTTACCTCTCAATTAATTTTGATATATTTAATAATATAATTAGTTTATTATAGATAACAATTACATAAATGTGGATTGAGTGTTTAGAAATTTGGTTGAAATCGTGTTTTTTAAATATTTAAATTTTTTTATATTTTTTTGATTGTTTTAATATATTGGTGTAAAAATAAGTTTTTTAAAATAAAATTTATTATTTTAATATATTTTTAAATAAAAAAATACTTTTAAAAACAACTGTTATACCATTCTCGTACACCTATTAAACTAGTCTACCTATGTACTTATACTTTTCATGTTTCCCACGAATAGGAACACGTGCAAGTGCTACGAAGCATGTTAAATATGGAAATGATGAAGGTGAGAGGAGAACCAGGACCGAACCCAAGCCTTTTACACTGTTATTGTTGAACATGGCGCATGGGAAAGTTTGACACGTAATGATGACCGTTGAAGCAGAAAGAAGTCCAAGGAGGACTAATCGCACTTGAACAAGTAATTCTATGATCTCTTCTCGATTTTGTCTGATAAACTCACCATGTTTCTTAATCCATGTTAGATTTCGTTCAATCTACATTGTTAATCTCCAGAAAAGGCTTCCACAGCACTGGCTAATAAAAACCCTTGATCCGATTTCTATCTAGATCAAGGATGGCTAGTTTACTCGTACAAACAAAACTCAAGAACGAGCTCAGGCACATAAAATAACTTGGAAGAGTCTTTTTCTCTGATAGCATTTCACACATGGCAATTTCTGAAAACTAAGACCATGGTTTCCAGGAGATGGGCAAGAGTAAATATGCAATGGCGGCTTGTATTGGGATAGAAAGAATATAAGGTTACTTTCATATGTTCAATTTAATCCCCTCTGAAACAAAACAGAACATGCAAGGGAACATATCCTCTGGATAGGTTTCTCTACAGAAAATTAAGCAGACAATACAATCATGGGGGGAAAAATCTTCTTTCTTCGACCGTACCTAGAAAAGAAATGGTGCCAAAACTTTTAGCCTGTGAGAGTATGATTCCAGCAATAAACGGATGAGGTGTTTCTTCCAACTCTAATATTCATAACCTGATCAAGTTCTTCAAACTATGAACATTCTTTTTAAAGCATATGCTTCTTCTTGTCACAATAAACCAGCTTCAAAGAGATTCCTGCGTCTTAAAGTCTCGTCTACAAGCTTGAAGGTTTTCTTGACAAGCTTCTGATCAAGTGCAGTGGTTCTATATATTTTAAAAACTCGGTCAACACGATCAGGGGTTGTGCTTTGGAAATACAGCTCCTCGAACTTCTTCTTTACAAACCTGATGAATAATAATATCATTAATGATGACAATCAAATCTTTGAAACCATTCAATAGCATCAGTAACGAAGGTCAAAGGTTAGCTCGTTTTGGAAACTGAGAACAAACATTTTGCAAAATGCACACATATATTTGACAAATATACATGCATTGGCTTGCATCAATTCTTTAAGACCATGAGGTGAAACTTCCAAATCAAGCTTTCAGCAAAGCACAGACCGACTGGCCAAAACTTTGACACCTTCTGCCTATTTGGTGCAATAATATTTCTCACTCACTAATACAAAGGAAATGAACCAGCAAGAAATAAATGCTCACTCATATGCATGCTCAATCTCTTGTTTTCCTGTCGAAATTGGCTGGTAGTCCTTGAACCACTCGCATGCATTCAATGGTGCCTGTAACAATGCACAACATCAAAGGCCAACACCGATGCTATTTTTCTATACTAAATAAGAATGCACAGTTCTGCAGCTCTTACTTTTAGAACTTTCTTTTCAAATATATCAAACTTGTTTAGAAACAGCATGAAGGATGTTTTCTGCACACAAAAAGCCAGATGAAAAATGTAATGATTCCCAGATGTCTATAGTCAGAGCTTATAACAACAGACCACGGGGACAGGGTAAAGTGGCATAAAAGAAAACCTCAAAGCATGGTTGCTTCAGGACCCACTCAAACAGCTCCTTTGTCTCAATCATTCGATTCTTGTTTTCATCCTCGAACAGTGTTTGATCATACCTGAAAACATAAACAGTCAAACACGCCCTTTTCAGCTTAAAATATGTTCTAATGTTAGAATTGCCACTTCACATGCTAACAGAAGACTATGGTTGAGGTGAGCTCACTCAAACTCAATGCTGCTTCCCTGAGCAAGTGTTGCAGACAGCAAGTTAATGAACCATGGAAATGGAACAGCATTTACAGACACTTAGTTGACAGTTACAACAAAATGTTCTACCCTTAACAAGATTTCCATTTTCAAATAAAACATTGAAGCCATTCTGAGATGTCCTTACAGAAAATATAGGTCAGATCCCCTCAGAAAAGTTCATTTGCTTTTGGAAATTTGGCATGTGAAATGTACTGCAATGGCTACTGCCGTGAATAATAAATAAATCAAGAAAACAATGCTACAATAAGCATAATCCAGAGATGGCCAAGTATCTCTAACTAAAAGGAAAACTTACAAATCTCAAATATTAATGTTCAACATCCAAAAGCCAACAAATTTGTGATGTTATAACAGTTGAAAGAAAATAGGACATCTTACTCGCTAATTGCAGCGCAAAAAATTACTGCTGTAACACCTTCAAATAGATGAATCCATTTCCGCCTCTCATTTCTCTGCCCACCAACATCAAAAAGTCTATATACTTCCCCACTTTTCTTGTTTTCTCCAACAGGACTGCCAAATCATAGCCAACATTAGCTTTTGAGTACCAAAACTAATAACTGAGGAAGCACTGGAAAGCATATTTTGCAATCAGGTGCAGTTGACCTTTAAGTGAAATTGATACAAGTCAAGAACATTGCACCTTGTAATACCACGTTAAAAGGTTATAGCAGTTTCGGGAAAAAACACATTGAGATCAATGCTAAATCAGGTACCAGTGAATTAGTATGTTCACCTGAATTGGATCTCTACAACACCTGTTGTACGGACTCTTGCATAAAGAACATCCTCCTGAAATACCGTATACACTGAGAAGCTGTTGGAAAGAACCCTAAAATATCGTAATTATGTTATGTGGGTGGGTGCATGCATAAAGTTACCTAGTTCGCTAGCCATCTACAGAGGCTGAAGTAATGCCAAAAATCCAAAGTTTATGCGGAACCGTTTTTTATGCAAAATGTCTTTGTTAATAGCATCATGGCAACAAGTGCATCAGAATGTCCCAAATAAAACCACTGCACTGGACTGAGCATATCAAAATTTTAAACTGGATGCATGCCACACACAGAAGTGGAGCTCACTGAAGTTTTTAAATAAAGGTTTTTATATAGAGCAAGGAAATGCAGTGCCATTGAGTCTAGTCTTTATGAATCTATATGTCAGACTAAGCCATCGTGGCACGCTTATACCATGCTGTTCACAGTGACATTATTTTCTATATGCATTTTGTAGAAGTTGATAATTGAAAAAGTGTTCTGATATTCTAATTCTGCAAACAGGACGTGCATAACATCCAGATAATATGGAAAGGATAGGGAAACAACATATATTTCAGATACCTTAGTTGGAATATAGTTTGAGTCAGATAATCTTTGCAAATTATCCATGAAATAAGGGGTACAATCTGGAACTTGGAGCTTATGACCACAGGCATATGTTTCCTACAGGTATACATTACATTAGTAACTGCAGTGCATCATTCAGACACCATAAATGAAAACCTAAGTCTAAATGATATAATAGGAAAAATAGACGACAAACTTTGTATCAATAATACAGATTCCCGGGAAGTAGCATATGTATCTTTGATGAACTGGCTACCTGAACTGCAGCATCTCTCCATAGAGTTTCAATCTCCTGGGCTAGTTCTTTGGTGAGACGCGGATGATCCAACCTGCCTCCAATTTCCGACAATTTCTTCCCAATATCCTGATGTATGATGAAATGAATGGATTGTAAAATCAGATCCCTTGAGGAAAAGATCAAGCAAAATGTATAGGAAAAGGAATCGATCATATTAACCTATACATGTTAGACAGTTGCTCACTACCAGATTCCTAGAATTTGTTTTTTCAAGATTGATAACCTTACTTTAAGCAGAGTAATAGACAATGAAGTGATGAATTCAAACCTTGTTTTCATTGGATATAACATACTTCAAGGAATCTGTTTCATTTTGAGCCAATTCTTTTGATCCATCATGCAAAATCTGTAGAAACACATAGAATGAACTTATAGAATAAAATTTAACACTTCTGCATTCAAAATTTTCACCATCAATGCCTGACTCTTCATATTTTCTACATTATGCAACAAGGGAAAATAACCAACACACCATTTCAAGTTTTGCATACTTTTATTGTCTGGTAGACGTTGGCATGGATGACTGGAATATAGCTCTTGAGCTCTGCCTCGTCAAAACCACTTTGAAACAAAAGTTTTATCTGCATCCAGAACATGCATAAGATGAAGATATAGAAAACAGTAATGCTGGCAAACACAAGTTCACATTTGAAACAACAAATGTTTCATCACACCTGCTTGAAAATCGTTGACTTCCCAGAGTCTCCAGCACCTTGATCATGAGATATTGATCACGTCATTTTTAAAACCCAAAGACAGAAAAAGAATCGAAGCATTTGAAAATAAATAAAACAAAGAAAAGACAAGTATCGAGCAGCCTAAGTCGAAATGGGTAGAACCAAAGTTATGCAACGAAAATTGCTAAACTCAAATTGAAGGCTTACACCCAAAACAATGATATTCTCAACCAGTCACTGTGCATAGGGAAGTAAAGACCATGTATCTATGATTCCTTCCAAGGGGTGCATAGGGAAGTAAAGACCATGTATCTATGAGTCCTTCCAAGGGGGGTGGGGCCAAAGCAAGAGTCACTATGAATGGAGGAAAAAAATAAAAGAAGTGTGCAACAAGATGCAGAGGGTAATTACATTTAGACAATAGTCACGCATTATACAGCCACTTTTTATTATCTCTACTTGTTGTCAAAGGGTATAGTACAGAAAGCAACAAATAACTTTCCCCAACACGATTAAGAACTTAATAGTTCAGTCCTTGGTTAATATCATAAGCTTTCAAATTAATAAAACAAATTGATTCATAATTTCTCTTATGCTAAATGAGAGAGGCTGCCTCTTCATGGAAGTAATTCACAGTACCTATGGTGCTTGTGCTATCCAGACCTTAAACGCAAGTCCACAACCATGATAAACTTTGAATACTATGGATACACTTTTACATGTCAAACAATTAACATAGCATGAAACAATCTTGAATGCCAAATAATTAATGCAATGAGAAACAAGCTTGATTTGCTTATACCAAGAAGCAGAAGTTTTTGAATATGCTTTTCAGCTTTGGTTTCTTGTTCAATTCGCCTTTCGATTTCTGCAGCCTGGAAATGCCAAGATAAAAATTGCAAACTTGAGATAACACAGAACGTGGGATAATTATCATCATAAACTAGATTACACAGAATCGCCAAAACCATACTCATAGAAGGGCACGAATCATGCATTTCATCTACTGTAACTCACTTGTGCATTCTCTTCAGCATCTGCTTCATTACATCGCCGCTGTTTACTGCAGAGTGAGCCCATATTTTGTGTTATAATAGACAGCATAGAAGGTGCATTTATCAGGCTTCACCAGGGTTCAAGCAGCTGTCAACACCCTTCTATAAAGATTACTCATAATGCGGTCAATTTGACCTGATCACAGTGCTACAGCCCTGCAGAGGCCATTAAAAATTAGATACATCTTCCTTGTAAAAATGCTTAAGCTCAATCACCAGTCCAACTCAACTAAATTCACATAATGATACGAGTGATTAGGAATCAAGATACCATAATAAATTATATTCCTTTAAGGTTTTTATACTTCATCATTTTTAGCTAACCAGAAGCAAGCTTCATTTGAATTCTAAGCCTTACAGTACTAAAACAAAAATTTGGCTCCTAAGATTTATTTGATCAAACTCACACATTAAGGAGTTGTACAACATAACCATGTACCCAGAACTACATATCATTTCTCGTGACTCCAAGTTAAAAAAAAACACTAGGAAACACCATCAGAGACAATAAATACACACATACATTAATGCCAAGAACTCATCTTCCATTTATACATACAATTAATACCCAGTAAAAGTTTACACAGGTTTTGGCATTTACCACTTCACGGCTGCACATAGCATCAACACACCCTTCAGCCACTTATCACCCACTTCCCGTTTCATAATAACTATCGATGTCTTTAGCAAATCAGTTATGGAGTTTTTCACTATTAAAAAACAACTTCCCTCATGAAAAACTTTTCATTTCTAAGGGAACAGATTGAGAATTATAAGCACGTAATTACATAAAGGTCATGAGAAACAGCCCATCAACGTTCTAAATAAAACCCAGAAGAGAAATACCAAAAAAAGAAAACAATTCTTGATCCGCGACTGTTAGAGCAATACAAAACAAAGATCCCACAAAAAAATTGAACCCGGGAAAGCAAAGATCTAGAAAGACAAAAACTTTAGCAAATGCAAAGAAGAAACAAGCTTAAAGAAACTTACTTGGAAGTAAAGAGAAGTTGGTAGCTATAGATTTGGTTGATTTGCTTAGTTCTTGTTGAAAGAAGATATGTTATTATAAGCTACAGGAGTAAAGTTTATGCAAACAAATACAGAAATAAACAAATGGGGGGTATTAATATTAAAATTATATAAAAAAGGCTAGGTAAAGGGAAATAGCCAGAGCTAAATCTGCAAGAGAAGTAGAGGAGAAAGAGCGCCGAAAGCTGCAAACAAAAAGGCAAAGCCACCCAATTTGCTTTGTCTGCTGTTCTTCTTCGACGACTACTACTATTGTGTTCCTTTGCTTGCTTTCATTGCAGTCAAAGTCAAAGAAATAAGATGTACACTTGTATCTACAGCTAGGAATGGACGAAAGAGGGAGTATTTATATTAGTTTAGGAGAGGATTACAGTGTGTCCACCCCCAGTACATTCATGGACATGAGGGCGTCTTTGTCTTGGAAAAATAAAACACAAACAAGTTCCGTAACTATTTATTTAAATAATAAGGCAGTGATTTGGACTGTACTGAGACTGAACTGGTCCGGTCCGGTCCTCTCCTTCTTTGCCTCTCTGTTTCTGTTTGTGTCTGTCCGTGTGGTAATCTAAAACAAGGGGTCGGGCATCTATTCTTGCCACGCGTGTGACCAATGGAGATGACATGTTAATGGGACATGTTTGCTGCTCTGTGTGTTTTTGTGGCTGTCCATTTTTACAAGGCTTCTCACTAGGTTCGTTCATGGCCACTTGTGTCTCCTCTATCTTAAATGGATCTTGAATTCTTGTCATCCACTGAGAAACAATAGGATTTTGCAGTGCCATACCAATCTTTAAATACCATCATGTTAAAAAGATCTGATATTTATGACCATCTTTTTTTAATACCCTTTAATCTTGTTTCTAAAAACACAGAAATCTTTAAATATTTTTTTAATTCCTAAAAAAACTAAAACCAAACCTTTTTTTTTTTAAGATTTAGATTTTATTTTTAAAATCAAAAGCTAGTTCTATACAAAAAGTTTTAATTCTATATAAAACAAAATTATTTTTTTTATTCATTATGTTAGAGAATAGTATAAATTATATATTAAAACCTCATCTAACCGTTTAAGTTATTGGATTGAGATGATTCGTTGATTATATGATTTATATTATTCTCTAGTGCATCCCCTTAAGTAAAAGTTATTTGATCTTGAAATTTGCACAAGCTTACACTCCTTGTGTTTAATTTTTATCAAATAAATAGAGATTGTAAGATTCGAACTCGTGACCGCTTGATCATCAAAACTTTAATATTACATCAAAAAATCATCTCAATCCAATAACATTACGAGACAATAACTAGCCACGGTTCTTTGGAGAAATTGAAATGGAGCATTTTCAAATGGACATGAAAATAAAATACAAGAAGAAAATATGAAAGGGAGAATGAAAGCCACAATACTGAATCACCATGTGAAAGGGACGAGCCATCGAATTGCAAAGACATCCAATCTAATGGGACTTCTCGTGTACTTGTGTGTTATTATATTAATATGATATGTTTAAAATAAATAATTATTCCCAATACTGATATTTAAATCTTAAATTTAGAAAATTAAACAAGAAAGTGAAGCTTATTGGCCGCTGGACAATCTCTTAAGGTTAATACACAGAATTCGTTTCGTGTCTCTCACTTTCAAAATTAAATCGAAGTCACCAACTCTCGAGTTGTACGCAGTAACCCAACAAATATTTTCCCATCTACCCAAGCAGAGTCCAAGCTGATTATTGCCCTTTTATAAGGAATGATTCACTAAGAATTCCATTTGATGTTGACACTTAGTTTTGATTATATTTGGACCGTGCTTGAATCGAAATCACACCACACGAGTTTACATTTATTTTTAAAAAATCAAAGTTTAAACGGTACAAACAAATTTCAAATAAATAGAACAACCATCCATTCAAATTATAATTATTTTCAAAGAACCATCTCAATCTAATAACTTAAGCTGTTAGATGAGGTCTCATGATATGATTTATATTATTCTCTAACACACCAAGTGATTACCTTGTGTTTAATTTTTATCAAATAAATGAGGATGGTGAGATTCGAACTCGTGACCATTTGGTCATCAAGACTCTGATACCATGTCAAGGAACCATCTTAACCCAATAGCTTAAGCTGTTAGATAAGGTATTAAGATATGATTTATATTATTCTCTAACAATTATAACCGGATTAAATTTATTTTAATAAGATAATAATAAGCCAATATGTATTTTTTTTTTAAATAATCACGACAATTCAAAAAAAAAACTTCAAAAATATGAAACTTGATAGATAATGAAAAAAAAAAACTAGCATGGGTCAACCCGACAGAGTGACAAACATGTAATTTGGATAAAAATAAATTTGTCCTTAAACTATCATGATTTGACAAATATAGTTAATTTTATCATTATTGCTAACCAAAAATTATTTTAACAAAAATTACATATCTGTATTTTTAACTGAAATATTCCTATAAAAGCTAAAAAAAATTCAATCCACTTTCATAAATAATTTTAAGATTTTTTGAAGTTAAAAGGTATTTTTTTTATTTCATTAACAATAAAAGATTTAATAAAACATGAAAATAGAAATTAAGCTAGAATTATCTCAAATCGTTTTGAAAATCCTAAGGAGGTTATATGAATTTACATAGGTAATTTTTACTGTGATTCTCAAAATTTTTGCATATATAATTTCCAAAATTAACCTATTTTAAACTTAATTAGGTGTCATGCATTTTACCATATAAGAAATTTGAAAATCATACTAAGACATAGAAGATAAATTAATATGATTTTTTAGGACCCCAGCAAAATTTGGAACTGTTCCAAATTATTTTCAAAAAATTTTAAGAAAATAAGTAAAAAAGTTAACGAAAAATGCTTCTTGAACTCAAAAAAGTTTTTAAATTATTTTTGAAAGTATATTGTATTCTTATTAGCATATGTGAAAACTTTTAGCTCAAAGTATCAAAAAGATTATTTAAAAAAAAAAAGTTTTTTTTTCCAATAATAACAATCAAATCAAATAAAAAAAATATTATTTATCCAAAATATAATAATTAAAAAACAAGATTGATCAAATTAATAGTACAAATCTTAGTTGGCCACAACACCAATAATTCAAGGGTAAAATATCCCATCAAACCAATAAAAAAATAACTTATTCTTCAACTATGCTCAAGAGTATGATTTTCAGACCCGGCCCGGTTCAAGGCTCGGGTTTCGGGTTTTGATCCGGTCACCGGGTCGTCCGGATTAATTTTTTTTAAAAAATTAAAATGACGTCGTTTTAGTAAAAAAAAAAACAAGAGTCAACGGGTTGCAACCAGGTTTTTAACCGGATCACACCAGGTTTTTTCTTCCCCCATTTTCTCTTCAACCCGGCCCGGTTCCAGCCCCGGATTGGTCGGGTACCGGGTCGACCTGCCGGGCCGGGTTTCAATACTATGCTCAAGAGTTACCTTTTCCCTTAAAAAAAATAAATAAAAAAAGAAAAGAAAAGTAATCAAGGGCCATTGATTTTCAGGAATTGGAAGAGAAAAGGAACCAAAGGCACAAAAATATCAAAGGGAAAATGGAGTTTGACAAAAAAATCACAATATTGGAGTGCTTTTCTTTCATTTGTTTTCAGGAAAGGCGTGTAGACTGGGACTTTGACCTCTTTACAAGAGGCCCCATTCGATGCGACATTCCATTAAGACCATTCAAACCTTGCTTTCTCTCCCATCCTTAAAAACAAGAGGGCCATTTTTCTTGTGTCT
>Ga0307515_10023823_pt1 | contig 10703 bp, 9 predicted proteins | sample 17_EM_MG_FD_194513 | JGI IMG/M metagenome (GOLD analysis project Ga0307515, IMG submission 194513) | Populus trichocarpa ectomycorrhiza microbial communities from riparian zone in the Pacific Northwest, United States - 17_EM | ecosystem: Host-associated > Plants > Roots > Unclassified | place...
AATATATACCTCTTAATAAGCAGTAGATGCGAAGCTTGGCGGCCAAAGACTGACTAAAGACTGAAATTTCACCCCTGGAGCCAATTATAAGTGCTACATTAGGCCCAAAATGGCATAACCCAAGCCCAAAATAGCGCTAAAAGTGTATTAATAATCGGTCAGACCAAATGTCGCGACCCCACCGTGACTAGGCGTCCCCAACCATAGTATGTTTTTCGCCCAAAGCAAGGATCGACGATCCAGATTAACGGGAGATTGGGTTCGTATATCAAATCTCCGGGGCTATGGAGATCCATCCATGATACTCTACTTCGCCTAGCGCCACTGGCATAACTTGAAACAATCAAGGTTTGGCGAACACTGATAACAGCATCTCTAGAACTATTCGCGCGGTTCATCAGCACTGGAAGGATATATAACTGACATTGACAGCGCAAGATGATGCTGTCGTCAGAATACTTAATAGACCGATACAAATTTGTGCACAAACTGTGAGTACTCCGAACGATGTAATAGTCTCTCGCAGTATTTATGAGTATCTCGATCTTGGTTCCCGTACTGGCTCATGGTTTGGGCGGCGATTATGGTGGAAGACTTTTTGTGGCTAATCTATCGGTCTGTAGGCTGCCCGGCGGTCAACCTGACCGTTCCGGAACGCGAGTGATATGGTAGTTCAGGTGGGGGCACTTTGACGTCAGCATGAGGTCACACAGTGAAGGTACGATCGCTGGAATAATCCTGGAGTTCAAGTTGGTAGGCAGATAAACGTTGATATGGAGAGAAGACTGGAGTTCGTCTCGAGCTGTTTGACAAGTGCCAAATGCGAGATTTCACGCAATCGCAAGCCCGGTCTGGCCGAGATACCGTTGAAATAGGACTCAAAGGGGAGGATTTGTATCAAAGAACTCGCAGCCCTCAACCTGACGAGCTGGTATTTGCGGAGGAATGTACGTTTGGTGAATCCAAGGCCAAGTTCTACGAAAAAGTTAAGTGCGAATCCTAGAGAAGTCCTGCATCAACGGATTACGATTTAGCAATCCGAAAAGTTGCACGAAGGGAGACTCTAGGAGTATCCTGTTCAGATTGTCGGCCTTCCCGTCGATTTCTACACAACCTTCCATACATAGCGGCGGGATAATGTGCAGACTAGCCGTTGGCGGGCGAAGTCTATTTGTCCCCGCTCAAACTCCGGGCCTAGGTGCGGGAGCGGGCCTAGCTCTAGGTCTTTATCGACATCACGTGTTGTATTTCACCGCGATTGCCCTGTTTTACAGAGGGGAAGTCACGTCCCTATTGGCGGCCATAGACAACACCCCCCAATAGATGACGGAAAGTCCTCCGAAACCCTAGCACCATCGTATTCTTTCCTTCTAGCTTGATTCTTCAGGAATTCTTCAAACACTCTATCTATATCCAGAAGGCTGAGTTAGTAAATACTAGAGAAGTAAATACCAGAGAATAACGGAGGGACTGTAACTCAAGTAGATCACTCGTTGCTCAGAACTTTCACAGATGAGAGGCTGCAGCCAGCACCAGTAATCTTGACAACGTGCATGGAAGCGATCTACTCCCTGCAAGTTTCTCTTTTTCTTTTTCATGGCGATCCGCGCGGCTCAGAATCCATAAACTTGATGTAGATACAGTTTTACGCCTTATTCGCCACCTTATGCATTCGGATAAGTGGTTGAAGAGAGTGTAGAATCGGAGGTTGGTAAAATGTGCGCCAACGCACACAAACACACAAAAGTTCTCAAAAACCAGCAAGTCCGTTGCTTTTGCTGTGTGCCCTATCTGCAGATTTTGCAAATTTGACGAATAGTGGAGGGATTACAGCGGAATCGGAAGGAGGAGGTGGTGGTGGTGGATGAGTGTGATTGTGGGCTCACTAGCTTGCTGCCTTGAAAGTTGACTCGCTGTCACAACCAGTCAATTTGTGAGATGATGATTGATGGACTGTTTGGGTTCATAGTGAAAACACCCTTATAACATTTTGCCTGGCGCGTAGGTGCAAGGATAGGAGAAATTCATATCCAGACCTCGATCAAAATCAAGGGTCTATTAGCTTCTCTATGCATAACACTACCCTCCACATTTCTTCTCCACTATTTTTTCCCGTTTTCAACACTGCCCAGTCCTATGCTTCTCATCTTCTTGAACACTCGCTATTCTCTCCGTTCTTTTGCATCTTTATCTCCACACCCCTCTCGAGGTCCTAAGAGCTACGGTAGTTATCTCGGATCGAAGGCAACCCGCGAAATAAACAGCATCTAATTTTCAGTGCTCCAGCACCATTTAACGACTGCTGTTGGACTATCACAATTCAGGGGCATACAAGACTACTCGAACTAACTTCCTCCTTCCGTTTCATTTCTGCACTTCAAAGTTTCTTTCTGTTATTTGTTCGGAACCGTGGGATTTATAGCACGCGACACACAGGCTGAAAGGTTCCGGGAATTTATCGATCGACCGGTTGGTTCCAAGAATCTCCGACTTGTTTCACTCAGCCCAGCGACGACGCACGTATTCGACCGACTCAACAACAACTACACTTGAAATTGCACTGAGAAGGCGTATCTCAACATCATGGCTACAGCTTCATCGAATACTACGCGTCCGTGGCAGAGTCTCGTTCGCTCATTACCGTTCCGAAGCCGCCGGCACTCAGTCTCTCAACCCACTACGACGCTGAACATCGGATCCCAAAATTCAGTCGTGGTCGGTGATGGGTTTGATGCGACGAAGCTGGAAAATCGCGGCGGTCCGGTGAAGAGAGCGGTACGGAAGCTAATGCGGCGGGCATCTCATTCATTCCGGCCGGGTGAGAAGGGATCATTTGTTGTTGGTGGGCCTGGGAGGGACAGGGGAGGAGCGCCTATGGGTGATGGAGAGAGCGGAATTGTGTTGGATGACAAAGATGTTGGAGATAGCTACTACGCCGAAGCTCTGGCAAAGAGAGTTGGTACAGACCACCTTACGTGCGAAGCTCTGAGAAGCCGAATTGAGCACTGATAATGACGTTTAGATCCCGTCAGCGTTCTTCCCGCCGAGATCACTGCCCAAATTCTGTCGTATCTAGACCACCAAAGTCTTGTCAACTGCGAAGCAGTATCCTGTCGCTGGCGAGAAGCAGCATCCAACCGGCATGTCTGGCGAAATGTGTTCCGAACTGAACATGGACCATGGGAGTCGAAACCTGGAAAGAACTGGAAGCGGATGTTCCAGGTTAACCATGCGCTGCATTCGCGATGGAATAAGACCGAAATGACCTACAAATACTTGAAGGGGCATTCGGATTCGGTTTACTGTGTTCAGTTTGACGAGTGAGTGAAAGAAACATTTCCGCGAAGCTACAAAAAGTTAACCTTAGTTACAGTAACAAGGTTATCACGGGATCAAGAGATCGAACCATCAGGATTTGGGACATCAAGACCGGGGATTGCACTAGAGTTCTTCAGGCTCCAGCCGATGACAACACCGCGGATGTGAGCGGTCAGCCTGCCACCACTGAATACCACACAGCTTCGGTGCTTTGCCTTCAGTTTGACAATAAGATACTGGTGACGGGTTCTTCGGACAACACCTGCATCGTATGGTCACTTCCAAACTACGAACCCATCGGTAAACTTGCGGGTCACAGGGCAGGAGTTTTGGATGTCTGCTTTGACGACAACCATATCGTTTCATGCTCTAAGGACACCACTATCTGCATCTGGGACCGCAGCACCCGCAAACTGATTAAGCAGCTGAAAGGACATCGGGGACCTGTCAACGCTGTTGCAATTCGCGGCAAGCAAATTGTCAGTGCATCTGGCGATGCCTTGGTAAAGCTATGGGACCTCGACAGTGGAGAGTGTATTCGAGAGTTCAAGGGCCACCATCGGGGACTTGCATGTGTACAATTTAGCGAGGATGCAAAAACTATTGTGAGTGGGGGGAATGATCAGGATATCCGTGTGTGGGATGCACAGACAGGCGAATGCCTCAAGGTGCTGTCAGGGCACAAGGATCTTGTTCGTACGCTTCATCTTGATTCGCTGAATAGGAGGATTATCTCTGGATCTTATGATGCGGTTAGTTCTCCAGTGCAAGAGTTCACTTATTAAGAACCTAATAGGCTAACAATGCGCGTAGACTGTGAAGGTGTGGAATCTAGATACGGGCAAAAAAATCCTGGATATCACGCAGTATCATTCAACGTGGATCTTGGCGGCAAAGGCGGATTATAAGCGGATTGTTAGCACCAGTCAAGACAGCCGCACACTGGTGCTGGATTTCAGTACGGATGTGAAGGGACTGGAGATTCTGGCCCAGTAAATACGGTTGTTGGTTAGCTGGGTTCCGATAGCTGTTGCGTGTTTGTCTTTTTATTTATTTATTGCAAGCATAGATAGCATTGGAATACCGCATGGTTTGATGTTTTTACTTCGAGCTTTTTAGTGTTCGATATCTAGTTTATCCAACCCTCCGTTTTCTCTTACACAAAAACCTCCCTCTACTACATTCTAGGCGTAACCTTTTATCCGTTTTTGTTTCTCCTGGCGATCTTAATCATTACCAATTTTGATACCTGTTTGTTTCTAGTTCTATTCTATACTCGTCTTTCTTTAATTCTATAATCTTTCCTTAAGCAATTGGGGGCGGCGAGGTGTTTCTGCGGGGTTTCATTGCGTTTGCTTTTTCTTTGTATGAATAGGGGATGAGATATATTGGATGAAATGAAATGTGAAATTGAATTGAATTCTTTTGGTGAGACCCTGGGTCGAGTGATATCGTGTGCACATGGGTTAGTGTACCAAAGTTCTGGTAGGTTAGCGAAGATGCGGATAACTGACTGAAGGCACTAGGGGTATAACTAACGAAATCGTGAGTGTCCTGAAAAACGCTGTTGTAGCAAAGGAAATCGGTCCTTATGGTTTTCATATCGGCGCTCTCCAAAACAACTTTGCCGTTGATGCAACCCTGCACTCCAGATTTCGTTAACTATATCCATATGGCGGTGTAAGTGGTCAAAATACCATTTCATGACGTCGTACATGGAATTAGCGGAATTAGGTAAATTCATGTGCACTAATACCCAATTCTGTCAATTCCATGCACAATGTTGTGAATTTAACAATATCATAGCATGATGTCGTATATAGTAGACAATGTCATACATGAACTTGTGGAATTTGGTGTGGGTGCACATGAATAATGTGTTTAGAACCTAATGTGCATTAAGTACTGAATTTCCTAAATCATGCATCAAAATAATTTGCAAAATCCAGTATCTGATGTGCATCAAGTTCCAAAATTCTTAATCCATGTGCATAAACACTGAATTCCATTAGTTATATAATGTCAAATAATGCTGATCACTACATGAAGTTGTACCACAATGTTGTGGTGCTAAGCTGATGTGGTGTATAACTACTGAAATTGGGTCTTGGTGTATATGAAGTTACCCAATTCCACGCACGGCGTCGTTGAAATGGTATTTTGACCACTTTACCGCGCTATATATCCAAGTATCATCGCCGCGGACTAGAGTTATGTAGGTCCGCGTGTGAGATGGAGATTATCGGTTTTGAAGCTGGTCAACTCCCAATAACTCTGACTGTACTAATTTGCGGGCGTATAGTATGTATATGGTCTCAGGATAACCAATCTCCATACTACTGTACCGGCTTTTCGTAACAGTACCGATGGCTGCTATCTGAGAAGGAAGGAAGGATTCGGAAAGCTGATAGTATCATACTGGGTCTACTCGGTGGTAATACACTACAACAAAGTTCCACCACGGCAAAGGTATTTGGACGATATTTCTGGTGATGATATGCTACAATCTTGCAGAGATATCAAAACTAAGGAACATACCTAGTTGTCTATTAAGATTTATAAACTGTCACTCAGAAATACCACTCACCTTCGGGACCCGTGTAAGCTATTTATCCCACTATCCATCTAAGACTTTTTGGCGCCGCGATCACCACTGATGCACTGATAGCTAGTTACGCTAGTAAAAGAAAGGGAATCATCGGTCCAAGTGGTTTCTGGCCGTGGTGGCAGGATTGTTCGCCCACCTCATAGAAACCTACGCTGTCCCAGTTCGCCTCAACACTTGACTTGGGAAATTGAAGCCACTGCCGTCAACATTCTGCCAATCTTGTATTTAGTGTGTTAACTTGGTGCGCTTTCACATTCGGTCAAACAAATTACCGCTTGGATTGCGGCAAAACGTCTTGGGTGGTGTAACGCGGGAGGAATCGACTCCAAGATACACTCAACTAGAAGTATCCCTTCTAAGTATCCCCTTATCTTGTCTCGCTATCGGACTTGATATTGGACTTATACAAGGACTAATAGGTGGTTCACTTCGAAGCTTCACTCAGGCGCAGAAAGTAATCAGAATAGAAAAATGTAGAATAGCTTTCCAATCCGAATATATTGTTAAGGCATGTTCTCCGTCGTGAGAAGGTTGCCCTCTATACCAGCAGAGAATCAAGAGGCCTTTATACCTCTTTCTTCTTCACTCTAACTGCTAATTCTAACTACGCTTTTCTCTAGATGAATCCTCACTATCTTCTCGTCTTCCAATCCCCTTGCTCTGATAACCAGTTGGCCTGAACTTCCTCCGAGCAAATAGTTTCCTTCCAATCCTCCAGCCTTTCTGGACCAACAGTATCCTTCTGATATACATCTCCAGACTGATTGGTATCCATCGGACTGTTGTCTTCCGGACCATCTACCTCTTTGTACCATTCATCAGCCTTCTCCTATCTCATGCACAAGTGTCTCTATCCTAGTGGCCATTGCTGATGCCAATCGAGAATTACTTCATATGGAGGTGACGATGGCTGGCATCATTCTTTATCTCTGTCCATAGAGAATATAGTGATGTGTGTTTGCACTTGTATTAACACACCATTGCAATGATGACAACACTTGAGGGTGGGTGGTGATAAGGTGGTCAATGGAGTTGTGCCTGGTGGTCATTGGTGTGGTGATAGTACTGGCTTATAATTGATGAACGTTAATCGATCGCCACATGTCAACATTATCGAGTGATCGTTCATGACCCCGGAACCATGGCCAATCCTAAAGGTGTAACAGGTGGGTGGTTGTTGTTGTTGTTTTTTTGTTGTTTAATCATATTGTATTCACTCTAATTAGAGTATAACAAAGACCGATTCCCCTCCGCCTCTGGGCAAGCCAGCTAGATGGCGGAACTCTCCATCCACTACCCAAAAACGAAACTTTCAACCCCTCCCCTCTTCCACCCCCATTACCCCAGGGCACCATATTCTAGTCCTCCCCCAGAAATGTAACTGTTTGGATCTAGTGTTGCATTGACCAAGCACAGGGTGCCATATGATGTAATCGCAGAGGAATACCCCAACTGTGCTCCGTGGGAAGCACAGTGCTGTAAGATGTGTCTACTGATTTTCGCTGTTTAAGTGGGTTGATACGTCCATGGGAACAACTCGTACTGGTGCTCGCATGCCTGGGAAGCAGGTCTTCGAAGCCTCTCTGAGTGTCATGGGTCGCAGCATGCTGTCCTCAGAAAAACTCTTCATTGAACTGCTGCACTGTCACGCCCTAGTTATCCTCACAAATACTGCATATCATAAATCATTGTAACTGGCGTAAAACAACCAAAAAGAAGGCGAGTGGCCCCAGAAGGGGGACTACCGGTTAGTGTCAATGCTGAGTGGTATCGAGCGATGTACAGACAAGATACACTCCCCAAAGGTGAGCGGACACACACCGGTATGCGATAATGAAGCCAAAGTAAAACCGCAACCCACTCAAAAAAAGGGGAAATCTTGGCAAAACTAGGTGGTGAGGTGTGTTGTCGAAGGCGTGTGATTGGGTAGGTGGTGTGTGGGGGACCCAGTTCAGCTCTTCATGCCTAATGGTAAGTAACGAGATAGTTTACGCTAGTTGTATTAGGCTCGTTCCCAGCCCCAGTCTTGGCACGAGCGCCACTTTCTGACAAAACTCGCTCATACCCAGAGAGGGGCTGGAACCTTTCGAGCTCCGAAAATGGGGTCCGCTTATTCGAACAAGTGAATAACATTTCAAGCTTCCTAATATGGAATCGTGTATAAACTTAGCGTCCGAAGCTTTTAGTGTGAGGGCTCTGGGAATTGTGCGCTGTGCGGCTCAGCAGCCCGGATTCCTCCTCATCGCCATCGACACAGTCAACTCCACCCATCCTCTTTGGACTGCACCTGCATTCCAATCCACAACACATATCGAAAGCCGAGACACCCTACATCATTCTAGCATCTATCTTCTAGGGCACTATGCGACGATAGCTATGCCCCCTAAGGGAAATAAACGCGCCGCGTCGGAGGCGCCAGGCCCGAAGGTCAAAAGGAACAAACATGATCGTGGAAGCCTCCCCAATCACTCCACGGTTGACAATTGGAAGGGATTCCTCCCAAAGAAGATCTTGGAGGCTGTATTGGCTGTGAAGGTGAGCGGGTCTAAAACGCGCAAGATGAGGACTATCGTGTCGACTGGCTAACACGTATAACCTGCTAGACCCCCAATGACTGGAAGCGCGGCATTATGTACTTAATGATGCTTGTATTCTTTAAGGTCAGAGGTTTGACCTTAGCAAATATGAAAGCCTTCCAAACCACGGTTATCCCGCAATCCTTATACTCGCGCATCACAGACCTTCGGAACTGGATTAGCTATGCGAATGGCCTACTCAAAGCCTGACTTATTCAATTGCACTGGGCGATGGCTCAGAGGTTGCTCGAGCAGTATCCGGACAACAAGCGAATAGAGGTTGCTCAAAAGGTGGCCAACAATCGAACGCAGCACCTCTCAATGCACGAAGTGGCGCCTTTCCAGAGTAACGATGATGTTTACAAGTATTGGCATTTGGACACAAAGAATATCTTCTGTTTGGGGGCTCCGATACTGCACGATGTAACGCCAGAGTACCTCGGTATGCATGACAGCGCTATGGACGGACGATTTCACTGGTTAGATGGTTTAGAAGAGCAGTCGTATATGATCATTGCGCGATTCACGTCGGGTGCATTAACGGCAATCCCGGGTACCGATTGTGGCGAGCATGCTCATGCGATTGATCTGTGTGAGACAAGTTGCACACATGAAGACCTTCCGTGGCCGCCGATGCGCACAATTGATTGTTGGTCGGATATCCTGCTTGAAGCTGGCGTTGTAGAAGAAGTTTGGCCTACACCCGGAGAAGCTGCCAACTCACCACAGGATAGCCCCGGAGTTCCCATGACTGTACCTGGTATTACGGACTACAGTATTTCGGAACATCAGGAAACTGGTGGCCAGGGAATAAGTATGAAGGCAATAGAAGAGATGGAAAAGGCTAGCACCGTGGAGGACATGGAGACGGTCAACTTAGTGAAGCGGCTGTTGGGCACAAGGGAGTTAACCCCAGTGGTTGGGGATGATGGTATGGGTACATTTGCTGCACACAGTGCTTAATGATTAACTGAATTTTGCATGCATAGGTGAGGACGAGTTGTACCCGCAGTACAGTGTTGAATACATTACTGTGCAATCAAGTCGATTAGCCGAGATGAATACTTCCGGGTACGTTTGGTATGCTTTAGAATTGATGGAGATCGACAAGAAATCCTATCAAGTCTTAGAAGCTGCCCTCCAATGACGGGAGAAGGAGCTTGAAGTCGAATTGGCGCTTTTAGAGTCGATGGAAGACGAGGCAAAAGTGTGGAAGGACGAAGTTAAGGCGATCGAGGAACGTGTTGCTCTCAGGCATAAGGCCAATGCTGAACGCATGCAGTTACTTGTGCGCAACCAGCAGGAGAACCAAAGCAGCTTCAACAGAGTCCATCCGGGAGTGGTTGATTCTTTGCACCCAGGATCAATTTTTGGTTTCGACGCATCACCAGTTAGGCGTCCAGCACAGGCTCTCCATTGTCGTCGTTTCTTCGCGGGCATTCATGACTCGCCCTGTTTGTATCATTGCAGCTTCGGAGCTAGTGGTGACGTTGCCGGGTTAGGCATTTTGAGTCCGGGCAACAATCTAGGGCCCGCTTTTGACGCTCCGCAAAGTACTCCGGGGAGTTACCGAAAGATCTCTCCAACTGGTATGCCTAAAACACTGGTCGCTCGGAGCGATTTGCGCAAGCCCGAGAAAGACAAACCTGTTCCATCCCGCAATTCGGTGACCCCTGACCAGGGCTACGTGCAGGGACCTTGCACGGGTGCTATTGAAAATGATGGTGCAGAGGAAGAAACAGGGGCGACGAACAGGGAAACGTCAAGCACGCCCGGTTTGGTATCAGATGCTTTGGGCATGCTTGGTGGTGGAAGTGGTGATACATCTTTTGGGTCGGGGAATGAGAATGAGATCGAGTTGATTGATGGAAGTCATGGACCTACTAGTGGTAGGTGGGATGAGCATGGTGGGGAAGGAAAAGATATGGTGAGTGAATACTTGAGTTCACAGTCATCTGCTACCCAGAATGTGATCCGCCCCGTAGACTTGTCCTTCGGTTAATTTTATGCAAAGTATACATGGAGTTTGGGTTGCTGAAGGGCTGTGAATTGTGAGTTATCGTGTGGAGTTTCTTTCATTGTGGGGTTTCTTTCTTCGGGGGTTGTATCATGATAATCAGAGTTCCGGATTGGTTTTGTCCTTGCATTAATATTTCTTACCCGTATGCTTAGATTGGGTGGATATTTCTTATTCATATATA
>Ga0307515_10023824_pt1 | contig 10703 bp, 10 predicted proteins | sample 17_EM_MG_FD_194513 | JGI IMG/M metagenome (GOLD analysis project Ga0307515, IMG submission 194513) | Populus trichocarpa ectomycorrhiza microbial communities from riparian zone in the Pacific Northwest, United States - 17_EM | ecosystem: Host-associated > Plants > Roots > Unclassified | place...
ACAAAGCTTCGTGCGGAGCCTTGTGCAGAGCCATGTGCAGGCGTGCAGACGTGTAGATTGCAGACGTGCAGACGTGCAGACATTCGTACGGGCGTTCGTGTGGGTGACTAATTAATTAATTAATTGTATGGATGTTTATAAAGCCGTTTGTGTAGACGATTATAGAGACTTCCTAGTATATTAGTGCTGCGTAGTATTAAGCTTCGAGTAGAGCTTTAAGCAGAGCCTCGCGTAGAGCTTTTAAGCAGAGCTTTTAAGCAGAGCTCCGTGCAGAGCCTTAAGTAGAGCTTTGAGCAGAGCGTCGTGCAGAGCTTCGAGCAGAGCTTTGATAGAGCTTTAAGTGGAGCCTCGTGCAGAGCTTCGAGTAGAGCTTCAAGCAGCTTTAAGCAGAGCTTCGAGCGGAGCAGAGCTTTAAGTAGAAAGCTTCCCTATATAGACCTTGTATTTAGGCTTATTTTTAAAGGCCTTGTAAACAGCTCTGTACAGAGCTTTAAGCAGAGCTTTATATAGGCGTTCGTGCAGGCGTTCGTGCAGGCGTTCGTGCATGCGTTCGTGCAGGTTTGTAGGGACGTTTGTAGGGACGTTTGTAGGGGTATTAGGGGCATAGTCGGGCTCTATTGCGAATGCAATATATAGAGTAGGAGATGAGCTTTTAAATGGAGGTATTGGCGAGTTGAGAAGCGCTGTATTAGGGGTCAAAGTACGACGTTAAAGGCGATACAACTGTTGTCCACCAGTGAGGCTGTACAGCCCTTACAAAACGCGCCCATAATCTCTCAGACCCTCGGAGAGAAATCCACATCGGCGCTCTGTAATTAGCTGCTAAAGCTAACGCAAGCACTAACGCCTGCGGCGTATATTAGCTGCGGCGCCAGTCGCTAATTGGCTTAGGTGTGGCGGTGCCAGCCGCTTATTGGCTCAGGAGTTTGCAGGAGGTAAGGTGGATTTTCTCTCCGAGGGTCTGAGTCAACTGAGATAACGTCTGAGAGCTTATGGGCGCGTGTTTGGTGCAACTCGTATACCATTTCCAACGTATGTTAAATTCAAATAGCTATATTAGGGTTAATTTAGCAGCTATTGCTACAGTTCGTGATGCATTTGCATTATAATCCCTCCTACTAATATATTCTAATTAATTAAACTAGCTAACTAACGTATTAGGGGGCGAAGTACAGCCTTAAAGTTTAAAGACGTGTTTTTGAACCCGTATCCACCCAACCAGCTATATTGGAACTTTGATCGCATTTTACCACCACAACTTATTTTTCCCTAAGATTGGGTGAGCTACTTCTTATTATAGCTAAAAAGCAGCTCACCCAATCTTAGGGAAAAATAAGTTATAGTGGGAAAGTTCTATCTTAAAAGCATAAGAAAACTATGAGGTGTAAGGGTGCAAAACGCGACCATTTTCCCTCAGACCCTCGGAGAGGAATTGCCTCACACGTGCTCTGATTGGCTAGATCGCTTGCGCACGGTACCTTCCTTGGCAGAATTTTATGACAGAATTGTATAATATTCATAAAGTGAGAGGCGAATTCCTTGACGAGGGTCTGGGGCACCTGAGATAACCCGACTTCGTGTTTCGGATCAGAATACGACGCATCCAACCTAAACCAACAACTACGCGTATATTATAACGAGACCGCCCGACAGATGGACAGGCAGTGCGGGTGGAATAGCTTTAATGATTCTTCAAGTTAAATACTTTCAGATTCACCTCGCAGTCACCTCAATATGCCCTTCAGCCATCCCATCAACCTCCCCGGCCCAATCCTGCTCCAGTCGTCCGTAGGATTAGGGTTGTTAGCTGAGGGAGGATGTGTGGTATGGGTTGGGTGGAATGGAATGAAATGGAATGAAGACGCTCTATATGCACCTTATGATACACCCGTGATTTACATGTCCGCCCTGCTGCTGGTCTTACGGCAAGCTGGCAGCCCTCACCTCTTTCTATCTAGCTCATCCCGGAGCAGCTATGCTAAGCCTGGCTCTTTGCCTCTTTTTCACATTTCTTCTAGCTCATGCCAACACCAAACTTAATCGCTACCTTAATGCATCAAGCTCCACCTTCCCTTCAGCGTCCTCCTCTTCAGCACCTTCCTCCCTGTCCTACTCTTCAACCTCGCCAAAAACCCATGCCTCCGCTTCCGGACCCTATGACTTGGATCGAACGTATTCCGCGGCCCGTTCCGCACCTGCATTCCCAACACCGCCGGATGCGATGATATTTTCGGGACCAGGTCCAACAGCGTGCCGTCTGCTGCAGTCGGGAGAGTGGAAGAAGCCGTGGATGGGGATGCAGACGGCGAGACGGCGAATAAGGGTGGGAGGAATTGCGGGCGGCGGGGAGAGAGGAAGGAGAGGGCGCGCGTGGATGTGAGTCTGATAACGGTTGCGTTAGCTTACACGCTTGTGGAGGGGATCAAGAACGAACAGAACGTACGTCTGCGGCGACGAGACCCGGTGAGCGGACGGCCTTAGGAGGGCAGATGTGCTTTGTGCGGCTGGGAGGGACCGCGCGAGCACGCGTACGCAGCGGAGAGACTGCATTGTGGCAGATGCAGCACTCGTCCAACGAATTGGTCTGGCGAACAAAGGGTAGTGGACGTCTTTGACCTTGACACCAAAATCCGGGCTGCGGTCGAGGTCCTGCAGTCGCGGAAAAGGCCCGTGCGCAAAAAGTTCGAATTCGCCGAAAATTCCCAGCGAGCTGCGTTCTGCTGTATCAAATACACACATACATATATGCCGCCTACCTTCTCTCACAACTAATTCCCAGCAAGCCAATCGCAGGATGACGCCGCAGATATCCTACCCGCCTTACCGTGCCCATTCTTCCCACCAGCTGTCCATCGAGGCCGCGCAGTCCCTGCTCAGCACTTACCTTACCGAAAGCGAATCCTCTCCGCACCTGCACCCCGACGCTCTGCTCAGCACGGCCGGCGTGCAGTTCTCCACGCACGGCGGGCCGATGGGTGGGCTCGTGCTGCACAATTTGCGCCGCGTGGAGGCTGGGTTGAGGGGAGAGAGGCTGGCACCGGATCCAGAGCCTGAGAGCGACGATAGGGTGCTTGATGGCTTGATTGAGGAATCAGGGGCGAAGCTGCAGGGAAACAGCTGGAAGCGGAAGCTGAACGATGTGGAAGAGGGCTGGCAGGATTTGGAGGAGTTCCAGCGGGAGCAGGGCGGAGTCGAGGTTGGGGAAATTGGGGATAGGTCAAATTTCGTGGAAGATGGGGGCGCGGAGTCGCCTGTGCTGGCGACAGGTAGTGTGGGAAAGAAGGTGGATAAAGAGGCGAGGAAGAAGGCGAAAAAGGAGAGGGAACAGGAGAAGAAGAGAAAGAGGGCAGAGGAGAAGCAGAGGAAAGCTGCCGCATGAGAGTAAAACTTCCTTGATCCTTTTCAGAGGAAAGTCTCTTCTGAGCAGGAAACAATATCACCACCGACCAATCCTGGGCACGTTTACTCGAAGCGTTCAGGTCGATCACTCAATTCACGGTTTCTGGTGGCATATCCACCTTTTATTTGATGACCTCCCGGTATTCAACCTTCGAACCAATATACAACAAATCGTCTCGGCTCAAAGCTCTCTATCAGCCGCCATCAGGGGTTTCTCGTTGTCCAACGACTTATCTGCCGCCTTCTCACTATCGCCAGTCTTACCCTTCACCTTCTGATCAGCGCTCCAGCTCATTGCCTTCAATCTTTCGGTCAAAATCGGATGTGAATAGTGGAAGCTTGAGTATAACCAATCAGCATCCATGCTTGACAAGTTCTGGATTTGAAGCTTGATCAAGGAGGAACCTAGTTCTGCGGTATAACCAAGCTTGACGGCGAAGGCGTCTGTAAGTCGAGTTAGTATCGTTCGGACGGAAAGCTGCTGGAACGGGGAAACATACCTGCTTCGTACTCCATGCTGCGGGTCAAGATATTCATCAACAGCTTGAGTATCTCGTCCGTAGGAGCAAGAATGTTGTTGAAGAGGAGGAATCCGATCAGGACTGGACGCTCGTTGTGGAATCCAAACGATTCATATAGGGAATTGTTGTTGATAAAGACAGAGAAGAGTGCGAAAATGTAGAATAGATGCACTTGACTAATTGCAAGAAGTTTTGTTGTGTGTCCCATTTTCCAATGGCCCAATTCATGTGCGAGGACGGCCTCAACTTCTTTATCAGAACTCTTGTCTAGGAGCGTATCGTAGATGACAATCTTCTTCTTCCACGGTAGTCCAGTGAAGTAGGCATTGCTGTGGGAACTGCGCTTGCTTCCATCGATGACTTGCAGTTCGGTAAGTGGAAACTTAAGGTTGGAAGCGAGTGCCTCTACAGATTCTTTTAAGGGACCAGGCTTGAGTGGGGTGAGTTTGTTGAAGAGGGGTACGATGAGAATCGGGTAGATTGTAATCGCTGAAACCTGAACGACTAGCATGAACAGCCAGAGGTAGTAGAAGAAGTTCTGTCCGGTCCTCTTGGCGATTGACAAGAATGCACTTCCAATAGGCACACCAAAAGCAATTGTAAGTGCCTGGCTCTTGAGCATATCCATTATCCAAAGCTTGACGGTCATCTTGTTGAATCCAAATTTCTCCTCTAATACAAAGCTGTGGTAATAGCTGAAGGGCAGACCAAGGATAAGATCTATGAAGCTGAAGACGAAGACGAAGACCAGCGATTGTGTAATTTCTCCAGAGAAGCGCGCGGGCGCAAAGCGAGCGAGTAGCAAGCCGGTGAAGGCCCATAGTCTAGGGTATGCATCAAGGTATAGTATAGCGTAGCTCTTTACTTCGTTAAAGATGCTCGAGAAGAAACCAAATTTAGCCTTAGCGCGGCCATATTCCTGAGTACGTGTTAGCAACGGACGCGAGCACGATGCTAGGTCGCGGCAACGAACCTGGCTCTTGTCGAAGGTAGCCTTATCTACTTGATTTTCAAGCGCCTTAGGAACGGATGTCTTAGAAAGGACTCTATATTGTCGGAACAGCAGCCAGTTTCCAAGAGCGAAGTCTGCGAGGGAGAAGCCTATTACGAGCTTCTTCCATGGGAAGAGGGGGCGGTCCAGCAAGCGCGCCAAACGCTATGAATATTTTAGTTGTGCTCAAAAAATAGTCAATCAAAAGGAAGCGAACCTGGAGAAACGCCTGTATCATTTTTTCATGTGAGGGAGTGTGAGATGTGTGAGAAGCATTCGTCAGACTTGGACCCTAAGGACAGCGAAGGCTTCACAAGGCCGCGCTTAATCGACGTAGGTAAGCATGTATTATATTTTAAGCCTAATGTACAGCACGGGTACGGCCAACCAGAGTCGTGTGTAGGTATGCTTAACATAGAATAGCCTTGATGCCTCGATTTTGATGAGGTATTTTTATTATTTGGTTTTACTACTAATTTTTATACAGTATGATTTTGAAAACTTGTGCTCAAAGTTTGACTGACAAGCGGAAGATTCCAGCTGCAGCACTTAGAACTAATGGTAGGAGATATCGTCACGTGTTGCGCTGTAAAATGTAACTCGCGGGCGAAACAGTCCCAAGTAGTGAGTCTTCCTGCAGTGCTTCGAACGATTTACCCGAGAGGCTTCAGCCATTGTTGATTATCGGTGAGGTGTTCCAGGCGGTGTTGCTGCATCTCAATGAGGGTATGGATAACATCGCACGGGACAGGGTCACTAGGTATCAAGACAAGAGAACAATATCGACTCTAATAATTAGAGGACAAGCAATTCGAAGCCCTATGGAGCCTGTCGTATAAAAAAGGAAACATTCTTAGCCAGCTTTGAAACACGACTCACTTGTCGCTTCACGATCTGAAATTTGCTTCGGATCGAGACGGTAGCACGGAGGTAAACTGGGAAAGCAGGGTATTTCAAGTCGGGGAGGGAATTATCAACGGAAGAAACCACCCAATCAACGAAAGGGGCTGTGCTTGATATTTTTACCACCCAAAAAACAAGGAACAAATGACAGAGACGGACGCTACGTGTACATAGCAGACGCTGCTTCGGTCTTTGGGCTTGGACGAGGTGTAGCTGCTCACGATCCTGACAGGTCTCAACGGCCGTCTCCCTCGAGCCAAGTTTCGGGGGGCGTTTTGTTCCTGCAGCTTAAAGTCTAAGCGCAGGCGATCAAAGCACGCTAATCGTCACCAGTCTCCCACTTACTGTACCCAGCAAAAGCTCCTTGCAAGATCGCGCCAACACCAACCATCCGTCGCCCACGACTCCCTTTCTACCACTTCCTGTAGTTCCTCCACGGACAATGCTCACAGAGAGATAGCCCCCGACATGACTACCAATGGTCCGTACCGGAATAGAGGCCAGTCGGCCGCTGACCTGAGCCGTCAGAACTCCGTTCCGCCAGAGAAGCCCGATACTGAAAAGCAGCCTCATACCGTCAGCAATGGCACCCAAACTCCAGACTCCTCTCCCATAGACGAAATGGCAGGCACTATTCTACCAGATCGTCGCCCTTCAGCTACTACTTCCAATGGCCTCACTGTGCAACCCTTCTACCCCCATATGCATCGAAGGCCGTCTGCGCCGATGATGCCCCCCTTCATGGTCTCTGCACCAGGAAAGGTCATTGTTTATGGGGAGCATGCAGTTGTCTATGGCAAGGTTGGTCATTGTCAGTTTAATCACGTACATCAGAGCTAAAATTCTGCGCAGGGTGCCATTGCAGCCTCTATCTCGCTGAGATCCTACCTCCTAGTTACTTTCCTCTCAAAATCCCGCAGAACAGTCACACTCCGCTTCCCGGACATTGCGTTGGACCACACGTGGAACATTGACGATTTACCATGGGCGGCGTTCTCCCATCCGAAGAAGAAGAAGTACTACTATGACCTTGTCACCTCCTTAGACCCAGACCTCGTTGCTGCTATGCAGCCGCACATCGTCACTGTCTCCTCAAAACTCTCTGAACCTCAACGGAAAATCCACCAAGCCTCTGCCGCTTCCTTCCTTTACCTCTTCCTCTCCCTTGGCTCCCAGAAATCCGCACCATGCGTATATACTCTCCGTTCTACTATTCCAATTGGAGCTGGCTTGGGTAGTAGTGGTAGTATTGCTGTCTGTCTCAGTGCCGCGCTACTCCTTCAAATACGTGCCCTCAGCGGTCCCCACCCTGACCAGCCACTTCAGGAATGCTCTCTCCAGATTGAGCGCATCAATCGTTGGGCCTTTGTTGGCGAAATGTGCATCCACGGCAACCCCTCTGGTGTTGATAATACGGTCTCAGCCGGCGGCAAAGCCGTCTTTTTCAGACGAGAAGACTACAACAAACCGCCCACCGTAATCCCACTGCGCAGCTTCCCCGAACTCCCTCTTCTCCTCGTCAACACGCGCCAATCACGCAGCACTGCAACCGAAGTCGCCAAAGTCGCCGCCCTCAAGGCCGCCCACCCCGTCATCACGAACCACCTCCTTGAAAGCATCAACCACGTCACCGAATCCGCCTACTCGCTCATCACCTCACCCGACTTCGACCCAACCCACCCGGCCTCGCTGCAGCACCTCGGCGACCTCATCACCATCAACCACGGCCTGCTCGTGTCGCTGGGCGTGTCGCATCCAAAGCTCGAGCGCATCCGCGAGCTGATCGACCACACGGGCGTCGGCTGGACGAAGCTCACCGGCGCGGGCGGCGGCGGTTGCGCCATCACGATCCTGAAGCCGCAGCCGGCGTCGTCGCTGCGCGCGTCGCCCAGCACCGACTCCACCGACTCCTTCGACTTCGGGTCCGACTCCGACGACTCCGACTCGCTGCTGCCCTCGGCCCGCACAAAGGCGCCCAGCAACCTCAAGATCCTCGACAATCTCGAGACCGCCCTCGAGGTGGAGGGCTTCGAGAAGTTCGAGACGATCCTGGCTGGTGATGGCGTAGGTGTTCTTTGGCCTGCCGTGCTGCATAATGGAAATGAGGAGGAGGGCGGGGAGGAGATTGACCAGGAGAAGTTTCTGCGCGCGAAGGGGAACGAGGGCATTGAGAGGCTCGTTGGGGTTGCGGGGACGCGCGGACGGGTGGCGAAGGAGGTGCGCGAGGGGTGGAAGTTTTGGAGGCCGTGAGCGCGCGACTGTTTCGTGCCCCTGAGTAGGAGAGGTGTGGGGGGTGGGTGGCTCTGAAGAAGCGTCGACTTTGGAAAGAGAAAGTAAAAGAAATAAAAGATATTGTCGCGTGGGCACGCTGGGAGGGACATGAGGGTTTCTTTCATCTAACGCTGGGCTGCGTGGGGTTTTGTACGTATAGTTACTTAGAACGTTAGTAATTCGTGTTTTTTCCTTCTAAGTTTTTCTGAGCGCATCCACGTAGGCGTAGATGGGTGTATGGTGGGTCTTCTCTTTATTTTTTTTTCTTTGGTTAGCTCTGGCTATTGGAGGGAGGAACGAGTGAATATGCTTGGAGTGCTGTAAAATATTTGTTTGCGTTAATTCTTCAGATGCGTTCTACCCTCTGGTTTTCTGTCTAGGTGCTGGAGGAAAAGTAATAAGGCATGCTGCATTACCACTACGCTAATTCAACGTCGGTTTTTTTGCTCTATCTGCCATTCCACCTCTCTCACCTACAAAGGGAAAACTCGTTCTGCTCACCACCACGCACGGGGAGGCATCGAAAAAACCAGAAACCCGCAACAACGTCAGCGGCTGTCTAAAATGGCCGACAAGCCGGCGCATCAGTATTTTGGCCTCCGTACCTGACAGTCCGGAGCCGCTTAGCGCGTACTTGTAAAACAGAGCCAAGTCCGGCGCTGCGGAGCGGATTTGCATGGCAGCCACAGGCGCGTGTCTCGGACAGCTGAGCCGTATGGGCTGCTCTCGTTAGTTCGAATGCTATGCTAGGCTAGCAGAGATGCGCAGACGAACCGGAATAAGTATGGTTTAGGAATACTGGAGTATAGGTTGTTGCTTTGTCATCTTGCCTAGATGTAAAGTCCGTAGAATGTTCGTGAGAAGGATTGGTGAAACGATGGCGTGGAACACTGTGGTTGGTTATGGCGGAGTGCTGGGGGAAGGGAAGGACGGAGGAGGAGCAGGAGTGTGAGTTAGGTAGTTGGGTGCTCGAGCGTGCGAGCGCGGGCTTCGAGGACGTTTTGCAGGTCTTGCGAGTGCGCAAGGTAGGCGCGCTGCAGCTTGGTGAGGTGGATGGAGAGCTCGGCTTCGAGATGGGCCTTTCTGTTGAGGAGGAGCACGAGGCGCTGGTTGTGCTGCTCGCGGATAGCGGCACTGATTGGGTGAGTTAGAGGTGTGGGTAGATAATGGCTAGAGTGAGGGGCAGATTGGGGGAGAGGTAGAGAGACAGCGGAACAGTGTTTGGTAGATGACATTGAAGCACTAGCTAGGCGACTGGAGATGGTCAAGTAGGTAGGTAGGAGACCCACGCTGATTTCTTCTGCTTGTCAAATATCATCACGATATTGTTATGCGTCTTCTTTACACGGTCATCGTGAGCTTTGAGAATGGCGTTGCGTTGAGAGGCTCGTTTGGCACGGGTCTATATGGAATGATTAGGAAGTTGTTCAGAATATCTAGTGTTTCGTTTCCTCTTTTTTAATACAATTAAGATTGGCAGATCCCAATGGATAGAGAAGGGATTGAGGTAAAACTGATGCTACATCTACAATGATAAGGAGACCATGCACCTCCAATTGAGAAAGAGCAGGTCCTGAAATGAACGATGACAGACGAAGAAACCAAGACTTACGTTCTTCACCATATTCTGGATGACTTCCGACACATCCAAATCCTCCGAAGCTTGCAAATTGGCTAACTCATCATCCTCCTCTACTTCGTCTGTTTCCTCTTCAACGACCCGTTCCACACGCTTCCCGGATTGAACTGCTTGATGAACGCCCGTCTTCACTGCCGTCTTCTTGACGGTAATCTGTGAAGGATTCATAACTACACAGCTATACAGCAGTCAGTGCTGGTATGTTAGTCAAGAGCTTAGCTATGCAGTATCCGCAGCAAGACACCTTTCGTGCTGTGATGGCCTTGAAGGTGGAAAGCCCCGTAAACTCAACCCCAAAGGAGCTAGCCGCCTACATTCGCCAGTCCACCGCCAAGATTCCGGCACTCCGTCCCCACCACCTCCGCAATCCCTCCAAAATTCGACCTCCAAAATTTCCCCCGGAAACACACGAATTATCCCCTCCCCAGCTACACGCCGCACAACCACCACAATGGGTCTCAGTGCACCGAAAAAGTAGTCTCCACCCTCCACTCCCCCTTACCAAACCAACTCCCCCCCAAAACCCAAACCAGCTCCTACCAGCTCTCCTCTCCGACAAACGCTAACAACATATCCCCAGCCGCACCAAGCTCCCCGACGACCCAAACAACACAACCTGGTCCCGCAACACCACCCGCTTCGGCCACCGGATCCTCACCGCGCAAGGCTGGGCCCCCGGCCGCACGCTCGGCGCCACCGCCGCGCCGCACGCATCGCACTACACGGCCGCTAGCACATCGCACGTCCGCGTGCTGCTGAAAGACGACACGCTAGGGCTCGGTGCCAAGCGGGGCGAAACGGCCGAGACGTTCGCGCTCGGGGCGTTCGAGGGACTGCTGGGGCGGCTGAACGGGAAGGGGACGGAGGAGGTGGAGAGGGAGGAGCGGAAGCGGGGGGACCGCGTGCTGAGGGTATTTCAGGCGGGGAGGTGGGGCGCGGTGGCGTTTGTTAGGGGGGGGTTTTTGGTTGGGGAGAGGAT
>Ga0307515_10023825_pt1 | contig 10702 bp, 9 predicted proteins | sample 17_EM_MG_FD_194513 | JGI IMG/M metagenome (GOLD analysis project Ga0307515, IMG submission 194513) | Populus trichocarpa ectomycorrhiza microbial communities from riparian zone in the Pacific Northwest, United States - 17_EM | ecosystem: Host-associated > Plants > Roots > Unclassified | place...
GTATTTACATACTCTTACTTTATATACTCAACTAATGATTAGGGTAAATTATATTTTCATCCTTATATATTATTCAATGTTTCACTTCTATCCCACCATCTAATATTTCTTAATTTTACCCCTGTATTTTTTAAAAAGTTGAGATTTTCTTATCATTACTAAATAACTAATAAAAAGCTAAATTCTTTTTTTTTTCTCATTTTAATTCTTCTTCTTAGTTTCCTCCTTCACCTAGGTCATGTGATCTTGGTTTTTTATTTTTTTTTATTTAAGGTTTTTTATGCTCTTAAAAAAATAGTTATCAGATCTAATCTAGAATTGATCCGGAAAAAATCTAGAATTAATGCTTTGATAATTTAACTAAAAATTCAACTCAAGTTAGGTTTTGGATCTTGAGTTTACTAAATTAATTTGTCAGGCTTAATCGAATTTAACAATCATGATCAATTATGATCTAGAAATGTTTTTTTTCCCATGAACCTTTTAATGTAACAAAAACACTTGAAAACTTGAAACAAAGAAAACTTAAAGCTCAAATTCAAAAAGTGGGCTATTTAATGATTAAGGGTAAAATTAGAATCTTAGGAAACTCGAAGGGTAACATTGAGAAATTGTAAACTATAGGGTTGAAGTGCAACATTTATGTAAATGAGAGGCCAATTGAAGTTCACGGTATTGTATTATTATTATTATAATAATTATTATTATTATAAAAAAAGAAAACAAATAAAATAAAAAGAAAATAAAAATCGGAAGCCACCCTTGTGGTGATGTCTCATTTTCTCCTCCTCATTTCCATGTACTTGTTGCGCCGAAGCAGTGAAGTTTTGGTCTCAACAACAAAGTAAATATTACTTTTGTTGCTGTGCTTTAAGCAAAAACATTTTCCAGGTAAAAGGGTTTTCCTTTTTACTATTTCTTTTTGTTTCTCTATGTGGAAAGCTTTTGCCTATTCAAATTGCTTTGCTTTTATTGTAATCGTACCTGGGTTTAGCTTTTCAGTAGAATTTCTTTTTTGGGCTATTACTTTCTTGCCAGCTTTTTTATTTCTGATCTGTTTTTGCGCGAAAGATTCAATATTTTTGTTTGATTCTACTTGGGGTGCAGTGATGATGCCTATACAGATGAGCCCTTTTGATCTTGTTGAGAGTAAAGTGGTTTATGGGGTTTATTTTAGTTATTGAAGTTTTATTGAATCTTTGTGTGTTTTTAATAGAATCAGATGCAGAATGATGGGTCTGGTAGAGATGGCACCACCAGAGCTGGTGGAGATGTGCCCCTCACTGAGGTTGACCTGGAGAAGCAGGATAACAGTAAGGTGTTAACGCAAGAAGGCGGTAATGGGGTCTTGTCAGGGAATTCTGATTATTCACCAGTGATTGCCATTGTGGTTTCTAATGGCGAGTCTCCTGTGGCTGCCAGCAAGGAAGAGTTGCATAGTGTGGATTTTCCCAGAAAAGGGTCGTTGTCAAGGACTTCAAGTTCGCACGAACAATGCAGGTTTACCCACTCATACTTCTAATAAATCTTGCCTAGTTATTAATTATCTGCACTGTGGGTTCTGGGTTTTCCCATTTTTGGTCTTGCTTGATTTGATTGGTTTGTGGCCTTAATTGGCTATGAAAATGATGAGTCTGTTTCATGTCATAAACTTGTGGATTTTCTCATTTCATGTTCATAGTTTAGTGTGCTTTTATATGCACTTTTTTCAGCAGTCCTAGTGCTGCCCTGGTATAGATTGAGTGTTGTGCAACATTAGATACAGAAATCTAAATCTTTATTGACCTAATGGAGCTACACACAAGCAATAAGTAGGTTACTTTGTTATTCTTCAGAGTTTGTCAGCAGGAGAAGGAAGAAGTTCTCATAGATCTTGGATGCAAATGTAAAGGCGGTCTTGCAAAAGCCCATCGCACATGTATTGATACCTGGTTTAGCACAAGAGGGTCCAACAAATGTGAGATATGCCAGTAAGTCCTTCAACATGTCTGTTTATGCTATGAAGTTGGCACAGAGAGGTTTATGAATTGTTTTTGTATGATTTAAATCTTTTATTGCAGGGCTGTAGCTGTAAATGTGTCACCTCCAGAATCTCAGCCAATTGTAGGTATTCTATACCTGAGTGCAAAAAATCAGAGTGTGCTTAAGATAGCCCTTTTCATTTTCATCTGGTCTAAATTCGACCCATGCATTGGATTTTGGAATGCCATGCAAGCTCATGCATCTTTTTTGGGGCCTGCCTAAGTTAGCTTGTCATATCAGCTTCTAAAATCAAAATGACAGTGCTGGGAATTTTTTCTCTCCAAAAATACCCAAATGTTATGCTTTAAAAAATCCTTATAAGGGATTGCGCTATGCAGGGAAGCATGATTTATAGATAGTTGTTTCAGCATTATGGTTTGATGACAGAGAGTTTGTATGAGAGACCAAGTAGTGTTTAAATGTTGATATTCTGTTTAAAATTTGAATTTTTTGTTGCGTGTATTTTATGAAGCAGGCAAACTACTGGGTTTGGAGAATTGACCCAAACTTTAGACCACGAGACCGTGATAGGGTAAGCCAATTACTGTGGTCAATCTACTGCAAGTACGTGTACTTTTTTGGATGTGATGTTCAATGTGATGAGTTTGAGCGCGTTCATCTTTGAAACAGGGCTGTTTTAGTCCTCTTTGGGTGGCGTTCTCAATCCTTATTGGTGGTCTCTTGTTGGATGTGCTGATATCCATCACCCTTGGTGTTTCTGCCTTACCTGTTAACATAATAATTGGTAAGCACGTCTATATTAGTTTAAACAGTTGACTGACTTGTTCATATCCAAACTGTATTATTCCAAAATGAAGGACATTATGCAAGTTGATGTCGAAACTATACACATTGTACAGGGGTCATTGTTGTTCTCGGACTTGGAACCGCGCTTCGGCTAGCCCTGGAATTCTGCCATGAGTGGAGTTTTAGGAGAGCAGTTCAAAGGGCAGATGCCAATGAGAATCATGGTTACCATCCAGCTTCGTAGTAAATATGTATAGGATGAAGATACAGCTCACGAGAGAGGTCTTAATTTGTTGGGGAAGTACACATAAAGTATTCAACTTATATATATATATATATATAGCATGTCTTGTTTGGGGATGGTTGTTGATTCTTGCTGAGTGTGCTCGCACATGACAATACACATTAAGTTTGGGAAACTTTCATTTCCCTAATGCGTTGGAATTTTATTTAACTATACTCCCCCTCTTAGGGCATGAAAAAAAGAGTTACCTTGGTGGAGAAATTGTCGAGGGATGATCAAAGAGAAAATTGTCATTGGCCCAATGGGCTCTCTTCAATCAAGATTTGAAGCTGATCAAAATCATTGGGCTTCCTCAAATCTTCACGATTTCTTTCAAAGACTATTATTATGACTGAAGAGGGTCGCTTTTCCATATGTTCTGGCCTGCAGGCAAGGAAGAAGCTCCGTGGAAAAGCATGTGGGGTCCAATTGAATGTCCCCAGTCTCAAAATTCAAAAGACTGTTGGCTCTTTATTGGGGTCCGGGCCTGTTGTTGACTCACTATGTGAGAACAATGGTTAATATAGCAGTAGGTATAGGCATGTGCCTGCCAAGAAAATGTTCAACATGGCTACTTTACTACATGCATCTTTTATCCCTTCTTCAACTTCACTCGAGGAGAAAGAGAATCAAATTTCGATATTTCCTTGCATTAAAATATCATATACAAGATATTTGATGTGTTACTTTTGCATAGTTAAGGAAAAGTACCTCTCGAATCTAGTCCTTTGACAAGGTTTGAGTTTGAATAATATGGTTGAAGCCTCCGTCTCGAGCTCCTACGAAGAATAACTTCATTGAAATCATGGGAGTCTTGGGGAGCCAGAGAGGGTCGGGGCCTCACTTGGATCATAAAATTTATCATACAAAGATCCCCTCAAGGTGAATCACCTACTGCCTGTAAAACTAAACACCTGCTTTGGCCCTCTTTGATGAGCTGTGCTACTGATTCCAGTCTCGCATGGGCAAAAGGAGGTTCCTGACATAAAAAGGGACAGGGCTCTCCGAGGATACTTTGAGAGCTTCTTGATGTTGAGAGGTGGGATGCCCTTCGAGACGTGGCATTCGGCACTTCCATTATTGGCATCTCCTATTCTTGAGGTTTGGTGGCAGCTCGTTTGGCGGGTTGCTTTCCACTTTACTGTTTCGGATTCAATTCATGACATTTTATGTGTCAAGGATTAAACTTTTTCTTTATACCATTTTAATAACATTACTTCGAACAATTTATTTTAAAAGACTGAAATTAAATTATTTTTAATAAAAATAAAAAGAAAAATTCGTTGACATATTTTATCCGGATTCGTATCGCTAGGTAATCCATCATGTCACATGAGTTTACCCATATTAATACCTTTTACGGTTCAAAAACAAACTTAATTCAAATCGATTTTAAACCAAATCAATTCTCCAAATAAATTGTATCGAATAACTATGATTTCTTGTAATGTGTTGGAAGCTTGCAATCAAATTTAAGGAGGGGCAAGAGGGGCAACTGGAAAGAAGATTAGAGAAGTGATGATCGTGAATCAATGAAAATAGTAATTAGAAAAAGTGAAGAAAAGGGAAAAAAGTGACAAATATTCCTTGCAATCAAGGAAAAGGGAAGAGAGCAGTTGTTTACTCCCCACCATTGTGCACTCCTCCACCAAACGAAACCAGAGGTTGGAAATCACGCGGTTTCCTGTACACCGTGGACTCGAGAGCCATCACAGCAATGGGGGCTCGGAAGGTTCATAGTCCACACCTAGCAATTTCACCAACAGACTAATCCATTGTTGTTCTTTGCTACTAGAGTATAACAAAAATATCTATTAGTCCCTAATTATGATAGGGCTTCACATCTTTACTCCTAATTATAAACTATTGCAATTTCACCCCTCAATCGTTGATAAACGAATAACAACTCAATCTCTAATTGCATCTACTGATTTAGTGTGTGGAGGTAGCTTTTGAGATTATGATTTAAAAAAAATGAATAAAAACAAAGCTATAAACTATAGCTTTTTTTTAAACCCAAGTTTTTACCACAATTTGATATAGAAAGTAAGTTTAAATAATGAAAATCAAATCATTTTTCAAGTTGTGACTAGCCTAATAAGAGTATCTTCAACTACGCTGCACCACAATTTCAAACAAAGATTTAGATATTGGATTCACTTCAAGACCTATTTTGAAAGATATATAAAAGTTGGAGGACTGATTTAATCTTCCATTATTATTACCGTGTTCGCTTTCACCCTCACTACTTCACAACCACAACTTTTCTTACATGACACTTGGCTTTGTTGTCTTGTCCTGATGCCAGTTTGCGAGCAGTAAAACTGAGGAGGTTAAATAACGAGAAGAAGAGAAGAAGAAGCACACGTGTTATAGGCTGATCATATCAGCTGATCACAGAAACGGAAGAGCAAGCAAAGATAGAGAGAGAGATTGAGAGATTTTGTAGTACCAAACTTGATAGGATCTCTTTGTTGGGTTTTGGTCAGAACAAGGAACAAGAAGACAACATGGTGGCTATGGTGCCTGTGGACTCGCTACCTTTAGGGTTTAGATTCAGGCCAACTGATGAAGAATTGATAAGCCACTACTTGAGACTTAAAATCAACGGTCGTGATTCTGAAGTTGAAGTCATCCCTGAAATTGATATTTGTAAATGGGAGCCTTGGGATTTGCCTGGTAAAACAAATGAAAAGTCCTTTCTTTTTTATATTTTTTTACGTGGGTTTTCTTTGATTTTAAAGATTTTGTATCTTTGATATTTTTTTGGTTGGTTGCTGAATTTCTTTATTCCCTGTGAATAAATTCCTTTTTTTGCTTATCTGGGTATTTCCTTATTCATTAAGATTCCTTAATTTACTAGTAAAGATTATTATTTTATTGGAATCAGTGTATTTTAGTTTGATTGCTTTAATTAGTGTTCTATATAGTGCACAAGTCTGCTACTTTAGCTGAATTTGGAGTCATATGGAATGTGGGGTTTCAGGGCTACATGTAGATTTACTTGAATTTTCGGTAAAGATTTTTTTTTTTGGAATCAGAGTATTTTAGTATCCTCTCTATGATTTAGTGTACTATAATTTACTGTTCTGCTATTTTTAGCTAAACTTTGAGTTAATTTGAATGTGGCGTTGTAGGGCTATCTGTGATAAAGACTGATGATCCAGAGTGGTTCTTCTTCTGCCCACGAGATAGGAAGTATCCTAACGGTCATCGTTCGAATAGAGCAACGGAAGCTGGTTATTGGAAGGCTACAGGGAAGGATCGAACAATAAAGTCTCGAAAATCAGCTGGTAATACTACCTTGATTGGTATGAAGAAAACACTGGTTTTCTACCGTGGTCGTGCTCCAAATGGAAAGCGTACAAACTGGGTCATGCATGAGTATCGTCCCACTGAAAAGGATCTTGATGGTACCGGCCCTGGCCAGGTTGCTTTGCTTTCTTGATCTCATTCTTGTTATTAATTTGTTCATTTTGACTTTCTATAGTTCGTTGCAATGCTTAGTTGTAATCACATTCTATGGAGCAAGTGGGGGAATGTTGTCTGCATGCTGTGTACATTACATGTTTGTATTATGATTTTCATATTAACCATGCATTCAATCTTGGTATTTTTTATGGAAATGTGCACATAATGTTGGCAGCTAAACTCAAGGAATTTTGTGGTAATAATTTTTAAGTTACCAAATGTCCTTTTGTGCTGTATCTATACAGCGCTACTTTTGTTAAAATGAATACTGCTGATTCTCATTGATGCTGTAAATCTCTTCAACTCACCGATTTTCTCTCTTCATCTGGACAGGGTGCATTCGTCCTTTTCCGCTTGTTCAGGAAGCCAGAAGAGAGGCCCAGCATTGTAAAGTATGATGAAATAGAACAGACTGCATACTCTACTACAGCTGCCAAGTCCTCTCCTGATGATGCATCATCCGATCTTGTTCAAGAAACAGCTACATCTGAAATGAGTTCAGGAAAGCAACCTGAAGATATAAAGATGTGGTCAACTGAGTCTGACAACATGACTTCTAATGCTGTGGTGCCTATTGATAGCTGCAGTAATAGTCGTGCAACTTCAGATGTTGAAGATCAAGTGCCAGAAGCAACAGCTGTGGAGGTGAGAACCGGATTCTGTATTTTGGCCTCTTGTACTCCACTCAAGATAAACATTATGAGAAATTTGATTTTTTTTCCCAGGCATATCTACCACTGGATGAAAATTCACCCTTACATGAGCCCATGTCTGGTGAACCTGATTGTAAAGTTTTCTCCCCAATGCGATCACAGATTCCAGTGGACCTGGGATACTACATGGATTCACCTTATGCCAGTGACTTTGGCAACAATCAAAATGGATTTTCCTTTCTGGATGGCACCAGTGAACAGGATGTATCCCTCACTGAATTGTTAGATGATTACTTAAACAACCATGATGACTATTCTGGTGAAGAAACAAGCAGTCAGAACACCTTGGGTGTTGGAAGTGAGACTCAGTTGTTTGGCCAGGTACCACCAGGAAACTTTCATGTTAAGGACCATGGTATATACAATGGGATGGCTCAAGAACTGGTAAAACTTTGGTCTTTTGGTAGCTTTTAAACCAGTGTTTGTTGAATCTTTTAGCTGTCATATATCTTAAATGTTGCATCTTGCATTTTCTTAAATGGTTGAGCATTTTGACATAGTTGATTTGTACGTGTTTGAAAAAAAAAATCTGAAGTTCTAAAATCCTTTTGTAATTTTGATGTACCACCAGCATGCTTCACACATGGGAGCCCCGGTGTGGCCTGGTGATCAATTTGATAGCTATGAGCTATTACAATTGCAAACTGCACTTGGTACTTGCCAAGCACCCACATCCTTTTCTGATGGAGAAATTGGAAGGGGAAATATTGGACATTTTGGAAATAACTTTGTTGGACAAGATGCTCCACCTGCCAATTCTGCAATCTCATCCTTTGATGTATATAATAGTATGGAAGAACCAACCAGCCAAATGACCTCTGTAGACTATGGCAGTGGTGTTAGTGGATCTGGAATCAAGATTAGGACCCGCCAGCCTCAAGTCCGGCGACATTCAGACAACTTGGTTGCCCAGGGCAGTGCCCCAAGAAGAATCCGTTTGCTGGTAGAACGTTCAGTTGAATCAGTTGGAAATTTCAAGGTTAATGATGCAACCCACGTTGATGATGAAGATGAGGTGCAATCAGCTGTAACCGAGGTAAGTTTCATCAATCTAGACAATGTAGAGTTTCTGTTGTAATGCATCCATCAATTATTTTTTGTTCATACAATCATTTGATGCAGGCCACTGGAGATGCTGAAAAACAGGCCTCTACAGTCGATGAAGATGAAGATGAGGTGCAATCAGCTGTAACCGAGGTAAGTTTCATCAATCTAGACAATGTGGAATTTCTGTTGAAATGCATCCATCAATTATGTTTAGTTCATACAATCATTTGATGCAGGCCACTGGGGATGCTGAAAAACAGGCCTCTACAGATGATGAAGATGAAGATGAGGTGCAATCAGCTGTAACCGAGGTAAGTTTCATCAATCTAGACAATGTGGAATTTCTGTTGAAATGCATACATCAATTATGTTTTGTTCATACAATCATTTGATGCAGGCCACTGGAGATGCTGAAAAACAGGCCTCTGCAGTTGATGATCTGCAGAATGAAAGCCCACTTGCAATTTCCAAGACCAACAAGGAAATTGCTGAAGAGTCTTCTTCAAATCTGAGGTTACGAGTGAAAAGGGAAGCTGACTCCGCGAGCGGCCAGATAGCATCGCCAGCTTTTCCAGCTGCACCTCCTGCACATCATGGACACAAATCATTATCAATTTATGTCAGCATTTTCCTCCTCCTGATCTTGTTCATAGCTTTTGCTGGGATGTGGAGATCCCTCGAGTCTGTGAAGTTGCTCTGGTTACAGGATGGTGCAAGTGATAATTTGTAGTGCATGTTTTCTTTCAACGAGGAGCAGCATAGTTTTGTAGATGGCATTTAAACACTTAAAAGGCATATATAACGGAGGTCACTGCTTGCTACTAGTGTGTGTATACTATGACCTCTTGTTCATGTAAACTTGGATTAGTTTTTCTGTACAATAAATAACTCTGATAGTAGATGGTGATTTCGTTCTCTCCCATCTAGTTTCTCAGTTCCTCGATCGGAGATCAGGATGCTGACCGCTATTTTTTTTTATTACTTTTTGTTAATTAATAATTAATGTAATTTTCAAGATCAACACATATTGCCAACAATACAACCTTTTCATTCAGCAACAATGAGAAAACAATATCTTAATTTTAATAAAAATATTATTTTGAAGTTTTTTTTAATTAAATTATGTTTTGTTTTTTGAAATTAATGTGGATGTTTGAGTCAACTCGCGTGTAGCTTAATTAATTTTATAGGTTTTGAAATTAACGACCATGTAAACCTCCAGTGGCTTTGGATTTGTGGGATTTGAACTAATGATCTCTTAGAAGTAATCTTAATGCTTAACCAGTTGACCTACGTCCTTTAAGATTTATTTTTATTAATCATTCAGGTTGTTTAGGTTGTTTAGGTTGTTTTTAAATATCATAAACTAATTAGGTTATATTTGGTCACCCTTGATATTGGTTTAAAATTTCTTTTTTACTAGAAAATATATATACAACGTCTAAAAAAATTACTGTTCCAACTCGTAGCGTAGCATATTATAAATTTTTTTTTCTCTAAATGGATTAGACTTCGAAGATTTTTATGCTAAAATGGCCATGATGTCCTTAATTAACATTATATTTCATGATTTTATTTTTTCAATTAAGAATAAACATAGGTGATTATGTTTAAGGTTCTACAATAATCTTCCCTGTAGCATGGTCATAAGAATCATACCAATGGCATGCCTGCCATTGCCATACTAAGAAGATGAAGTACATGATAATGCAGATTTGATCGGGCAAGATATTTGCTAATGCAAAGTATTTATTGTTGGGATGATTTTCATTGAAAACCTTCTAATAAATTCTAATTAAAAAAAATTCTAATTTATAATTTTTTAAATTTATAACTGCAAAACTATTACAATATCAAACTAGCTTACTTAAGTTATTTTTATTTTTTTACATTTTAATTAAAAAATAATAATTAAATATGTTAAGTTAAATAAAAAGTTTATTAAATATTTGAATCAAGGTTTTGATTCAATTAAAAATGAATTTTTAATATATTATTTCTAACTTATATGACTTATATAGTGCTATTGAAAGTTATTTTTGTCCAACATGCTTCTATTCTAACAAACGTTTGTCATAAATTATAATTTAAAATCAAACATTATTTTTCATAATCATGTTAAAAAAATAAAATAAAATAACTCAAAAACTAGAATCGAAGAAAAAAAAACAAAACACTAGAACTTGATTTGAATGGACACCTAGGCACCTCCTTCGCTGTTGCCGCCACAGGCTCTGTTTCCGACCATAGCGGCTTCAATGTTTGGAGTGGCTTATGCCCCTCACCCAGATGTCAAAAACCTAGCTTCTTGGTTTTAGACTCGGCTTTTTCATTAATAACTAACATTTTTTTTGTATTTTAGTGTGTGAAAGATATATAAATATAACAGTTTTTTTTCTATAAATTAAAAATTTAATAT
>Ga0307515_10023827_pt1 | contig 10700 bp, 10 predicted proteins | sample 17_EM_MG_FD_194513 | JGI IMG/M metagenome (GOLD analysis project Ga0307515, IMG submission 194513) | Populus trichocarpa ectomycorrhiza microbial communities from riparian zone in the Pacific Northwest, United States - 17_EM | ecosystem: Host-associated > Plants > Roots > Unclassified | place...
TGATGACCGATTTAGTAAGAATTACGCAAGGGAAGTAGCAAGGGAATTGGGCACCTTCCGCGCATGAATGCTTCAAACCACTTGAGGCGTGCAGTCTCCTCATTGGCAAGGGATAAAATGGGTCTTGTTTCGGTCATCACTGGGAAGGATAGACTTCAACGCTTGTTTCAGAGTGCCAGTTGAGTACGGTGGGCGGGAGCAACAAGGTGACGTGGGCAGGTTGGGCGCCAATATCAGCGTCGAGATGATAGACGCCTAACAAAGACTGTGATTGTATTTCAGGTGCAGCACCCTGGTGGCTGGGGCCCTGAAAGCGATCATGCCACTTACGGAGAACATTCCTGTCACACAAACCATCTCGGGCCTGTGCTACGTTCACCACGGTGCGAATACAGTTAATTAAGGCCCCAGATCTCAGGCGGTGGGCTTTGGATCGTTTCCATAACATGCATGTTCGTTGTTCTCTCAAGCATCCGTGACTTGTCCATGGCGGTTTTTCTGTCCGTTTGGACAATTTATGTCGTCGGACCTACTCACTAAACTCTACCCTGTCAGTGCAACCCAGCTAGATCCCGTTGGGGTGCAGGTGGGCCCAATCTGCCCAGAGCGAAACTGGGTGGAGAGGAGTGGGATTAACTCACGACCTAACCATGCCTTCGGCGAGTCACCCACGGTTGTAAGGACTCTCGGTTATTATGGTTGTGTATATTTACCGCGGGTGCTATTTGCTTGGCCAAGAATTACTTAAATCCGTCGTCTCTTTCCAAATACAGTAAAGGGGATCGGACAAGTCTTCGATATGTTTCCAACCCTTCCCCCATCCATCTCATTTCGATGGAACACCGTTTTTGTTCGCGTAGGGTGTCCAAAGGCAACATTATATCTTTTGCTTACCTGCCCGTCACTGAATCGATACACACGGCCTGACATCCTTAACGTGCATTTCCACAGGACCTACAATATTCTTGTAGTAAGTGTAGATGGGTTTAATATATTCATTGATCAATATCTCGTGACACATAAGAGTCGATACCGCAGGTGATTGCCAAAAGCAACCATTCTTACGGCCCAGGAATTTGGCCGAGTCAGAGACTGCGTGTGCTGGGCACGCACAACACTAACCTGTAGACGTCATGTGGCTTGAGGTTCTGCGTGACCGATGAGTAAAGGTGGCCTAACGGGGAGTCAAAGCCCGGTCTCTGCCTATGCAGGAGCAGGGCTGTAACCCCCGAGCCACTGGATCGACAATAGGTAAGATCCATCATTCATAATTATACAAAACATTGCGTTCCGTTATCCATTGCTTCCCTCCGTCTGTCAGCTCCAGGCCGGCGCACACTGCGGAGGATGGGGGAGCCGCAAGGGCTCAATATCACTGGGAAGGCCTGTTGAGAACGCAATAGAAGGATAATGAGCATTGTCTACAACGGGATTACACTACCCGCGCCCCCTCCTTATTACCTTCGATGCCGGCTTCGACGACAGATTCCTCAGATTCTTGCTCAAGGGTTCCCGTCGGCACACCGGAAGGCGGAGCTGTTCATGTCATGTCCAGAAAGACGGATAGTAATGCACAGATGGGGGAGTTCTTCGTGCGCAGTGTTCGTCGTCGGTTTCAAGCTCAAGGATTGGCAATCCTATGGCTCAAGTGCGGGTGCGCATTCGATACAGTGTAGGGCGACCACGGGCTCGATAAGGGGATTGAACAGTGGCTGAATGGCGGAGCCGCCTGCACCAGCGTCGAGCATGGGGAGTGCAGGCCATCGACAAAGAAAACAATATCTCGAGTCAACCATGACCCGGCGTTTTCCATAACAACCAAAAAAATACATCAGCGTTGGTGCCCAGTTGTCGACATTTAAAGGCACTCCTTTGGTCCAACGACAGCGCATGGAGCGGAGCTGAGAAACATCTCGTCCGTGCCTTCCTCGGCGCTCTGTGATGGACATAGCATACGTCGCTGAACGCCTCGGTTCAGAGGAATCGAGGGAAGCCTGAACTGTTGAGCATGGCGCGAGCCGTGTCGGTGAGCACACAAATGGTCCGCTTCGCGAGTCTATCGGACGCAGATGATACATGGCCGTCGTATCCACCCTTTTCGGTGTCATCAACCATGACTTCGTGCAGCTTCATTTGAACCATGTTCTTCGTTGTCGCCTTGAAAACGTTGAGGGCATCGGCTGCTTCTAATCTACTGTAATCGTCGACAACCACATCTTCGTATTCCTTCCCTGTTCATGACACCGAACCACCTCTATACATTCCATGCAATCCAATATAACCACGCTTGCTCTGCCTCTTCCTCCGCAGGGTTGCTATAGGAGAGGATCCAATGGACTATGGAAGGGGCACCCGCTGGTCAATTCGAGTGGGATTGCCTTGTATCCGTCTCTGGGGAAAGCGGTTGGGTACTTGGGCAGCGTAGATACCAACTGTGAGTCCTTTCAACACAAGGAATGGTGGACGGCTTCTTGGGGAAGTCGTCAGATAGGTTTGTATATTTGAGGTGTGTCGCGTACCAGCAATCCTCATTGTGTCTTTGATACTCACTACCATATTCCTTCCCGATACGTTCGGCAATCATGGGAAATTCGCAATTGGCATCGAACGAACGCTCTCCACTCGTCAGCTTCATCATCAGCCGCCATCGCTCTTCATTCTCCTCGGCGTGACCCTCTCTCCACTACTCGTCTCGCTCATTTATCCAACTCGGGGGGTTTTCAACTCTTTGCCGCCCTAGGCTAGCTCTGTATTTTCGATCAATTCTTGATTCTCAGGCCATAGCCACCTGACCAACGACGCCTTGCGGCCCGCCCACCTGAAATCATCACTCTATCACGCCGCACTTGTTTTCCTGTTAGAGGTGCGCTTCCACGTCCGTTGTTGCTCTCATATGCTATGTATTCCCCTCTAGTTCTCGTCCATCCCCTCCAATCCACTTATTCTCATATTTCTATTCTTCCGTCGTAAAATCTGCACGCTTAGTAGGATCGTCCAACTTCGAACTCCATTTCACGATGTGTAACCTACTGCCTTGCTCACTAGTTATCTCCCTCTCTCTGACTGTCCACGGCTCCCCCTATCCTTGTTTCTATTGGTCATCTACGTTTTCGTCTTCCCGTCGATAGAGTTCTGTTCACCACGCATACTCGGTTTATTGATCATGGGTCCTCCCGTCAGTGTAGTGCTATTGTACTTGCGCACAATGTGCTGATCATGACAGTATTCACCCCTCGTGCACTTCTTTTCTCTGCGCTATAAACAATTTATCTGAGGTACCATTTACTCAATCCAACCAATTCCGACATTCTACCCGTTGGACCTTCATTGGAAGTACAAATGAACTACACGGGGTCACATCTGAAATCACAGTGTGACATCCTGGGTGCCATAGTATTTGAAATATCCCAACCGTATATTAAGTTATGTTGTTTTATACGGAGTTGCCATCCAAACCAATGCTCCAGACAACGCCACCAGTCACAACTATCAATGATCATATTGCATCCATAACACTCCACGAAGCACCAGAAGGACTATGGCATTGAATTGGCACATACCGGCTACTGGCTGTCCTCTTAAATCATTATGACGGGTTTACTGGAGAAGAGAACGTGTGAACAGGATATTGAGGACATGCACACACACAGCACCGGGAATATCCTAGAAATACTTTAGCAATGCACCTTCTCCGCTCCCAATGAATAGGGATGAATGAAACACACCCAATTTTGAGCCAGAGCGTAAACAATGGGCGCGAGGAAATCCCGACTAGGAACGTCCCAATGGTTTAGAGCCTTGACAACAGCCCTTTTGATGGGGTCTTCCCTCCATGTACGCCAGGTACCTAATGTAGAAGTAGCCGGCTCGTTCTGAACCATTGTAATATCATCCTCCGACAACACTGGCTTTGGAAGGGCCCAAAGGTATTCCTGCAAGGCTTTTTAGATCTCTATAATGGTGTGCAGGAGTGGGCAGACCTGAATGAGGGACATTTGGTAGCCTTTGGCAAGCCGTGAAACGATAGCGCGATCGCTTCCCTCCACATCGGTCCATGCTTGTTCAATCTCATTTGCCAATGACCAGCCTTCATCTGACTTGTAACCCCTGCGCATATGATCTATTGCGTGGTAAGTAGAATATGGATCAGGCCGATCATGAATGAATTCCAAAAGATATTCCAAAATGGGAGGAAGCATCTGCCGTTCCCCAACAGTGCGAAGCTCAAGTGGACAGCCAAATAGAATTATTTGGCCACTGGGAGAGCGTGACTTAGATCCAGGATTTCGATAGTAGATTGGTGAAAACAGGTTTGGTGATTGGTGATCTGCAAACCTGATGGCCTCTATGTGGCAGTTTGCATCGACAAGAGGCTTGATATTCTTGGCCGATGCCCAGATTGCCGATCCAGAAGAACTACAAGTGCTTGATATATTCCTGCATGCAGATGAAGTGAGTCGCCAAAGCTTCTGGATCCAATGCTATTAGGCATACCGAATGTAGTTTGCAAATGACTCCATCACCACACCTACGTCTCGCACAGCAGTCCAATATTTAGTCCCATGTTCCTGTGATTCCCAGTCAATCAAGACCCAGACGAACGGGACTGAATTGACCTGAATTCTGTCTGGAATTGAGTTGAGGAATTGTTCTTGGCTTTTCCGTTGCTGATGTACTGCATGACGATATGCCAAATCTAGAAAACTGCATAAGGTCGACCTGGCGATTACTCATCCTTAGTTCACCTTGCTCGTAATAAACCCCGAATGCTTTCTGTGATTTCTGTGATTTCAGTGCTTCCTCGTCTTCCCGCTTTTCTTTTCGACCGCGACCCGAGGAAAGTAAATAGGATAGGCCTTTTCGGACACTGACATCGACAGATTTGATGTCAAGCCAATCTTTGTATGAAGTCGCTGTGGCAGCTTGAGCAGAGTCGACATTCTCTGTTGATTCGAGTTTGTCAAACTCAATACCCAGGTCGCGAACACTCATTTCCTGATGGAAAGCTGTGAGTGTCGTAATTTAGAATTAAGGTCCCGTCACTCACGGCCTTGGCGATGGAATTTCCCATAGCTTGCATTTTATCTTTTAGTATTTCCAGCTCTTCTATTCGGGCCAGCAGTTCTGCCGTTGATTTTAGTCTCCGATCTCAATTCAATCGCCCACCATTGGATTCGAACCTTCTCGAGTACCATCCAGAACCTTTTCGAGGGCACAATGCCAAGACAGTTTTCGTTCAGGTAGAAGAGGCGCCCCTTTCAGCAACTCTCGAAGGCCCGAAATCCTTTCTGGACAATCAGTGCCAGGTTTGTGAACTACGTTGCCACCATCATACGTTCGTTGTTCCAATTCCACTCTGATGGTCAATTTAGTAAGAATTACGCGAGCCGGGCAGCAAGAAGACCGGGCACCTTCCGCGCATGAATGCCTCAAACCACTTGACTCGTGAGGTCTCCTCATTGGCAAGGGGTGAAATGGGTCTTCGTTCGGCCATCACTGGGAAGGGTAGACTTCAATGCCTGTTTCAGAGTGCTAGTTGAGTACGGTGGGTGGGATCAACGTGCGGGGCGGGCAGGATCAACGAGGTGGGCAGCGCAGGATCAACGTGGGCGCCACTATCCACCCTGTTCGTAACCTTTACTCGCCTAACAAAGACTGTCATTATATTTAGGTGCGGCGCCTGTATGGCTTAGGCCCTAAAGGCGATCGTACCACTCACGGGGAACACTCCTGCCACTCAGGTGTGTTCTACATCCGCCATGGCGCGAATACAGTCAATTAAGGCCCCAGATCTCGGGCGGTGAGCTTTGGGTCATTTCCATAGCATGTTCGTTGTTCCAAGCAAATAATGCCATCGATCGTGATGCAAGTTTAGCGAGTATTCACCTTGGTGCACCCTTCTTGCATCCTCTCCTTGTAATGGAAGTAGGCCCGGATCCCACCGACTATGGATAGGCCAGGGAAAGTATACCCAATGGCAGGCACATCGACCTGAAACACATTCGTTAGGTGCAGGGAAGTAGAGCGATGCATAGAACGCTCGTGCGCCCTCCATTGAACGACAATACGTCAACAAACAACCAGAGAGAAGCCTAGGAGCACAGTGGCAACTTTGACCACGGCGACTTTGACACGGCACGTGAACAAGAGCTAAATGAGTGATCCTAGAACCTTCCCACAGGAAGCCATAAGGAGTACGGAGAGACAACTGCCGTTACTCGTACTCTCGGACCACGAGCCTGGGGATTGTCCTAAGGCATGCCAATTGCTTTTTTACTGTAGGGTTTGAGAATGGGTGTCACATCCAAGTTCTCCATCCTGCAATTGAAGCCAATACATGACGAAGAGAGGTTCAAGCCTTCTCGGCAAAAGCCGATCCAACTTGGAACCATACCATGATCAGGACGAGTTTGGTCTCTACGATCAGATGCTTGCGATTGAGCACAAGGACCATTACGCAAACCCGTATGTCTGTAGAGTGGCAGACCTGGAAGTTTTAACAACAAGTTTCCAACTGGCCCTGTGTTTCTTTCATTGAAATAGTATAAGAACGCTGTATATAGGAAGTCGAGTTACGGAATACAATCATATCAAGAGTAGGTGGCCCTAATCTGCCCAGAATGAAACTGAGTGGATCGAGTGGAGTGGGATTAATTCGCGAGCTTGGGCGAGTCACCCACGCTTGTAAGAATTCTCGTTATGTAATCGGACTATGGTTCTAGATGTTTGACCAAGAGTTGTATCCGTGGGAATCGAAGGACTTTGAGGGCACAAGTATTCGGTATGTTCCAACGCATCCCCTCACTGATGCGAATTTGACCCGGCAACGCTATGACCAACCCCTGCACGCATGTCTACACCGCCTTCTGTTCGCGTAGACTGTCCAACGGCAACATTATTTCTTTTGCTTACCTACGCCTCACTGAATCGACAGCCTGACGTTCTTTGCGCCGAAAAGTGTGGCTAGCAGCGTGCATCTCCACAGGACCTACAATATTCTTGTAGTAAGTATAGATATGTTATATATATTCATTGATCAATGTTTTGAGACACATGAGAGTCGATACCGCAGGTGATCGCCAAAAGCAACCAATCTTCTCCAAATACCGTCCGGGAATTTGGCCAAGTGAGAGAGTGCATGTGCTGGGCACGCACGATACCAACCTGTAGACGTCATGTGGCTTAAGGTTCTGCGTGATCGATGAGGAAAGGTGGCCAAATGGGGAGTCAAAGCCCAGTCTCTGTAACCCCAAGTCACTGGATCGACAATAGGTAAGGAATTATCACTCAACATCATAAACAACATTGCGTCTCGTTATCTATTGCTTCCTTCCGTCCGTCAGCCCCAGGTGCTCGCGTACATGGGAGAGGGTGGGGCAGCCGCAACGGGTCAGTTCCACTGGGAAGGCCTGTTGAGAACGCAATAGAAGAATAATGAGCATTATCTACAATGCGAATTACACCACCCGCACCCCCTCTTTATTACGTCCGAGGCCGAATTCGACAGATTCCTCAGATCCTTGCCCAAAGGGTTCCCACCAGGGCGCTGGAAGGCAGGGCATCTCAAGTCACACCCAGAATCAGAAAATGGGTAGTAATACCCAGATCGGGGGTTTCTTCGTGGACAGTCGGCTTAAGGCTCATGTATCGGCAGTGGTCACTAGCTGATAGTGCCGAGCGGCTCCACTGGCCGCCAACGGCATTGAACTGTGGCTGGACGGCGGAGTCGTCTACGCCAGCATCCAGCGTGGTCAGCTACAAGCCGTGACAAAGAAACAATATCTCAACCCTACCCCAACAATCAAAAAAATACACCAACGTCGGTGCCCAGTGGTCGACATTTTAAAGGGCACGTTCGGTCCAAACGATAGCGCGGCGTCCTTCCGTTGAGTGCTGGCGCTCTGTTGTGGACATAGTGTACATCGCCGAACGCCTCAGCCCAGAGGAATCGAGGGAGTGCGAGCCGTGTTAGTGAGCACGCCAATGCTACGCTTCGCAAGTTGATTGGATATGGGACCTTCGTACCCATACTTTTCGTGGTCATCAGTCGTGACTTCGCGCAGCTTCATTTGAACCATATCCTCCGTTGCCACCTTGCTTGTAAACCTTGAGGGCCTCTGCTGCTTCTGATCTGGGGTGCAGCGGTTTTGCGTAGACGGTCCCACTGTAATCGTCGACAACCACGTACTCGTATTCCTTCCTTGTTCCTGACGACATAACCACGTTTCCTCTTCCTCTTCCTCTTCCTCTTCCAGAGGTGACGAAGGGTTGATGTAGGAAAGGAGCCTATGGACGGACCTAAGCCTAATGGCCCCCTCTTCCACATAGCGGAAGAGGCCACCCGTTAACAGATTCAATAGAAAGCGGGGTCAGCTGACCGAGACCGCGTTTTGGTGCGTGACGGGGTGACGGGGTGACGAATGTTGGGTTTGAGGCTGGGTCCAGATGGCGCGTCGCGAACGCTATGAAATGGTTATAATCTATAATAATAAATAACCTTTAGTACATATAAAATTGCCAGAAACTGGTGTATGGCGTGATGGCCACTGTGTTTGAGGCTGGATTAGAAGTAATCGGTTGAGGCAGATTTGACATTTAATAGATCAAAGACTGTAAAATGTAGTATGGATGGTAGTGCGCGTAGTGTACCAAGTTTACTTGCAAATATTTATCTCCACAATCACTGAGGCTCAAGCACAAACATGACATTCAAACTCTGCCTGCCTCATGTCAGTTTTGAACCCAACATTCCCCGCTGCCACCATGGACCAAGCCCCGCTCTTCCATTGCTGTGATTGCAAGAAAAGAAAACCCAAGGACCAGTTCGCAGTACGCACAAGGAACACTAAACATGGTAAAAAGGGCGAGCCATCATCCAGATGCTCCTCCTGCATGGTGAAAGAGCGCGACAGATGTATAATTAGGAAGCGAAAACGCGATGAAGAGGGTCTTGACCCATCTGAGGATCCAGCAGAGCCCAGTCCCACCATATTCATTGAGCAATTCATGGCTCTGCTCCATGAACAAGCCCTTGCAGACGACATCTGTTGCTCTGCACGTGTATCAACTCAAGGACTAACCGGAGAAGTGGATGAGATATGTAAAAGACTTGTTGGGCACGTGTGGGAGGCCACTGGGTTCAGGTTCACGTATGGCTGGTTTCCACTTGAGGAACAATGGCTAATGCTCCCATTATTCAATTAGGTACAAGACGAAAATCCTCTATAAGAATGGGAATGTCAAGAGAGTGTACGAATGCTGCCAATCGACAGCCAGCGAGAAGCGACTCAAGATGGGGCCTGAACCAGGCAAGCAAGGCAGGGACACCCGCCGAATGGCTCGCTTCCCTTGCAATGGCGTGCTCTATGTGACGGCGCGGAATGGATATTTTGATTGCGCATTGAAGCATGCTCTCAAACATGTGCGCTATAAAGATATCACAATCCCTGAAAAGTGGCGTCAGTTCATTATAGACAACCACAAGTATGGACCTACGAAAGTAAGCGCTCCTTGCTTCATTCAATTGGTGATAACTGAATAAACTGGTCAAGATTTGGCATGAGATCCTTCAGCGCACTGCGGGTGGAAAGGATATTGCGTTCACTCAGAAGGCAGTCCAGTACTATTGGGTATGCGAAGGTACCCATGCATGGAAGTGTGCCGATGACCCAATTGAATCGGCACGCATCTGGTGCCAGACACTTGGTGCTCAGGAGAAGATCGAGGTGGTGGAGATAGACCCTGTACCTCATTCGAAGGCCTTTGCATTTGTTGTGAAGGACTTCATGGAGGCATGGGTGAGGAATGCCGATTCATTCCTGGTGGACTCGACGTGTAAGTATTTCAAATAGCCCTCTATTTCCAACACTAAATAAGTTGGTAGTTAACACTAACAAGAGCAATATGGAGCTATTCTGCAGGATGGCTGACATGCTCAGTGAAGGATTGCCCCTCTCATACCTGTTTGTGGTCACCGATGCGGATGCACCACCACATACAAAAGAGACAGTTCTTGTAAATTGGATGGAAGCTCTGAAGGCCTGCGGGATTACCCCGGAATTCACCTTATCTGACAAGGACCAGTCAGAAATCAATGCGCTTCGTCGAGTCTGGCCAACAGCCAAGCACCAATTATGCCTCTGGCATGTCCTACGAGCATTAAAGCGTCGATTGGCAAATAATCGAGAGCCCCCAGCATTCTATGGATCAGTGGATGCAAATCGGATGTTCGCATTCATTGATCCGGCATTTCTACCCTTGGGACAGATAGCTGCAAATGACCAGGTATGCTTACATACTTCAAGTATATGGCCAGCCATACTTACTGACTGTAGGCGGCCGTCCAATCCCCACCCAAAAAACCAAGACACCCAATCCGGCTCCTCCACCAAGGCCGTCCCCCAGTCTATACTCCAGCACTCACTGTGAAGCTAAATGTCCAACAACATGCTGGAAGTGGGAACGGAGACCTGTTGCCACCTGAAGACTTGACCGGAGTGGAGGAGGGGTCTTTTGTTCCCTTCGAACAACACTGGGACAGTGAGGGTGAGGAGGAGCTTAGTGAGATAGAAGCGGATGTGATCTTTGAAGCTGAGAAGTTGGCAATGGATGAGCAAGATGAAGACACTGAGGACCCGAATGACGACTCGGGTGAGGATTCGGACATTGACACTGAGAGTGATCAGGAGGGCAGTAATGAC
>Ga0307515_10023828_pt1 | contig 10700 bp, 18 predicted proteins | sample 17_EM_MG_FD_194513 | JGI IMG/M metagenome (GOLD analysis project Ga0307515, IMG submission 194513) | Populus trichocarpa ectomycorrhiza microbial communities from riparian zone in the Pacific Northwest, United States - 17_EM | ecosystem: Host-associated > Plants > Roots > Unclassified | place...
AAGCGCCCCTGCTTTGCGCGACCAACATGAACTCCCGCTAAAGAGCATGTTGCTGACCAACTTGGTTCCCACATGCACAGGTGTTATGCATATCTTAGATATGTATGCATCTTGTGGTTTGAATCAAGTATCATTATCGCTGTTAGGGATGACCCCTAACACCATATTTGGCCAACAAAAATTCATTGTAAGCGATTCAAACATTTGTTGTCTTCTGAAATGTCCTGCTACTTTCGAATCATGTTCCAATTGGAAAATTCATTTCCTCATTCTTTCTGGCGCACATATCCTATTCTTCCAACATATTATATCTTCTTTAAGCATGTAGTTATTATCAATAACATCTCCTTTTGCAAGCCGCTTGCATATACTTTGCTTCTTGTCATCGCGCATAGCATTTTCTTTAATCTTTTCCTTGGCTTCTGGTGGCAGTTGATCGAAATCGATGTCACCTATGTTTATGACCTCGTAATCCATATCATCAACATCAGCCAAAAATATTTCTGACCGGGCAGAATGGCTCCGTCAGAGTGGACGTGCTCCATCAGAGCCATCAGAGAAACCCCGGTGGCGGATTACTCCGCACCCGGTGTGATTTCAACATGTCGTGTTCCCTATCACCCTCTGATTGCTGTGTCACCATTTCTTCTCGTTCTGTCGGTCTCCTATTTTGAACGATCTCTCTGGCGTTGTGGCCAACTGTGACCATACATCGGAATGGGTTCATTGGGTAAACGCTTGCATCTCGATTGCAATGTGATGGGTGACACTGCAAAAATCTCTCCTCGCGTTCCTTCTACCTGTGCGGGAAATGCAATTCTCTCTTTACTAATTATACGGGATTGCAAGATGATGGGTGATGCTGCGGAAATCTCTCATCGCGTTCCTTCTACCTGCACGAAATGCAATTCTATCTTTTTGAATTAAACACATCATTCCAAGTCGCCAGATCTATGTGGCTATTGACAATCCATCGCTCATTTCGTCCGTCTTCTGTCTTACTACTAGTAGCTATCTGTGAAATGACGTGCGCGCAGCCGACAATATTTCCCACGCTGAACACTTGCAAAGCAACAGCTGCCGGTGCTTTTCTCACTTGTACAAATTTCAAGATGGGATCCAAGATATCCGAGTTTTCAGGTATTGTGGTGAGCGCCAGGGCAAACCAGTACTCAACGAAAGCTCCGTCCTCATTTAGGAGTTTGAATTTGAATAGTCATTTCAGTTGCCATGGGAGACGCCCATTCAGCGCGCAATAACACCTCCCCGGGCGTTGCTTTACCCATACCCAGTCGTTCCGTCGATCCCCTCCACGCCAGCTCTGGCTTCCTGTGCATTGACACATCTGAGATATGCGTTCACCATCGAAACCCTCAACTTGAACCTTAATAGCATGGTAAATACAGAGCTCCATTGCGTGCAGTTGTTCATCAGATATATACATCTTGTTACGACTCTTATGCTTGATAAACTCCTGTGTGCTGCTGTATATTGCCACGCGGTGCGTTGTGTCTTGTGTATTGTCGAGTAATGCCCTGAAGTCTTTGAGCATAGCGTCAGGATGCTTTGCATCATGGCGGTTTTGGGGCCCCATGAATTTGGGCTTCGCATATGACTGCGAGCCTAGGGGGGCAGCCAGATCAGCACCGGCAGGGAGGACTTTGCAGGCTGCAGCGCTGCTCTCCCGACGCTGAGCGAGGGCTTGGAGATTGAGCTCTCTGATTTCGAAGCAGAGAATGCGACGCTGAAAGGTGATTACTTGCGGCAGGTAGTTGAGATTGTGATTGGAGGCATTCCAACCATCCTTGAGGTTCGCATTATGTGCTTGTTCATGTATCGCCGCAGAATGCTGTTGCAAGGCTCCATATCGACGAATCTGATCGACCCAATGAGACATCAAGTGGATCTTCGGAAAGTTGAAGTCGGCATCCAACTCCTTGGAAACATCTATGTCGTGGCTGATATAATCCCGCCAGGCATTAATTTCATGCTGCTTCTTGGACAGCGTCCAAGTCTCAGCATTGGTTTCCTCATCTACCTTTCACGTCTTCACGAGTTCTGTTCTTAGGGCATTGGCTTTGGCCTCTGCCTTTTTGCCGGCTCGCCCGAGTAAGAAAACATCTTTGAAGGTGTGAAGACAATGCAAGGCGTCCTCCATGTAGCTCAAAGTTGCATCATCATGAGATTTATATCGAGCATACATATAGAATTCTAACAATGCCCGTGTGCACTCTATTGCACGATTGAATATGGGATGCTACGCAGGGCTTCCGCCTCGTACAGACTGGGTTACAACTCCAAGCTGGTACCGGCTCATTTCCTTCATCTCCTTCCCATTCCATTCAGGAACATCCTCATATGAGCTATTTTTTGGTGTGAGGTCGTGGTAAGCAGGCACGGATAACCAGATTGCATTGTACTTGTGGAGCCGTTCGTGCGTCTTCAGGAAGTGGAAAATCCACTTCTGGAGGTGGTCAAGCATGCCGATCTGCATTGTATGGAGGAGGGCGGGCTTCGGGAGGTCGCTCACGATACAGGGAATATGTCAAAACACAATGAATCCTCGGTGGACATGGCGCGACGAGAGTTTGGCATCAGCTACCTTGGTGTTGGCATCGCTGAGCGTTCTATATAGGATGTGATCCCGCCTGGGGTGTTGCTTGTCAGAAGGGCCATAATCTCCAAGGTCGTTCTTTGGACAGTCGCACCAAAAACAGACATGCCGCTCGAGATGATGTAGGTCGCTATACTCAGGGTAATCTGCAAGCCATGCTGCTGAAACCGGTTGGCAATGCCTGAAGTTGCCATCTGCACAGAGAACATTGTAATACCCGCTCTCGGCGTTGGGATATTGTTTAAACTTGAGAGGCTCAAGTGCCCGCCGGAGTACTTCGTTCAGCACATCTAGATTTGTTTGCCGCTGCTCATCCAGCCAATTCTGAGGAATGTTGCGGATCATGATTGGAATTGGCAGGAGAGCGACCAGGACGACGGTGTGCATTGTGGGCATCTGGTGGATCTTCGAAGATAGATTGCCAATTGTCATATATACAGGTGACTGTTTCTGGTCGCCAGCAAAATTCGAGAGATGTGTTCCGTCAGACATGTAGACCAAGGGAACCAGAGTATCCCCCAGTCTGAGCGTTGCCTTAACCTCGATTAGCATGTTATTTTCCTCGAGTATCTCTGCTTGCCTGTGTCTCCCACCACCCGTCCGCAGTGTGCATTTCAGTATAGAGGCGTTTTGGTGGTGCATCGCTGTTAAAGCAATGGTGAGGGGCTTAGATGAGATGCTCGGCGTAGGCTGGCTGCCGCATCAACCATCTCATGCTTTTGATGATGTCTCCACTCCAGTGTTTGATAGGGTATTGGTGATTGTCATTCCATCTCATATCCTTGAGAGTGTGTAGATCATCAGCAACGACCCTAGTGTCCGTCTGAAACACCCGGGTGTTCCTGACGGCTCTGATGGCTCTGAAGGAACCTCGTACCCTCTGAAGGAGATTTACACCCTACCCATCGCCCAGGCGACAGGTCGCGTTGCATACGTACCTCTTTTACTTTGTGGTGACGTATATGCATCATCAGAACGACACGTGTGTTACACTCTCGCATGGGCTGCAGTTATGCTGAAGCAGTTTGCACAAAGCCTGGGGATGTTTGTGCCTTTCTCCGGCCGAGTGCCAAATTTTGCCTCTCCGCTTATAGGTATATATCGGATGCCGCACTCTCCCCATGTATGTTTAGTTTTGAGATGTTGTCACTTGCTCCAATACAGTCTTCGCTTCGGATACATCACTTGCCATTGCATTTACTTTTACCACTATCGTATTTTACAGGTCTGAAATATACTGTCCAATCTTCACACTCTCTAGTACTATGCCCTCAGTCCTCCACATTCTGCATTGATCAATCATCGGCTAGCGATGCTTCGTCCTCCTCATCCGCATCCGCATCATCGCCATGTCCAATCTTCACACTCTCCAGTACTATGCCCTCGATCCTCCACATTCTGGGTTGATCCATCATCAGCTAGCGATGCTTCTTCCTCCTCATCCGCATCATCGCCATGTCCAATGTTCACACTCTGTAGTACTATGCCCTCAGTCCTCCACATTCTGCGTTGATCCATCATCAGCTAGCGATGCTTCTTCCTGCTCATCCACATCCGCATCATCGCCATCGTCGCCCTCATACCGATCGACATCACTGGTGTGCAGGTCAAACCACTCGAGTTCGGTCAGAGGCAGTCGTCGCCGGCTGGCGGTCGGAATGGCATTGCACTCATCGCTGTCATCACCCCCATCTTTGTAAACCCCGCTGTCCCCTGGCATCCCGAAATGCAGTTCGTCATCCGTGCAATTGTTGTCTATCGGGATGTTTCGGTCAGTGCTTCAAATCTCAGATTTCTCAAGCGCCACTTCGGAGGTCAAATGGTCAAGCAGAATATCATTGTCAACACGTGGTGCTTCCACGCTGATCACCACGGCAGGCGTTGGGTCCTCCGCCTGTTGGATCTGACGTTTGACTCTAGCAAGAGTGTTGTTATTCAGCCGCTGTTGATAGCTCTCTGGTATTGTGTTCCAGGTATTCATCAAGAACATATACGTATCTGCAATGCCATGTGAGGTTAACAACTTGCGACCCGTTACAGCGCAGCTGGATGCGATCTTACCAGCATCATTGTTGTAGTTGAAGTAGTTCGAGTGATCAGGTCTGTCCGCTTTCAGGTTTGACTTGGAAGCTTTCGGATAAACTCCGTTTTTCTTTTGCCACTCCAGGGGAGCATGGTGCAACAAGGTGCATGTAAACATGATCAGTGGCGAGGGTATATGACCGTCCTTGTCGTCAATCATGGAATTGTAAAATCCATCAGCATACATACTGCGGTTATTCGCCTGATAATAAAATTTGATGTAGATAATCCGCGGGATTTCTTTCGCCAGGAAGTAATGTGGACACTAGCCATTCGTCATCAGCTTTCGACTCTCTCTGCATTGGATGTGGACCACGTACACCACCTTCCACATGCTCTGCTACCGGAAAAAGATACTTATTGTCTGCCAGAAGAGAATCAATGAATTCCAAACCCTCTGCAGCGGATTCAATGCGGTGGAGATCATAAAGCTCTGCAATGTTGTCCCTTGCTGATTGGACAAAATGGGATTTAACCTTATTGACTTGTGCGCGAACCTGGTACCGGTTTGAGCGTGCAATATCCAACGTGGGCCGTTGATACAGGGTGCCTCTTTCATGATCTCCTTTGTGCGTGCCTCGAGTGCTATGGACCAAATGTTGGTTTGCTGCATAGTGGTGTTCCAGTACGTCTCAATTATCTGCCAGTGTGGGGCTTCAGGCAATGCTTTCGCAACGCATCGCATTGCATAACTTACCATCTCCAAGTCGCTTGCACTCATAAACGGCTGTCTGTTCCACATGTAGAGCTCCAGGAGTCTGCCCGTTGCAAATACAAGACGCGTCATGTCTGAGTGACCATGTCGATGGATGCTGCGACTGCTGGAGACCATTGATCAAGGTGTAGACACCGCCTGCAGTTGCAATTGCCACTGCCTCTGTCTCTGATTCTAATCAGTAGCTGCCATTCGCAGTGGATTTGTAATGATCGTGCGGGCTTCTGGATTAGGGATGGGGGTAGGCCGGTTTTTAAGACTGCTGAGAGGAGTGGGAGTGTTAGCAATGCCAGATGCGCGGCTGGATACAACACGACGCGTTGAGACTGTCTGTAAGGTTCCTCCGGCTTTTAGTGTGCTATAACTGCTTGTACCCAGCATGGCGGTTGGAGTATTTATTGACTGTCGCAGTGTAGGGGACGGGGTGGAAGTGACAAGTTGGGTCATATCTGCAACCCGAGAATTGTTCAGCAAAGAGGAGAGGGTGGAGTTCTGACCTTGGATTGTAGACGCTACGGACCTCCCTCCTTGTAAGGAATCCCTCTCGCCAACCGGTAAGGAAACACGTCTCCTACCAGGCGGAAGTAGAGAATTCCCCGAAGGACCATGCTTTTGTTGATTCTGACGATTAGCAAGACTTGGAACATTGCGTACGACCGGAGTTGTGTCAGGGTGAGGGCTTTGCGAAGGCATAGCCCGATATAGATGTTCGATGTTTGAAAGGTAGCAATAATTTCCTCTGGATGCATATGTCACAGCAGGCAAGGTAGACTCCTATTTGAGCGACCATGGAGGGATTCGACAAAAAAGGGAGGCGCAGTGTAGCCCGCGCTAGACTCTGAACCCTGACAGTACTTGGGGATGAGATCTCTTCAAAAGCATTCAATTATGTGGTTAACTGCCATCAGATTACACTCAGATTAAACTCAGATTGAACTAAGCATTGATATTCACGGTTACAGCAACGTCTGAAGGTCTATTTGCACCGCTTGAAGGGTGTTTGTGCCTTCTTGGCGCGAGTATCATCAAATTGCACTCATTCTTGGCACAATACCTCGAACCATCGAATGTGTATATCTTCAGTTTCCCGGTTGAAATCCCCGTTTGGCAGAGCTAAAAGCATCGCAAAGCGAACAATGACGTATTCTCTATCCGATGACATCAGTTGCATGTGCTTTGTCCACTGCTAGGCGTTGGTAGCCGGGTTGGATGGTTGAACAGTTGGGACAACTTGAGAACTACTCACTTTGCTCCGAGATGCATGAGGTCTGAGCAGCAAAAGTGGTATGTGATGCCAAAGCAATGCCCAGCGTTGCAAACTGTCCTCACCGCATACACTGAATCTCATCTCGAGGCTCCTCATTCATGAGGTGCGTGGTGGTTGAGCAAGATGAAGGCTGGGACGTTTTGTGTTCATTAACCAACAAAAAGCAGGATATGAACCAAATGGCAGGAAGTCGAGTATATATATCCCTTCTTCCCGCCTACACCTCCATTCTCTTTTCCTCCTGTATCAAACACACCGCCAGCAATTAAACACACCACCAGCATCCTGAACTATCTCGACATCACGTGACTTGCACAAAACAACCCCTCTCGTTCAAAAACACACCCCATGATCTACACAACTTTGTACGTTCACGCTGGGCTTCCTTCCGCTACTTTGAACTGTATCATAATGCTAATGCCTTGGATGCAGGTTCATTTTCAACTCGCAGCGATCGCACCACAGCGCAGCCGCGAAGGAAAGGGGAAGGTAACTGCTAGGGCAAAAATTGCCGACATGGGTTATGAATCGACGCCTGTCGTTGGATCGGGACCGTATAAAGGGATTCATCTCAGAATACATCAGTGGCCTCATACGGATATACAATGTTTGCGGCATCAAGGATGAGAGGGCCTGGGACCTCTTTTATGATATAATCATTCTTGATCCAGTCACGACTCCCCACTTTTCACAATTCCAGCTGATGTGGCCGCACCGCAGGAGCGGGAGTTCACCTTCTCGGGAGTGGTGGGCAGCCTTCCGATCATATATGGGGCAAATGTTTCACAAGACCCGCGGTGAACTGGACAATTGGAGGTGGGATGACCCCCGCGCCTTCGGGGTTCAAGTCGATCGCTCCTATCTGCAGACAACCAGTTCAGGAAAAGTGGAACGCACTGGCGAGCATTTCTCTTGGTACGGTAGCGATGATCCCAGGGCAAAGATTGAGCCACCAAGCTGTTGGCGGTACAAGCCAGGCGACTTCCTGGCCGTTAGACCACTGAATTGGGATGAGATATTTGACGATGATGATGAGGATGACAACTGGGCGGATCCCGGAGCGCCGAGCGGTGGAAAGAGCCATCCTGGCGATTTCAATGACAATGACAATGGCGAGGGTGAGGAGGACACGCAGGGCGGTGAGAAAGGGACCAGGAAAGGGAAGGGAACAAAGGACGGGCAGGGGAAAGGGAAGGGGAAGGTGAAGGGAAACGGTAAAGGGAAAGGTATTGTTAAACAAACCGCAGGGGGAGATGATATCTCTCGTGCCGTTGCATTGCAGTTGCAGAAGGAAATCTATGAGGCAGACTCGGACACGGAGGGCTAACTAGAGTGGGTATATTTAGAGCCGGAAGCATCGCCCGCCATGTCAATTTCTTCCGATGATGATACCGACTCTACCGAGTCAGATGGCGAATATTACTCAGAACTTGATCCTGATGTGGATATGGGCATGGAGGATGATGTGGACGCACCCGACGGCGTTGATTTAGACGGCGATGTGGATATGGAAAGGGATGGTGACGATGAAGAGGAGGAAGATGAGGAGGAGAATGATCAGAAGGAGGATGAGGGGGTGGATGAGGATGAGGAGGAGGATAAGGATGAGGAGGAGGATAAGGATGAGGAGGAGGATAAGGATGAGGAGGAGGATAAGGATGAGGATGATGACAAAGAACCTGGGACGATTGGCCAGGGAGAGATGGTAAATACATCGGCTGATGATGTAGATACCATGGTAGACGATCAGCCAATCGTGCTACCTGAGCAAGGCCAGGTGATACGCAAGCATACCCTACGGCCACCATCTCCGGTGCCTGCCCCACGGCCACTAACCCCGGAGCCTCGCCCACGACCACGAACGCCATAGACTCATCCTCTCAGTGGGCTGGCGGATTTGGGGCTTGTGACGCCGCAAAAACCTCGCTTGGCGGTGCCAAGTCTGCGACAAGCTGAGGCAGCCGGAAACACCTTAGACGTGGATGTGGATCACCAGCTGCTCGGCGAATCAGCAGGTGGCAATAGTCTCCCCGATGTCCCTCTCCCCGACGTCCCTCTTCCTGATGTCCCTCTCGCTGAGGCGCGCCAGGATTACTCTGTAGGCGAGGAGTGAACCAGTCCTCGCGTTGCTGAGGAGGCAATGGTTGTTGCGTTCGGGTTAGGGTCGGGTTCTTGTCTTGTTTGTTTCCTTTGTTCTAATCTATTTATCTCAGGCATTGAGTATTACACGCATCGCGAGGTTTTTGGATCGCTCAGGGTTTATTTTATTCATAGTATTATGGGACATTGCACATGCAGCATTTTTGCAACTCCTGGCATGTAAGGAACCTCCTTGTGATGGTGTTGAGGCTCAATAAATCTCTCAAGTTAGCTGAAAGTATCATGAGCTTACACACCAGACTGCTCAGGCCCAGCACCAACTTTTGCCCCTTTCAAAGCTGAATACTCCACTCCTCATGTGTCGTCGACAATGCCAGAGAAGACCCCATTCTATTGCCCTCAATTTTCATGCCGAAAGAAGTTCACCTCAGACAACTGGCGACCTAAACATATCAAATTACACCATCCGGACACATTCAAGTTGCACGCGTGAAGAATCAGACTATTTGCAGCGTGCCCCAACGCGTTGAACTGGCCCAGCGTCGTGAATTTAACGCTAACAATGATTCAGTCGAAGAATTGAACGCGTTTCCCTACCTTGATCACGTTGAAAACATTGCAGACCCAGAGTCTCAACCACCGCCACCTCCTTTGCCGCGGATGGAAACATGCCCCAGCGCCGGCGCTCTGCTGAGCGATTACATTACTGAGCCACGGGAACGCGACGCTCAGGGTTGCCTTGAGACGAACCTACAGAACAATCCCTACTACCCTTTTGCGACGCGTGAAGAGTACAAATATATCCATTGTGGGATAATGAAGAAGGGTATGAAGACGCACTATGACAACATGCTGAAGGAAGAATACACTGCTCTGTGTTTCCCAAGCTTCAACAACGGGGATGGCGTCCAGAAGCTCGTGGCTAGCATGCCAGATGATCAGGCTCTGGGGGAGTGGGAACTACACACTGTCGAGGATATGAGATGGAATGACAATCACCAACGGCCTATCGAATACTGGAGTCGAGACATCATCAAAAGCATGAGATGGTTGATGCGGCAGACAGCCTACGCCGAGCATCTCATCTACGCCCCTCAGCGTTGCGTTAACAGCGATATGCCACCGAAACGCCTCCATACCGAAATGCACACTGCGGACTGAGGGTGGGAGACATAGGTAAGCAGAGATACTCGAGGATAATTACGCGTTAATCGACGTTAAGGCAACACTCAGACTGGGGGATACACTTGTTCCCTTCATCTTGATGTCCAACGGAACACATCTCTCGAATTTTGCTGGCGACAAGAAAGAGTGGCCTGTATATATGACAATTGGCAATCTATCTTCGACGATCCGCCAGATGCCTTCAACGCACACCATCGTAATGGTCGCTCTCCTGCCGATTGCAACCAATGACCGCAATATTCCTCAGAAGCGGCTGCATGAGCAGCGGCAAAACAACCAAGAGGTGCTGAATGAAGTACTCCGGCAGGTACTCCAGCCTCTCACATTTAAACAAAATCCCAACGCCGAGAGCGGGTATTACAATGTTCTCTGTGCAGATGGCAACTTCGGGCAATGCAAACCGGTTTTAGCAGCATGGCTGGCAGATTGCCCTGATTATCCCTTCGCCAGTATTGGGCCCACGAAAGGGCCCACTTTTGCATATGCTGTGCCTTGTCGCTTATAACAACACAGCCACCCACTTAAACCCCCCCCTAGAATATTATGAATTGAAAGATAACTAGTAGAAGCTTCTATTTACAAATTCTTGTGGCAGTGTGACAAGTTCTGAGGTGCTGAGTTGCATATAAATAGCAGTAATTTGGAGATTGTGAGAGTACCATCCTTCAGCCCAGTGGCAACCACCTTCCCACTTCCCATCTACCACACCACAACAACCATGAGCAGAGAAGCCCTCA
>Ga0307515_10023829_pt1 | contig 10700 bp, 1 predicted proteins | sample 17_EM_MG_FD_194513 | JGI IMG/M metagenome (GOLD analysis project Ga0307515, IMG submission 194513) | Populus trichocarpa ectomycorrhiza microbial communities from riparian zone in the Pacific Northwest, United States - 17_EM | ecosystem: Host-associated > Plants > Roots > Unclassified | place...
AGACGGATTATAAGAACCTAATAGGATTCCTAATAATAAAGGAACTTAACTAAAGATAGGTTAGATAGGCAGAGATGCTTATAGAATACTATTTTAAGATTTAGTATACTAAGGGTACAGATAATACGCGGGTAGATGCTCTAAGCTATAAAGCTAAACTATAAAATAATGAAAAGCCATTAGGGGCTTTACTGCGAAAAGATATAAACGGGTTAATTAAATATAATTATCCGAAAATTATAGTAACCTAAGAGAGTAATAAACTAGGGAAAGTCTATAAGACACTAGAGAGCTTTTAGGCGTAAAGAATTCTAAAAGTATAGCTAGAAAATCTATAGACGGATATATATAAAAACTAAGAAGTAAAGTATATCCTAAAAAGCATAGCAGAGCAGTTTATAGAGGACTTTTATAAGGGATTAACTTAAGGATATAATAAAGCTATAAGCTTAGTGTTAAGACTCTAGGAGGAGTATATTATTAATAGAATCTAGAGAATAGCTAAAAGGGTTATAAAAGAGTATCTAGATTGCTAAAGAAATAAACTAATAAGGTATAAGCTATACGGAGGGCTATAACCTATTAAAACACTAAAGAGACTATAGGAGGTTATATTATAGGACTTTATTATTAAATTACTAAAGTTAAAAGATCCTATTACCGGATAAGAGTATAACGCGATCTTAGTAATAGTAGATAAGCTTATAAAGTAGGGATACTGTATAGCCTATATAGAGGAAATCTTAGCAGAAGATGTCGCTAAAATCTATATTAAAGAAGTGTTTATAAGATATAGAGTATTAAGCAAGATTATATTGGATAGAGATCCAAGATTCATAGTAGCATTTTAGGAAGTATTCTTAGCGGAGCAAGAAGTTAGAGCAGTAACTTCTACCGTATATTATCCGCAGATAGATAGTTAAACAAAAAGATTAAATTAGACACTAGAGCAGTATCTAAGGCATTATATTAATTATATATAGAACAATTAGGTATTGCTATTACTAGTTATATAGTTTGCATATAATATAATACCTTAAAAAGAAATAGGCATATCACTATTTAAGGCAAATTATGGATATAAGCTAAGAATATTATTATTTATACTAACTTAATAGCACGAGTGAGTTAGATCCAGGGGCACGAAATACGTATAGTATCATATGCTCTTTTAGATGATGGTGACTGTCTCTTATATTAAAGCAGACTACATAGTCTATATACTAATGCGACCTCCCCCTAATTAGTTAGTGCTTCAGGAGTGCACCAGACACGTAAGTGGGTAGTTAGTGCACTGAACGCGTAAACGCGTACCTGGCGTACCAAACGCGTAGGCACGCGGTTAGTACGACAGGTGCTGTAATTATATACTAGCGGTACTTGAAAAATAAAACCACCTATATACAGCCTCCGTAATTACTTTAACAAAACCATAAAACACAAAGGAAAATACATAGGAAATCTCCCCTAAGGTGCCATCTAGGCTACCTTCCAAACGGTGCCCTGAGCTGGCCGTAAGTCCTACTTACGGTCCGTAAAATAGACTATACGGCCTTTTAATGGGCCATAAATGCACCGTACGGCCTTCCGACGGGCCGTAGCTAAACCGTAAATACTCCGTTAGTCTCGCTCTACCCATTCTATAACCTTTAGGTTAAGCTTATTTGTATTAATTAGGGTTTTAAAAGCTTAATACGGCTTTGCCTTAGTCATGGCGTCTGCTAGGTTATCTCCACTACTAATCCATTTAACCTCCGTAATCTTACGTCGTTCATAGGCCTAATATAAGCACATTAGGTCGACTATAAGCCTCTTCTCTTATATCGTACCTAGTTTAACTAGGCAGTCGTAAAGGGACTTTAAATTAGTGTATAAAACTAGGGGTAACTACTCCAGTTATAGAATCTTCTAGACCGTTAATTTGATTACGGCTGCTATATTAAATCCATAAGCTAGTGCATATAGTTTAAAAGCTAGTACACTATAGGTTACTCATTTGCACTTAATTAAAGACTAGTATAGTATATTTACGTCCTAATTACGGTCTGTAAGTATAATTACAAAGCCGATTTGTAATAATAGGTCTTTATTATTAGCAAAGGAGGCGTCCGTAAATGCTAGTAAGCTAAGGGAATTCAGGTCTAGTAGTACAAAAGTAAGTCCTCTTACTGTATTGTCAATTTGCTACTAAATGCGCTTATTAAGCTGCTTAACATTTTCTTCTTATAGATCTGTTGCCTGGGCCGCAAAGAATAAATTATAAGCAGATTTAGGTTAATAGACTATAGCAATATAGGCGCCCCTTGCACGCTATGCAGCGTATTAGTCCTTTGTATTTACAGTCTTATAGGTCTCTCCGCGGGAACTAGTAAGGTCCGTAGGCTTTACTATAACAGGCTTTAGGTTTTAAGCTTGGCGTTCCTGAATTAGCTTAATTAGGTTGCCCTTTTGTATAATTAGGCCTCCATTAAACTTAATTGGATTCTACTTAGTTAACTACTCTCGCAGCTTTACCAAGAACTTGGCCTTTTATAGTTTAGTTTCTTTAGCGTCCGTAAAGGTCTAGTCTACTAAGAATAGGGTATTGTCTATTTAGAGTCTAATAATACCAAGGCCGTTTAATGGGCTGTATAGGAGGCAGGGGTTATAGGTCGACTGTTCTATTTTAAGCTTACTAATGTAATGCTAGTAGTATATCTTAAACCAATGGTTTCTAGCTTCCGGTACTCTATATAGAGGTTTTATAACCCGTAGGATTGTTCCTAGTTATAGGTTAAGCTTAGGGGGTAGCCGTATAAAGATATCCCTACTTAGGTAGGTATTAGACTGTATATAGGCTTACGAGATATTCCGTAGATAAAGTGCTACAGGTTTACTTTGCTGTAGTCCGGGCGTAAGTGCAAGTATAATCCGTTAACTGACTCATTAAATCGTAGGCGATTGCGTAAGGACTAGGTCCTTTCCTCGGTCGTTATAGGCTTATATAATAAGCCTTAATTTTTCAAAAGCTTTATTAGTACTAGGGTGCTTAATTTCGTCAATAAAGCGTAAATTAAATATACGGACGCCTTGCGGAACATCTCTCTCCATTATAACCGTAAAGACGCCCTTCTTAAGTAGTTCGTTAATCTCTTTGCGTTATAAGTCCGTAAAAGGGGTTTCCTATACTAAAACTAATATATCCACAGGCGGAGATTGCCTTACGGATATTCCTGCGGAGGTTAGGTAATTCTCTATTATAGGGTTCTTAGTTACGGGGTGCTTTTAGGGGCGTCCTTAACCACGCTTTATAGGTTTAACGGGTTTAGTAAGTTCCTAGGGGACTTCTAAGGTAGGTAAAGGTGCTTCTAGTTTATCTAGTTCGGCGGGTGCTTCCGGTTCGTCTAGTTCCACAGGTGCTTCTAGTTCGTTTAGTTTGATGGGTGTTTCCAGTTCGTCTAGCTTGACGTTATAGTTGTCTTTAGGCCGAAAGTAGGGTTTTACAGACGTGCTTTTAAAGCTAGTTAGCCCGCTAGGGAGTTATACGCAGCACGTCTTATTTTCTACAGCCAGTAGGCAATAGGGTCCATTCTAATTGCCGCTTTTACGCCATATAAGGACTTTAGAGTTAAGCGGGAGGTCGTATACTAGGGTTATATTAGGTCCGTTACAGTAGTGCAGGGCGTTATTAACAGTTTATTTAGCCCGTAGCTTAACTATCTCGGCTATTGCCTTCTATATTACGGCTGCTCGTTCCATAATAGACGGGGCAGGAAGATCCAGTTTGCTTATCCTTAGGTAGGCTCCATAGACCAAAAGGGTAGGTACTAGTCCGTCCAGGCCAGCAGTGTTATTAACGGCTTTTACGGCCATCTGTAGAGCCAGTTCCTTTTAAATATCCTTACATTCGTCCGTAATAATCTAGTAAGCTCTCCGTAAGGCTAGGTAAGCTCACTTAATAAGCCCAACGGACCAATACGCCTTAACTGGAACGGCTTTTATTAATATAGCTATAGCCGTAGCATACTGCTAGAATTCCTTACTAATAAAGTTCCTACCGGCGTTGTGGGTAATATACTTAGGAGGTCTAACGTACGTATCAATCTAGCAGGTCCGTAAAATATCCTAAGTATACTTTATAGATATATTTTATAACTAACGGGCGGCTTAGTAGCGGGTTGCCTTATCAATTATATATAGTACTAGGCTGCCGTTAATGTATATAATGTCTACGTATACTAAGTGGTTAAAGTTAAGATCCTTATAAAGGGTGAACTTAAATTGGCCTGGGGAACGTCCGTATTTCTAGCAGTAGGAGCAATATTTAGTTAGGTGGTTAATTACCTTCCTATTAATGTTATTATGTCCAGAGCGTTTAAGGACTCTATATAGCTTTTCAGCTAACAGGTAGCCGAAGCGGCGGTATAGGCGGTGGATCTTAGTACTGGTAAGGTAGCACGGGTTATAGTTAAAAGATTCCTAAACATAGGTCTATAAGGTCTCTCCCTATATAAGGAACGGGTGTCCAAATCGTTATATAATTAGCAGGGTAATATACTTACTTCCTAGGGTAGTTATAGGGCCAATTAGGGTGTCCGTAATATTATTATAGTAAACCTATAACCTATCCATATCCGTAAAACAAAGTAGGAAAGGCGTGTCCGCTTTTACTACGTGGAAGTTAACTAGGCCAATTAGGGTCTTAACTATAACTAATCTAATTAATGCAGTTAAGCCAATGCCGAATTAGACGTTTACGGCCCCAGTTTACATAGTGTTAATATCCGTATTATTATTTACGGTGGTCCTATATGTAAGGTATTATCCGTAACCTATAGTAGACTTCTTAGAGGCACCTATATCGATTATAACACCGTAGAATTCCTTAGGGGTATAGCGTTCTGTGGTAATATATGCAAATAGGTCCTGCTTATAATCTATAACGTCTATAACGGGGGTGCTTACGGAATAGTTTTTAGGCGCAACTAAGTGTATAAAGAAACGGTCGGCTAATACGGTCGTAATATTAAAGGCTTAGCTGTCCGTAAAAGGTCCGAAAGTAGTTAGGAACGTCTCTAAGGTCTCTTATTCCTAGTTGTCTAGGTTAAAGTCAATTATAAGGGCTTCTATTAACTTATTAGGGGGCTCCTCTTCTTTCTCTCCTTTGTATTCTAAGATAAACTAGCTAATCCGTTTATTAAATCTCTTCTTAGACTTATTACGTTCTTCCTAGGTATGCCTTATAGACCAATATCCTTCCTTACCACACATAAAGCACTTCTGGCTAGTTCGTCTATAGGGGTATATTTTTATACGGGGGTTGCTACAGGGGTTGCGGGTAGGACTTAGTTGGTATAGGTACTGCTAGCGGTAACAGCGGTCCGTAAAGTAGACGTCTAAGTCTATTTATGGATATTAAATATCTATAGCAAAGGCTTAAGTACTACTTAGTAGGTTTAAGACTTTATACATTATAATAGAGGAGCGTAGGTCATTAATAAGGCCAGCTAAGGTGTCTGTAGGCTTATAATAGGCGTACTTATAGGGCTCTACTTCCTAGCAAGCCGTAATAAGTTTGTTATACAGAAAGTCATCTATTTAAAGCTTAATATTAAGGCCATACTATAGATGCCGGAGGTCCTTAATAAGGATTTACAGGCACTCTGCGGTTAACTTTTTGGGATTCTTATTAATTACGGTCCGTAGCTTAATCGCATTCTATTAGGTAAGGATATCACGCCTATATTCCGGCCCTTTAAAGTAGTTGCGTATAGCTTCGCATAGTTTATTAAAGGGAACACCAAGGGGGTTACTCTTAAGGTTGGTGTAATAGTGGTTAAGTGCTAGGCCGCGCAGTATGGTAGAGTAGGCTTAGCTAAATTCCTATTTAGGAATATTAGCCTTCTAGCAAAGGTCCGTAAAGATGGTTAGTTTAAAGTTAAAGTTGTCGTTTTCACCGCTATACTTAGATTCGTCGGTATAGAGCTTAGCTAGGTTAGCTAGCTCCTTGCCGTAGGTCTTTACTTAGGTAGTTTACGGATCTGTAACTTAAATAACAGAAGGGGTTTAGTCCGTAATTTAATTTACGGGGGTATTATGGTCCGTAATTTAGGTTACGGGGGTATTGCGGTCCGTAACTTAAGTACTAGGTATACTTTAGCCCGTAAGATTAATTCCGAAATTGCTTAGGTTTATAGGACGAATTTAGTTAAATAGGTTAGGTATAAGGCCAGCGATTACATTAAGTTTAGAAAAAGTAAAGAGTTCCTTAGTTTCTTAGAACTAGTCTAGGATTTCCTCTTTAGTCCATTCCGTTTGGTCCTTCTTGTGTATTATATTGTACAAGGACAATATAACAGTAACTTATTTATTCCTTTTAACCTATACACCTTAGTTACGTAAAAGGGTTTATAGTTTATAGATAGTAATAGGGTTATAGGCCTTAAAAATAGCTTCCGTAAAGTCCGTAAAGTCTTCCTAGTATTGCTCCTATAGGTCGTTATTTATAAGCTTAAAGTGTTTATATTTAAGGATTTTAAAACTAATATAGTCGTTAACGTCGTTTGTAAACGTAACGTCGACTCCTTATCTCCACTTCTTTTAACCTTCGCTGACTTACTTGCTAATGTCTACCATACTATATAGTACATAGCAGGTGGAAGAGGTCTTATAGTGGTCCGTAAAGGCAATTAACGGGTCCATAACGGTTCGTAGAAGGGTAAGAGGTCTCCATAAGGGGTCTAAGAGAGGTTAGAGGTATTAGAGGAGGGTAGGGGGTTCCGTATAGGTCTATATTCATATCTATAACTTTTGGTAAACCGTACTAAGACTTAAATAAGTATACAGAGTTGGTGATAGTCCGTAATCCCCGACTTCCGACCTTCTAGTAGGTCGTACTAGGAGTCTAAACAGGTGGTCGCTGTCGAGTATTGCTCAGGGGAGGTATCGAGTAATTGCTAATCTATACGCGCTCACTAATTAGTGTTCGTACTAACTTAATAGCACGAGTAAGTCAGATCCAGGGGCACGAAATACGTATAATATCGTATGCTCTTTTGGATAATAGTAACTGTCTCTTATATTAAAGCAGACTACGTAGTCTATATACTAATACGACCTCCCCCTAATTAGTTAGTACTTTAGGAGTGCACCAGGCACATAAGTGGGTGGTTGGTGCACCGAACGCGTAAACGCGTACCTAGCGTACCGAACGCATAGGCACGCGGTTGGTATGACAAGTGCTATAATTATACAATTGTTGTTACTATAATAAGCGAAGAAAACAAATAGCACAGCCAAAGAAAGAATAAAGACGTTGATAAATCTTTATATAGACCTTATAGAATTAGCAAAGAAGGTATAAAAAAGAATAAAAAAGTACTATAATGCTAAAAGATCTAAGGGACTAGATCTTAAAGAGGGAGATAAAGTGTGGCTACTACACAAAAATTTCAAGAGTTGATAACTAAGTAAGAAGTTAGACTATGTTAGACTAGGACCTTTTAAAATTACGCAGAAGATTTTACTAGTTATATTTAAGTTAAACCTACTAGCTAAGATAAAGATCTACCCTATATAGTATATTATAATGCTAGAGCCAGTATATAGGAATATTAAGCTACTAGTCTATGAAGCAGACATATACAGAGAATAAAAAGAAGATAAATAGCAAGTTTTAAAGATCGTTAATTATAAGGATATTAACGACGAAATATAGTATGAGGTTAAGTGGATAGGCTATACTAAGACTACCTAGGAGCTATTAAAGAATTTAAAAAATGCTATAGAAAAGGTACAGGAGTATCGGAAGAGATTAGGTTAGGTAATATTAAAAAAGAAAGATCGCTAAAGAATGAGTTACCTAAGGGGGACCTAAAAAGAGTAGTTGCCGAACTACTTAGATCTGTTTCCTTCTCTATTAGAAGAAAATCCGTTTTTTTATCGCCAAGTTCCTACAAACCTTATTCTATAAGTTTTTACTCTTTAGAACGGACCTTCTTATAAACCTTCTTAAGATAAAGCAAATAAGTAGACGCCGCGATTTAAGTATCTAGGGCCTTCTATTCCGCATTATAAGAATATTCTAACTTAGTAAGGGCTTAAGACAGTTTACTATCTAGCCGCGTAGTAGTAGATTAAATATAAAACCCTAAGACAAATTAATTAGGGAACTAAACGACTATTAAGAGTAATAGGTCGCGTATATTTAGCATTAGAAGTAAAGTAAACGTTGCAGGACAAACAAATATTCGCTTTAGTATACTCTAAGTAAGAGGACGGTTATCGCGAAGATAGACTTACCAGCGTAATATAAACTAACCCCTCTTTTAAATAACGAGAATATAGAGACGGTATAATCTTACTAAGAGATAATATTGCAGCAATAGTGCGAGCACGATGTTGGGCGTATAAAGAAGAAATTGCTTTAGGTATAATAAGCAATAATATTAACCAAATTAATTAGACGGACATTATACCTCTAGTAAATAACTTAAAGATATTTTAAATCTTTAAGAACAAAAATAAAGAGGAGGGAGATAGTATTACGGACGCTTTAAGTATAATATTATAACTACTTAAAGAAGAGACGAAAGAAGCTAGTTAGTTAATTTAAGTATAGTCTAGGATAGAGCCGGTAGAACTATATAACGAGGAATAGTAACTAAGGTTATATAATATGCTACGTATTAAATAAGAGGGTTAAGAGGAACTTATATACCTTATATATAAGACGTATATTATGTATAAAAAGGATTTTATAGGAGTACGGTTATATATTTAAGGACCCTTAGTCCCTACCTAGATAGTTCCTTCCTTATAGTAATTCTTAGAATATAATTAAAGTTAATCTATTGGGCAACTACTCCACTAGTTATTATTACGTTGTTAACTTTTATACTTACATTTCCTACACACCTAGCCCAATAACGAGCCTACTGTAGTTCTTGCTACAAGGTTCTATTACATAGAACTATTATACCTTACCTATAGGGAGTATTATTTCTAGCTTAATAGCAATACGGAGAGTCTCTCCTTCTGTATCTTGCCCTAGTTATAGTTAGGAGAGGTCTATAACTAGGGCTTTTTTTTTAGATTATTAGTGCGGTTATTACCCTACTTATTTTTCTAATAAAATCTACCTCTAGAGTTTTTTCTTAACTTTTTAGAGTATTCCTGTAAAGGTACTAGATAGGTATTAGGTTGACCCTAAAAGTCTTTCCTATTATTTAAGGTTCCTAACTTTAACCCTTTTAAAGTTCTCTTTAAGAATGGCTTCTTTAAAGGTTAGGTCTGCCCTACGTTACTATTAAAGTGCCCACACTTTTAGTGACCTCCTAGCTTCCTACTAGAAGAGGTCTAGTTCTTTACCGTATCCTTAGCGTTTAGAACCGCTCGTTTAAAATCCGTATATACGGTAATCCGTAGTAGGGCTCCTACGCGCTTTATTTTATTATAAATTACTAGCTTAATTCTAGCCTAGATAAATTCAATCTTCTCTTTTTTACGGACGCTACTATCCTTATTTTTAAAGGGCTTTAAATCTATCTATTAAGTATAAGTTTCTATAAAGTTTATAAACTAGCAGAAGTCTTAACGGTCTAGCTACGTACTATTCTAGAATTATTCTGCATTGTTATATTATATAATATACGGATCTTAGGTCTAACCCTTTAGGAAGGTCTATAGCTATAGCTATGTTATAATTTACTCTTTATTAAGTTAATTAAGCGCGATCTAGTTTAGCGATCGGTTTTTAATCTTGCTAATAATCTAGCGTGTACGCTCTTTAGTATTATCTCATATTATTAGCATCTTAAAGAAGTTGTCTACCTCGCAAACCTAATCGTCCAGCTGTTAGGCGTTAGGTCTATAACGAAGTTCTAGACTATTAAAGGCCTTAGCTAGTCGGTCTATATCCTTTTTTTATTTATTATATAGGTGCCTCTCTAAGTCTTTTATACCTTTTTAAGTAGGTACTAGGTAGCCCCCAGGAAGCCCTTAGCCTTAACTAGGTTATAAAAGAATTTACCTAGCTTAGATTAAACCCTACTAGATATAGATTTACCCTTAAAGGGTTCTAATATATTTATTAGTAGCTTCCTCCTATATAGCTTTTAAGAGCCTTGCAACAGCTTCCTAATATCCGTCTTAAAGGAGATTAATGTAGAGCTCTTAACCTTTTAAACTTAGGCTTAGAGAAGCTTCTACTATAGAGGTAATATTAGCACTAGTAGCTAGTATAGGTTTCCTAATAAGCCTCAGGTCTTAAGTTAGTGTTTAGGTTTAGTTTCCTAAAGGGGTAGGCCCGCTTAACTTATAAGTAGTCTGTGTATTACTACTATGCTAATTATAGGCTGGTGGTCTTTTGGGAGGGTTCTGGTTAGGTCCCTAGTTAGACGCGTTAGTATATTTCTTTGGCATTTCTAGCTTAGGGGAAGATCTTAGGGTTGCCTCTAGTGCTTAATCTTCTAATTAGCCTAGGTAGGTGTAAGGGATATTATTGCGGACACCTCGGGTTGCCCTCAGGACAACCCCCGGACGCCCCTTAGATGGTCGCCGGTCACGTGCCGGAGGCACGTGCCCGTAGTATATAGTCTCCACGATCCTAGAGGCCTTACCTCCTTAAGGATTCGTCTCTCTCACCAATCTATCCTGTTCCAATCGTGTCCTTATAGCCCCCTGTCTACAAGATCCCCTTATAGTATAGCAGAACACTTTAT
>Ga0307515_10023830_pt1 | contig 10700 bp, 1 predicted proteins | sample 17_EM_MG_FD_194513 | JGI IMG/M metagenome (GOLD analysis project Ga0307515, IMG submission 194513) | Populus trichocarpa ectomycorrhiza microbial communities from riparian zone in the Pacific Northwest, United States - 17_EM | ecosystem: Host-associated > Plants > Roots > Unclassified | place...
AGGGATATTCTTGTGATTAAGCCGGCTCTAAGTGGAGACTATCTGGCTGTCAGCTATAGAGCTATTAAGACTTAATTATAGGCGATTGTCTCTAAGACTAATTGTATATAATTAAGTCTTACCTACTAGCAGACGCTCTTTTCCTACCTAAAATAGGCCCTTTTTCCCACTAGGTTTTGGCTATAGGTTAAGGTTTTTATTAAGGCTGCTTGGCTGGTCCTTTTCCCCTATTTCTTTATTTCCCTATATAAGCAAGGCTTCTACACTGCTTACCTTTCTGTATATAGAATTAATCTATTAGGATATGGGCTAGGGGCTAGCCCTAATTAAGGGGGGGGCAATATAAGGGTTATTTTAGCCCTTACTTAGCTGTATCGCCCTAAGAGCTCTAAGGGGTAGCTAAGGCCTAGCCGAAGGCTAGGCTTGGCACCTCCTTATAAGCTCCTTAGGCTTACAGCCCTTTCCCTTCTTATTAGTTCGTCTCCGTATAAGGCTATTACCTACTCTTTACTATATTGTCCTCTTCTATCGACTCCCTATATAACTCATGCTCGGCTTACCTGCTCCCTACTGTATACCCTAGCAATACTGCCTTATAGAGATTGCTTTTCTAGAGGGCGTCTTTGCCTGCAAGAAATCCTTATATAAGGCCTTTAAAAAGGAGGGCTATTTCCGCTATATTGCTATCCCTTAACCTACTAAAATTCGTCTACACGTTATCAATAAGGGCTAGCTAATAGAATTAATAAGATTAAGGCTCCGTGACTATATGCGTACTTTTAATTCTGTTATTCCGCACGGACTACCTACCTTATAGACGTTGGCGGGTTAAGGGATAGAGAAACCGCTTATTATACCTAAACAATAAGAGGCCAGGCTAAAACAGGCCTATTCTTACCTAGAATGGTCCTAAGATATAGGTAGTAGTAATTATATAGATAAAGCGTCTATTTAAACCAGTAGAGGCTAGATCTTTATTACTAGAAGCGCTAAGGAGAAATATAGTATTAATTACTATATCCCTAAATTTAGGGGGTATTTAAGCTAAATAATTTATAGTAGCATCTCTTATAGGAATAAGGGGCCTTTGGTTATTTTTAAAAAGGACTAGTTAATTAAGCTTAGTTATAAGAGGAAGATATTAAATAGCAACGTCTACCGGATATATATATGCCCTAATATTAAGACTTTTATATAGGAATTATAGTAAATACTATAATACCAGCCTATTCTTATAAAGGATAATACCTTAATTTACATAGTAAAAACAACGCGCTTAGCCTAAGAGCAGAATAGTAAAGAAGGATTATATATCTATAACCCTTAGCCAAATATCTATAGGGTTTAGTAAAATATCCGCATCATCTAGCCAAACGCCCGTAGTGCCTAGTAGGATATCTACTACCTCTATTTATTAATTAGTCGAGCGGATCTAAAATCCGGTAAGAGGTACTATATAGCTAAAGGGATGGAAGGTTTTAAGTCCTAAATTAATTCCTAAGATGATTATCTTTCTTTATGCTAAAAATTATATCTATAGGTGTATAAATACTATCTATTTATAGCTTATAACTAAGGGCTATACTATAAAGTAGGCTAAAATAGCAGTGTAGAGTTATTATATAATATTATCTAAATCTAATAAGAGTAGAGAGTATTGACTTACTTACCCATATTCTTATTATATCGGACGCCCTAGCCTATAGTGCGGATATTATAGATATTATCCGTTTTATTATATACGGTTATTATCCTAATAAAAGCCCAAATATAATACTGTAGTAATTTAGATAGGCTACCTAACGTAATAGTGTTACTAAATATATAATTATCCTTATTAAGGACTAGTATAAGGGTGCTTTTATAGATATTGCACTACTAAAACAAAAGTCTTAAAAACCTATAGCCCCTCTATTTACCCGACTTGGTCGTAACTTTATTACTACTAGGATAGCAATATAGGAGGATAGGGTAGCGGATTTCGCTAGCAATTTGGCTTTATTTATTATAATTAATAGTAATATTATCTCGCAGGTATCTGCTCGGAAGGAGGAGGATTAAATACTTAATAAGAATATAATATTATTAGCCCTACTAATTAAGAATATAGAAAAACAGAAAAGGGTAAAGACTAATATTAAGAAACGGGTAGTGCTTCCAAATATATTATATAAGCTCGTAAATAAAGCTACTAGATATCTACGTAATATTTTACTTAAGCCGTATACGGAGACAAGTCCATTATCTAGAGGTCTACGCTATTACTTTAATTATAATAATTTATTGCAGGCTTTTAAGGAGTATAATATTATCGTATTATATGCTAGGAATATTATAAAGAGTAAGTACTTAAAAAATCTATTTATAAGTATTAAGAAGTAGATTAAAGAATAACTTAATATAATATACCAGGATGCAGTTTAGAATTTAATTTCTAGTTATATTATATCCGATAATTAAACCCATATACTCTATATTTAACCTTTATTAACTTATAAGGGCCTTAAGCGGATATTACCTAAATAAGATTACAGCTTCCTAGGAGATAAAGTAGACGCGCTTATCCGCTTTATTTATAAGGAAGAAATATAATACTTTAGTACTAGTGTCTTATAGGCTGCGTTATAATCTAGTAGATATATTACCGTATTTAGAAGTTTATTATAGACGCCTCTACTATTAGTAGGTTAATAGGGACCTATTAGTGCATTAATTATAAAGAGTGCTAGTTTTAATCAACCGTTATAAACTAAAGTATTACTACCCTTATAGCTATTATTAATATCTAGCTTATAAACGGATATAACTAAGTCTTAAATATCTTAGCTTATATTAACCTAAGACTTATAGGTAAACTAGTCCCAGACTACGTATACTACTCTATCGTAGTTATCTTAGCAGCTAGATATTTAATATCTGTATACTCTAGATACACGGCTACCCGCTTAAAAACCGTCTAGTGTATATCCGTAAAACCTTTAACTTAACCTTCGGCATCCTAATAACTCCCTATAGCGCCTCTATTATTCTTAATAGCTTCTTAATATAGCTCCGCACTATCTTTATAATTCTCTACTACCTTAGTTTATATCTTAGAACAACCTAGGTATTAGTCCGTGGTGTAGCCTTAAAGCTCCGCAGTAGAAGTCTAATAGTATTATTAGCTTAAATATAGGTGGCGCTAGTTTATAGCATAGTGTTTAATCCCCGCAGCGATCTTTATATATGGTTATTGCGAATTAACGTGGCTTTATTAATAATCCTACTAGCAATAGTCTATTATTAGCAGCAATCTATAGTAATTTAGTGTTAACGGCAACGGCAAACTGCCGCATTATAGCACCCTTTACAGTAACTTAGCAGTAGGATACTAGAAGGGAATTAGCCTATATAGCAGGTGTAGACGGATATTTATAGGGTTATTATAGTGGTTTAGTAGCTTATTTATTAACCTAAGCCTATCGCTTATAGAGGCTTTTAAACGGTTTATCTAATTAATTGTATATTAGTGCCTAATAACTATATACTTTGCTTAGTAGCTTACTAGTATAGTTAGAAAGCTTATCCTAATACGTAAACTTACGGACTAATATATTAGCCACTATAGAGTTAGCTCCCTTATAGCCGGCAGAATTAACTAAAGGTAAATCTAGTACTTCCCGCCGCTCTACTTAAGTAAGAAGTACTACCTCTACTTATATAGCTAGTGCCAATACAACTTTAAGCTAGTCTCTTTAGCTAATCCTCCCCTCTAGTACTATACTAGCTAGCAGTATAACCTTAAAAAAGACGCAGAGACGTCTATTTGCTAATATTAGTAGCAATATAAGTATAAATAGGCCGTAGCTAAAGCGCCGGATATTAGAGCTTATAACGCAGCATTAGGTCTTAGCCCTTAAAGTAATCCGGATATTAAAGCCTATAACGCAGTATTAAATCCAGATCCTTAAGGCAGTTTAAGTATTAGAGCTTGTAGTATAACACTAAGTCTTAACTTTTAGATAAGCCTAAGGTTTAATATTTACAATATAGCACTAGATCTCTAATTACGAAAAATTCTAAAGTTTAAGATCTATACTATAGCACTAGTTTCTAGGTAGTAGGAAATCCGGAAATTCAGAATTCGCAACGCAGTATTAGATCTCCACTCCTCTTAAATCCTAAGGCTTAGGATTTAAGTTATAATACTAGATCTCCGCTCCTATGAAACTCTAAGGCTTTGGGTTTATAGGCTAATACTTAATCTCCGCCCTCTAAATTGGGCGTAGTTTAGAATTTACGTGCTAATACTTAATCTCCAATTTCTAAATTAGGTGCGGCTTAGAATTTATAGTTTAATATTCAATCTCCACTCTTTAAACTAAGCGCAGCTTAGAACCTACAGCCTAGTGCTTAATGTTCGCCCTTGGTTTTAGATATAACGCAGCTTTAACAGGTTAATATTTAATATTTCTTAGCATTTTACTTATTTATTAACTTAACTAAGACTAGGGTAGAGCTCTAATTAATATCTAGGTATTAAGTGTCAATCTCCGTATATGTATTTAAATAGTCTATTAGATTCTTATTTAAAGAAATATTAAGGTTCGTATCTAAAGCTTCTATAAAGGCCTTTATTATTTTAAAATATTTTAAGGCCTTATAATCGGAAACTACCTAAATAGGCTTAGGGATCCTTTTTAACTATACTTACTAGTGCTAAAAACTAGAGATAATATCTAGCATTTCTTTGTTATAAATTAGGTAGTTTAGCTTAGCATCTACTATAGTCTTTAAATAGTAAGTAATAGGGTGCTATTTTTATTTGCCTCCTTCTAGGAATAAACGCTAGTTATAATACTATCTAAGGTATTGGTTTTTAGTATTAAGGGCCGTTCTAGTTTAAAGTGGATGAGTAATAGACTAGAGACTAGTCGTTTCTTAAGCTTATTAAAAGCCTACCTATATACGGTATTAAAGTAGAAGGGCTGGTCCTTTATAGTAAGGCGGCTAATATTAACGACTTAGTCAATTAAGGCACAAGTACGGCAAGAGGGGCGCGCAAGCCTATACAATTGGATTGTCTATAAACGAGGATTAAAAGCTAGAGAAAGGAAAGGAGAAAAAGAGTAGCGCCAGCCTAAGTAGGGTTCTTTTATACAGTCCTCTAGTTACGTAACCGCAAAGTTTTACTAAGTTCTACTAACCAAGTTCGGCTATTTTCTGCCAGTGCTATAACACTAAAGAGCTAAATAATTCTACTATAGTTCTTAATAAAGCGTTAATAGAAGTTACAGAAACCTAAGAATAACTATACCCCCTTTATGGTCCTTAGGGGTACCTACTAGTTAATTACGGCCGTTCTTTCTAGGTTTGTTTTAATTCCGTCTATACTAATAATAAACCCTAGGTACTTTATACACTTAACACTAAATTCTAATTTCCTAATATTGGCCTAGAGATTAGCTTTATAGAGCTATTAGAGAACCTTATATATAGAAGTAACAGCTATATAGAGAGTAACTAAGGAGTAAGGGCCCCCTAAAGGGGTACTTTACCTAAGCTAATAAGCTAAAAAGCCCTTTACCTATAAGTAGTAGAGAGAGAATAGAAAATAGAAAAGCTATTATAACACTAAATAAAGACCTAGCGCTATATTAATAGAGTACTACTATAGTAATAGAGGCTAGGGGGCCACTAGTATAAGTAAAGATCCACTATATATATTATAAGATAAGTAAATACTAAATAAAAACAACGCTAGAAGAAGGCGGCAAAAGCGTAAAGAGTAACTATATAGTATACCCTATAGTTAATACTAACTCTCCCCTTATATAAAGGATAGATAAAGGTCTTAAAACTAAATATATAGCTAGTAAGCATCTATATCCTAAATACTATACTATACTATATATGCGGATAGCCTATATAGTCTGTACGCTATATAATACTCTTCTATAACTACTATATATTAAAAGATTAACTATTTGCTAGGGTAAGTATAAATAATATTACCTAAATACTTTTTATAAGTAGGGGACTATATATAACAGTATAATGGCTTATAGGTTAAGAAGTCCTTTAGTAGTTTTAAATAGTATATAAGATCTAATAGGAGGACATAGGAGAATATACCTCCTTTTAGCCCCTTAGGGACTAGACACCCTTACTACGCTAAAGGCGGTATATAAGCGAATTACTAAACCCTCTTACTACCTCCTAAACCTTCTAAGATACCTTAAAAGTATAGTATAAAAGGTAGATATACTATAAAGGTAAATGGGCTAGGCAAAGGCGGAGCATATAAGATTAGCTAAAAGATTATACCTAGGTTTTTCCTTTATTAGAGATTTTTCCTATAAATAGAAGGTAGAAGCCTATATAGACCTAAAAAAGGGACTAAACCGGGCAATAAATAGAACAAATAATAATAATAATAAATATACTATAGATAAGATAACGGAGAAGACCCTATAAATTAAAACTATAAGGTTAAATATAGGCATTAAGAACGGGAACGTTTCGCTATTATAATAGGATCCTAAAATTTTATAAGAGGAAGCTTATAAGGATCTATATAAGAACCGTTAGGGATACTATCTAAAGAGGACGCTATTAAAGAATAAGTAGTAGCTTTATAAAAAGAGGCCCTAAGGATAAAAAAAGAGTATTTAGTTTAGCACCGGGAATATATAATAGAGTTAATAATATAAATAGAAGTAAAAAGATATCCTATAAAGAATTAGAAAATTTAAGAAAATTTAAAGTACCTATAGGAGTACTACTCGTTTATTATATATGGGGATTATAATAATGCATTACTTTTATATAGACTATTATTAAAGCTTAGAATAAAGATGTCCCTAAAGTATAAAGTTAATTCCTAATACTAGGGCATCCTAAAAGCACTAGAAAGGCATTATATAAAGCTATTTTATAAGAAGAGAGAAAGAATAAGATAATAACTTAAATACTACTAGTAGTAATAGGAGCCTCCTCCTCTATCTTAACGTTATTATTAGTAGTATTATTAGTACTCTTATCTTTATAAGTATTAGCGCTCCCGCTAATTATTTTTTAGAGCGGTAGAAACTAGATAAACTAGTATAGGTAGGGAACTAGTAAGGAGAACGTTTATCTTTACTTTCGTTACTATTTTTAGTATTATCTCTAGGTTCTAAATTAGTATCTAGGTAAGAATTAGAAAGCTATTAGCTAGAGATTAATATAGTTTCTAAATATATTACTAAAGAGACTTACCTGGCTAAAAAGGCCCGCGTAAAAGTGCGGATATTATTGTTTATAAGGGTAAGCTACTTAGAGATACGTTCCTAGACACTATATATCCGAGACTATTATATTTCTATAGTAGTAGAAACCCTTATTAAATTAGAAACACTATAAGTAAGGGAAGACACCTTCTAATCTTATTTTTTACTATTTTAATATAGATGGAAATCCCTAATAGCGCGCTAAAGCTTATAAGTCTTATATGTATAAATAGCGGGGATCTAATATAGTTAGTTAGCGAAATTTAGAATAGGATAGAATGGAAAATACTAAAATATAAGTCTTCTTTTATTAGCAATAATAGAAATACTTAGATTTATTTTTATTAAAGCAACGTATCTTATAGATATAGGCCGGGTTTAATATAAGCGCGTAAACGCAATAATGGTAGTAGTTTAGAGAAATTACTATAGGAGTAATAGAGGTGGTTTAGGGCGCTATTAAAAGAGGGATAATACTGCCGCTAGTTTAGGGACGCGTAGCACAACTTGTAACGGGACTAGTCTAGTTATAGTAGGAATGTCTCGGTGAAACACTCGACAGACAAATTCCGACGCTTTGACTAAATTCTGCCGAATTCTACTAGCTTGATCGACTTCTGCCAAGTTCTGTTAAGATCAATCGAATTCTACCAAAGTCCGTCAAAGACCGTGTGCGTATATACGCACGTATCGACCACCAAGACCCCTAACTATTTAATTATAAGATTCTCTTGTTATTCCTTTCTCTTCTTTACGCAACGTCTTGTTCTCTATAAGAGCTATACCCTTAAATTTAGATAGAATATATTTTATTCCTTTAAATCTGCTCTAAAGCCTCTCCGTACCTATATATAACTATAAGCTATTATAAGTAAGTACTATAGGATATTAGTATTATTAGACAAAATAAAATAGGGATCCTATTACTTATAAATACATTATAAGAAGAAAATTAAGTAGTATTAAAAAAATAGCTAGAGATATAGAAGCTAAAAGCTAAAGTATAATAAAAAACGGCCTATTAAAAAGCGAGAGGAATAGTATTATTAATAGAAGGATACGTAAGAGACAACGGCTTATAAATAGGAAGAAATCTAAATAAAGACGTTATTATTAGAACCTATTTTAGGTAAATAGGGATAGTAATTAATTAACGCGTTATACTAGACAACCTCTAGATCTACTTATAACGAACTCTTATATAGTGGCAACTATATACGAGGAACTACTATAGCGCGTAATACTACCCGCGAGTATTTTAAGGAAGCTCCGGGATCTACCTAATAATAACGTAGAGGATAAACGCGACCCTAATTTATTAAATATTCTATTAGGTCTAAGGCACTTACTAAGGGTATTTTTAGGTAGATAAGCTAAAGTCCTTCTATAAAACTTGGAATATAATTACATAATTAATCTAAAAGAAGGTAAATAACCGCCGAACCTTCCTATTTATAATCTCTTTTATAAAGAGCTTAAAATCCTATAGGAGTACCTTAATAGCTTATTAGAAAAGGGGTGGATCTAGCCTAATAAGTTTCTGGTAGGCACGCCGATTCTCTTTATTCTAAAATTAGATAGAACTATAAGGCTAAGCGTAGACTATTATAGTCTTAATAAGATTATAATTAAGAACTGTTACCTACTACTACTAATTAGTAAAATACTAGATTAACTATTTAGGGCAAAGATCTTTATAAAGTTAGATCTATAAAACGCCTATTATAGGCTCTATATTAAAGAAGGGGATAAGTAAAAGACCGCTTTTAAGACCTAATATAGCCACTTTAAGTATCTGGTAATACCTTTTAGGCTAGCTAATACGCCTATAATATTCTAATTATATATTTACAGAGCCTTAGGGGGACTAGTTAACCGTATATATATTATTTATTTAGATAATATCTTAATCTATTTAGAAGATAAGGATTAATATAAGTAATATATCCGCGAAGTGCTAGAATGTTTAGATAATTAGGGCCTTTACGCTAAGGCGTTAAAGTATATCTTTAATACTAAGTAGGTCGAGTTCCTAGGTTATATTATAACGCCTATAAGTATAGTTATAGACCTAGTACGGGTATAGATAATCTAGAAGTGGCTAGAGCTAGAGAGCTATTAGGATATTTAAATATTTTTAGGCTTTGCTAATTTCTATAAGTGCTTTATCTATAACTACTTAGATATCGCCTAATACCTATTTAACTATATTATAAAAGCTTTTTAAGACCTAACCTAAGGAGCAAAAAGCCTAAAGGCGGTAAGGAAGAAAACTAAGAAGGGACTAACTAAATAGTATAAACTATAGTTATAGCCTAAAAAGGTCCAGGAGGCCTTTTAGGAACTATATATAAAGTTTATAAAAGCTTTATTACTGCGGCATTTTAACCTAGATTAGCTAGTAATGATAATTACTAATATATTAAATTTTACCCTTATTAGTATCTCACTGCAACCTAATAGGGATCTAGACGCTACCTAGCTCTACTAAAAACCAGTAGTATTCTATAGTAAAAAATTCTAGGGGCTTAAAGTTAGGTATTATACCTATAATAAGGAACTACTAGCTATAGCTAACTGCTTTAAATAGTAGCAATATTACCTTAATTATATAAGCTATACCACTTATATACTCTTAAATTACTATAATCTACGCTACTTTATAACTATAAAGGAGCTTATACCTTAATAAGCTAGATAGGTAAAGAAGCTTACGCAATTTAATTTTAAGATTAAATATAAGCTAGGGGAAAATAACCCTACTAATAAACCGTTATAATGACTAGATTATACCAAAGGCTTTAAAATAGGAGAAGGAAAATAAATAATAGATATTTTACTCCCTATATCCTAGAATAAGCTCTAGGTATAGGATATTTAAGCACCTATAGCTCTATATATTAAGTCTTAGGTAGTATAAGCCCTATTAGTTTCTATTAATGTTCCGGCTAGTACTTAGTTTATTATTAATAAGGGTCTAAATATACCTAGATAGGATATCCCTAATATATTCTTAAAACCTAATAATATACCATCTTTAATTACTAAGCGATTCCCTTAAAACTAATAGTAAAGCTATAAAGTAATTAGAACTTGAAGCCTTATAATAACTAAAAGACTTTAACCTTATAGCGGCCTTCCTAATATATACGTACTAAGAAGTTATAAGATCTATAGTACCATTTAGTTTTATACTTAGAGTAGTATAAAATAAAATAGCTTTTACCTAAAAACTATCTAAAAGGTTAATAGATCTTATCTATAAGGTATAATAAAGGGATACCTTCTATACTATCTTTAATATAGAAGTAGACCGGAAATATAATAGAAAGAAAGCTGCTAGGCGCTATTATTAGGAACTAGACCTAATAGGCCTACTATATAGATATAGTAAGGTTTAGGTACTATAAGAAGTAAATCTATAACAGAAGATTCTAAAAAAGAATTATA